>Ga0315287_10005466_pt1 | contig 12518 bp, 11 predicted proteins | sample YL17G11_0_MG_FD_205037 | JGI IMG/M metagenome (GOLD analysis project Ga0315287, IMG submission 205037) | Sediment microbial communities from Yellowstone Lake, YNP, Wyoming, USA - YL17G11_0 | ecosystem: Environmental > Aquatic > Freshwater > Lake > Sediment | place: USA: Wyoming | collected...
GCAATTTCGGGTCAATCGGCCAAGTTTCATGCTGGTGGCGAAGTGCCGTTTCAGGAATGTACGGGGCCGGGATCGGCACAAGTCTGCAGTACAGTGTTCAAAGACTATGGCGTGGCATTGGAATTTTCGCCACTGGTTCTATCGGAAGGCCGCATCAATCTGAAGGTTAAGAGCGAAGTAAGCGAGCTTGGCCCCAAAATAAACGAAAGCGTAAGCTTTAATACCCGCAGTGCTGAAACGGTTGTTGAACTTCCAAGCGGCGGCTCAATGATGCTTGCGGGACTTATCAAGGACGACATGCGTCAGCAAATTGATGGAACCCCAGGCTTGAAGTCGATACCCGTTCTTGGCACATTGTTCCGCAGCCGCGATTACACAAATAACCAGAGTGAACTGGTGGTCATCGTAACGCCATACCTTGTGGGCTCGGTCGCTGAGCGGCAATTGGCATCACCAAACGACAATTACAACACACCAACAGACGTGCAAACTATCCTGCTGGGTAGGTTGAACAAGGTCTATGGCGGGCCAGGCCAGAGCCCTGGTGGTGTTTATCACGGCAACGTCGGCTTCATTGTAGAATAAGCGTAAGCGGAGACTTTCATGTTCAATTTTTTTTCCAGATTCGCTGCTAAGAGCACCAAGGTAGCCCTGCTGCTGACGGTTACAACCTCACTTGCGGGTTGCTCAATGGAATCGCCGCTGACAGCTGATGACCAATACGTGCCTCAAACCCCTTCTGAAAACTATCCAATCAAAGTGGTCAGAGCCCCCATAAAGATGGACATTTCATCACAGCACCGGTCATTGCAGCCATCGCAGATCAATGCCATTGCGGGGTTTGCCCGCTCTGCCAACAATTCTGGCGCATCGAAGATAATGATTCGGCGCCCCTCTGGTGGTGGCGCGTCGCGCCAGGTCGCAAGTCAGACCTATCAGTTGCTGATCCATAGCGGAATTTCGCCCGGCATGATTTCCCAAGCTACCTATCCTGGATCGTCAAAGGCACCTGTTCAACTCAGTTACGTGCGTGCGGTCGCAGTCACCAAGGAATGCGGTAACTGGTCCCAAGACATGGCATTTACGTACTACAACGAGCCATACAGCAATTTTGGTTGTGCCGTTCAAAACAACATTGCGGCCATGGTCGTGAATCCTGAAAATTTTGAAAGGACAGAAGTGACGACGCCAGTTCCCGCCGAAATACGCATGCCGACCACCGCAGCTGCAGCACCAGCCGCGGCGGCGGCCGCTCCTGCATCACCATAATCGCAAGAGAGATAACTGTTCGATACGACGTCTCAAGAGAATTGGAATAGGTCAAGAAAATGATCAATACTGCGACACAAACCAACCCAGCTCCGCAAGCCACAGAATTTCCTGTAGCCCTTGTGCCGCGTGTCAACATCCACACCTTCTGCGACAACCAGCAAACGGCCGAAATGCTGCAGTCCGCGGCCATGGACAGGCGCATGGCCAAGGCCCACGTGACCATCCAGCTGGGTGGCATTCTGGCCGCCGTACAGGTCTATCATACACAGCCCACACCAAATGTGCTGGTCGTTGAATCACACAGTTCGCGTGACGGCATCCTCGCCGAACTCGCCCAGCTTGCCCAGGTATGCCAGCCAAACACCAAGGTCGTCGTCATCGGCCACTTGAACGACGTTATTCTCTATCGCGAGCTTATTCGCCAGGGTGTCAGCGAATACCTTGTTGCTCCCATTGGCCAGATGCAACTGATTGAAACCATTGCCGGGCTGTTCCAGGATCCGAAGGCAGCACCACTCGGCCGCATCCTGGCCTTTGTGGGTGCCAAGGGTGGCGTGGGCTCGAGTACCATTGCCCACAATGTTGCCTGGGCCATGTCAACCAAGAGTGGCCTCGAAACCGTTATCACCGATCTCGACCTCGCCTTCGGCACCGCCGGCCTGAACTTCAACCAGGATGCCTCTGGTGGAATCATGGATGCGCTCAACCAGCCAGAGCGCGTTGATGCCACGCTGCTTGACCGCCTGCTCACCAGGCTCGGCGACAAGCTCAGTCTTTTAAGCGGCCCCGGCGGCGTTGACCGCGACATGACGATCGATGGCGCGGCCGTTGAGACGATCCTCAACGTTGTGCGCAACAGTGTCCCCAACGTGATCGTGGATGTCCCCAACATGTGGACGCCATGGATCAGGCACACGCTTCTCAACGCCGACGAGGTTGTCATCACTGCAACTCCAGAACTGGCGAGCTTGCGCAATACCAAGAACATCATCGAGCTTCTCAAGGCATCCCGCACCAACGACCGACCCCCGCGACTGATCATCAATCAATTTGGTGTCCCGAAACGCCCAGAAATACCTGTGGCGGACTTCGCCAAGGCGGTAGGAGTGGAGCCATCACTCGTCATTCCGCATGATCCGCAGTCGTTCGGCGCGGCCCAAAGCAACGGTAAGATGATTTTCGAAGTTGCTCCCAAATCGAAGTCGGCGGAGTTACTGGGCGCCTTCAGTGATGCCCTGGTGGGCAATGAGAAAACGGAGAAGGGACCCAAGTCGGGGCTACAGTCCCTGTTCCAGAAATTGCCAATGTTGAGGAAGAAATAATGTTTGGCAAAAGAGGCGATATCGGATCTCAATCCAAAACAACCATTGCCGTTCCTCAGCCAGTCCCCGGAGGAACGGATGCATTTGCCGGTGGCGCGGCCATTCCAAGTCATATTCCAGACTTGAATGCACCAGCAGCGCCGCAATTCTCAGGGCAAGCAGCGCGGCCCGGTTCAACCACCATTCCACCTGCAGCACCCAAAGTACAGAAGACCGACAATGTCGTATCGAACCGGAAGTCCGACAACTACTACGACATCAAGGGTACCATCTTCAATGCCCTGATCGATGCCATCGATCTCACGCAGCTCGGTCAACTCGATCGCGAAGCGGCGCGTGATGAGATCCGCGACATTGTAAACGAAATCATCACTCTGAAAGACGTCGTGATGTCCATCGCCGAGCAGGAAGAGCTGCTCGAGGACATCTGCAATGACGTGCTGGGTTATGGCCCACTCGAACCACTTCTCGCGCGCGATGATATCTCCGACATCATGGTCAATGGCGCCAACCTGACCTTCATCGAAGTCGGCGGCAAAATGCAGCAGACCGGCGTAAGATTCCGTGACAATGGCCAGTTGCTGAACATTTGCCAGCGCATTGTGAGCCAGATTGGCCGGCGTGTTGATGAAGCAAGCCCCATATGTGACGCCCGCTTGCCGGACGGCTCGCGCGTCAACGTCATTGTCGCACCCCTCGCCATTGATGGCCCCGCACTGACAATTCGTAAATTCAAGAAGGACCGCCTCAAGCTTAATGATCTTGTGAAATTCAATTCGATTACGCCGGAAGGTGCAACAATCCTGGAGATCATCGGCCGGGTGCGCTGCAATGTGTTGATATCAGGTGGTACTGGTTCAGGAAAAACCACGCTGCTCAACTGCATGACCGGCCATATCGACCACGATGAACGCATCATCACCTGCGAAGATGCGGCCGAACTCCAGCTCCAGCAGCCCCACGTGGTGCGCCTGGAAACACGCCCGCCGAACCTGGAGGGTGAGGGTTCGATCACAATGCGCGATCTCGTGAAGAACTGTCTGCGTATGCGGCCGGAAAGAATCATCGTCGGCGAAGTCCGCGGCCCTGAGGCCTTTGACCTCCTGCAGGCCATGAACACCGGTCACGACGGCTCCATGGGGACGCTGCACGCCAACTCCCCCCGTGAAGCGCTTTCACGGCTTGAATCCATGATCACCATGGGTGGTTTCTCACTGCCATCCAAGACCATCAAGGAGATGGTCTGCGGATCGATTGACGTGATCGTGCAAGCCGCTCGTTTGAGGGATGGTTCACGCCGCATCACCCACATCACGGAAGTCGTGGGCATGGAAGGTGACGTGATCATAACTCAGGATCTCTTCCTATATGAAATCGTGGGCGAAGATGCCAACGGTAAGATCATTGGCCGCCACCGGTCAACCGGCATTGCAAGGCCACATTTCTGGGATCGTGCCCGTTACTACAATGAGGAAAGACGCCTGGCTGACGCGCTGGAAAAAGCCGAATTACGTAACGAACAAGATTAGAGATAGGCGGAAGGTGTAAGGCTGCGTCCGCGGCGCTGGGCTTTGAGGGATAATCACAAATATGTTGTTTGGCCAAGATATCACGCAAATCGCCTTTGTTTTTATGGCTGCGGTCGCCGTGGGTGGCTTGGCACTGGCGATATTCTATCCTATGTTTGTAGGTCCCACGGCCTCGACACGCATCCAGGCTGTGACATCGAACACCAAAACGCCTCCCAAACAGTCTTTTCGGTCAAGGCTGATGGAGGATCCCAAGGATTCCCGCCGCAAGCAGATACAGGAAACACTCAAGCAGGTAACCGACCGCGAGAAACAGCGCAAGAAACGCCTGACGCTTCGGGCGCTAATTTCTCAATCGGGTCTTGAAATCACGGTTCGCACGTTCTGGATGATCTCCTTAGTGCTGGGGCTAGTGTTTGCGCTTGTGCCATTTCTGATGGGCCTCCTCTGGTACGTTTCCATCGGTGCTTTCGTTATAGGCTTCCTGGGATTCCCCCGTTGGTTCCTGAAATACGTGCGCACCCGTCGCCAGAACATCTTTCTGCACGATTTTGCTGACGCCATTGACGTTATGGTCCGTGGCCTGAAATCCGGGCTGCCGGTGAATGATGCCATGCGCATCATCGCGGCCGAAACCGGACCACCCGTCGGGCCTGAATTTGCTGAAATCGTCGAAGGGCAGAAGATCGGAATTTCGATTGACCAAGGTGTTGAACGCATGGTCGAGCGGATGCCGCTGCCCGAGGTCAACTTTTTGTCTATCGTTATGAATATTCAGACCAAGACTGGCGGCAACCTGTCGGAGGCCCTGGGCAATCTGTCCAAGGTCTTGCGCGATCGCAAGAGGATGAAGGCCAAGATCAGGGCCGTGAGCCAGGAAGCCAAATCATCCGCGGCTATCATTGGTGCCCTTCCTTTCATCATCATGGGTGGCCTGATGTTCCTCAACCCCGCCTACATGGATCCATTGCTGAATACCGAAACAGGTCACATCGTGTTGACCGTTAGTGGCGGGTGGATGCTGACGGGCGTTCTGGTTATGCGCAAAATGATCAATATTGACATCTAGGTCGAGGCATTTTCAACAATGATGAACATCATAACCAGCCTCCTTCAAATCGAAGTCATGATCACCATATTGGTGGGGCTGGCAGCTTTCGCAACAGTGTTGACGATCGCCGCACCGTATTTTGAGAATGACAAGCTCGGCGCCCGCATCAAGGGTGTTTCTGTCGAGCGCGACAAGTTGCGGGCCGCACAAAAGGCCCAACTGATGGGCGGCGAAGCGCGGCTGCGTGAAAAACCGCAGAAAAGCCTGGTAGGCCAGATCGTCGAAACCCTTAACCTCAAGAATGTTTTCGAGGCTGAAGGTTCGCGCGAGATGTTGCGGCAGGCCGGCATGAGAAATGAACGGCATCTCGTTACCTTTCTTGGTATCAGGCTTGCATCGCCATTTGTGTTGGCCATTATCGCCTTTGTGTATTCCTCAACCGTGTTTGCTGACCGCGTTGCCCCCAATATGCGCATTACCGTTGCCATGGTAGCATTGGTTGTAGGCTTCTATCTGCCCAACGTGGTTCTCAGGAACCTTGTCAAAAGAAGGCAGGATTCCATTAGAAGATCATGGTCCGACGCACTTGACCTGCTTCTCATTTGCGTGGAGTCGGGCATGTCCATCGAGCCTGCAATGCAGCGCGTTGCCCGCGAAATAGGCAGCGGCTCGGTCGCACTTGCTGAAGAACTCACGCTGACCGTTGCAGAACTTTCCTATCTTCAGGATCGTCGCAAGGCCCTTGAAAACCTCGGCAAGCGTACCGGCTTGCCAACCGTTAAATCGGTGGTGACAAGTCTTATCCAATCGGAAAAATACGGTACCCCCTTGGGCACCGCGCTGCGTGTGCTGGCGCAGGAAAACCGCGATACGCGAATGTCGGAAGCAGAAAGAAAGGCAGCTGCCCTGCCACCAAAGTTGACTGTTCCCATGATCCTGTTCTTTCTGCCGGTCATTTTCGCGGTCGTTCTGGCGCCGTCCTTCATCCTCATCATGCAGGTGAAGTAGAAGACGGTTTACGGACAAAAAGAGACGGAGGCTTTTGGCCTCCGCCTCTCTCTTGGAGTCAACCGATGTCAGCCAGCAGTAGTGGTCGAAAGCTGCTGCCAGGTGTTTGGCTGCGATAGCATCTTCTGGAGATAGGCCAGGTTCGCCTCGACCTGGTCTGGTGGAAGGTCCTCGCTGGCAATCTTGCGCGATTCCTCAAAGCGTCCCTGCAGGCCCACGACAAGTGCCAGATTTTGCCGAATGCGTGGATTTTTCTGGCCTGCTGGCAAGGCAAGGGCGCTGCGTAGGGTGGCTTCACCCTGCTTGAGATTTCCCCCAAGCGCATAGGACATGCCAAGGTTATTAAGTACGGAAATCTGATTGGGCTGCATGCTCAAGGCCTTCTGATAGGATTCTCGCGCCTTGTCATATTGGCCTTGCTGGTCATAGGCAGATCCCAATGCCGAGTAGGTGCGCCAGTCGCCGTCGCCACTAGCGGCAGCGGCTTCCAAAACAGGAACCGAGTCAGCGGCATGTCCGCTGGCAATGAGTTTCTTGCCGTAGATTGACTGTAATTTTGCATTGGATGGATTTTGTGTAGCCAACGTTTGCAGTACGTTCAGCTGCTGGTTGGCTTGCCCCATTTTTTCCAGCCCATCAGCATAGGCAAGCCCAAGTTCCACGTTCTTCTGATCCTTGCTCCAGCGATTGCCAAGCTCTGCCGTCTTGGTGAAAGAGACAGGGCTGGTACTCGCCGTGGTCATGGGGTCGGCGGCATCGAGACTGGCGGTCTTGCTTTGGCATGCACCAAGGGCTGCCGCCGATGTTGCAAGCACCACGGGCACGATTAATTTCTGCAAATGTTTGCCCAGCCCCGTCGACATGTCCCCAACTCCAGTTTATCCGAATTAGTACGATTGCGTTAATAATGATGCGCAGGTGTCAATAAAGGATTAACCATGTTTACGTTCTTGTCGGAATCCACCAACCCAATGAAACGAGAAAATTGATGATCAGTGCCAAGGAAATCCTTAAAAAGACTGGCGATGAAAACACGGTAAAGCTGAGGGTTGTCACCCAGGCTTCTTGGCCCAAGATGAAGGGCGGGCTCAGCGTTTCGGCAAGCAAATGGGCGCAGGTCCAGGGCTTCAAGGGAACTGCCGGAACAAGCCTGCAAATCCCGAAGGCTGACGGCACGCTTGCAGAGGCATTTATAGGTTCAGATGAGAATGCCGACGGTTTTGCTATCGTCCGCACTTGCCACATGTTGCCTGCCGGCTCATACGCCTTGCAAGATACCGTTAAGCATATGGAGATTGCTTGGTGCCTGGAGGCCTATGGTTTTGATCGTTACAAGACGAAGCAGCGAAACATTCCCACCTTGGTGTGTGCAAAAAATGTGAATTACGATGGGGTGGTGAGCCAAGCCCGCGCAACATACCTCGTGCGCGACCTGATCAACACGCCAGCCAATGACATGGGACCGGATGAACTGGAGGCTGCCGCACGCAAGGTAGCCACACGACACAAGGCAAAGATCAACGTCATATCCGGTGCAGCCTTGCAGCGCGGCTTTCCCATGGTGTATAATGTTGGAAAGGCTAGTCCCCGCTATCCACGGTTGATTGATTTTTCCTGGGGCAAGCTGCGCGCGCCGAAAGTCACTCTGGTGGGCAAGGGCGTGTGCTTTGACACAGGCGGTCTCGACATCAAGACCGCATCGAGCATGGCCCTCATGAAGAAGGACATGGGCGGTGCGGCCAATGTGTTGGGACTTGCCCAGTTGATCATGGATGCAAAGCTGCCTGTGCGGCTGCGCGTAATCATTCCGGCGGTGGAAAATGTCATCGCAGGAAATGCCTTTCGTCCAGGCGATATTCTGAAGAGCCGCAAAGGCCTGACCATTGAAATCGGCAATACAGACGCTGAGGGAAGGCTGGTGCTTGGAGACGCCTTGAGCCTCGCGGACGAGCATTCCCCTGACCTGTTGATTGACATGGCCACGCTCACAGGTGCCGCTCGGGTTGCCCTTGGCCCCGATTTACCGCCCTTCTACACAACGGATGATAATATCGCGTCCGATATTGCCAGACACTCCGCGAGCCAGAAGGATCCGCTCTGGCGCTTACCGTTCTGGGAGCCATACTACAGTCTCTTTGAATCTTCCGTCGCCGATATGAATAACAGTTCTGACAGTGGCTATGCTGGTTCAGTAACCGCCGCATTGTTTCTCAAGCGTTTTGTTGAGAGGGCGAAATCCTATGTTCATTTTGACATATTCGGATGGACGCCAAGTGCCAAGCCAGGTTTCCCCAGGGGCGGCGAAGCGCAGGGAATTCGGGCCTTATTCGCCGTCATTGCCGATCGATACAGGAAATAGTCTTGCGCTCGGCCCTGGAATGGGAAAGAATAAAACGTACCCGTAATGAATGTAGAGGCCGCAATGGCAATTCCCTTGGGCACAGCCCAGGCTCTCAAGCTTTGGCATGATGTCAATCTCGCTCAGGTGCATGGCGAGGAGGCCGATCTCTCCTTGCGCCAGGTCAGCATTTTGTTGACCATCTACATGGAAGCCCCACCTCACACCATTCGCGATCTTGCCAGCAAGCTGCATGTCTCCAAGCCAGTCATCACCAGGGCGCTCGACTCTATGGGCAAATTGGGTCTTGTGGCCCGCCGGCGCGACGAAGCCGACCGCCGCAATGTTCTGGTGCAGCGGACCGTCAAGGGCGCATTGTATCTCGACAGGCTGGCCAATCTCATCGGCAGCAAATCGAAGAATCTCTAGCCATGACCGAAACCGACAAACGCCTCCATGCGCCAGGCGTAAACCATGACGCTGCAATGGTGATGGAAGTCACCACGCCCTTTGTATCACTCCAGCGTGAACCCTCATCGTCATCCATGCAGATCACCCAAGCGCTGTTTGGCGAAAGGATAAAGGTCTTCGACGTGCAAAGCGATTGGCTGTGGTGCCAACTTCAGCGCGATTCCTATGTGGGATACATCCTCAAGTCATCCGCCAGTGAAGTTCTGTCGAATCCATCACACCGGGTGGCCGTACCGTCGACCTTTATGTATCCAAAGGCTGACATCAAGTCCCAGCCCGTTCTGGCTCTACCTATGAATGCGCAGGTAGAGGCGGTGGCCGCCGATGGCAAGTTCACCCAGATTTCCAATGGAAAATTTGTGTATTCGGCCCATCTCAAGCAGGCAGAAGAGTTCGAAATAGATTTTGTCGCCATTGCCGAAAAATTTCTCAATGTGCCTTATTATTGGGGCGGCAAAACCATCTTCGGACTCGATTGTTCAGGGCTTGTGCAATCATCGCTCCAGGCCTGCGGCATTGCCGTCCTGCGTGACACCGACCTGCAGGAAAAACAATTGGGCCGTAATCTGATGGTGAATGACCTTGCTGGCCTGCAGCGGGGTGACCTGGTCTTCTGGAAGGGCCATGTCGGCATCATGACCGATGATAAAACCCTGCTGCATGCCAACGGCCACCACATGCTAACCGTGAAAGAGCCACTCGCAGATGCGGTCGATCGCATTGCACTGACGGGCTCGCAGGTGACGAGTGTGAAGAGGCTTGAGGGCAGGCTCTTCTCAGGCGGGGGCTAATACCCGCGCGCCCGGTCCACGAGATTGACAAGAGGCAATCCTGCCCTATGCCGTTCGATTTGCGCATTCAAATAGGCGCATATTACTTCCGGGTCGGAGTCAGCGGCAATGTGTGGTGTCACGGTCACCCTTGGATGCACCCAGAAGGGATCATCGGCGGGAAGCGGCTCTACGGCAAAAACGTCAAGGGTTGCTGCATAAAGCTCGCCGTTGTCGAGGCAAGTGAGAATGTCACTGGCCACCTGCTGGCGGCCGCGCCCTGCGTTGATCACGATGGGTGCGCCAAAGGGGCCACGCCGCGACAATTTTTGGATCGTGGTGCGATTTACAATGCCGTCGGTTTCAGGCGTTGCCGGTAAAAGCGAAACCAGGATATCTGTGCGAGCCAGGAAAGCGTCGAACTCGGCTGTACCTGCGAAGCTTTCGACCCCATCAATGGCCTTGTGGCTCCGACTCCAGCCAGCAACCTTGAATCCCAAGTCATGCAGGCGTGTCGCTGAATCCCGTCCCATAACGCCCATTCCCATGATGCCCACCGACAGAGCCGAGGCAGCATGGGTCGGGAAGTTGTCCCACTTGCGTAGGTGCTGGTTAGCGTCGATGCGTCGCTGCTGCCTATGATGCAGCAGCACATGCAACACGACGTATTCCGTCATGCGTCCAGTAAGATCATCGTCATTCACGCGCACAATCGGAATTTCCGGGGGGAGCGTAGGATCCTTGAGAATGGCATCCACGCCGGCGCCAAGCGAAAACATCACCTTGAGGTTGGGCAGCTTGCGCAACACATCAGGTGGCGGCAGCCAGGCAGCGACATACTCAATGTCCTCAACCCGACCCATGCCGTCAGGCCAGATGCGGACATCAAGGCAAGGGGCCACCCTGTTCATGGCCGCTTTCCACGGCTCCATTGGCCAGGTCGGGACAACAAACAGAAATGCCATTACTGCCTCACAATACTATCAGGGGCAGCCCGCATATTCAGTGAAGCTGCAATAAGCGCCTTGGTGTAGTCCGTTTGAGGATGATCAAATATCTGCGCAGCAGGACCGCTTTCGACTGCCATGCCGTTGCGCATGACAATGACGTCGTTGGCCAATGCCCGCACTACCTTGAGATCATGACTAATGAAGAGATAGGTGAGGTTGTGCTTGGATTGCAGCGCGCGCAGCAAATCTACGATCTGGGCCTGCACCGACATGTCGAGGGCAGATGTAGGCTCGTCCAGCATGATGAATTTGGGAGAGAGGGCAAGGGCGCGCGCAATGGCAATGCGCTGGCGTTGGCCACCGGAAAACTCGTGCGGGTAGCGGTCCATGGTTTCTGGATCGAGGCCCACCTCGGTGAGGGCCTGGGCCACGTGGGCGCGGCGTTCCTCGGCAGTTGTAAGTGTACCCTGAACAATCAGACCTTCCTCGACAATCTGAAGGATAGACAGGCGTGGCGATAGCGATCCGAACGGGTCCTGGAACACGATCTGCATATCCTTGCGCAGGGGTCGCATCTCTCGGGAATTCAGACCATCGATACGGTTGCCCTGGAAGGTGATGGCCCCGGTGGAGGAGATGAGCCGGAGCACCGCCAATCCCAGGGTAGTCTTGCCGGAGCCCGATTCCCCAACGATACCAAGCGTCTGTCCGGCACGCACAACCGTGTCGAGCCCGTCCACAGCCTTGATATGGCCCACTACCTTGCGGAAAAAGCCGCGGCGAATGGGGAACCAGATTTTCAGGTCTTTTGTCTCCATCACCACAGGGGCAGACGCGTCGGACTTGGGCGGCCTCCCCTTAGGCTCGGCAGACAGCAGCATCCTGGTATAGTCATGTTGTGGATTGGCGAAAATGGCCTTCGCGTTGCCGGCCTCGACAACCTTGCCTTTCTGCATGACACATACGGTGTCGGCCATGTGGCGCACGATGCCGAGGTCGTGGGTGATGAGCAGAAGGGCCATACCGTTTTCAGCCTGCAGCTCCCTGAGCAGCTTCAGAATCTGGGCTTGCACGGTCACATCGAGCGCAGTCGTGGGCTCGTCAGCAATGAGAAGGTCGGGATTGTTGGCCAGCGCCATGGCGATCATGATGCGCTGGCGTTGCCCTCCTGACAGCTGGTGCGGATAGTCTTGCAGCCGCGTTTCGGGATCACGAATACCAACCTTGGTGAGCAGGCTCACGATGCGCTGGCGGGCCTCCTCGCCCTTTAGGTCCTGGTGCAGTTCCAGTATCTCGCCGATTTGCCGCTCCACGCTGTGCAGCGGATTGAGGGATGTCATCGGCTCCTGGAAAATCATGGTAATATCGTTACCGCGCACGGCGCGCAGTTCCCGTTCATTGGCGTCCAGCAGTTCCTTGCCCTTGAACAGGATGCTGCCGGAGGGATGCTCCGCAGCAGGATAGGGCAAGAGCTTGAGGATGGAGAGGGCCGAGACGGATTTGCCGGAGCCTGACTCACCCACTAGCGCGAGGGTTTCCCCACGCTTGAGCGTGAATGACACCCTGTCGACAGCCAGGGTTGCTTTGCCATCCTGCCGGAAGGCGACCGACAGATCCTTGACCTCAAGTAGTGCGTCAATCATGCGAATGTCTTTCGCGGATCGAGCGCATCACGCACCGCTTCGCCGATGAAGACCAGCAATGTGAGCATGATGGACACCACGAAAAATCCGGTAAAGCCCAGCCAGGGAGCCTGCAGGTTTGATTTTCCCTGGGCCAGCAGCTCACCCAGTGATGGAGAACCGGG
>Ga0315287_10005468_pt1 | contig 12513 bp, 10 predicted proteins | sample YL17G11_0_MG_FD_205037 | JGI IMG/M metagenome (GOLD analysis project Ga0315287, IMG submission 205037) | Sediment microbial communities from Yellowstone Lake, YNP, Wyoming, USA - YL17G11_0 | ecosystem: Environmental > Aquatic > Freshwater > Lake > Sediment | place: USA: Wyoming | collected...
CGTGGACGATTTGACCCTCGTCGAAGTCTTTCAGGGTCTCATCGTAGTCGACGACAAGCTGCAGAAACTCGTTTCGCGACAGGACATCGGCGTCCGGGTCGTCGAAGTCGAAGTTGATGGGCTTGACCTGCGCGGCTGGCGTGCGCTTTTTCGGACGACGTTCTTCTTCTTCTTCGTCGTGATAAGGGCGGCGATCGCGGCCTTCGCCGTGATTGCCATAGCCATGGCCGTGCGGGCGTCCGCCGTGCGAACGTCCCGAGCTCCTCGCGTCACCTCCATCCTGCGCGCCAGATGCGCGCATCCCTTCGGAGTTACGAGGCGCTTTCACTTCTTCGAGCATGCAGCGGTCTCCTCCTTCAACGGATCTCGACCCCTATTGGGGATGAACCGTAGCACGTTAGCAGGAGCGGCCCCGAGGCCGCAAGCCCTTGCCGGAACGGGGGGATGCGGGCGTTCAGGCCGGCCGGTCCCCGGCGCCGGGATCCGGCGCCTCGGTGCGCACCGCCGGTGGTGCCGACCAATTGCCGGGCAGGTCGAGACCGCCGAGCGGAACCCGGCCCGCGGAGCGCAGCATCAGGCCGGCCACGCGCTCCATCGCCAACAGGCCAGCCTCCTTGTACGCGGCGTGATCGTCCGGGGTCGAAGTCCGGAGCCAAAACGGTTCTCCGACCCACACTTCCATCGGTTCCCGGCGCAGGAATCGGGGCCGGAAATCGCGCGTCCCGCGGACGAACACCGGCAAGACCGGGCGGCCGGCGCGGAGCGCCACGTACCCGAAGCCCCAGCGGGGATCCCCGAGCCGTCCCGGACGCTGGCGCGTTCCCTCCGGGAACATCAGGACGTTGCGCGCCTGGCCGAGCAGTTCCGCCGCCCGGTCGAGGGCCTCGAAGTCGGCGGTACCGCGCCGGATCGGAATGGCGTTGACGCGCCGGAGGAGCGCCCCGAACCAGGGGTTGCGGAACAACTCCAGTTTGGTGATGAACCAGCTCTCGAACGGCACGCTGGAGCCCACCACGGGCGGGTCGAAGCCGCCGATGTGATTGCAGGCGACGAGGACGCTGCCCCGCAGCCGGGCCGCCGGATGCACGTGCACCCGCACCCCGAACCAGAGCCACCACAGGCCCCGCAGCATTCCGTGCACGGTGCCGAAGAAGAGACTCGGGAAGCGCCGGTAGCCGGCCTGTTCGGCATCGCGGGCGTCGACCGGCTCGGCGTGCACCTGGCCGCATGCCGCTGGGCCGCCGGCCGCCAGGCGGCCACCGCGCACGCGCCGTAACGCCAGCGCGATTACGGCGTCGACCTGATCGCGGGGTTCCAAGTTCGAGGTGTCGAGCTCGATGGCGTCGTCGGCGCGCACGAGCGGCGACTCGTGGCGCGTCGAGTCGGCGCGATCACGCCGTTCGAGATCGGCGACCAGCGCCGGCAATTCCTGCTGCAGTCCATGCGCTGCATCTTCCGCCTGCCGGCGGCGGGCGCGGGTCTGCACGTCCGCCACCAAAAACACCTTCACGTCGGCCTGCGGAAACACCACGGTGCCGATATCGCGTCCTTCCAGGACCACGCCGCCGTTCGCGCCGAGAAGGCGCTGCTGGCGGACCATTTCAGCGCGGACCGCGGCATGCGACGCGACGCACGACACTGCCGCGGTGACCTCCGGGGCGCGAATCGCGTCGGTGACCTCGGCGTCGTCCCACCAAACGCGCGGCCGCGGATCGCCGGGCTCGAGCCGGACGCAGTGCGCCGCCGCCAGCCGTGTCAACGCGGCCTCGTCTTCCGGCGCGACGCCGGCGCGTTGCGCCGCCAGCGTCAGCGCCCGGTACATGGCACCGGTATCCAGGTGGAACAATCCGAGCGCGCGGGCGGCATCGCGCGCCGTGCTGCTCTTGCCCGACGCCGCCGGCCCGTCGATGGCGATGACCAGCCGCCGCAGCGCCGCGGCACCGGACTCCAGCTCGCGGGCGAGCGCGGCGCGTTCGCCGGGGCGGAATGCGAAGCTGGTTGGAGGGCGCGGCGCACTCATGCGCCATCGCCGCGGCTGCGAATGGGCACGCGATCCAGCTTGCGGCCAAGCGCGCCGGCCATCGGCGCCACCTCGCGCATCAATTGATCGAAGTGCTCCGGAGTCAGCGACTGCGGCCCATCGCTGAAGGCGTTGGCCGGATCGGGATGCACTTCGATCATCAACCCGTCGGCGCCGGCCGCCACGGCGGCGCGCGCCATGGGAAGCACATAGCGCCATTCACCGGTGGCGTGGCTCGGATCGACGAGGATGGGCAGATGGCTCAGGCGGTGGATCACCGGGACCGCGCAGACGTCGAGGGTGTTGCGGGTCACCGTCTCGAAGGTGCGGATGCCGCGTTCGCACAGCATGACCTGCTCGTTCCCCGTCGCCAGGATGTACTCGGCGCACAACAGATATTCCTCGATGGTCGTCATCAGGCCGCGCTTGAGCAACACCGGTTTTCCGGACGCCCCGACCTCCCGCAACAGGTCGAAGTTCTGCACGTTGCGCGCGCCGATTTGCAGGATATCGGCGTACTGCGCCACCAAATCCACGTGGCGGGTATCCATGACCTCGGTGACGACCACCATGCCGGTGGCGTCGCTGGCGGCACGCAGGAGCTCCAATCCCTCGCGGCCCAAGCCTTGGAAGGAATAGGGCGAGGTGCGGGGCTTGAACGCGCCGCCGCGCAGGATGGATGCGCCGGCCGCTTTGACGCGCCGCGCCACCGCGAACAGGCCCTCGTGACTCTCGACCGAACACGGTCCCGCCATGACGACGACGTCGGAACCGCCGATCCGTACCGGGCCCACCTGCACCACGGTCGAGCTGGGACTGTATTCGCGGCTCGCCTGCTTGTAAGGCACGGTGAACGGCGCCACCAAAGCCACGCCCGGCATGTCCTGCACGTGGCGCTCGGTCAGCAGCGCGGTGTCGCCGACGACGCCGATGACGGTGCCGTCCGCGGTTTGGGACCTCCGGTAGCGGAAGCGCAACTGCTGCAGCAGCTTCTCCACCCGGTCGATTTGCGCCCGCGTCGCCTGAGGCCGGAACACGATCCGCACGGCGGCTCCCTACTCTGCGTTGCGATCCGTGGCGGCGTGCCCACCGGCCGGCGGCACTCCGGCGTCGTGCCGCAGCGCAGCCCGTTCTTCGGCGGTCGCAGCGCGGACTTGGCCCGGCGCCAAGTTCCCCAAACGCACTGGTCCAAACCGGACCCGGTGCAACGCCAGCACCGGGGCGCCCAGGGCCGCCAGCATGCGCCGCACTTGGCGCTTACGGCCTTCGTGCAACACGAGCCGGACGAGCGTTTGGCGCCCTTGCGGCTCTTGGTGCGCCTCGCACGGCGCCGTCAGCCCGTCGTCCAGTTCGAGCCCGTGGCGCAATTGCTGCAATGCCGCAGCGTCGAGCGCGGTCGCGATCCGCGCCTCGTACTCCTTGTCGACACCGCGTGACGGATGCGTCAGCGCCCAGGCCAAATCCCCGTCATCGGTCCACAGGAGCAGGCCAGTGGTCTCGAAATCCAGCCGTCCGACGGAGAACACGCGTCCGGTCACACCGGCCCGCCGCATCACCTGCAGAACCGTGGGCCGTCCCTCGGGATCGTGCGCCGTCGAAACCACTCCGGCCGGCTTGTGCAGCAACCAGACGTGGCCGGTCGTACGAGCCTGCAACCGCGCGCCATCGAGACTCACCTCGTCGCCCGCATCGACGCGCGTGCCGAAGTGCGCCGGTGCGCCGTTGACCCGCACCCGGCCGGCTTCAATCAGCGCCTCGCACTGGCGCCGGCTCCCCAAGCCGCAGGCCGCCAAGAACTGGTTTAAGCGCATTCCTCGGGCGCGCCGGCGGTCGCAATGGGCACGTCCGCCGGTGCCTCGTGCGGCGTGGCGGACTCCATTGCCATCGGCGCCGGGGGCGGGCTGTCCGCGTCGCTCGCGGCATCGGCGCCGGCTGCGGCTGCGTCGGGTTGCGGTTCGAGTTCTGCCGTATGGCGCCGGCGCTGATCCGCGACCAGGCTCGACAATTCCGCCACCCGCGCCGTCCGGTCGCGCAGCTCGTCGTCCAACTCGTCGAGCGTCGGCAGTTCCATGTCGCGCAAGCGCGCTTCGAGACGCGCGGCAGCGGGCAACGGCTCGGCCTCGGCATCCCCGGGTGGCGGGCCGGCCCGGGCGGCTTCTTCCATGGCCCGCAATTCATCCTCGTCCGCCAGACGCGCCGCCGACTCGCGTTCGGAGAGCATGCGTTCGAGTTCTTCCAAACTCGGCAGGTCGGTCAGCGAGTTCAGCCCGAGGTATTGCAAGAACTCCGCGGTGGTGCCGTACAAGAGCGGCCTGCCGACGCCTTCGGAGCGGCCGGCGATTTGAATGAGGTTGCGTTCGAGGAGGGTCTCGATCACGCCGCTGCTCGCCACGCCGCGGATGGCGTCGATCTCGGGGCGCGTGGTCGGCTGCTTGTAGGCGATGATCGCCAGCGATTCCAGCGCCGCCTTGGTCAGGCGCACGCGGCGCTTGGTGGTGAACAACCGCCGCACGACGTCCGCCATCTCCGGCTTGGTGGCCAACTGCCAGCCGCCGCCCACCTTCATCAACCGGAAGGCGCGGGCGTCGACGGCGTAGGCGCCATCGAGTTCCGCCAGGGCGGCCTCGATCTCCTCGCGCGTCACATGGGTGAGCATTTCTTGCAAGCGTCCGAGCGGCAGCGGCTGGTCGCTCGCAAACAGCAGGGCTTCGATCTGCACTGCCAGGGTCATCGTGCCTCCTGGGAAATTTCGGGCGCGGGTGCCGCCGGCGCGTCCTCGACGGCTCGGCTCCACAGCCACAGTTCGCTGAAGTTGTCGGCTTGCTGCAGGCGCAACGCGCCGCCCTTGGCCAGCTCGAGCATGGCCATGAAGGTCACGATCACATCGATCCGGGACCGCACGCCGTCGAACAATTCGCTCCACGCCAAGCGGCCGCGCTCCATCAGGCGTTGGCGCAAGATGGCGACCTTGTCCTCCAGCGCGACCGGTTCCAGCTCGACCTGGTGCGTGGTGACTTCCTCGAAGCGCGACAGCACGTCGGAGAGCGCCTTCATGATCTGCGGCAGGGCGACCTCGAAGGTGATCTCGTCGCCCATTTCTTTCATTTCGGTCAGCAGGCCTTGGTCGAGCGGCCGCGTGAACCGCAACAAGCGCTCGTGCTCGGCGGCTTCCAAATTGCGAGCGGCTTCCTTGAATTTCTTGTATTCGATCAGGCGTTGCACCAGTTCCTGGCGTGGATCCTCTTCCTTCTCCTCGCCCGGACGGCGGTGCGGCAGCAGCATGCGCGCCTTGATGCGCATCAGCGTCGCCGCCATGACGAGGAACTCACCCGCCGGGTGCAGGTCCAGCCGGTCCATCATCCGCACGTGCTCGAGGTATTGCTCGGTGATGCGCGCGATCGGGATGTTGTAGATGTCCATTTCCTCGCGCTGGATCAGATACAGCAACAGATCCATCGGTCCCTCGAAGGACTCGAGGCGCACCACATAGCTCATGTCGTCCCCTTCCGCATACCGCCCAAACCCATGGCTTCGCGCACTTCGCGCATCGTTTCCGCCGCCACCGCCCGGGCGCGGTCCCGCCCGGACTCGAGCACGCCATCCAAGTACGCCGGATTCGTCTCCAGCTCGGCGCGCGCCGTCCGCGCCGGCGCGAAATGCGCCGCGATGCGGTCCGCCGCCTGCATCTTGCAGTCCAGGCAACTGCGCACGCGGGCGCCCGCCCGGCAGCCGCGTTCGATTTCCGGCAAATCTTCGGCGGCGCTGAAGCGCTGGTGATACGTGAACACGGTGCAGTCTTCCGGATGGCCGGGATCGTCTTGCCGGACGCGCTTCGGATCGATGGCCGCCTTGCGCATGCGTTGCCGGAGGTCCTCCGGCGGGTCGCACAACAGCAACGTGTTGCCTTGCGACTTGCTCATCCGCTGCCCGTCCAGTCCCGGGAAGCGCGCGAACTTGGTCATTTCAACCTTCGGTTCCGGAAACACCGGCCCGAACGTCGAATTGAAGCGGCGGGCGATCTCGCGCGTGATCTCGACGTGCGGCGCCTGGTCCTCGCCCACCGGCACCAGGTCGCCCTTGTACAGCAGGATGTCGGCCGCCTGCAGAATCGGATAGCCCAGGTGGCCATAGGTCATGGTTTCTTCGAGCCCGAGCGCGCGCACTTGTTCTTTGACGGCCGGATTGCGCTCCAAGCGCGACAGCGTCACCAGCATGGAAAACAGCAGGTGCAGTTCATAGTGTTCGCGCACCTGCGACTGCACGAAGAGGGGCGCGCGCTCGGGATCCAGTCCGACGGCGAGCCAGTCGATGACCATCTCGCGGGTCTGCGCCGCGATCGCCACCGTGTCCAAATCGGTGGTGAGCGCATGCAGATCGGCGACCATTAAGAACGAGCGGTGCTGGGTTTGCCCGCGCACCCAAGATTCCAAGGCGCCGGTGTAGTTACCCAAATGCAGCCGCCCGGTCGGGCGCATCCCGCTCAGTACCGTCGCCATGGGTCCCCCTCGCGCCCACAACGCGTGTGGACGGCATCGAAGTCGACCATGCTAGCACACGATCCCGGCCGCTCTCAGCCCCACAGTCAAGCGACGGTGCGACAAGAGCTTCAGCCGCGGGGGTGGAAGGTCTTGTAGACCTCGATCAGGTACTGGCGGTCGACCTGGGTATAGATCTGCGTGGTGGCGATGTCGGCGTGCCCGAGGAGCTCCTGGACGACGCGCAGGTCGGCGCCGCCTTCGAGCAAGTGCGTCGCGAAGCTGTGCCGGAGCGTGTGCGGGCTGGCCGCGGTCCGCACCCCAGCAGCTTGCAGATGTTTCTGAAGGATCTTCCAGAATCCCATGCGGGATAAGCGGCTGCCACGACGGTTCACGAACAAGTTGGGGACGGTGCGCTGGTGCGTGAGCTGCGGCCTGGCGCCGGCCAAATACACCTGGATCGCGTCGACCGCGGCGCGTCCGACCGGTACGAGGCGCTCCTTGTTCCCCTTGCCAACGACGCGCACCAGCGCCACCCGGGCGTCGAATGCCTCCACCGGCAGGTCGCACACTTCGGAGGCGCGCAAACCCGCGGCGTATGCCAATTCGAGCAGCGCCCGGTCGCGTTGGCCGAGCGCCGTCGAAAGGTCCGGCGCGGCGAGCAGGCGTTCGATTTCGGCCACCCTCAACACGCGTGGCAACGGCCGCGTGCGGCGCGGTCCACGCCAGTTCTCCACCGGGGTGGCGGGGCACAAGTTCTCGAGCACGCAGTAGCGGTGGAAGCCGCGAATCGCCGACAACCGGCGCGCCCGGGTCGTGGCCTTTTGGCCGGCCGCGGTTTCCGCCGCCAAGAACGCGTGCACGTCCTCGGTGCCGACGGTCCCGGGATCGGTGCGCCCCCGCGCCGCGAGAAAGGCGCCGTAACGCTCGAGATCCTGGGCATAGGCTTCGATCGTCAACCGCCCGAGCCCGCGCTCCACCATCAAATGTACCAAGTACGCTTCGCGCGCCCGTTCGAAGGCGGTTTCGCGCCGGCCGCGCAGCGCCGGGCTCGGCGCCGGGGTGGCACGGGCCTTGGTCAAAGGATGTCCCCCACTCCGGGTTCGGGCGCTGCCGTGGGCGCCACCGTTTCCCCCGCGTCCGGGTCCGCGATCGTCATCCACTCGGCATCGACGATCACTTCTTCACCCGCGTCGTCCTCCGCGGGGTCGGGCGCCGCCGCCGGGGCCTCTTCCGGCCGCAGCGCCGGGTGCGACAGAACCGCCAGAATGCGCTCCGCGGTCACCGGGCCGACGCCCGGTACCGCCGACAGATCTTGCGCGCTCGCAGCGGCCACCCGGGCCACCGAGCCAAAACGACGCAAGAGCTGCAGCCGGGTTTTGGCGCCGATGCCCGGAATGTCGTCGAGCGCCGAATGCACCAGCTCGCGATCGCGCAGCCGCCGGTGGTACGAAATGGCGAAGCGGTGGGCCTCGTCGCGGACGCGTTGCACCAATTTGAGCGCCGGCGAGGTGCGCGGCAGCACGATGGGATCCGCCGTGCCGGTGCGGAAGATCTCCTCGTTCCGCTTCGCCAGGCCCACCAACGTCACCCGGGCCGCGAGGCCCAGCCGCTCGAGCGCGCGCTCGGCGCTCGCGAGCTGCCCGCGTCCGCCGTCCACCATGACCAGCTCCGGCAGCGGGACGCCGGCATCGCGCAAGGCGCGGAAATGGCGTTCGACGACGTGTTCCATCATCGCGAAATCGTTCGGTGCTTGGATGCCGCGGATACGGAAATGCCGGTAACGTTTCTTGGCCGGTTGTCCGGCCTCGAAATGCACCAGCGATGCCACCGGCTGGCTGCTCTGAAAGTTGGAGATGTCGAAACACTCGATCTCGCGCGGCAGGTCGCGCATACCCAGCACGGCGCCGAGCGCCACGACATCGTCCGGAACCCGCTTGGCGGTGGTGCCATGCGCCATCAGCCATTCGTCCAGCTTGAGGGTCGCGTTCTTGAGCGCCAAGTCCACGAGCGTGCGCTTGTCCCCCTTGCGCGGTTGCAGAAGCGCCACGGCACCGCCGCGTTTCTCGCGCAGCCAGCGCTCGAGCAGATCGGGATCGTCCAGTTCGCCGCTCGTGAAGATCTCCTCGGGCACCGAAGTGGTCGCGTTGTAGTACTGCTCGAAGAACGCCGTGAAGATCTCCCGATCGCTCTCCTCGCGATCGGTGAAATAGAAGGTCTCGCTGGCCAGCAGGCGTCCGCCGCGAATCTTGAGCACCACGCCGCACGCGTGCGGGCCGTCGCGCCGCAGCCCGATGGCGTCGCGTTCGACGTCCTCGCCGACGACGGCACGCATGCGGTCCGTCATGCGCTCGATGGCGCGGATCTGGTCGCGCGCCCGCCCGGCCGCCTCGTACTCCCGGGCGCCGGCGTGGGTTTCCATCTTGCGGCGCAACCGGCCGGTCAGTTCATCGGTGCGGCCGCGCAGGAACAACCGGACACCGTCCACCGTGTCCAAGTAGTCGGCGCGGCTCTGCAGGCCGACACACGGTGCGCCGCACATGCGAATGTCGTGGTACAGGCAAGGGCGGTCGATGCCGTCCAGGGTGTCGGGCGTGCAGGGCCGCGTCGGCATGACCCGTTGCAGCAGCGCCAGCGTGCGCCGCATGGCGCCGACATCGGAATAGGGGCCGAAGTACTCGCTGCCGTCGTGCACGACGGTGCGGGTGGCGAAAACGCGCGGGAAGGCGTCCACCGTGATGCGCACATAAGGGTATTTCTTGTCGTCCCGCAGCCGGATGTTGTAGCGCGGCCGGTATTCCTTGATGAGGTTGCACTCCAGCACCAGCGCTTCCACCTCGGTGCGGGCGACGATCCAGTCCAGGTCGGCGGCACGCGACATCAGAACCCGGGTTTTGGGCGCCAGGTCGGCGGGCGTGCCGAGATAGCTGCGGACGCGATCGTGCAGGCTCTTGGCCTTACCCACATACAGGACTTTGCCCTTCGCGTCCTTGAACAAGTACACGCCGGGTTCCTCCGGCAACTGCCGGACTTTGTCCGCCAAGAGCGCTGCGCCCGGTTCGGTTTCTTCCATGCCGGCTCCTTGTCGCGGCCCGGAGTCTAGCCGCCGGCGGGTGCATGCAGCAACGCGCGGCGAGCGCGCTGCCGGCACGGGATCACGGCCGGCGCCTTTCCGGTTGCTGTTCTCTGCCGCGTTGGCAATGATGCGGGACAACGCCGGGGGGAGAACCGTTGCGGCTGAACCGATGGCTTCGTGGTGTAGTGGGTTTGGCCGCCGTGTGGTTGGCGGCGGCGCCGGCCGCCCGCGGGCTCGATGCGCTGGATGCCATCGATGTGCCGCTCGATCACTGGTCGTATGCGGTGCTCGAGAAGTTCGAACTGCGGGCTGCACTGCCGCGCACCTTCCTGGATCTACGCCCGATCACCCGCGGCGAGGCCGCCGTCCTGGTGCAGCAGACGGAGCGTGCTGCCGCCGCCGGCACCTGGTCTCCGACCCGCATCGAGCGTGCGCAATTGGACATGCTGCGGGCGGAGTTCTCGCCGGAACTCTTGGCACGCGGTGACACGGTGCCGCTCGCGCATCGCGCCTATCATGTCTGGTCCGGAGACGCTTGGCGCTTGCGGGGGTTTTGGGAGGGCGGTGAGCGTATTCAGTCGCGCCCCGATGCGGGGTTTTCGCCGCCCCCGGTGGACACCCGGATCGTGCTCGAGCCGGCGGTTGCGCTGGCCATCGGCACCCGGATCGTGGCGGTGGAGCGCCTGTCCTATCGCGTGCGTACCAGCGACGCCGCACTCACGCAGTCGTCCGACGTACGCTACGGCGAGGCGGAACTCCTGTTCGAACCCCGGGACCGTTTTTCGATCACGCGCACCGTCGAGCCCTATGTGCGCTACGCCGGCAACCGTTTCCGGCTCGATCTGGGGCGTTTCCGCCTGCGCTGGGGCCCCGGGCGGCAGAATGCCATGTTGCTGCAGGACGGCACGCCGCCGTTCGATCAAGTGCGCTTGCAACTGCGATTGGGCCCGGTTCGCTTCACCAGCCTGGCCGGGCAATTGCGGGCCGCGCGCCTGCGCACCGACGACCCGGAACTGCGCGAGCGCTATGTGTCGCTGCACCGGCTGGAAGTCGCGCCGCACGCGCGGCTGCACCTGGCGTTCTCCGAGGCGATCGTCTACGGCAACCGCGGTTTCGATTTATCCTACGTCAACCCGATCAGCGTGTTCTTCGTGACCCAAGCCAACAACGGCGACGTCGACAACGCGCTCGCGAGCCTGGATGGACGCTGGCGCGTCGGGCGCGGCGGCGAAGTCTATGGCGAGTGCGTGCTCGACGATCTCAACCTGCGGCGCGGCCTGCGCAACTTCGGCAACAAGCCGGGCCTGCTCGTGGGTGGGCGGTGGCAGGCACCGTTCGGCGCCCGCGACTGGGATGTGGACGCGGAGTGGAGTTGGGCGAGCCAGTACCTGTACACGCACCATTATCCGGTCAACCGCTATCAGCATTTTGGCGGCACGCTGGGCAGCCGTACCGGGCCGGATGCGGACCTGTGGACCGTGGCACTGCGCCGGCAGTGGACCCGCGGTTGGAGTCTGGCGGCGGCGTACGAGCTCGAGCGCCACGGCGAGGGCTCGCTGGCCGATGATCATGAGCACCGGACCTCGGACGAGCAGGAGTACCTCTCCGGGGTCACCGAGAGCCACCACCGCCCGGGTCTGGTGGTCGAGTACCAGGGCCTGCGGAGCCTGGGCCTGCGCCTGGACGTGCGGTCCGAAACGGTTCGCAATCCCGGCCACGTCACGGGCGCCACCTCGCGCACCGGCCTGGCCCTGCGCTTCGAAACCCGTCTCGAGCTCTGAGGCCCCCGGGCCTGCCGGCAGGGCTCCAGCAAGGCGTAAGTGCCTTGGAGGACGGGCTGTTGACACCTCCAGGACCCGGGTGATACGGTGCCTAGTCTGTCTTGCTTCCGGAGGTAACTGGGGTATGCCCCATCATAAGCAGTTCGAGAAATCGCTCCGTCGCGATGCGAAGCGGAACCTGGAAAACCGTGCGAAGCGGTCCCGCTTGCGCGCCGCGATGCGCGATTTCCGCGCCGAGACCGAACCCAAGAAGGCTGCCGAGATGCTGCCGAAGGTTTGTGCGTTGCTCGACAAGGGCGCCAAGACGAACCTCTTGCATCCGGGCACCGCGAACCGTCTGAAGTCCCGCTTGGCTCTGGGGCTTCACCGCCTGCAGACGCGCGCCGCGGCCTGAAGCCGCGGTCGCGCCGTCTCGCCGCCGTCCGATTCTTCAGTGTCCGCGCACCGCGTCCAGCACTGCCTGCAGCAGGTTGGCGCGCGGATGCTGCGTGACCGTGCCGGTCGTACGGTCGCGAATCTCCAGCTTGTCGTCGTTCAATCCCCGCTCACCGATCGTCACCCGGGTCGGGATGCCGATGAGATCGGCGTCCTTGAACTTGCCGCCGGGCCGCAGGTCACGATCGTCCAGCAGCACGTCCACCCCGGCTTGGAGCAAGCCGGCGTAAAGCTCCTCGGCGACCTGCACGCTCTCCGCATGCGTCCCCGACAGCGGCAAGAGCACCACGTCGAACGGTGCGAGCGCGCGCGGCCAGCGGATGCCGTCCGCGTCGTGGTGCTGTTCGATCGCGGCCGCCACCGTCCGGGTCACGCCCAATCCGTAACAGCCCATCACGAAGGGCTTTTCCTGGCCAGCTTCGTCCAGGAACGTGGCGTTCATCGCTTCGCTGTACTTCACGCCGAGCTTGAAGATGTGGCCGACCTCGATGCCGCGTGAGGAGACCAGCGTGCCCTGGCAGCGCGGGCAGCCATCGCCGGCGCGCCCTTGGATGAGATCGCCCCAGGCGGCAACCTGGAAATCGCGTCCTGCCTTCACGCCTCGCAGGTGGGTGTCGGTGCGGTTGGCGCCGACGATCATTCCGTCGCACGCCTGCAACGTCGTGTCGGCCAGGATGCGCACCTTGGCGCCCAGCCCCACTGGCCCCGCATAACCCACCTCGGCCT
>Ga0315287_10005469_pt1 | contig 12513 bp, 2 predicted proteins | sample YL17G11_0_MG_FD_205037 | JGI IMG/M metagenome (GOLD analysis project Ga0315287, IMG submission 205037) | Sediment microbial communities from Yellowstone Lake, YNP, Wyoming, USA - YL17G11_0 | ecosystem: Environmental > Aquatic > Freshwater > Lake > Sediment | place: USA: Wyoming | collected...
GCTGTCTTGCGTGCATTGGGCGAGTCCCGTTGGCAAGACGCAAGAAATATAGCCCAAAGCGCTAAGAGTCCAGCAGAGAACTTTAGCTATCGGGCTGACGGTGTTGTAGTAATTGCAGGTGAAAGTTGGACGAGACCCTTTGCTGAGACTGAAGAGCAAGCTAACTAGGAAAGGGGACAGAAACCACCTCTCACGGCGTGACAGACCAGCTAAATGAAGCATATAAATTAAGAGCTATCAATGGTATCGATACTCTTTGTTTGCACCGGCAACACTTGTCGCAGCGTAATGGCCGAAGCGCTCACAAAAAGGCAATATGGGGAACAGGTCCTCGTGAAGTCCGTTGGACTAAAGCCCGGAACTCCAGAAGATACTACGAATGCGATGGAAACCCTGCAAATCCACTTTGGTATCAATCCTTCTAGGCACATCCCGCTTAGTATCCACGGCTTGAGCTTTCAGGATTTTGACCACGTAGTGACTATGGACAAGCATGTGGCTAAAAAACTCAAGGATGTTCCACCCTCAAAATTGCTAACCTGGAATATTGACGACCCTTATGGTGACGATCTCGAAGAGTATCGACGTTGCGCTTTTAAGATCAACCAAGAGATCTCACGTTTACCTATTTCAAAATAGCTCAGCTTAATGCCAGAGAGAAAGTCCAATGTGGTGACTTAGGGTCAGACATGAGCAACTGTCTTGACTGTCAAGATAGTTGCTCATACCTGACCCTCATTTCTCTATTCGAATACCCGATCGAGAAGCGGTACGGAGAAGAAGAATCCATCCCCGAGTTCAACGCGGACCTCTGGCGGAGTGTTGCCGGCTGTTCACTCTGACCGCGATGCGTCCGAATGTGCCTTCCCCGCTTAAGGTCCACTCTTCCAGGTGATCGCGATCCACAGGTCATCCATCACGTTCTGCGTGAAAAACAACTGGAGCGGTTTGTCCCGCTCGAATACGGGCGAGGCCGGTTTGAGATTTTTCAGTTCGCCTTCAAGGAACCCCTCCAGCGATGATGCTTTGAGTGAGTCCGTCTTGCCCGTGCCGTCGTGCTTCTCCCAAATCACGACGTTCTCTAGGCCACCACTGATCCTGGCAATTACCTTCGCCTGCTCGACGAGCCCAAGCCGGCCCTGGCTCCAGAACGGATACTGTTCCGGCCGCAGTGCCAGGCTCAACTCAGCCGTATTCCCCGCGCCGGCGATGATCTTGACACTCTTGAACGTCGCCCACGCGCTCGGGAACTCGTCACGAACGGAGAACAGGCGGACCATTCCGGCGGCTTCGGCCGCGGCGATCCGTTGCGAGAGATCCGCAGCGGCCGCATCCTTCAAGTCCCTGCCGCCCTCTCTGGCCGTGTAACGGACGTGTAAGATCACATCGCTGATCGTCTCGTAGTTGAATTGGCGAAGTTCTGATGGCATCTCCAGCCTCCAGGTGCTCTCGACGACCCCAGCGCCCTCGAACGGCAGATAGCGCTCATCCCTGAGACTGGTCTCGAAGAGGCCGCTGTCGCCTTGCCCGGAGCTGGTGACGATCGACTGGATCGAACCGAAGCTGTCGGTGAATCTGGGATCGCTATCTGGGTTGTCGTCTCGCCGGTAACCACCAGACAAACCGGTTCCATTGCGCATCGAACTTTTCAGCAGGGTGAGCGTGCAGTTCACGCCGGTATACGGCCCGGTGACGCAGGGTATAGTGATACCCACCGACTTGATGCGCCGCAGATAGTGGCCCGGATAGTCGAAGTCGAACGCCGCCTCGGGGATCGTGATCTCGCATGTGCCGGTCTGGCGGAGCGCGATCAGCGCCTTGGGGTCAAGCGAAAGCACGGATACGTGCTTGGTGATCTCATACTCACGCTTGTTCTGGTCGAGATAGGCCACTTCCATGCGCTTCAGATCATGGCCGAGCTTCTCTCCTGCCAGCAGGCCTTTCTTCAGGCTATCCCAGTAGCCGGGCTGGACGTAGTTTGACTCAGCGAGCCCCAGCTCGAAGCGAAACGCTCGCTCTGCACGCTTCGCCACATCGTACGCAAGCTGGTAGCTACGGAAGTACACGCTCGCGATTTGCTGCACCATCCATTGGTAGAGCTCGAGGTTGGTGTATTTCTCTCGCATGAACCGATCCGTCTCTTTCGCGTTCTTTATCTGCTGCTGGTGATTCTTCAGCTCCTTCGACGCAATGTCACGCCGAATCTCCGCCGCAATGATCTGCTTGCGTATCTGCTGCACCTCCTTCAGCGCCAGGCGGCTCTGGAACACCCATTCATCTTGGCGCCGCTGATATTGACCGATGGTCGCAGACCTAGTCGCTTGGTGGGTGGCGTTTCGTTCGAGGGTGCCGAAAAATGATGCGCCTGCATTGAGAACGGATCCGAGATGGAGGCCGCCATACGTCAAGCCCAAAAACGCTGTTCCAGCAGTCGTGCTGGGAATTGCATACCCGATCCCAGAGACAGTGTTGAGGATACCCGCAGTGATGCCATATCGAAGCGCGACCTCCGACCAATCGATTTGATCCTGCTCCGCCTGGGTCAGGCCGAGCCCGCTTAGCTCTCCCGACACTCCGGAACCGGCGGCTTTCACCGACGAGGTCTGCGCAATATCCTCGGTGGCGTCATCCGGAACGCTTGCGCTCGCCTTGCCGAGCAGTCTTTGATACTGCGCAAACCGCAAGCCTGCCGACTGTTCGCTCTGCCGTAGTGCATCAATGCTCGCGTTGGCCTCGTCGATCTGCTGTTCTCTTACGGCCTTCACAAGTGTGAGCAGCTCTAATTCCTGGCTCGAGCGCAGGCGCGACAGCTGTTCGGCGTCCTTCTTTTCCAGCGCAGACAGCAACGCGCCACCCAGCGTTTTCACTTCGCCGCACAGCTCGAACGCCTTCTGCGCCATCGTGCCGAACCGATAGTACGGAAGCGGCGCGTTCACCTCCGACAATACCGCGCCGATGTCGAGGCCTGCGGCCGTTGCCCGTACCAGCAGCCCTGGATCGATTGGCGGCTGCCAGGGTGGAACCTCCTGTTCGACACCATCGATATTCCGGCAGTGGCGTATGTAGAACAGCCGCTTTTCAACTCTCTCCCAGTATTCCGACATCTTTTCATTGCCGGGAATGCAAAAATACAGCATGCCGATGCTTGAGAGCGAAGTAGTGCCCTTGTCTTCGGGGTTCGCGCCTGATCCGGAACTTCCGGAGTTGCCTGCCGGCAATGTCAGGTTCGCCTCCAGTTCCACCCAGCCGTTGGAAAAACGATCCCAATCCCCGGTCACGCTCCGGTAGGTAAGCGGTGCAGGCTTGGTTCTGCGCGGGATGATCGGCAGGCGAGGTCCCAGCAATTTCGCAGCAAGGATGTATAGCTGTGTCGCCTCGTTGATGGATTCGGTCGTGTACTGCCTGTAGAGCTGGTCTCCCCACGCAAAGAGGTTGTCCAGGTACTTAAAGACTACCGCAAACTGATACGCCCTCGGCCGCATCTGCGCCACCGCATGTGGCCGGAATGGGTGCTTCAACCAGACGTCGATCTGCGTGGTCACGTCCTTCTTTACAGGGTCGGTGGCGGCGACATGCGGGTCACCAAGAATCTTCAGCAGCTCCTCGATCGGTATCGTTTCGCTGTGTTCCCGAAAAGGCAGATACTTCCAGTAGCGCTTATTGCCTTTAGCCACGTCGTCTGAAGTGGGATTGAAGATGAAATGAAACCACTGCTGCGCCTCTTCGAACCGCTGACTACTGGTCAGGAAGGTGGCGATCAGGAAGGGGACATGAAAGAACAGTTCCGTGTTGTAGCTGGCAACGGGAGACCGTGCGTCGTCCGGCTCGAACCGCATATCCGCTTGAAGGAGCGATCGCTTCTGGTCAATGAGGTTTCCCGGATTGCGTCCGCCGAATAGGACTGACTCCTTATCCTTCTGCTGATTCTCCAGGTTGAACAGTGCCGGCGCTCCATAGAGCACTAGACGGCGGCGCAACTCGCCAGCTCGAGGATGCCCATCGAGCAACACTTGGTACTTTCCCTGGGCCTCGATCGGGTCGACTGGATCAACCTGCTTACGAACGAAGTAGGTATTATTCTTGTCACTGTAGATAACCAGCTCCGTCGGTTGAGGGGCCGCGGGAAACGCGGGGAGCACGAAGTACTGGGGCGCTACGGTCTGCCACAGCGCCACGCTGTTGGACGCACCGTCTCCCGGCAAGTCGGGCGGTTTGGTGGCTTTCGTTGCGCGAAACCCCGATGCGAACGTAATCGTCTCGTTGCGCGGCGGTAGCAAGTCTCCCTGCTTCAGGGATATGGTCTCGGCGTCCTCGGTAGCCAACAGCTTGAACTGGCTGATCTGCTTCATGGGCACCGGTCGCTCCACGTCTTGCCCCGGAGGATTGCCCTCTCGCGCGACAACGAAAGTCGGGAGAAATGTCAGGTGAGAATACTTCGTGTCGTTGGTAGCACCTGTGTGCTGGTCACCTGTGGCCAGATAGGAATAGCGCTTCGTGAACGGCTTTAGCACGTTTGATGGATCTGCCGGCACCGTGATTTCTACGACGAACCGGGAGCAGTCTCTGATTTCGTCATAATCCTCCTCGGAGAACAATTTGGGGTACAGATCCATAGTAATGGAGAAAGTACCACTCTTATTCGTAAACCCCAGCGGCTTTATCGTCTCAAAGCGTTTATCCTCCGTCGCCGAAAATTTTGCTTTCTCCCAATCGAAATGGGCTTGTGCCTGGACCATCCCCGATCCCTCGAATTCGTGGAATACTTTGACTTGCACGCCTTCTAAGGGCGCAAACACCTTGTTGTTGCTATACGACCCATACACGCTACCGAAGATTTGCACGTTTACCGGGGGGCTGTACTCGCTCAGTGCGTCGTCCTTGACCCGCCAAGTTGGTCCGTCGGAATCGATGACGTTGTAGCTGATGTCCCCTTCGCGTGAGGCGCCGTAGCAGTCGATCGCGATGGAATCGGGATCACTGGGTCTTACTCTGAACGTGAAAGTAGTATTCTCGTCTCTTCCATAGACCCAAGGATGGTCGATTGGGTCCTGGCCTACGTATCGGTCGCTCCACCCGCGACTGGTACGCCGGATCCACGACATCTGCAACCGCCAGGTGGTGCCCGGCGACTTGTTCTCGCCGGTACCGGCTTCCGATGCGAGTTGCGTAATCTCTGGCCAGGCAATGTAAACATCGCCACGCAGTACGAACGGCAGAATGTGGTCCGTCTTGACACCATCCAATGCAGCATGCTCCCACGGCGTCCAGTAGTTGGCCGTCCTGGACAGAATCCATCGGCGATAGAAAAAACGCGACGGTCGATTGCGGGTACGACCCACGATGTGTATATGGGTTTCGCCCGTAGGGAGGCCGTCCGGTGTCGTGGGCTTGTCCACATACATCCCAAGTATGGCCAGATGGGAGACGTCCTCGAGCTGTTTCAGGTACTGTTTCAGGAGCTCCTCGGCCTTCTCGCTGTCGAATTCGTTCTGGAGTAGCTGGCCTTCCAGTTCTTCGAAGAGCTCCGATTTGTCGTCACGCAGTTCCGGCTCGATCCAGTTCTCGGGATACAAGAACACCTTGCGGTTGGCCTCCCACACGCGGTAGTTCTTCATCCATTTCCAGCGCTCGACGTCGATCGCGGCAGGCGACACATCTTTTTCCAGATTCATCAGGCAGCGTTGCACGAACAGCTGGACCGCGCTGATCGCGTGCAGCACACGCGTGCTCACCCTGCACGGGCCCATCTGGGTATCGATAAGATAGTGCTCGTATAAGTCGTTTGAACCCGTCCACAGCCCCATGTTCACCGCATTCTCCGGAGGACGGGTGATGAGGTAGGACACGAGTGAGCTGCACTGTCTTTCCCGCAGCACATCGACGATGGGCTTGAGCTGGCCCGGCCAGCTTTTCTCGTCGTACCTGGCGCGCAAGAGATTGCGCGCCAGTTTGGCCTCCGCCTTGCCTGGCTTAGCCTCCGTGGTTCCCAGCGGTGCTACGTCTTCTGCCAGGGAGAAAATGTCGCTCGCCTTCGCGCCAAGGCGCTGCACCGTGAGCAGGAGTTCGAGCAACGCAGTCAACTTGGCCGGATTCTGATAGTCCGCCGGCCATGTCAGGTTGAGGCGTTCGGCGGCATCGGCCGCGTCCTGCGGCAAGACCTGTACAGCCCGCGCGAGCCGAGCGGCGAACAGCAGCTCGACAAGTTTCGCGACCTTCGTCGCATTCCTGTAGTCGGTTGACCACTGCAGCTTCAGCCTTTCCTTGGCTGCCCATGTCACGTCCTCGACCGGGCTCCCTGTAACCTGCGCCAATTTAGCGTGCTGTTTGTCGGCGTCGGCCTCAAGATCGGTGAGAGCGCCGACGTTGAGCAGTTGCTGCAATTCGGAGGCGAGCGTCTGGCCGAACTGGTTGTGGTCGCGCAGCTCGAATAGCTGCGTGAACTTCCGCCATTCGTCGAACGAAATGGCGTTATCCTCCTTTCGAGCCGGCAACTTGTCCAATTCAAATACGCCGAATACGCGCGGCAGAACCGAGGCCGGTGGCAGCCATTGGAGTTCGGCGGGCCGAATGCGAAGCGTGCGGCAGATGAGCGCCGCCTTGTGCAGCTTGTAGAGTGCTCGGTATTGGGCAGAGAACGCGCTAAACGATGGTACGGTCCTGTCATCGCTGTCAATGAGCTGCGGATCAAGTAACGCATCGAGCGTCGAAGCGCGATCCAGGTGGTGTGAAAGCAGCCTGTCCATGAGCGCCTCGTCCAGGTCGAACTCCTGGCTGAGCCCCTCGACAAGTGCCTTTTGGTATACAGCCGGAAGAAGTTTCCCGATGAGTTCCCTGCCACGATCGTCCGGTGTTTTGTGTGCCGCGAACAGCGCCTTCAACTCATCCAGGTCGAAGAGAAAGCGATTGGGCTGCGCCTGTTCTATGTACTGATCCGACAGCTTTTTCAGATCGTCGGCCACCGTGGCCTCCGTGGTCGGCAGGCTGTCCTTGAGCTGGGCCTGTTGGGCGCTCGTCATCCAACCCGTAAATGCGATCTGCCTCACGGAGGGATCAAAAAAGCAGCGGGCTGACAGTGCCTTGGGAATCACCGGCGGGGTCTGCGGAGCGTATGGAACACTGAATGTCGGCAGTTCGATCGACTGCATACGGCACTGATGGCCCGGCAGAGTCGCTGCGAAGGCAATAATCTTCACTCGTAGATCGTCTACCGCATTTTGCACGGGCTGGGTTGCGTTATTGTTGGCCGTCCGCAGGCTCGTCAATTCTGCCGCGGTCAGCGAGGCAGACCCCGTCAATGCCCCGTCTTCAGCCCGGTACACGACGCGACTTCTAAGCTGTGCTGGAATTTTGACGGCTGCGGCTGCTGGCGGCTTGCCTTGTATCCGGACTTCGAGACGCCCTCCGGCCACAAGCAGATCGACCGCCTCTTCTACGAGTTCGTCATACCAGCCGATCCGGGCCAGCGCCTTGCGCAGCTGCTGCGCGATCGGCTCGGCGCTGGCGAGAAACTCATTTCGCACGTTCTGAAGGGTACTTCGAAGATTTCCAAGGGTCTGCGCGGCCGATGCAGCTGTGAATAGCGGGATAGGCTGTACGTCGGGCGTTAGCCGGAGCAGATAGTGCAACTCTTCGATCGAGAATCCGCTTTTCGCGACATACTGCGCACGCTCCACGAAATCGACCGCTTCCGCAGGACCAGCGAATGGATCGAGGGCCGTCAATGTCCTCAAGCGCAAGTACGCCTGAATCGACAAACGCAGCGCCCCGGCTAGCGAGATGCGCCGGAACAAGGAAGAAAGATTTCCGAGTGTGAGGGTAGGCGGGTTGTCTAGCTCCTGTCGGGTCAGCATGTCCCCGACCAGTTCCTCAAAGTCGGCACTCGTGATGCCCAAAGCCGCGATTACAACTGCCGCTTTACTTGCGAGCGTCGGCCGCACGCCGGGTGTGGAACGGGAAAGCTCCGTCCCTTGTTTATTCAGGACGAAATCGGGATCGGGCGGATTTGCAATCGTCGGATTGAGGAACAGCCGCTCGTAGATGCTCTTGACTACCGGTCGCTTGTCTGAGGTGTGGTCGCGATAGCTCGTCGCGAGGCCGCCCCACCAGGCCGCGATCGTCGAGATCGGTAGCCCAAGCAGCTCCTGAAGGCGGGCCACCCGCGCGAGTGCGCGCAGAGACGCCGTGTTCAAGTTCATGGCGCTGCTACCTACGGCCACAATAGCGAGGTCGAGATCGAACACGGACCAGCCGAGCTTTCGCCACAATCTGACCAATCGATGGATCCTGTCCAAGTGCGCCGAACTTAGCCCCGTCAGGACCATCTTGCTCGGGTTGCATTCATCGCCGCTGGGTACGAGCGAGGGGGCCTCTTTTCGCACAAAGTGGGTTTGAAGGACGTTCAGGAGTTCGCGGAATTCCAGACCCGACTGCTGCAAAAGTATCGACACACTCTTTGAAAGCACATCGGTCCAGGGTCCGGTGGCGAGGCTCTTCTCGTCATTCAAGTCCTTTACGCTGTTGCCGTTTTGCTTGAGGCCCCAGTACTCCCATGGCTGTCGCGCGGCGAGCGAAGTGATGATGCTCGCTTCCGACAAAGATAGTCCCAGCCGCTCTCTCGCGGCGACGTCTTCCCCGACTCCTGACGGATTGCACTGAGATATCAGCTGAAGGCGCGAGACGCCGCGCTGCTTAAGGAACACCCGCACCTCCTCAAGCCAGAGGTTGAACGGCAGCGTCCACGGATAGACCGCGTCATCGAGCTTCCAGTACGCCTCGGGATTCCTGTTCTCCGGGGTTGCCTGGAGATCATCCCTGGAATCGGAGCTCTGATAGACCAGCGACGCAATCTCAAGCCGTTCTGGAACATAGACCAGCATGGTTTCACCCGTCGCTGCAATCTCCCATTCGCTCCCTGCCCAGGTGATTTGATACTGCAAGTTTGTGGGCAGCATGCTGACTAGGGGTTCCGCCAGCCTTCCGGCCTTCAAGGCCACGATCAGCCGCTCCAGTATCCCGATCGAGCTCTGGCTCGCAGTCAGCTTCCGGCCTTGGGCCGTCTTGAGAATGACCTCTCTCGAACCCGACGTGTGGACTTCGACGCGCACCGCGCGCGTGTATTGCACTTTCCACTTCTTCCGGTCCGCCTTGAGCCGAGTTACGGCTGGCTCGTTTTTTAGCGGAAGATTCTTGTCCCATATGCTGCCGTTCTGCGGTATTACCCATTCCACGTGCGGCAGGCGACCCTGATCGAGTGCCGCCAGTGCCTGGGCAAAGTCGGTCACGACAAGGCGGGTCGAGATAACACCCATGCGTTCCGCGGTCAATGACTCTGGAAAATGACGCAGCACCCAGTCTTTGGCGCCATCCGTCACGATCCAGTCGTTGGATGTGCCGGTGCCGGCTGCGCGCACCATGACATCGGTTCCCACGCTGATTGCGGTACGCTCAAGCACCGGGGATAACGCGGTCTTCACGCTATCCGGCAGTGGCTTGCGACTCAGGTCACTTTGCGGATCGAACCCGTATGGAGGCGCAATCACCATCGGGAACGCGATCGCGTTTTCGAGTATCTCCATGACGAGATCAATGTAGGGAACTTCCGTCCCGCTGTTCGCACAGGTCAGCTTCAGATCTGCAATGTCCGGACGCCGGGCCAATAGGACGGACAGCGGCCCGGACGTCCCTGTCCCATTCCCGCCGCCTGAGGTATCGAGGAAGCGCATCAGGTCGATGAGATAGGCTGCTGGGCTGAGGACGGACTGGCAGTGGTCGCACGCGCAGGTGGCGAGATTCCCGAACAGCGTGCGCACATTCGGGTAGCCATCCAGGTTCGGCACCACGCTATCGTCCGAAGGCTGGAAAACCTCGAACGTCCGCAGGGAGAGCATAAGGTGCGTATTGGCGAGCAGCGCTATGATGGTGTCGTGGACGTTAAACGCATACGTGTAAAGGTCGTTCGCACGCTCGATGGAGATCCGGTCTCCAACGGTCTTCGCTAAGGCAACACGGCCGCCCTGGACGAGGTCGAGGGAGGACTTGATCCCGACGTTGAGCAGAGCCCCGGCTTCCTGCCAGTTTCGCGTCAATTTCTGGATTCGCTGGATACCCTGTAAGCCCTTGATCAACTGCTCCTTCTGGGCGGCCGTATGCGACTTCGCCTTGCTCTGGACGAATTGGCGCGCGTTCTGTCCTTTCAACTCCAGCTCTGGATGCGAAGCCAGGAATGTCGCGGCTGTCTCGATTACCGGGTCGTTCAGCTCCAAACGCCCACTCTTGACGCGCGAGGCGAAGACCGCCGTCGGGTATTTCGCTTCCACCGCGCGCTCCAGGCGCTCCGCGTAGAGCTCTGGGCCCACGGAGTTCGAAGCGGGAGCACCGTGCTTTACCGCCAACTCCAGCCACTGCAACGGGGTGCACGAGGCCAGGAACCGCAGCGATTCGTCGGCATCGTCCGCCCGCAGTCCCTGCAGCTCCCGGACCAACGCTGGATGGTTTCCAGTCATCTCCCCCAGGTCCCGCGTGACTTGTACCGCGGCGATCTCCTTGTCATTGAGCTTGTGTTTTTTGAGCCGCTTAACGAAGTCCGCGCCGGTCTCTGCTTGATCGCGGATCGCGGCGGCCACGATCCGCTCCTTCGCGGGGGACAGCCGCCGAGGCATCGTTGAAAGCAGATCTCCGAGCGACCCCGCCTGTTGATGGCCCGCCGGCTCCAACAGCCAATCGACCAGGACTTCATCCAGCGCACTACCGATCGCTTCGATCTGCTTTGCAAGCCGCTGGGGAACGATGTTCAGCGCAATGGACCCCTTGAGCGTCGCGATCAACTTATCCTTCGAGCGTGACCACAGCCCCGGCAATTCGACAGGGAGGCCCTGGCGGAACCAGCCGTAGTACACCTCTGCCGTAATACGGGGTCGATGCTGCGTCCTCTTTTCTGCCTGCACCTTGCGGCGGGCGCTGGTTTGTGCCGGTGGGCTGGATTGGCGGACCTCAGCATGCTCGGGTGAATCGCATTCTTTCGGCTCACTAGCCAACTGAGTGGCGCGTACGAGCCATGCCATATGGGGCCGCTCGATACCCGTGCCGCTGGCGAGAAGCTCGACCACCTTCTCGACATCCTGCTCGCCAAGCTCGCGTAGGTTCAGTCCCAAGAGCAGTGGACGAAGCTTGGTCATGTAGCGCTCGTACTCGGAGACCGGCGCCTCTTCGTCTCCGTGCGGGCGTTCAGGCTCGTTTGACACCGCCGGCGAGCTCGCCACGGAAGGCAATAACTCGGGAGCCTGGCCTCGGCGGAGACGTAGGCGAGTAGTGGGTGCGGGCTCCCTCTCACGAGGTGTGAGCACGTTCTTCTTGCGTGCCGCCTCTGGCTCCTTCAGTGTATCCGCATTTGGGGGCTGCTCTTTCATCTTGGCCATAGTGGTCTCCCTCATTGACAGGTTGACAGGCCTCTGCCTCGCCTGACCCGTCCTCCTGACGAAAGTGAGTTCACGTGCAACGTCCGGACCCCGACGTTAACCTGGACTGGCGAAACTCTGCTACTTACCTGATCACCAGAGTTCCGCAACAAGGACTCCCGGCAATGCCAAGGTCACTGCGAATGGCCTCTGCAAAGAGCGGGGTATCAACGAAACCGGGTACACTCTAACTCGACATTGCGTTCGAGCAGCGCCTCCTGGAGGTTGGCGACGTGCGAGCCGGACTCGCTGGGAATAATACGGCAATGACGCGGTTCATGACACGTTCCTTAACTGTTCTCTAAAACATCGAAAACGCATTGCGGAATCATCAGAGGCGAATCAGGAGGGCAGTATTTACCTCTCTTGTGTTAATCGGATCTTACACCAGCAAGACACCCAACCAGGCTACCGTATGCTCGAACGACCAGCCCAGTGAGGTGCCGACCTGCAGCATCACGAACCTGTCCTTTGACTATGAAGTCCTCGGAATTCGACGGGGGCATATATTACGTTCTTCCTCTCATCAGACTGAAAAGCTTTGCAATGAATACTGACCGTCCTTCGTGCAACCATGGAGAGCTGTTCCTGCCATCATTTCTTCGTACGAACCCTTCAGCCTGCCACTGTCTCGGATTTCCTCTTGGCTATTCTATCGATGGCTATCCTGCGTTGTTGCTCAATCGCCGCCAAATTTTCGAGCTGCCGAATCTTCCAATCATGCCGACCCAACTCGTCCCATGTCTCATGGAGAATGATGGCATCGTCGTAGTACACCCCGCTCTTATCTGCATCGAAGACATAGGCTGGGCTGACAATATAGAGCACGCGGACCACGGAGGTAGGTGAGGGATTGATCAACTGAAAGAAAGAGCGTGGTTTTGTGAGGACTGCTTGCTGGGGATTTACGTCAAGACTGTACGGTTGCTCCTGCCCCTCTTCTTTCATTTTGACCACGAGGTGCCCCTCGATGACCCATGTCACTTGGGCAACAATGGGATGAATATGAATGCGCGATTCGGTTCGAGGATCGAGCTCTCCCGCAGCGATGCTCATACCT
>Ga0315287_10005472_pt1 | contig 12511 bp, 9 predicted proteins | sample YL17G11_0_MG_FD_205037 | JGI IMG/M metagenome (GOLD analysis project Ga0315287, IMG submission 205037) | Sediment microbial communities from Yellowstone Lake, YNP, Wyoming, USA - YL17G11_0 | ecosystem: Environmental > Aquatic > Freshwater > Lake > Sediment | place: USA: Wyoming | collected...
GGCGATCATGGTCATACCTTGAGCGTTCCCAGACCGGTGATCTCAAGGCTAACCGACTTGCGTTGTCCGGCGGCGCCGAGCATGAAGAGGATATCGCCCACCGGAGCTCCCAACCAGAATCGCCAGAAGCGCCTGCCGAGGAACGCCCACGCGTATTTGCCGTTGCCCGCCAACCAATAGACCGCCACCTCAAGAACGCGATAGGCAGAACGCTTCCATCGCGAGGTGACCATCTCAACATTCATCTCCCAGATTTCGAGACCCCAGGAGCGGTATCGCCATTCGAGCCCGTACTTGTTCTGGAATTCGTAAAACGCGAGCATTTCGCCGTTGGTGACCAGATACTCATCGAAGACCATGATCGATCCCTCAACGAAACGATCCCTGCAGGTTTCCAATGCGTGCAGGCAACTCTCATAGGTATCCAAATCCATATGGAAGAACCTGATGGGAGTGTCCGGTCGAGCGGCCAGGAACGGAGCCAGGGTCTCGTAGGTGGTTCCTTTGATGAACTCGACACGGCGGCCCAGCGCGGCGGGCAACCCATCCTGAAGTGTCACACCGGTATCGGGCATGAGCCGGCGGGCGAGCGGTTCAGTGAGCGAGAAGGTACCGCTTTTGACCACCACCTGGTCATCGGCCTTCCAGTCTTCGACAAGTCCGGAAAAGGTGTCGAACCCGTACACCGTGCGGCCGGAAGCGTCGGCCATGAGCCGTGTCGACCAACCGATCCACACGCCCAGATCGAGGACGAGTTCATCGGAATCCTGGCGGGACGCCGTTGGAGTGAGTTGGGCGGCTTCCCACAACAGCGGGTGGCCCGCGATCTTCGCCTGCCGCAGATCAGAGATCGTGCGGCTAATGAAGTCCCGGTACGCAACGTCATAAACCCGGATATCACGCGCGTACAGATTGGGAATGTAGCGATCTCCGCCGCGGTAAACGAGCCGGGCGAACACCATCACCGCGACGATCCCGCCAATCGCGACCAGAAGAATCGGCGAGAACCAGATGTAGCATGCCGCAGCCACTATGAGCGCGATGACAACGAGAATCGACCTCCACACGTAGTGAAGGGACATCCGTTCCACACTGCGCCCATCGGTCATGACCATCGGCTCACCTCCCTGGTATCGAGGCAAGACTAGTGCCACCCGATGCGTATGAGGTTGAAACCTACTTGCCGCCTGACTGCGTTGCCCTGCAACCCCGCGGAGATCCGAAGCACGGTATCGCGGACAGCGAGTTCCGGTAAGAATGGCTGCTGTGTCGCATTCATTCGACGTCTGGACCGAATCGCCCGCCAGCGTTGAACAAATTCACGCGACATTCGGCCGGGAGGATTACTGGCTAACCCGCCTCGGCGCCGGTGATGCGGTCACCACGCTCGATTCCCTCGTCGTCGCCACCGATGGCACGGTGACCATGGAGGCCACTCAACATCTGGGCCGCCAGCTTCTTCCCGGCGCTATCGCACGACTTCTGCCGGCCGAACTGACAATCCGGCACAGCGAGACATGGAAAGTCGTAGGTGTCAGCGAGGTACGCGGACATGTAAGAGTTTCGGCTTCGGGCGGTTTCGGCTCAGGGCACGGCAGAGCATTACTGACCCCGGCGAACGCCGGTTCCAAGATGCACTTCGCGGTGCGGGTGGACATCAGAATTCCGTTGGTCGGCGGCAGTCTCGAGAAGTCGATCGGCGCGGGCCTGGCTTCGAATATTCCCGAACTGCAGCGCTTCACCACCGCATGGGTCGCCGAACACGGCTGAATCCGCCCTGGCGGGCGCATGCGGAATGACATGATCACACGGGTGGGGGCCCTGAATTGCGTTGTCCGTAGGTAGGTGACCTTGCGCGATGCCCACGGTGTGAGGCCGACCGAAGACCCGCAGGGCCACCGCACCCAGAGCGTGTTCCGCCCCGACATCCAGGGCCTGCGGGCGGTCGCGGTGCTGGCCGTCGTGCTCTTCCACGCTGCTGTACCAGGATTCGGTGGCGGCTTCGTCGGGGTGGACGTGTTTTTCGTCATCTCAGGTTTCCTGATCACCGGACTGCTGTGGCGCGAGGCCAACGGCACCGGGACGGTGCGACTGCGCCGCTTTTACGGGGCGCGTGCGCGCAGGTTGCTTCCGGCAGCGGCCGCCGTGGGTGTCGTCACCATGATCGGCGCAGTCATCCTGCTGCCCGTCGGTGAGTCCCGGGTTGCCATGACGGACGGCATCGCCAGCGCGCTGTACGTCAGCAATTACTGGTTCGTCCTCCGCGATGTCAGCTATTTCAACGATGCAGGCCACCTGCCGACCTCGCCGTTTCAGCACTATTGGTCGTTGGGCGTGGAGGAGCAGTTTTACCTGGTGTGGCCGACACTGATCCTCGGCACGGCCTGGCTCATCCGGAAACTACTCCGCCGCAACAGATCCCAGGCCACGTCCTCAGAACGCCCATATGTGGTGATCCTGGCCGCGGTCGCCGCGACCTCCTTCGCACTGTCATTCGTGGTCACCTATGTCATGCCTGCGGTGGCGTTTTTCTCGTTGCCGACACGCGCCTGGCAGTTGGCCGTCGGCGGGCTGGTGGCCCTGACCGCCGATCGTTGGCGCCGCCTTCCACCCCGAGCCGCGATGTTCATGGGGTGGGCCGGACTGGCCCTGATCGCGTTGGCTTGCACACGCTTGAGTGGAACCACTCTCTACCCCGGAATCGCCGCACTGCTGCCCACACTGGGTGCGGCACTGGTGATCGGCGCCGGTACAGCCACACCGGAGCAGGGCTGCGGACGCCTCCTGGGAACGCCGCCGATGCGCGCGATCGGCGAGATCTCCTACTCCTGGTACCTCTGGCACTGGCCGATTCTGATCTTCGCCCCCCTGATGATGGGCCACCCCCTGGGACTGACCGGAAGGCTCACGGCCGCAGTGATCTCCGCCGGACTGGCTGCCTTGACCTTGCGATACCTGGAAAACCCGCTGCGATTCGCCCCCAGCGTGCGCAACTCCCCCCGGCGTAGCCTTGCCCTCGGCGCCGTTGCGACCGCCATTGCAGCATGCACCGGCGCGGCACTGCTACACGCTGTTCCCATCCCAGTCGGACGCGGCGCACCTGCCACACCCGTCAATATCACTGCGACACGACCACCTGCTGGCTCGACCATCGACGCCTATGACACCGCTGTGCGCGATGTGTTCGCCCAAGTGCGCGTAGCCGTCGCAGCATCCGCCAATCTCGCCGCCATCCCATCAAATCTGAGCCCAGCCCTCCGTGACGCATCGGCCGAAAAGAAGATGCAGTCCTTCAACGGCTGCGTCCGTGGTTTTTTCGAAGCCGGCCAGCCGGAGTGCGCGACCGGTGATACCACCTCAGCGACAACCGTGGCTCTGGTTGGCGACTCGCATGCGGCGATGTGGATTCCGGCGTTCGAGCAGATGGCCACCCAGCGGCGTTGGCGGCTAGAGACCCTTGCCAAGGCCGGCTGTCCATCGGTGTCCGTGCCGGTCACCGGCACCGTCCAACGGATTGCGGGGAGTCTTCAAAAATGTGACGAGTGGCGCGCTCAGACCCTCGACCGACTGCGTGCCAACAAACCACAACTCATCGTCGTCAGCGTATGGCGGCAGTACGGTAGCGATACCTCGCGCAATTGGCAGCCGGGTTTCCAGTCGTACGATGCGGCGTGGCTGGCCAGCCTGACACGCCTCGTGCGTCAACTCCGCGACACCGGCTCCAAAGTCCTCGTCCTTGGACCCGTCCCCGATCCGCAATCCGTAGTGCCCATCTGCCTATCCGGCCACCTCGACGATCCAATGGCGTGCGCGCCGTCGCGATCGACTGCGGTCAACGAGTCCGGCATCGCCGCCGAGTCGGCTGCCACCGAATCCGGTGGTGGACGCTACGTGGATTTGACCAACCTCTTCTGCACTGCGGACCGCTGCCCCGTGATCGTCGGCAACACCCTTGTCTACTTCGACTGGAGTCACATCACCCTCGAGTACGCTCGGTTACTCGGACCGGTGATGGGCGCCTTGGCCGACCGCGAACTCGCTCATCGCTGAAACGGCCCGCGCCGCGGGCCGCGGACTACCTCGAAATCACGCCCCGAGGTGCGCCGGAGTGTGATAATTCCGCGACATTCACACTTGTTTGAGCAAAAAGTTAGGTGACCGTGCGCCAGGCCGACGATGTGGTCTCCAACGACGTACAGGAGGGTCAGCGCTCGCCGGGCACGAAATTCCGCCCCGATATCGAGGGCTTGCGCGCTGTCGCGGTACTCGCCGTCGTCCTGTTTCACGCCGAGGTACCGGGCATCGGTGGCGGATTCGTCGGCGTGGACGTGTTCTTCGTCATCTCAGGCTTTTTGATCACCGGCCTGTTGTGGCGTGACGTAGGCACCCGCGGGACCGTACGACTACGGGACTTCTACGGTGCCCGGGCCCGCCGCCTCCTTCCGGCCGCAGCCGCGGTCGGCATCGCCACGATGATTGCTTCGTCTCTGCTGTTGCCCCCATTGCAGGTCCCGACCGTCCTGCGGGACGGCATCGCTAGCGCCCTGTACGTCAGCAATCTCTCGTCAATTGCGCAAAACGTCGACTACTTCGCTGACCTCTCGACGCCGTCGCCATTCCTGCACTACTGGTCCCTCGGCGTCGAGGAGCAGTTTTACCTTGTGTGGCCGGCGCTGATCCTCGCCACGGCGTGGCTGATCCGCCGCGTGCGCCGGCGCACCCGCACCCAGGCCACCAACTCGCAACGCCCCTACCTAATGGTCCTAGCGGTGATCGTCGTTGTGTCATTCGCGCTGTCACTTTTCCTCACCTACTTAGTGCCTGCGGCGGCGTTCTTTTCCTTGCCTACCCGGGCCTGGCAACTGGGCCTCGGCGGACTGGTGGCGCTCACCGCCGGCCGCTGGAGCCGCCTCGCACCGAGAACTGCCGCAATCACCGGATGGACGGGGTTGGCCCTAATTGTGCTCTCCTGCACCTGGTTGAGCGCGACCACTCCCTATCCCGGCACTGCCGCACTCCTGCCCACCCTGGGCGCAGTACTGGTCATCGGCGCCGGCTGCGCCACACCAACTCATGGCTGCGGCGGCGTTCTCGCAGTGCCACCGATGCAAGCGATCGGCCGCATCTCCTACTCCTGGTATTTATGGCACTGGCCGGTCCTGATCTTCGCCACGGCACTCGTGGGGCACTCACTCGAGCTAGTCGCCAGAGTGACCGCAGCACTGCTGTCGGCCCTGCTGGCCTGGCTCACCCTGCGATACCTAGAGAACCCGCTGCGCTTCGCCACCAAGATACGCAATTCGTCCTGGCGCAGTCTCGCACTCGGCGGTGCTGCGACGGCGGTTGCAGTCTGCGCGGGCGTTGCGCTGTTAAAAGTAGTGCCAATCCCGATCGGTCACGGCGCCCCGGCTACGCCAGTGACGATCACCGCGGCACCTACCGCAGCCGATTCAGGCCTTGCTGCCTACGACAACGCAGTGCGGCAAACGTTCGCCGAGGTACAAAGCGCAGTCGCGGCATCGGCCAACCTCAAAGCCGTACCGTCGAACCTCACCCCTCCACTGACCGATGCCCCGGTAGACCCGGAGGCGATGTTGTTTAATGGCTGCTTGCGCTCCGACAAAGAAGCAGGACAGCCTGAGTGCGCATTTGGCGATAGCGCTTCGAAGACGACGCTTGCTCTAGTGGGCGACTCGCATGCCGCGATGTGGAACCCGGCATTCCTGCACATCGCCACCCAGCGCCACTGGCGGCTGGAAATCATGGCCAAAATGGGCTGCCCACTGCTGGACGTGCCCATGGCTAACCACCTCGGTCGTCTGGTTGAGCGCTTCCGGCACTGCGAGAAGTGGCGGGGTGAGATTGTCGCGAGGTTGCAGGCTGAGCGCCCAACTCTGATTGTGGTCAGCGTGTCGCGGGTGTACGGCTCCTCGGGAAGTTGGCAGTTGGGGTTCTCACCCTACGACCCGGCGTGGCTCGACAGCCTGACGCGCCTCGTTCAGCAGTTACGCAAAACGGGGGCACAGGTGCTGGTGCTCGGGCCGGTGCCCAGTCCGCAGTCGGCGGTGCCGATCTGCCTATCCGGTCACCTTGACGATGCCAGCGCCTGCTCGCCATCAAGATCGACGGCAGTGAACCAAACGGGTATCGCCGCTGAATTCGCCGCCACCCAAGCCGGTGGCGGTCACTACGCCGACCTCACCAACCTGTTCTGCACCGCCGAACGCTGCCCCGTCATCGTCGGAAACGCCTTGGTCTACGTCGACTCGAATCACCTGACTCCCGAATATGCCAGGGCGCTTGCACCGGCCATGGGGACGCTGGCCGACCGCGCGCTCGCCCAGGGTTAACGGATGCACAACGCGAGCCCTCCCGAAGCATCGATGAATCGGGGCCCCGAGCGGTCAGGATTTCGCCCAGATATCGAGGGTCTGCGCGCCGTAGCGGTGGTAGCCGTTGTCCTTTTTCATGCGCAGGTCCCCGGGGTCGGCGGCGGGTTCGTCGGCGTGGATGTATTTTTCGTCATCTCAGGCTTTTTGATCACCGGACTGCTATGGCGCGAGGCGAGTAGCACCGGAACCGTTCGACTACGCGGCTTCTACGGCGCGCGGGCCCGCCGACTGCTGCCCGCCTCGGCCGCGGTCGGCATCGCCACGATGATTGCCTCGGCTCTGCTGTTGCCCCCATTGCAAGTCCCGACCGTCCTGCAGGACGGCATCGCCAGCGCCCTTTACATCAGCAACTACTGGTTCATTGCCCGAGGCGCCGATTACTTCAATGCATTCTCGGCTGCGTCGCCATTCCTTCATTACTGGTCATTGGGCGTCGAGGAGCAGTTCTACCTGGTGTGGCCCGCGCTGATCCTCGCCACGGCCTGGCTCATCCGCCGGCTGCGCCGAGTCACCGCGGCTGGGGCCACCGCCTCACAACGCCCCTACCTAGTCGTTCTTACGCTCATCGGCCTCTTATCGTTTGCGTTATCCTTCGCGGTTTGTCGCTGGGCGCCGTTCGTGGCGTTCTTTTCGCTGCCGACCCGAGCATGGCAGTTGGCACTGGGCGGCCTGGTGGCCCTCACCTCCGGACGGTGGGGCCGGATGGCGCCACGCACCGCTGCGGTCACCGGGTGGTCAGGTCTGGCAATGATCCTGGTGGCCTGCACCTGGTTGAGCGCGACCACTCTCTATCCCGGCACTGCCGCACTCCTACCCACCCTCGGCGCAGTACTGGTCATCGGCGCCGGATGCGCCACCGCGGCACAGGGCGCGGGGCGCATCCTGGGATTGGCGCCCATACGCGCGATCGGTCGGATCTCCTACTCCTGGTATCTGTGGCATTGGCCGGTGCTACTGCTCGTTCCGGTCTTGCTCGGCCACCCGCTGGGGCTGCCCGCCAGGTTGGCAATGGCCCTGGCCTCTGCCGCGCTGGCAGCCCTGACACTGCGTTTCATCGAGAACCCGTTGCGCTTCGCCCCTCGGGTGCGCAATTCTCCCCGGCGGAGCCTGGCACTGGGCGCCCTGGCCACCGCGGCCGCGGTAGCTGTGGGCGCGGCAGCGTTAGTAGCGATACCCACGCCGGTCGGGCGCGGCGCCCCGGCCGCACAAATGACCATCACCGCGGCGAGGGTGCCCACAGGTTCAAATCTAGCCGCCTACGATGAGACGGTGCGGCAAGCATTCGCACAAGTACGGGCCGCGGTGGCGGCGTCGGCCGACCTCGAAGCAGTACCGTCGAATCTCGATCCTCCTCTTGTCGACGCGGCAGCCGAAGTCCAAGCCACGCACCTGAACGGGTGTCTACGAACTCCCTTCGAAAGCGGACAACCCGAGTGCGCGAGCGGAAACACGGCATCGCCGACAACGGTGGCCCTGATCGGCGACTCGCACGCCGCGATGTGGTATCCAGCACTCCTTCAAATCGCCACCCAGCGCCAATGGCGGCTGGAAGTCGCGGCCAAAGCGGCCTGCGCACCGATGGACTTGCCTTTTTTCAACCCCGCACTCAACCGGGAGTACATCGAATGCGGGCAGTGGCGCGATCAGATCCTGACCCGGTTACAGGCCGAGCGCCCGCGACTGGTCGTGATCAGCATGTCGCGAAGGTACGGTGGTTCTATCCCCTCTTACGGCCCGGCATGGCTCGACAGTATGCCCGGCTTCGTGCAGCGGGTGCGCGCCACCGGTGCACAGGTACTTGTGCTCGGGCCGGTCCCCGCTCCGCAGTCAGCGGTCCCGATCTGCCTCTCCGCCCACCTCCAAGATGCGACGGCCTGCTCGCCATCTAGATCCGTAGCAGTCAACGAAACAGGCATCGCCGCGGAGGCTGCGGCCACCAAAGCTGGCGACGGCCACTACGCTGATCTCACGGACCTCTTCTGCACCACCGAACGCTGCCCCGTCATCGTCGGCAACACTCTGGTTTACTTCGACGACAATCACATGACCCTTGAATACTCCCGACTGCTGGCGCCCGTCATTGGCGCACTGGCCGACCGTGCCCTCGCCCCCGGTTGACATACTGCACAGGGTTTATTGCTGACACAGGAACGGAGGTATCAGCCTTTGTCACCATCCACGCTCATCACTGGTGGAGCGGGATTCATTGGGTCAGCACTCGCGCGTCGCCTAGTCAACGCCGGCCATGAGGTGGCCGTGATGGATATCCTCCACCCGCAAGTGCACGGAGAGCACGCATCGATCAACCTTCCGCCATCCGTCCGGCTATTCACCGGCGATGTCACTGATGCGCACGAATGGGATACGGTCCTTCGTGCATTCCGGCCTTCCCAAATCGTTCATTTGGCGGCTGAGACGGGAACGGCGCAGTCGCTGTCGGAGGCAACCCGACATGGTTCGGTGAACGTGGTGGGAACGACCCAACTCCTTGATGCGTTGAGCCGCGCCGCGCACGTTCCCGATCAACTCGTCCTGGCCTCGTCGAGAGCCGTCTACGGCGAGGGCGCCTGGAAGTCCGGCACACAGGTCTTCTACCCAAAGCCTCGCACTCGCGCTCAGCTCATGGCCGGTGTCTGGGATCCTCAATGCCCAACGGATGATCCTGGCCTTCCGCTTGCGAGCAGTGCGGGGCGAACGGAAACCAGGCCCGTCAACATTTACGCCGCGACCAAACTCGCCCAGGAAAACATCCTGGCCGCTTGGGCGGTCGCCCGCGACACCAACCTCAGCGTGCTGCGTTTGCAGAATGTCTTTGGACCGGGTCAATCCCTGACGAATTCGTACACCGGAATAGTCGCACTTTTCGCACAATTAGCACGCGAGCAGCGCACATTGGAAGTCTACGAAGACGGAAGGATCATGCGCGATTTCGTCTTTATCGACGATGTCGTCGAGGCGCTCTTTGCGGCGATCGAACGTCCCGCAGCCGATTCTCGATGCCTCGACATCGGCTCGGGCGCGCCAACCACCATCCACCAGTTAGCGTGCACGCTTGCTGCGATGTGCGGTGCGCCCGAACCGATCGTCGTCGGTAAGTTCCGCGATGGCGATGTCCGCGCCGCGCAGTGCGACATCGAGCGAGCAAAAGGTGAACTCGATTGGCAGCCGGCCTGGGCGCTCACGGACGGGTTGCGGGCTCTGCTTGAGTGGATCGGCGAGCAGTAGATCTTCTTGTCCGCGATTAGTTTCAGGAAGTCGCCGTACCACTCACCTGGAGTAGTCCTCCTCTTTGTTTTTGTTGCCGTAGACGCGCACAGAGCAATCACCGAGACGACTGCGGCCCCCTAGATGCTGGCGAGGAAGGGTTTCCCTTCACCCTCTGAATGTAAAAGGATCCCGGTTCCCGATCTTGGGTCAGGAAAGGACACTTTTCTTTAAGCTTGTCGTAGTGATTATGCCGCAGATAATTGAGCGCCCCGATAATCTTCCAATCGTTGTTTAATGTCAGAAAAGCCTCTAGCAAATACTGCTCGTTCCAAAACCATACACGGTCGATAACCCAATCGGCCGGATAGTCCCTTGGCGAAAAAATATCGTGGATATGGACAATGACTCCGTCCTTGAGCGTTGGAAGGATCTCTAAATATTCGAAGACGACGTCGCCTTGAGGCCGGATCATGTGCGATGAATCAATAAAAAGAATATCGCCTGCATCTAGCTCTTGGAACATTTGCAAGTCCATATCTTCGATCTTCTCACGGATAACTCGAGTATCGAGTTTCTCGAGCCAACCGTGTTCATATGGCTCGATGAGAATATGGTCGCAGTGATAGGTCGGGTCCTCACGATTGCTGGCCTTTATTGCTCTCACCGCCATCAGCGTGGAGTAACCGCTTCCCACCTCGATGATCTTTTTTGGCTTCTGCGATCGAACAAGGTTGTACCAATACTCAGCGTCGCCCGACTCAAAACGTCCATTTTGCAAGAAAAACTCGTGCTCGTCGCCGCCCTTCGCATGCCGCAACGTTTCCAACTCTTGAATATTAGAGAAAGAGCTCAGGACTGCAAGTTGTTCATCGAGATTCCAGTCAATTCCCGGCAAGTGCCTATCTTTCGACAGAACTGCCCGCAAATGCTCATTCTGGAACGCCGGTTCGTAGTAATGGTCCCATATCGGGAAACAGCCCGCGCGTTGGAGCGCACTTTTGGAGTGCGGAAGATTCTCGACACCTGCCATTCTGACAAGTTTTAGGAGTTGCGCGCAAAGATACACAAATGGCGACAAAACAAGATCCACCACGCGGATAGCGTGCGCCTCAGCGGTTTTTTTTGCCAAATCTGCTCCCCAAGTAGGCGCTCGGGCCACTCTAGCGCGGTGAGAGCGCGCTCATCATAAGAAACGACAGTGGCCCCAAGTCTAGTGTCGTTGTCCTAGTTCAGGTAGTCGAAGGTCGTGAACATGGCGGCTTCCCCGTGATAGGTGTTGTGGCAGTGCATCGGCCAGTTGCCCGGGTTGTCGGCGAGGATCGCCACCGTCACTTCGGCGCCGGCCTGAGTGAACTTCAGTTCAGCCTCTGGGGTGCCGCAATTGCCTAAGCGGTGTGGAATTAGCACGAAGTTCCCGTGCGATCAGCCGGCACGTTTGAGTCGCGCGAAGTTCTCCAAGACATCAGCAGCCCGCGCAATGCTTTGTGCGGATGTGGTCATGCGGCGGGCGAGTTCGCGGGCCCGCACAAGACATTGTGGCGCCGTAGCGGTTCGGAGGTCCGCCACCAGCGATCTCTCGGTAGTCACGGAAAATCGGCGCGCTGTGCCGACACCCAAGCGCTTCATCCGGTCTCCCCAGACCTTTTGATCGACTCCCGTCCAGAGGATCAATGTGGGCACCCCGGCGCGCAGCCCGGCGGCGGTCGTTCCTGCACCGCCGTGGTGCACCACAGCGCGACAGGCAGGAAAGACCGCTGCGAAATTCATCGTCTCGACGACCTTGACATGGTCGAGATGACTGATGTTGCCGAAGTCGGTTGCGGCCGCACACACCAAGGCGCGCTCCCCCAGCTGTGCGCAGGCAGCACCGATCATGGCCATCGTGTCGCTCGGTGATTCGACCGGCAGGCTCCCAAAGCCGAAATAAATCGGAGGAGTTCCGCTGGCGATCCACGCCGCTACTTCTTCGTCTGTATCGCTCGTCAGTCCCATCGTCAGGGTGCCGACAAAGGGACGTTGATCACCCCATGTCGACCACTCCGCCGCCAGCCCCGGGAAGCAGAACTCGTCATAAGCTTGAACTTCCAATGAACCGCGTTCGGCGATCCGCTTCGTCCACGGACTTGTGGCCTTTGGCAGACCAAGCCGCCGGCGTTCGGCGTCCTCAGTCTTCTTAGGCCCGCGCCAGGACAACCACCAGAAGAACTTCATTGCCGTGCGGCCCATTCGAGCCGGCAGAAAAGACAGCAACTCGCCGTTGGCGCGCATCGGAAAGTAATGCAGCGTGGCGAACGGGACGTCAACTGATTCCGCGACATTGGCGGCGGCGTCTTCGTAATTCATTCCCGTGACCAGAAGGTCGGCCCCCTCGGCCAATAACCTCAGCGTCGTGACGACTTGGTCCCGACACTCGATGAGCGGTTCGGAAATTTCACGCCACTGCCGGCCGAGCTTGCGTATCTTCCAGAAACCGCGAAAGAAGTCCCTCCAGAAGTCGCGGTACGCGCCGGAAATTCGATCCAATTCCAATCCGTATGCGACTGCGGGTAATTCGACGGATTCGACGAACTCCACCAACTCCGGTGGGACCACCAAGCACACGTCATGCCCGCGTCGTTGCAACTCGCGGCCCACCGCGGCGCAGGGTTCAATCTCACCGCGGCTACCCCAGTTAGCCAGCACAATCCTCATGTGTGACGCCTGGCCCCCGAGGCAATGCACACTACGACTGTCCGTTCAACGAGGAGGTCCGGCGGATTCTTTGAGGTACCACGGATTCGCCCGCACCCAGTCGATGGTGCGGCGGATCCCTTCAGCGACGTCGACCGTGAGGCGCCAGCCCAACTCCCGCTGCGCCTTGGTGGAGTCGGGGATGCGTCTGGGAATGTCCTCGTAACGACCCCCGTAGCGCT
>Ga0315287_10005474_pt1 | contig 12510 bp, 15 predicted proteins | sample YL17G11_0_MG_FD_205037 | JGI IMG/M metagenome (GOLD analysis project Ga0315287, IMG submission 205037) | Sediment microbial communities from Yellowstone Lake, YNP, Wyoming, USA - YL17G11_0 | ecosystem: Environmental > Aquatic > Freshwater > Lake > Sediment | place: USA: Wyoming | collected...
GTGACCTCTCCCCCCAAAAGTAGCACGGCCTAAACTGGAGCCGGATTAGGTTTCGCGGTCCGCCAACGAAGCGAGGAGCGGACCATGAAGAAGTCCCGGTTTTCCGAGGAGCAGATCGCCTACGCGCTGCGCCAAGTCGAGAGCGGCACGGCGGTGGGCGACGTGTGCCGGCAGATTGGTGTCAGCGAAGCGACGTTCTACGTGTGGAAGAAGAAGTTCGCTCACTTGGGCGTGAGTGAGCTGCGCCGGATGCGACAGCTGGAAGACGAGAACAACCGCCCGAAGCGCTTGGTCGCCGACCTCACGCTCGACAAGCACATGCTGAGTGAGGCCCTCCGGAAAAAAGTCTGAGGCCGGCGCGCCGCCGGGCGCTCGCCGCGTGGTTCCAGACCACGTACGGCGCGAGCGTCCTCCGGGCCTGCGCGCTGGCCCAGTTCAGCCGATCAGGGTGGTACAAGCCCAGCAGGGCCAAGGATCAGACCGCGTTGCGGCTACGGATCAAGGAACTGGCGCATGCGCGGCCCCGGTTCGGATACCTCCGCATCTGGGTGTTGCTCCGCCGCGAAGGGTGGGCGGTCAACAAGAAGCGCGTCCGACGGCTCTACCGGCTGGACGGGCTGCAGGTGCGGATGCGCGTCCGTCGACGGAAGCATCAGCCGCTGCATCGCGGCCCGGCCCGCGTACCGGGGGGTCCGTGGGAGCGCTGGAGCATGGACTTTGTGCATGACGCCCTGGCCGAGGGCCGGCCGTTCCGGGTGCTGACGGTGGTCGATCAGTGGAGTCGCCAGAGTCCGGTGCTGGAGGCCGCGGTGAGCATGTCGGGCGCCGGGGTGGCGGCGGCGTTGGATCGCGCGATCTAAGAGCTTGTTCAGTCGCGTCGCTGGCGCCGCGGACCGCGGCCGCAGCACATGTGCCACGCGTTACCTGATATAGGGAAGCTGCTCATTTCCCCAAGTGGCCTGGAATCTTCCGGTGAATGTCCTGCCATGCGAGGTTGATAGATCGAAGCTTCCCGACACCGGCAATCCCTGCTTCAAGTTCGCGAAGGAGATGGTGCCGGTGAGAACTTCCGGTAGGGATTCATCGAGGACGGGCTGAAAACTCGCGCTACCGCTTTCGCCTGGACCGGTCTCACCTGACAACCTCAAGGTGTGAGGCTGCTGAAATTCCGGGTTTCCCCAGACACCTATCCTGATGAATGGGCTGGGCGCCTGGTCAAACTTCGGCAAGGGGATCATCAGTTCATACGCCGGACCATCCCATGGTGCGACGGAATAGTTGATGACGGCCTGAATCGTGGAGCGGGTGTCTGGTTGTTCTCTCGGAGGCTTGCCACACCCGCATATCTGCAGAGCAAGCGCACAACCCGCTAGTCCCCAAAACGTACTCCGCATCTTCATTGAGAGGACTCCCCTTGACAGCCCGCCCGCTTCCCGGGTCGACGAGATCGAGGATGCGCGGATGCTCCGGGTTGGCGAAGCGCATGCGCGGAATGTGTGCCGCCCCAGCTATCCCTCCCGCGCCAGGTCCCAGCCGGGACGAGGAGACGGCGGGGGAAGCGCCGGAGGATTTTCTCACCCTGCCAGCCTATGAGCAACTGGCCCAAGGACTTGTGGAAGGCGCCTGCGCCGGCCACCGCGACGGATCGCCCCGGGGCCGGGCTCCGGACGGCCCAGAATCCTAGACTAGATTCGAACCGAGTTCATTGCTTTTTCACGCGGCACGCGCACCTTTAAACCTTCCCTCATCCCAAAGGGTTCGCCATGACCGCTACCATGAAGCCCGCGGCCACCGCCAAGCTCCCCGCTGGCGCGGCAGGCTACAAGATCACTATCCCCGTCCGGGCCCGGTACGACAACTGGATCGGGGGCGAATACGTGGAGCCGGTGCACGGCAAGTACTTCACCAATCCCACGCCGATCACAGGGCAGCCGCTCTGCGAGGTGGCCCGGTCCACCCACGAGGACGTCGACAAGGCCCTGGACGCGGCCCATGCGGCGGCCATGAGCTGGAATCACACCTCCCCGGCCTTCCGGGCGAACATCCTCAATCGCATCGCCGACCGGCTGGAGCAGAATCTCGAGGCCATTGCGCTCATCGAGACGCTCGACAACGGCAAGCCGATCCGCGAGACGATCAACGCCGACCTCCCGCTCGCCGTCGATCACTTCCGGTATTTCGCCGGTGCGCTCCGGGCGCAAGAGGGCGGCATCTCCGAAATAGACGAAGACACCGTCGCCTATCACTTCCACGAGCCCCTCGGCGTCGTGGGCCAGATCATCCCCTGGAATTTCCCGCTGCTGATGGCGGTCTGGAAGCTCGCGCCCGCCCTCGCGGCCGGGAACTGCGTTGTCCTGAAGCCGGCCGAGCAGACGCCGGTCTCGATCATGGCCTTCATGGAGCTGATCGCTGACATCCTGCCCAGCGGCGTGGTCAACGTGGTGCAGGGCTTTGGCGTCGAGGCCGGCAAGCCGCTCGCCTCGAGCCCGCGGATCGCCAAGATCGCGTTCACCGGCGAGACCACGACCGGCCGGCTCATCATGCAGTACGCCGCCGAGAACCTGATCCCGGTCACCCTGGAGCTGGGCGGCAAGTCGCCGAATATCTTCTTCGCCGACGTCATGGAAGCCGACGATGACTTCTTCGACAAGGCGCTCGAGGGCTTCGCGATGTTCGCGCTGAACCAGGGCGAGGTCTGCACCTGTCCTTCACGGGCGCTGGTGCAGGAATCGATCTATGACCGCTTCATGGAGCGGGCCGTCGCGCGCACCAAGGCGATCGTCGAGGGCAGCCCGCTCGACGCCAAGACGATGATCGGCGCGCAGGCCTCGAACGATCAGCTCGAGAAGATCCTCAGCTACATCGACATCGGGAAGAAGGAAGGCGCGAAGGTGCTCACGGGCGGCGCCCGGCGGGTCCATCCCGGCGAACTCAAGGACGGGTACTACGTCCAGCCGACGATCCTCGAGGGCCACAACCGGATGCGGATCTTCCAGGAGGAGATCTTCGGTCCGGTCGTCTCCGTGACGAAGTTCAAGAACCAGGACGATGCGCTGGCCATCGCCAACGACACGCTCTACGGCCTGGGCGCCGGCCTCTGGAGCCGCGACGTGAACACCTGCTACCGCATGGGCCGGGCGATCAAGGCCGGGCGGGTGTGGACCAACTGCTATCATCTCTATCCCGCCCACGCGGCCTTCGGCGGGTACAAGCAGTCCGGCATGGGCCGGGAAAATCACAAGATGATGCTGGATCACTACCAGCAGACCAAGAACATGCTCGTCAGCTACAACCCCAAGAAGATGGGCTTCTTCTGAGTCCCGAACAGCCGGATGACCAGCACCCCGTTCCGCGGGTGCTGGTCACCGAGCCGGCAGCGGCCGTGCTTCGCGCCCTCGAGGCGGAGCACGGCCCGCTTCTGTTTCACCAGTCGGGGGGCTGCTGCGACGGCAGTTCGCCGATGTGTTATCCCCGTGCCGAATTCCGGATCGGCGCCCGGGACGTCCTGCTCGGTGATATCGACGGTACCCCGTTCTATATCGGCGCGCTGCAGTACGAGGTCTGGGAGCACACCCAGCTGATCATCGACGTGGTTCCGGGCCGGGGCGGCGGTTTCTCGCTCGAGGCCCCCCTCGGTGTTCGCTTCCTCACGCGCTCCCGCATGTTCGACCCCGTCGAGCAGGCCTGGCTCGCCGCCTGCCCGCCGCACCGCGGCCCGGCGGCCTGAGGGCGAGCCCCCGCCTCAGTTCCGCTTCCGGCCCCCCACCCCCTGTTGCCGTGGCCCACGCCGCATAGCGAACTTCCCGGCAGATGCCTTCTGCTCCGTCCACCACAACACGCGTACTTCCCTCGGTTTCCGTGCAGCTGCGCGGTGCGAGCGCGCGGGTCGTGCTCGCCGGGGACTGGATGCTCGGCACCACGGGCCCCCAGGCGGCGGACGCGGTGCGCGCGGTGCAGGCGTTACCCGCGGGCGCCATCGTGTCGTTCGACACGCGGGCGCTGGGCACCTGGGACTCCGCCTTGATCGCGTTCCTGCTTCATCTCGACGACGCAGCCCGGGCGCAGAGGCTCGCCATCCAGCCCGACGGGCTGCCGGATGGCGCGAGACGCCTCCTGGCACTCGCGACGGCCGTGCCCGAGCGGGTGGAGGCGCGCAGGCAGGCGGCCGCTCGGCCCATGCTCGACCGCTTCGGCGCCAGCATGCTCCGGGTGGGCAGCGCGACTGGGAGCTTTGTCGAGTTCGTGGGAGAGACGGCGCTCGCGCTGGGTCGCCTGGTCACCGGCCGCGCGCAGGTCCGGCGACGGGACGTGGGGCTGGCCCTGCAGCAAGCCGGCATCGACGCGTTGCCGGTGGTTTCCCTCGTCAACTTCCTTATGGGCCTGATCCTGGGCTTTGTGGGGGCCGCCCAGCTGAAGCGGTTCGGCGCCACCATCTTTGTGGCCGACCTCGTCGGCATCGGCATCGTGCGCGACCTGGCCGCCCTCATGACGGCGGTCGTGATGTCGGGGCGCTCGGGCGCGGCCTTCGCCGCGGCACTGGGGACGATGCAGACGAACCAGGAGATCGACGCGCTGGAAGTCGCCGGCATCGCGCCGATCGACGCCCTGGTCCTGCCCCGCGTGATCGCGCTGACCATCATGACGCCGCTGCTCACCCTCTATGGCGAGGCGCTCGGGCTCACCGGGGGCGCGGTCGTCAGCGCGGGCATGTTCGACGTATCGTTCCGCCAGTTCCTGGCGCAGGCCCGCGAGGCCGTCCCCCTCAAGTTCCTGACGGGCGGGCTGGTGAAGGCGCTGGTGTATGGCGCGCTCGTGGCGCTGGCCGGCTGCTGGCACGGCATCCGCTCGGGGCGGAGCGCCGAGGCGGTGGGTCGTGCCACTACGTCGGCCGTGGTGCTGAGCATCGTGCTGATCGTGTCGGCGGCGGGCCTCTTCGCCTACGTCTACGATGCCCTCAACCTCTGATCCGATCGCGGTGCGCGGGCTCACCATGGCGTTCGGCGAGCGCGTGGTGATGCACGACCTCACCTTCGATGTGGGGCGGGGCGATATCTTCTTCGTCATGGGACCCTCGGGGTCGGGGAAGAGCATCCTCATGCGCCACCTGCTGGGGCTGCTGGAGCCGGCGGCGGGCGAGATCTGTTACGAGGGCGAGCGCTTCACCGGCGCGTCACCGGCCGACCGGACGCGAATGCTCCGGCGCTGCGGCGTGACCTTCCAGACCGGGGGGCTGTGGAGCTCGCTCACGCTCGCCGAGAACGTGGCCGTGACGCTGGAGGAGTACACCGACCTCGGGCCGGCGGAGGTCCGGGAACTGGCGTCGCTCAAGCTCGCCCTCGTGGGCCTCCGGGGGTTCGAGGATTACTATCCATCGGAGATCAGCGGCGGCATGCAGAAGCGGGCGGCGCTGGCTCGCGCCATCGCGCTGGATCCAGCGATCCTCTTCTTCGACGAACCATCGTCGGGCCTCGATCCCGTCTCGTCACGGCTGCTGGACCGGTTGATCGTGGAGTTGCGCGACAGCCTGGGGGCCACGGTCGTGATCGTCTCGCACGAGCTGGACAGCATCCTCGAGATCGGGACCAACAGCATCTTCCTCGACATGGAAAGCAGGACGATGGCAGCGCAGGGCAGCCCTCGCACGCTGCGGACCGAGTCCGCGAGTCCGGCGGTACGCCGCTTCCTGAATCGTGGGGACGACCCGCGGGAGGAGGCGGCACGATGACGAAGTGGCATCCCCGGCGGGTCGGGTTCTTCGTGCTGGGGGCCCTCGCGCTGGCGGTCGTGGGGGTGGTCCTGCTGGGTGGCGGGCGGTTCTTCCGGTCCCGGCACCAATTCGTATCCTATTTCTCGCCGGGCGCGGTCAATGGGCTCCGCATTGGGTCGCTGGTCCGGTTCCGCGGGATCCCCGTCGGCGAGGTGCGCGCCATGCACCTGACGCTCGGAGGCAGGAGCGACACTCTCGTTACCTCCGTGCCCGTCGTGTATGAGATCAACGAGCAGCGAATTGCGCGCGACGTGCCGGACCTCGAGTTCACGCATGCCTTCGTCGATACCCTCATCGGCCTGGGGCTCCGGGCGCGTCTCGAGAGCGAGAGCTTCGTGACCGGGCAGAAGTACGTGAATCTCGAGTTCCGGCCCGAAGTACCCCTGCACCTGGCGCGGGACCCCAAGGTCGCGTACTGGGAGATTCCCGCCGTGCCGCAGCCGGAGTCCGACCTGCAGTCGGAGGTTTCGGGCCTGCTGCACGAGATCGCGAAGATCGACTTCCCGGAGCTCGTCGCCCAGCTCGACTCGGTGCTGCGGCACGTCAATTCCCTCTTTGGCGACATCCAGGCGAAGCGCCTCGCCGATGACGCGCGCCGGGCGCTGACGGCACTCGCCCGCGCCAGCGACACGCTCTCGGCCGTCGCCAGCCGCTCTTCGGCGGAGATCTCCCCTGTGCTCGCGACGCTGCGCGATCGCGCGGCACGGCTCGACACGACACTCAACCAGATGGACTCCACGCTCGCGGCCGCCCGCGCGGCGCTCGACCCCGAGTCGCCAACGCTGATCCGCCTCCAGGAGACGATGAAGGACCTGTCGGGCGCGGCGCAGTCGCTGCAGTCGCTCACTGACTACCTGGACCGCAACCCCGGCGCGCTGTTGCGCGGCCGGCCGGGAGGCACCAAACCATGACCCAAAGCCGCCTGCTCCCGCTGCTCGTCGCGGGCAGCGTCGCCTGCGTGTCACTCAAGCCGCAGCCCGACCCGTCCCGCTTCTTCGTGCTGAGCTCCACCGTTCCCGCGCCCGCGACTCGACAGGCCGGCACCGTCGTGGGCGTCGGCCCAGTCACGCTCCCCGGCTACCTGCAGCGCGCGCAGGTCGTGACCCGGGACGGCCCCACCGCGATGCGGCTGTCGGAGAACGACCGCTGGGCCGAAGCGTTCCCTGCCATGACGGTACGGGTGCTCACTGATGACCTGGTGTCGGCCCTCGGCGCGGAGCGCGGGGTGTCGTATCCCTGGCAGCGTGCGCTGGCGCCGTCGCCGGTGGTGGAAGTGGAGTTCGCGCAATTCGAGCGCGACACGAGCGGCACGGCGCTGCTTGAAGCCGACTGGCGGGTGCGCCGTGGTGCGGCGGCGCAGTCGGGGCACAGCCGGATCACCGAGCCGGCGCGCGGGCCGGGCATGGAGGAGTCGGCGGCGGCGCTGAGCCGCGCGCTGGGGCGGCTGGCAGGGGAGATCGCGACGGCGGCCCGCGCCGGCGGAGCCCAGGAGAGCTCCGGTGCCGGGCACGATTGAGCGGTCGAGCGGGAAGGTTTTCCGACGCGGGCCTGGGCCGGAAGATCAGGCCGGCCCGAGGATCGGCAGGTACGCCCGCCACGGACCGACCGCCTCCCCGTACTGCCTTGCCATTACCCGAACGATCTGCCCCACGTGGCCCAGGTCGTGGGCCACCCAGGTCGCGAGGTGCTGCTCCATTGTCACTACGCCGAACTCCGGATGGCGCCCGCGCCGCAGCAGGTCGGCGTCGGTCAACCCCAGTGCGACCAGTCGATGCAGGCTCTCCCGCCGCAACTGGCCGAATGTATCGAGCAGGTCACGGAGCGAGTGACCGCGCGACGCGGCGAACATCGCCTCGCGATCAAACTGGGGAAGGGGAACGACGTCGCCGTGCTGAAGCATGTGCTCGACGCGCGGCACCCAGTCCGTGCGTTCGCCGTGAATCAGGTGCCCGACCACATCGAACGGGCTCCAGGTCACCGGTCCCTCCGTTGCGGCGGTCCAGCGGTCCGGGAGATCGCGAAGCAGGTGACTGAGGACCGCAGGAGTGCGCTCAAGCACGGGCAACGCATCACTCAGTCGAAAGTCCACGTCGCACCTCCACGCGGGTCCCTATCCGACCGGCTATCGCCGGGTATATATATCTAGCAGGGAGGCATGTCAGTTGGATCCGCCACACGCCCCCCCCCAAGTGCGGTTGTTTCCCCTACCTGATGACGAGGAGCTGATCAATGGCAGCGAAGAAGCCGAATATCCTGATCCTGTGGGGCGACGATGTGGGCTGGTGGAACATCAGCTACAACAGCCGCGGCCAGATGGGCTACCGCACGCCGAACATCGACCGCGTGGCCAACGAGGGCGTGGCCTTCACCGACTACTACGCCCAGCAGAGCTGCACCGCGGGCCGCGCCGCGTTCATGACCGGCCAGAACCCGATCCGCACCGGGTTGACCAAGGTGGGCATGCCCGGCGCCCCCAACGGCCTGATGGCCGAGGACCCGACCATCGCCGAGCTGCTGAAGCCGCTGGGCTATGCGACCGGCCAGTTCGGCAAGAACCACTTCGGCGACCGCGACGAGCACCTGCCGACGATGCACGGCTTCGACGAGTTCTTCGGCAACCTGTATCACCTCAACGCCGAGGAAGAGCCGGAGGACCCGGACTACCCGAAGGATCCGGCGTTCAGGAAGCGCTTCGGGCCGCGCGGCGTCCTGCACTGCAAGGCCGACGGCAAGGGCGGGCAGACGGTCAAGGACACCGGGCCGCTGACGATCAAGCGCATGGAGACCATCGACGACGAGGTGACGGTCCACGCGCTGCGCTTCATCGATGAGGCGCACAAGGCGAAGACGCCGTTCTTCCTCTGGTACAACACGACGGCGATGCACTTCCGCACCCACTGCGCCGAGAAGCACAAGGGCAAGAGCGGCCAGGGCGACTACAACGACGTGATGGTCGCGCACGACGAGAACATCGGCATGATGCTCGACAAGCTCGACGAGCTGGGCATCGCCGACGACACCATCGTCATGTACTCCACCGACAACGGCGTGCACTACAACACCTGGCCGGATGCCGGCATCACGCCGTTCCGCTCAGAGAAGAACACCAACTGGGAAGGCGGCTGGCGGGTGCCGTGCTTCGTGCGCTGGCCGGGCCAGTTCAAGGCGGGCACGGTGCTGAACGGCATCTTCTCGCACCAGGACTGGATGGCGACCTTCCTCGCCGCCGCCGGCGTACCGGACGTCAAGGAGAAGCTGCTGGAGGGCTACAAGGCCGGCGCCAAGACCTTCAAGGTCCACCTGGACGGCTTCAACATGCTGCCGTACCTCAAAGGCGAGGTGAAGGATAGTCCGCGACAGTCGTTCTTCTACATCAGCGACGACGGCGACATCATGGCGGTACGCATGCAGGACTGGAAGGTCGTGCTGATGGAGCAGCGTGCCAAGCAGCTGGCGTGCTGGATGGAACCGTTCGTGAAGCTGCGGGTCCCGAAGATGTTCCATCTGCGGCGCGACCCGTTCGAACGGGCCGACGAGAACTCCAACACCTACTACGACTGGATGATCTCCCACGCCTACGTCGTCTACCTGATGCAGGGCGTGGTGGCTCAGCAGATCGAGGCGTTCACGAAGTTCCCGCCCCGACAGAAGCCCGCCTCGTTCAACCTGGATGCCGTGATGCGCGAGCTGGAAACAGCCGGCGGCGGCGCCAACCACTAGCCGTCCGGCCTGCCGTACCGTCGAGTCGCGCCTGGCACAGCAGCCGGGCGCGACTCGATGCGTTTCGGGTTGGGGGAGGCGAAGGGCCACGGAGGCATCGGTCTGGCGCGGCAGCCGCATTGCGACATACCCGATACAGTGCACAGGCGACAACGTTCGCGGTGGTGGCCCCACGCCGCCATTTCCTATCCCACCGGATGTGCGCGAGGCGGCGGCGGGTGCGCAACCTGAGCGGCACGGCCGCCCGCATCCGCCTAGCTATTGACCAGCGTGCCCATCCCGGGTGCAGGACGCCGTCTCAGCGAGCCCGCTCTACCAGGCGAAAGCGGACTTGCTGCAGAGCGTCCCCGGCGTTGGCCAAGTCACGACACTCACGCTCCTCGCGACCCTGCCAGAGCTCGGTCATTTGTCACGGCATCGGATCGCCGCGCTCGTCGGCGTCGCGCCGATGAATCGGAACAGCGGAACGATGCGCGGCAAGCGCATGGTCTGGGGCGGGCGGGCCCCGGTCCGGGCGGTGCTCTACATGGCCGCGCTCGTCGGGCTCAAGCACAACCCCGTCCTCCGGGGGTTCTACGAACGGCTGCGCGCCGTCGGCAAGCCCTTCAAGGTGGCCGTCACCGCGTGCATGAGAAAGCTGCTCACGATTCTGAACGCGATGCTCCAGCGTGCCGGGCTGGTGGTCACGCCGCGGCGCGCCCTCGCCGGCTGCATGCGCTGGTTAGGCAACTTGTGAAAGATACACCTAGATATATATTGTCCAATGGCTGAGAAGAAACCCCTCCTGTGGCTTGGGTCCTCCCGCAGCGACCTCCGAGCCTTTCCCGCAGACGCGCGGCAGGAGGCAGGGCACCAGCTTTCCCGGGTGCAGCATGGGGAGGAGCCGGCCGACTGGAAGCCGCTTCCGAGCATTGGGCCCGGCCTTACTGAGCTGCGGATTCGGACGGCGGTGGCCCACCGCGTCATCTATGTCGCGAAGTTCGCCGAGGCTGTCTACGTGCTGCACGCCTTCGAGAAGCGCTCGCGAAAGATCCGCCCCGTGGACTTGGCGCTGGCCAAGAAGCGGTGGAGCGACTTACTGCGGCACCGCCGCGATTCGTAGGGGGGCATTATGGCAGTCAAGATGGAGCGGTCGAGCGGGAACGTCTTCCGGGACCTGGGATTCGGGCCCGAGGAGGCCGAGAATCTGCGCTTGCGATCCGAGCTGATGATCCAGCTGAGTCGCGTCATCAAGGAGAGGGAACTGACCCAAGCCCGCGCCGCGAAGCTTTTCAGCGTGAGTCAGCCACGAGTGAGCGACCTGGTCCGAGGCAAGATTCATCGCTTCAGCGTAGACACCTTGATTGCCATGCTCGGCCATACCGGGGTCCACATCTCCCTGGTCGTGCGCCGATCTCGGAAAGTTGCCTAACGACCATGGTTCTGTTGCGAACGGCCCAATGAAACGCGGCGGCGGAGCCGCCGCTACCGAAGTTACCCCCGTTCGCCAACAGCAACCATTTGTTAGGCCGCGGCTGGCCTCGTCGGCCTCCGGGCGAGCCACGCAAGACTCGTCACCCCGACGATAGCAAGAAGGGCCACGTTGACCAGGTACACTGACGGTCGCAGCTCCGCGGCAAGCGGTGGTAGCCCTCCGAATAGAACGGACTCGGCTGTATTGAACGTGAGATGCGCGAGAACCGCCAGCAGGACACTGCCGTTGGTACGTAGAAACAGGTACGTCATAAGGACTGTTTCGGCGGTGATCTGAACCAGAAAGATTGCCACCGAGGTGACTGAGAGAGTCATGAAGGACGGAATTGCGGCTCCCGGAAACCAGAGCATCATCGGCGCATGCCAGAACGTCCAAAGGAATCCCAGTACTAGGCTGGCCTTCACGGGGCCGAAGCGGGACAGGAGGCGCGGCAGCGCGAATCCCCGCCATCCGAGTTCCTCGCCGAGCGGGCCGAATGGAAGGGCGAGCAGGTAAGCGCGGGGAATGTTGGCCAGTGCCGCACCAAGATCGAATCGGCGGAGTGTGGCCGGTCCCTGGTCGACGATGAAGACGCTGGCAGCCACGAGCAAAGGCGGAAGCGCGATCGTCACCAGGTACCATCGTGTCGGAACCCGCCAGATGGTCAACGAGCCCAGGAGTCGGCGGACCGCTCCATGCTCGCCAGTGCGCGCTGCTACAGTCAACGCAGCTACGGTCGGGCCCCAACCACCCACAAAGGCCACAGGTGCCACGGCCCACAGCCAGTTCGGTATGTCGCCGTGATAAACCACTGTGACGGCGTAGAACCAAGGGCCCAACAGCACCCAAGTGAGGGCGTATGCGAGCAGGAGGAACGGACGCACTGTCGGCGTCTGCGATGTCACGGTGATCGGTCCCTCCACGTTTCCATGATGCATGCCTCGCGGCCTAACGATCTACAAATCAGCTGCGAGGGCGTTTGCGGCGCAGCCGCAGGCGCCCTCGTCATCCTGCACTTGTCAGTTAGGCGCCATCATGGCGTAGCCGGTGCATCGGCGCTCCAGGCATCCATGGCGAGCTTCCAGGTGCCATCGGTCTGGCGCCGATAGACGTGTAGCCCCTTGGCGATCTCCGTTATCGGGGCGCCCCCCGCCACTGGCTGCAACGTCCAGGCGAAGGCCACTCGTTCGATGGCGAGGTCTCCACTGGTTACAACCTCGGATTCGGTGAACTTGGCGTCGACCACCTTGAGCTGCTTCACGAACGCCTCTAGCCACGCTCTGAAAGCCTCGCGGCCCCTCAGAGCCGGCTCGTTCGGAGGAAGTACCGTCATGCTGTCAGCCCATTGGGTCAACGCTCCGTTAATGTCACCCCCACGAATAGCGGCGAGGTACGCCTCGCTGACCTGACGGACGGCCGCGACGGTCGCATGCTCCGTGGAACCGGGGTCGGGCGCGGATCCGGGCTTACATGCCTGCGCCGTGAAGGCGATGGTGAGGAGCAGGTACCGAGTTACACCGCGCATGTAGCCTCCCTTGGGTTACCGAACGACGGAATGTGCGCCTAACCG
>Ga0315287_10005475_pt1 | contig 12510 bp, 11 predicted proteins | sample YL17G11_0_MG_FD_205037 | JGI IMG/M metagenome (GOLD analysis project Ga0315287, IMG submission 205037) | Sediment microbial communities from Yellowstone Lake, YNP, Wyoming, USA - YL17G11_0 | ecosystem: Environmental > Aquatic > Freshwater > Lake > Sediment | place: USA: Wyoming | collected...
CCTGGAAGTCGCCCTTCTCGAAGTGGATGACGCGCTTTCCCGTCTCGCGCTCGAGCGCCTCGGCCTTGCGCATGGAGGCCCACTGCTTGGGCAGGACGAAGTGGGAGGTGCGGCTCGAAAGACGCAGGGAGTTGGAGGCGGTGGTCGCCATTGGCGTGGGGTCTCCTTGGAGTGTGGTGGGGCTGCCGGGATTCGGGGTGCGCGCTACCGCGGTGGCGGGCGGATGCTCATGCTCTGGCGGGCCGGAGCACCGGCGTTTCGGAGGCCGTCGTGCGCACCCGCAGGGTGGCCGGGGTGTACGCCCCGGACTGATGGGCGCCCAGACGCCGTGAGAGGCCGTTGGCGGCGGCCATGACCAGGCCGGCGAGCTCATCGACCCGCGCGGGCGTGATCCTGGTCACCGGTCCGCCGATGCCCAAGGCGGAGACGACGTGGCCGCTGTGGTCGCGGACGCCGGCGCCGATACAGCGCAGCCCCTCGTCGTACTCCTCGTCGTCGATCGCGTAGCCGCGTTCGCGGATGCGCTCGAGCTCGGCCTCGAGCTCGGCCGGATCCGTGATCGTCTTGGGCGTGTAGGAGGCGAGGCCCTTCTCGACCACGATCTCCATGACGCGCTCGCGCGGCAGGTCGGCGAGCAGGACCTTCCCCAGGTTGGTGGCGTGGGCGGGGTAGCCGCGGCCGATCGCCGAGGGCACGCGCAGGGCGCGGCGGGCCTCGACCCGCTCGATGTAGATGGCCTCCCCCCCGTCGAGCACCGCCAGGTGGCCGGTCTCGCCGGTATCGCGCACCAGGCCCTCCAGGAACGGAAGCGCCTCGTCCCAGAGGTTCATCTGCTGCATCACCAGGCCGCCGAGCTCGAAGATGTGCAGGCCCAGGCGGTAGCGACCGGTGCGCTGGTTGCGCTCGACCAGTCCGGCGGCGTCGAGGTTGACCATGAAACGGTGGACCGTCGACTTGTGCAGGCCGACCTTCTCGGCGAGCTCGGTCACGCCGAGTTCGGGCTCGTCGACGGTGAAGGCGTTCAGGATTGCGACCGCCCGCTCGATCGCCTGGATCCGGTAGCGCGGGCTCACGGGTGCGGCCGCTGCCGGGGAGTCGGTGCCGGGCGAGCTCTCGACCGCTGGGTCTCGCATCGTGAAAACCCGTCTTGTGATTGATGAGACAAAGGAGTGGTACACCTCCGGCCCGGAGATCGGCAAGGAGCTGACCCACTACTCGAACTCCTGTCTTGTTTTGTGAAACCGGCCGGAGCAGCCAGGGCGCGCGTAGGATGGGCGTCGCATCGCATCCGTCGTCACGAACTGCAGAGGGTGGGAGTGCCCGACAACTTCGAGGACGTTCTCTACGAGGTCGCCGATGGGCGAGCCACGATCACGATCAACCGGCCAGATCGCCTGAACGCGTTCCGGCGCCAGACGATCCGCGAGCTGGCCGAGGCCTTCGAGGCCGCCGCCGATGACGAGGCGGTCGGGGTGATCGTCTTCACCGGGGCCGGCGAGCGCGCCTTCTGCGTGGGTGGCGACGTGCGCGACCCCACGCGCACCGCCGCCGAGAAGCGCAGCCTGCACCACCTGCACGACCGCTTGGCCAATGGCATCCGCAACAACGGCAAACCGATCATCGTGAAGGTGCGCGGCTACTGCATCGGCGGCGGCAATGAGCTCAACGTCCTCTGCGACCTCACCATCTCGGGGGCCTCGGGTAAGTTCGGCCAGGCCGGTCCGAAGATCGGCAGCGCGCCCCTGTGGTGGGGCTGCCAGCTGCTGCCTCAGGTGGTCGGAGAGAAGAAGGCGCGCGAGATCCTCTACCTCACGCGCCAGTACAGCGCCGAGGAGGCTCTCGCGATGGGCCTGGTCAATGCCGTCGTGCCCGACGAGGAGCTCGACGCCGAGGTCGATCGCTGGTGCACCCAGATCCTGCGCCGCTCCCCCCAGGGGCTGCGGCTGGCCAAGATCGCCATGAACGCGGCGACCGACCAGCTCTACTCGGCGGTCCAGCACGGCTTGGAGATGGTGGCCCTGAACCACGTCTACGGGCCCGAGCCCGCCGAGGGCATCGCCAGCTTCCAGGAGAAGAGGCCCGCCGACTGGCGCAAGTTCCGCGAGGACCAGGGCCCGGAGCCCGGATGATGGACCAGGTGGCGCTCGGTGCCCTGCGCCCCGCCCTGCGCGAGCCGGTCGAGGCGGCGCTCGAGGGCCGGCGCCTGAGCGCGGAGCAGGCGCTTGCGCTGGCCGACGTGCGCGGGGCCGAGCACCCCGCGCTCTGGTCGGCCGCCGCCGTGCTGCGTGACCGCGGACGTCCATCCGTGGTCACCTACTCGCGCAAGGTCTTCATCCCGCTCACCAACCTCTGCCGCGACGTCTGCTCCTACTGCACCTTCGCCCACACGGACGACGACCCGCGCGCCCATACGATGAGCCCCGACGAGGTTCTCGCGGTGGCCGAGGCGGGCCGCCGACTCGGCTGCAAGGAGGCGCTGTTCACGCTGGGCGACCGCCCCGAGGCCCGCTTCGAGAGCCACAAGCGGGCACTGCGGCGCTTCGGACACGAGACGACCCAGTCCTACCTGACGGCCATGTGCCGGATGGTGCTCGAGAAAACCGGCCTGTTGCCCCACCCCAACGCCGGGATCCTGTCCCGACGCGAGCTCACCGAACTGCGCGAGGTGTCGGCCAGCCAGGGGATGATGCTGGAGTCGGTCTCCGAGCGCCTCTGCGGCCCGGGCGGGCCGCACGAGCACGCCCCCGACAAGCGCCCGGCGACGCGCCTGGCGATGGTCCGGCGCGCCGGCGAGCTGCGCATCCCCTTCACATCGGGGATCCTGATCGGGATCGGCGAGACCGAGCGCGAGCGGGTCGAGGCGCTGCTCGCCCTGCGCGATCTCCACGAGTCCTACGGGCACATCCAAGAGGTCATCGTGCAGAACTTCCGAGCCAAGCCGAACACCCCGATGGCGGCCGCCGGTGAGCCGGGACTCGTCGAGCTCATGAGCACCTGCGCGATCGCCCGCCTGGTGATGGGGCCGGTGATGAGCATCCAGGCGCCGCCCAACCTGTCGGCCGACTACGGGCCTCTGCTCCTGTCGGGCATCAACGACTGGGGCGGGGTCTCCCCCCTCACGCCCGACTTCGTGAACCCCGAGGCCCCCTGGCCCGACATCGAGGGTCTGCGCAGCCTCTGCGCCGACGCCGGCTACGCCCTGCGCGAGCGCCTCACGATCTATCCCGAGTACCTGGCCGACGACGATTTCCTCGACCCGGGCGTGCGCGGCCGGGTTCGCGCGCTAGCCGACGAGCAGGGCCTTGCGCGGGACGTCACCCCCGAGCCGCTGGTGGAGGTGGCCGCATGAGCGTGACCTTCTGTCGCACCGTCCCCGGGGTCCCTGCCGGCCCCACTCGCGCGCGCGTCAGCGAGGGGGCCGGACTCGACGACGCCGCGGTCGCGGCGGCGCTCCAGGCCGGACTCGTGCCGGTCGAGACCGCGCGCGCTGACTCCCCCGCGCTTGCCTGGGTCGTCGATCCGCCGGTCGCCATGGATCTGCTCGCGCGGAGCGTGGCGGGCTGGCGCATCACCGTGCGCGACACCGGCGGGCGCGCCGATGTGCTCGACGCCCTCACCCGCTCGGGTGCCGCCTTCCTGCGCACCGACTCGGACCGCTTGCAGGAGGCCATCGAGCTCGGCTGGCTGCCGGGCATCACGACCCGCGTCTCGGTGGTCGTGGCCTCGCTCGAGGAGGCCATCGACGCGATCGCCGCCGGAGCCGTCGACCTCGTGATCGGCGACTGGGATTCCGAGCGCGTCGGGGCCCTGCGCGATGCGCTCGCCCCAAGGGCGCTGGTCGAGCGCACAGCGCTACCGCCCGAGACCGAGATCGACGACGCGCGCCAGATGTTGGCGCGCCCCCTGTTCACCGCCTGGCTGAGCCAGATCGACGGCTCGGGCGCCGCCCGCCCGCGCTACGCCTGGGCGCCCGGACGCGACGAGGATCCGCCCGTGCCCGCGCGTCGACTGTCGGCCGAGTGGGACGATCGGGCCTGGCGGGACGCAGAGCCCGACGAGGGGCTCTCGCGACTGGACCCGGACCTGGCCGGCATCCTCGAGCGCTCGCTGGCCGACAGTCCGCCGCGGGTCTCCGAGATCGAGCGCCTCTTTCACGCCCGCGGACTGGAGGTCGAGGCGATCGCGACGGTGGCCGACACGCTGCGCGCGCGCCGCTGCGGAGACACGGTGACCTATGTGGTCAATCGCAACATCAACTACACCAACCAGTGCTACTTCCGCTGCGGCTTCTGCGGCTTCTCGCGCGGGCCCAAGAGCCTCAACCTGCGCGGGGACCCCTACATCCTCAACGTGCACGAGGTGGTCCACCGCTCGGTGGAGGCCTGGGAGCGCGGGGCGACCGAGGTCTGCCTGCAGGGGGGCATCCACCCCGACTTCGACGGCGACTTCTACGTCTCCGTGCTCGAGGGCATCAAGGCGCGCTTGCCCGAGATGCACGTCCACGGCTTCACGCCGCTGGAGGTCTGGCAGGGCGCCCACACTCTCGGGATCACCGTGCGCGAGTTCCTCGTGCGCCTGCGCGACGCGGGCCTCGGGACCCTGCCGGGCACAGCCGCCGAGATCCTCGACGACCGGGTGCGCCTGCATCTGTGTCCAGACAAGGTGCGCACGGCGGAGTGGGCCGAGGTGATGATCACCGCCCATGAGCTCGGCCTGCGCTCGACCACCACCATGATGATGGGCCACATCGACGGCCCGCGCGCCTGGGCGAATCACCTCGAGGTGCTGCGTCAGATTCAGCGGCGCACCGGCGGGTTCACCGAGTTCGTGCCGCTGCCGTTCGTCCACATGGCCTCGCCGATCTTCCTGCAGGGCAAGTCCCGGCCGGGGCCGACCTGGGACGAGGTGGTCCTGGTGCACGCCGTCGGGCGGATCGCCCTCGACGGGCTGATCGACAACATCCAGGCCTCGTGGGTGAAGCTCGGGCTCGCCGGAGGCGCCCGCCTGCTCGACGCCGGGTGCAACGACCTCGGCGGCACCCTCATGGACGAGAACATCTCCCGCGCCTCGGGCGCCTCCCACGGTCAGCTCGCGACGCCCGAGGAACTGGAGGCCGCGATCCGCAGCGCGGGCCGCGTGCCGGCGCGGCGCACCACCGTCTACGACCTGGTGGAGACCTCGGTCTAGCGGGTCGTCCCCTCCTGTGCCGCGGCGCTCTTGCGCTCCTGGAGGGCGCTCAGCATCTCCTCGACCTTGCTGAACTTGACGCGTGGCGCGCCGCTCGCGAGGCCGCGCTCCTGCTCCAGGCGATCGATGAGCTGCCAGTCCTCGTAGGAGACGAAATCGCGGCGGCGCTCACCCAGGAGCCGCTCCAGGACCTCGCGGCCGGGCACCTCGTCCTTGTCCAGGCGCCCGGCCGCCAGATCGGCCAGGAGCGCGTCGACGGTCTCCTGGGAATCGGGCTTGTTGGTCCCGATGATCCCCTGGGGGCCGCGCTTGATCCAGCCGACCACATACTCGCCCTGGACCGCCGTGCCGGTGGTCGGGTCGACGATCCGGCCCGCCTCGTTCGGGATGACCCCCCGGGCGGCGTCGAAGGGGATTCCCGGCAGAGGCACGCCCTGATAGCCGATCGCCCGGAACACGAGGCCCATCGGCAAGGTGGTACGGCGCTCGGTGGGACGCGGGCGGACGCTCCCGTCCTCGCTCTCGTAGAGCTCGTTGTGGACGAGCGTCAGCGCCTCGACCCGCCCGGTGCCGATGATCTCCACCGGCGAGACAAGGAAGTGCAGGACGATCCGCTTGGGCGCGCCGGTCATCGGTCGCTCGGAGTACTCGCGCAGCAGCTCGAGGTTGCGATCGCGGGTGCGGTTCGGGCGGGCCGCGACGTCGGCCGCCGACAGCGGGTCGAGGGCGACCACCTCGGGATCGACGACCACGTCGACGTCCGGCAGCTCGCCGAGCTCCTTGAGCTCCTTGTTGGTGAAGGCCGCCTGCGCGGGCCCGCGCCGACCGAGCACGTGGATCTCGCGGATCCCGTTGTTCTCGAGCGCCTGCAGCGCGTGCTCGGCGATGTCGGTGGCCGCCAGCACCTCGCGCGGGCTGGCGAGGATGCGCGCCACGTCCATCGCGACGTTGCCGTTACCCACGACCGCGGCGCTCTGGGAGGTGAGGTCGAAACCGAGACTGCAGAAGTCCGGGTGGGCGTTGTACCAGCCGACGAACTCGGTGGCCGAGTGGCTGCCGGGCAGGTGCTCGCGCGGGATCCCCATGCGCCGGTCAGTACGCGCGCCCACCGCGTAGATGATCGCGTGGTAGTAGGCCGACAGGTCCGCGTGGGTGAGGTCGCGGCCCATTTCCACGTTGCCGTAGAAGCGGAAATCGGGATGGGCGGCGATCTTGTCGTAGATCCGGGTCACCGACTTGATCTTCTGGTGGTCCGGTGCCACCCCGCCGCGCACCAGCCCGAAGGGGGTCGGCAGCCGGTCGTACATGTCGATCTGGACCTCGAGGTGGTCCTGCTCCTGCAGGTGCTCGGCGGCGTAGAAGCCTGAGGGACCCGAGCCGATGATGGCCACCCGCAGTGGGACGCGCGGAGTGCCGAGATCTCCCTGCATGCTCTCTCCGAGGGCGGTCGCCGAAGGGGGCGACGGAGGGCGAAAGCGCAGCTTAAGGCCGCATGGGGGTGCCCGCTAGGAGCGGCCGCTCAAGTGCGAAAGAGGTCATGCTCCGGGTCGCGCACCAGTTGGTGCGCCCCGCCGGGCGCCTGGGTGGTCGGGACCCCCGAGGCCACGACGGCCGGGGTGCCCGAGGCCTTGCCCAGGTAGATACCCGCCGCCGCCGCCAGCTCGTCGGCGAGGGCCTGGTCGGTCGCCACCAGGACCCTGCCGCTGCGATCACGTTCGCCGCGGTGGTCGAGGATCGGGTCGAAGCCCGCCACGCCGATCGCGACGTTCACCAGCCCACGCCGGAATGGGCGCCCGTGGGTGTCGATCACCACCACACCGATCCGGCCGCCCACCTCGGCGGCGACGCGTGCCTGCAGGCGCCGGGCCGAGGCGTCGGGGTCGCGTGGAAGCAGGATCACCCGCCCGTCGGGGGCGTTGGAGGAGTCGATGCCGGCGTTCGCGCAGACGAAGCCGTGGTGGGTCTCGCAGATCAGCGTGGCGCCGCGCCGGCGTACGATCCGGGCGCTCTCGGAGAGGATCAGCTCGCAGAGCCCGGGGCTCTTGCCGGTCTCACCGGCCAGGGCGAGGGCCTCGGGGCCGGGGACCACGTCGGCCAGGGCGACGATCCGCCCCTCGGCCTTGCTCACCACCTTGTGGGCAACGATCAGGATGTCGCCGGGGACGACACCCTCCGCCCGTGCCCGGGTCGAGAGCATCGTGCCGAGATCGTCGCCGGGGACGACCTCGGGCAGGGCCGACAGCGGCCAGATCCTCAGAGCGTGCTCCCGGCGCCCAACAGCAGGCCCACCTCGAGCCGGGCGCAGACCTCGAGAGTCGCGCATTCGCCTCCGCCGGCCATCAGAGCGGTGAGGTCGGACGGGGTGTCGATGTCGAGAGCGAGCCCCGCCACCGGCAACCTTGTCAGCAACAGCCCCCGCCGGGTGACCTGGGCGGTGTGGCGGGCCAGGGAGTCCGGACCCAGGCGTGGGCGAAGGACCTCGGGCGGACTCAGGAGCATCGCGTTGGTCCCGGTGCCGTCGGCCGAGGGCACGAGGACGACCGAGGGCTGCGCAGTGCGCCGCTCGAGGATCGCGGCGATGTCCACCGGCCGAGCGAGAGGCAGGTCGGCGGTCATCACGAGCGCGACCTCGGCACCCTCGGCGGCGACCGCAGCAAGGCCCCGCGAGACGGCGGCGTTCATGCCGCGCGGCGGGTCATGGTCGGGCACGATCCGGGCTCCGGCCAGTCGGATCGCGAGCGCCGCGGCGTCCGGATCGGAGGTCACCACCAGCACCCCGGCCAGACCCGGGGCTCCGGCGCACGCGCCGAGCACGTCGGTCAGCATCGCCACCTGCAGCTCACGGCGGACCGGGGCGTCGAGAGCCGACATCAGCCGGCGCAGGGCGCCGCGCAGCGGCTTCACCGGCACGACCGCCCACACCCCGCTCACGCGACGGCAGCCAGGGTCGTGGCGGCAAGACGCGCCCGGGCGGTGGAGTCGGGCATGAGCACGTCGGTGAGCACGGGGCGCAGCCCGAGAGCGGCCACCGCCGCGGCTTCGGGCTCGTCGCGGTCGTCGAGCAGGAACGCCGAGGCAATATCGGCGTACATCCGCGCCATCTGCGTAGCCGAGCACTCGTCATACCCGGCGCCCGCGAGGAAGCGCTTGGCCGGACCCTCCACGGGTGCGCCACCGATGATCGGGCTCACCGCCACGCACACGTCGCGCCGCGCGGCGACGGCCTCGCGGACACCCGGCACCCCGAGGATCGTCCCGATCGATACGATCGGGCTCGAGGGGCAGATGACGATCGCATCGGCCGCGGAGATCGCCTCCAGCAGGCCGGGCGCCGGCCGGGCGTCCGCGAGACCCACCATCTCGATGCACTCGATGTCCTCCGCTGCGCCGTGCTTGACCAGGTACTCCTGGAAGGTCCGGACCCCACCGGGCGTCGTGATACGCGTGCGCACGGCGTCATCGGTCATCGGCAGGAGCGTCGCCTCCACCCCCAGCCGGGCGCAGATCTCGGCGGTGATGGCCGTGAGCCCGAGCCCCTCCCCCATCCGCAGGGTGCGGTGGATGTGCGTCGCCAGGTCGCGGTCGCCGAGGCCGAACCACGACTCGCGACCGTAGGTCGCAAGGCCCTCCAGGCAGCGGAAGGTGTCCTCGGCGTACCCCCAGCCCCTCTCGGAGACGACCCCGGCCAGGACATAGGTGCAGATGTCGATGTCCGGGCAGACGCGCAGTCCGTAGAAGTCACCGTCGTCGCCGGTGTTGACCACCGCGACGAGCCCGGCCTGGCCGTGGACCCGGGCCAGTCCGTCCACCATTTTGGAGCCGCCCGTGCCCCCCGAGAGGGCGAGGATCACGTGCGGCGAGCGTTCGTAGGAGTGCTCACGGTGGCCCGGCCGAGTCTACCAACCGCCCCTCGTCCTCGGGGACGTGGGCACCGAGGACGAGCCAGAGACCGAGCGACACCCCCACAAGGCCGATCACCAGCCGGGCGGTCGGCGTCTCCCCGAGCAGGGGCCACGCACTCAGCACCCCGATCACCGGGATCAAGAAGAACCAGGCCGAGACCTCTGATGCCGGGGCGCGCACCAGGGCCAGGTAGAAGAGCGCGAGCGGAGCGGCCGAGCCGACGACCGCGAGGCCGACGATAAGGCCCACCTCCCGCCAGCCCAGGGCGTGCTCCCCCTCCCCCACCACCATCCCGACGAGAGCGAGCACGATGCCGCCGATCGCCATCTGCCAGCCGGCCAGCGCCAGCGGATCAGCGCGGGCGTGCATGCTGCGCGAGGCGACCACGGTGCCGATGCTCCAGGCCAGCGCCCCGCCGACGACCACCAGCGCCGCGCTCGACACCTCCGGCGGCCAGAGCGGGCCCTCCCAGACCACGCAGGCCGCCCCCAGGAGTCCGAGCGCGAGCCCGAACCACTGCAGCGACCCGAGCCGCTCACCGAGGAACAGGGTGGCCAGCACGGCCACGAAGAGCGGGTCGGTGTTGGCCAGCACCGCAGACAGCCCGGCGCCCGCGTGGGCGATGCCCCAGAAGGTCGCACCGTAGAACAGCACGGTCTGGGTGAGGGCCAACCAGCCGATGCTCATCAGCCCCACGCGCGGGCGCACCGAGCGTCCGAGGGCCGCCAACACCGCCAGGAGGACCACACCGCCGAGGGCGAGGCGTGCCCCCGCGGCCGAGAGCGGCGCCCAGGTCTCCACGAGCCAGGCCGACGGCACGTAGGCGACTCCCCAGCAGAGCATCGCGGCGATACTGAGGGCGCTGGTCGCTTTGACGATCGGTCCTCCCTCGATGCCTGGGACGCGGATCATGCCCGACGGTGGCCCAGGCGCCGTCGCCGGCTGCATGGACCGCGTCATCCCCAGCTCGCCGCCCGTCTTTGTGCGTATCGACACAATGGCTCTCGACACCGGGGAAACGCTTGAAACAAGCGTTCTCAGGGCACCGTCGGACCAGAACCGAGGCCTCCGATGGCGTTGACGACCCTAGGTACGTGACATATGCTGCTTGCATCGCTTGTCAGTGATGGCTCGCGACTGTCTGCCCCGCCACACCGGTGTGGCAGGTGCCCGATTCATCAGCAGCGCGCGACTTGCGTAGCTGCCCTTACCGATGAAGGGGGAAGTCCGTCTATGGCCGAGATGTTTGCCGTGACGCAGATCCCGGGAGCGGAGACGGGGGAGATCCCGCCGTCGCCCGTTGACCGTGACGAGAAGACCGCGATCATTTATTCGCTGGTCGATCCCGTTTGGGACATCGATGTTCTGCCGCTGACCTACACCAACTCGCGTTGGTCGGCGTTCTTCTACCGTTGTGACGAGAAGGCGCTTCGTCGCGTTCTTCCCGACTGCCTTGAGCTCGAGGACGACATCGTCGAGTTCTGGTACGTCGACCACAACAACACCATGCTCGGCCCGTACGGCGAGATGGGCGTGACCGTTGCCGCGAGCCACAAGGCCGGCGACGGCCGCACGCTCTACGCCGGCTACTACCCGTACATGTACCTGACGCAGGACTCCGCGATCGACGCTGGCCGGGTGCTCGGCTTCCCGAAGAAGGAAGCCTTCATCCGCGTGCTCGAGCACGGTGGGGCGCCTGATGACGGGTACGGCGTGATGGACGGGAAGAACTACCAGTTCGACTACTTCTCGTTCCTCATGATCCGGAACGGGTACGTGATCCACTCGGCCACCGGCAAGTACGACGACGCCGACCTGTCCGCGAAGCCTGCTTTCTACGGCAACACGGACTACGGCCGGATGAACATGAAGGTCGTCACCGCACCGGACCTGTCCAAGTCCGAGTGGCAGCTGGTGTACCTGCCCTCCACGGTGACCAAGGATCTGGCCACCATGATGGGCCGCCCCGACACGGAGGGCTCGCACCGCTTCCAGGTGAAGCCCGAGTCGATCCGCACCGCCGGTCCGGACAGCTTCGACTGGTTCATGCAGGCGACGCCGTTCGACAACCTCGGGCATGAGATGCCGCCCAAGGAGATGATCGGCCTGATGACCTTCAGCTTCGACCTGATCATCCCGGCTGGCGAGGTCCCCTGGACCGAGACCTACACCCGGGACGCGACGTGGGCGGGCGCGGCCAAGCCGTACCGCTTCGGTCTGCGGCACCGCTTCCCGAAGCCCATCGGCCTCGGCGCGTAGGCAAGAGATCAGATCGTGTTCACGCGCGACGGGGGCTCCCCGAAACTCAGGGCCGTCCCCGTCGCGGTGACGTCATTCCAAGGAGGAACAGCGCAATGGCGCAGCTGAACGTCACGAGCGTTCCGTGGATCGACTCCGGCGACGCTCCGCCGCTTGCCCTTGACCGGGACAAGCGCGACATCATCTCGCAGGGCATCGCGGATCCGCTCGTCGATTACGACATCGTCCCGCTGACCTACACCAACTCGCGTTGGTCGGCGTTCTTCTACCGCGTGGACGAGGCGGCTCTCCGCCGCATCCTCCCCAAGTGCCTCGAGCTCGAGGACGACGTGGTGGAGTTCTGGTACGTCGATCACCTTCACACCGGTCTCGGCCCGTACGGCGAGATGGGTGTCACGGTGTCGGCGTCCTGCAAGGGACACGACGGCAACACGTACTACGGTGGGTACTACCCTTACATGTACCTCACCCAGGACGCTGCCGTGTTCGCCGGTCGCGAGCCCTTCGGGTTCCCGAAGAAGATCGCCTACATCGTCTGCCAGGAGCACGGTGGCAAGGAAGACGACGGGTACGGCGGTTTCGGCAACGACTACTTCAACTTCACCATGGAGCGTCGTGGCTACCTGATCCACACGGCGACCGGTCGCTACGACGACGCCGAGCTCTCGGCGAAGCCGAGCTTCTACGGTGACCCGAAGTACGGTCGCATGAACCTGCGGCTGATCACCGACCCGAGCCTGCGGACGACGAAGTGGGATCTCACCTACCTCCCGTCCGAGGTGACCAAGGCGACGGCGGCGGCCATGGGCCGTCCCGAGACCGAGGGTCAGCACCGCTTCCAGCTCAAGCCCGAGTCGATTCGGACCGCCTCTCCGGGAGCGATCCGCTCCTGGGCGCTTACGGCGACCCCGTTCGACAACCTCGGCGCGATGATGCCGGTCAAGGAGCTCATCGGTCTGATGAGCTTCAACTTCGACCTGATCATCCCCGGGGCGGACACGCTCTGGACGCAGACGATCGAGCGGACCAACGAGGACATCGGCGACCTGCTGTTCTCGACGCCGTACCAGTACACGATGCGTCACCGCTTCCCGAAGCCCCCGGGCGTCTGAGCCCCAGCTTCACGAAGCCGGTGTTTGCGACCGGCCGGGCCCTTCGGGG
>Ga0315287_10005476_pt1 | contig 12510 bp, 12 predicted proteins | sample YL17G11_0_MG_FD_205037 | JGI IMG/M metagenome (GOLD analysis project Ga0315287, IMG submission 205037) | Sediment microbial communities from Yellowstone Lake, YNP, Wyoming, USA - YL17G11_0 | ecosystem: Environmental > Aquatic > Freshwater > Lake > Sediment | place: USA: Wyoming | collected...
GGTGCGTCCTTGTTCGTTTCTGCGAACTGTCCATCTTTGAGCCTTCATGCGATAAATCCTCCTGTGGCATGCGTGCCGCCGGCTTACGCCACATCGGCAAGCACGAAGTTCGGGAAGTCCTCGAATAGCGGCCACCACGCCCCACGTTACGCCTCAAGGCCCGTGGTCTTTTCCCGTTGCGAGGCACATCGGACGCACTGTGCCGCATAAGGGATGGCATCCAGGCGGGATTTGGGAATCTTCCCGTCGCACGTCTCGCACCGGCCATAACTGCCGTCGTCGATCCGCTCGATTGCCGAATCAATCTGGTCGATTGCGTCCTTGTCGCTTCCCAGCAAGCCCAGGGTGAGTTCCTGATCGAAGTTGTCACTACCAAGCTCTGCCAGACTGGTCGGCATGCTGGTGGTCCTGCTATGGTCCTTGTTCAGGGCGTTATCTTCCATCTGCGTCATGTCGCCCTGGAGTCTGGCCCGCAGAGCCAAGAGCCTTTCCCGATGCAGCGTGAAGTCCGGTGTCGTCATTTTGCAGAGCCTAAAAAAGTGCGGTATGCAACCCTATTGTGATGGCACTCACACACAAGAGGTTGGGGTAAAAGCGGTTTCAAGCCGCCACCTCAGTTTCTCTCCCTCACCTTCGTCCTCGTAATCCTCGCCCACCAGAACCAGAACTCGATCCTTGTGTTGCGTGCGGTTGGATTTCTGCCGGATCGGTGCTGCTGCTGAACTGCTGACACCAATAGACGGAGCCGTTCGGGCCAACGTATCCAGCGGCACCCGTCGTGACGTAACTTGCATTGAGAATGTTGGCCCGATGACCAGAAGAGTTCATCCAACCCCGCACGGCCTCAAAAAGACTGGGCCGCATGGAGATGTTTTCCGGCTGGGGATCGGCGGAATGAACCATCGATTGGCTATTCGCCATCCAAGCCGCATGACGACGGGCTTGTATCTGCAACCGAGGATGCAAGATCATTGCCGGAAGGCCAAACCTGGCACGTTCGGCATTGATTTGCTTCAATAGTTCGGCCTCCACGGGCAGCAATGGCGGGTCGAGTTTCTCTTCAGCAAAAGAAAGACCAGCGAACAAACAGACCATCAGGGTCAACAAATATCTCATGGGTACTCTCCTTCAAGAATGGTTCGGAACGCCCGAAGGTGTTCCACTTGGCAGGATTGACGTTTGGCGGGAGGAAACAGTCAGGCGGGCCAACGAACGTGCAAACTCACGGTGCGGGTGTTCATTGTAGAAGTCGGTTCTGAGGCGTCAAGGCCCAATTCCACCCTCGCCAGCCACCCCGGCATTCCGATCTTGATCGCCTTTTTCACTGCCTGCAATTCTTCGTCATTCGTCTTCCCCTTTTCATTCAGGTACGTGTAGAACTTCTTCAGACTGGCCGCATGTTCCAGCAGCGAGTTTGGACTGGCCCCTATCGACTTGCGACTAAGAAATGCAGCGACCCAATTCACTCCACGGCGGGCTGTAATCACCTGATCGGAGAGCAGAAACGTGTTGATGAACACTTCGACATCCTGGACCTGTTGCCGGATCGCCTTCCTGTGGAGATATGTACCCGAAAGCCACCTGGAAAACCCCGCCAGCAGCTTCGCATTGTCACCTCGGATTATCGCACACACTTGTTTGTGCTTCCGATCCTGCCTGCCGGACCGCAGGATTGCCGCCTGGCATACCGATTGGTTGGACGAGATGCCTTCACCCCACTTGCTTTCGGCGGGAATGACTTGGGTTGGTTCGGCAACGGGAGTGTTCTCTTCTGTCATGGGAGCTTTCTCCCTCAATTAGGCTCGGGGAAAGCTCCGTCTTTCCGATTCGTTAGTGGTCGTCGTCTCGCCCCTTACCCGTGAAGCGTGGCAACCAGTTCGCTACAACTTTCTCTTTGGGTTCGGCAATTCAGCGTCCCCGTCAGCGCGAGGTGAACTGCGACTTACAGGACTGCGCGGCAGTGGTCTTCGTATCGCCTTCGGTAGTACATGGCTCCGTTGCCCAAGAGTACCTCGATGAGCAACAGGCTTGGCTGAAATCCAGCAACCGCGCAGCACAGGAATTGGTGCGACGGCTGGGTATTCCGGCCACGCAAGTATACGGCATTAACTGGGGCTGCAGCGGTTATAGTAAAGCCCTCTCGATCCTGCACCGGCACGTCCTCCCCTCGCTGCGCCTCCGGCAGAACCAGTTTGTTATGGTCGCCACGGCAAGCCGCATCAGCCGAATTACGGACTATGGGTGCAAGCAGACGGCCCCGCTTTTCGGCGATCTGGCCACGGCCACGATTCTCTCCCCGATCGACAGCGAGAAGTACCCCGTACATTTCGATCTGGTTCTTGCCGGGGCGGGGATGCAGGCGGCCGAGGGGGTGTTTTTCGATTACCATCTCCAGGAAAATGTTGTCGTGCCCACGCCCGAGGGTGGAAGAAGCTGTGCCGCGCGGCGGCTGGTGTTCTCGCTTAACGGACTTGGGATTGCCGACGCCGCGCCCCGTGCCATGGCCAGCGCCACTGCCAAGGCGCTGCGCGGCGTGCGTATCCGGCCCGAAGAGGTACAGTTTCTCGTGCCCCATCAGGCAGGGACAGGCATCGTGCGTCTCACGGCAATGAAATTGGAGGAGATCGGCGTCCGCGCGGAAGTGATCAATGGGTTGACAAGTGATATCGGCAATGTCAGTTCCTGCTCCGTTCCCTATGCCTTATGGAAAACCTGGAACCGACTCCAAGGCACCATCGTTTGCCCAACGGCAGGAGTGGGACACCCTGGCGACGCCGAGGTGTCCCAAGGATGCATCATCCTGCAGGCCACAGAATCGCATCATTGACTCTCGGGAACGCGATGTCGTCCCGGATCCGTTAGCTGGCGGGCATGCCAGCCACAACAGTGCCGCGAATTCCGCTTTCAACGAGGTGAAGGAGCGGTTCGGGATTGGGGCAGTGCGACGTACCTAACCGTTTAAGGTCCTGTCCACGCCGGACTCAATGAGCGCCGCCCGGCCTTCCTGTTAACCACTTTTGAAGGCGTTTTACACCCAACGGGGGACGTGAGAGCGCAGTTCGCGTCCGGATCGATCGACGGACACCGAACCCAACGGGTCTGTTAACCACTTCGCCCGAGGCGACCAGAGAGTCAGAGAGTTGGACCCGATCAACCCAGCATGGCCACCCAGCGTGGGGGATTGGCTGCGCTCTCTGTTTTTGGCGACCGTGCGGAAGAGTCGTTACCTATCGTGACGCAAAACCTTTTATGGCAGTAGGATAAAGCAACAACGCCGCAGCGGGGCACGCCACGGCGTTTTGTGTCAACCGTTGGGTCGGTTGAATCTCGCGATTTTGAGGTTTAGCTCCCCGACAAGGGCTCGAACCTTGGACCTAGCGGTTAACAGCCGCTCGCTCTACCGACTGAGCTATCGGGGAGTACAGGCTTTCTATCCTAGTTCATGGTTCCTTGGCTGGCAAGCCGTGACCGCGCAGCTATTACCCTCCGCGATCCTTTTCCAACACCACATGATTGCCCTGGTCGTGGAATTCTACCCGCGACATGAAGGCCCTCATCAACATCACCCCCCGCCCGCTGGGGCACCCAAGCCGTGAGGCCGTGGTGGGGTCGGGCAGACTGTCGGGGTCGAAGCCCGGACCTTCGTCGATAATCTCGACGCAGACCTTTTTCGGGTAGATGCGGCAGCGGAAGCGGATCCGCTTGCTGGCGTCCAGGGCATTCCCATGGACAATGGCGTTGACCAGGGCCTCGTCGCCTGCCAAGTGGACGCAGAAGATGTCGTAGCGGCTCCACTGCTGGGATTCAAGTTGGCCAAGCACCTCGTCGAGGAGTTGTCTCCCCATCCCGGTGTCGTTGGGAATTACGCGGTCGACCTGCCAGATCCAGTTCTCTTCGGACATCTCAAAAAGCCGCCAGCGCGTCGGCCTCGTCGTCTTTGATGTCGAACAGGCGATTGAGCTTGGTAATCGCGAACACTTCGTAGATTTCGGGCCGGATGTTGGACAGTTTCAGGGCGCCGCCGTGGGCTTTCATCTTCTTGTCCAACGTGATCAGCTTGCCCAAGGCCGCACTCGACAGGAAGTCGACCGACGAGAAGTTCAACAGCAGTTTGTCGCGGCCGTCCACCTCGATCAAACGAAACATCTCTTGCCCCAACTGCTGGATATTGATGTCTTCGACGATCTTGTGGTCGCGAAAGCGAATCACGGTCACGTCGCCAACTTGGTTAACGTCCAGGCGTTGGTATCCGGTCATGTACGACACTCCTTCGACAAAAGCCGATTTGGCTTAAAGCGACCTCATCATACTCGCACCGAGAGGGGTGGTCAAGGGTCGGCCACGGGAGTGTGCGACAAGATTTTCTAGGATATTTCTGATTATTCACACCTGAAAACTGCACTTTCCCCAAATCGCCCAATTTGCGATACTTGTCGGCACATTTGCACCGCAAATCGGACGGACCCGAAATGCCTGACGCCAAACCGCTGACAATCTTCTTTTCCGTGGGCGAGCCCAGCGGCGATCTGCATGGGGCGAACCTGATCCGCCAGTTGCAGAGCCGCTGTCCGGGTCTCCGGGCCGTCGGCTATGGCGGGCCGAAAATGGCCGAGGCCGGCTGCCAATTGCACACCGATCTGACCGCCTTGGCCGTCATGTGGATCGCCCGGGTGCTGGTCAACTTGCACAAGTTCTGGGGCCTGGTGAGCCGGGCCGACCGCTACTTCCGCCATCACCGGCCCGACGCCGTGGTGCTGATCGACTACCCGGGCTTCAACTGGTGGATCGCCCGGCGGGCGAAGGCCCACGGCATCCCCGTGTTCTACTACTGCCCGCCGCAGATTTGGGCCTGGGCGCGCTGGCGGGTCAATAAGATGCGGCGGTTTGTAGACCACGTGCTGTGCAGCCTGCCGTTCGAGGAATCCTGGTTCCGCCAGCACGGCTGCAACGCGACCTTTGTCGGCCACCCGTTCTTCGACGAGGTTCGCCGCTACCCCTACGACGAGCAGTTCATCGCGCAGCACCAGCCCGGAAAAGGGGACAGTCCCCATTTGCCGGAACGGCCCTCCGGGTGCTGCGCACAAATGGGGACTGTCCCCTTTTCCGGGTCGGGGCCGTTGGTGGTGATTCTTCCCGGCTCGCGAACCCAGGAAGTCACCCACAACCTCAAGTGGTTTCTCAAGGCGGCGGCCTTGATTCACGAAAAAGTGCCGAACGTGCGGTTCGCCCTGGCCGCGTTCAAGCCGCACCAGGCAGAGATCGCCCGGCGAATGATCGCTCAACAAACGCGGCCGGATGTGGCTGAAGGGACGCAGCCGGATGCCGCGTCTACTGGGCCGATCGAGATTTGCGTGGGCAAGACCCCGGAACTGATGCGGCTGGCCGACTGCGCGATGTCGGTCTCCGGGTCCGTCTCGCTGGAATTGCTCTACCACACCACGCCCACCGTAGTGTTGTACTGGGTCAACCGGTTCGGCTATTTTATTCAGGGCTTCTTCCGCAAGGTGAAATACATTACCCTGGTCAACCTGCTGGCCAACGGGGGGCTGGAGGAGGGTTCAGGGTTCAGGGTTCAGGATTCGGTGCTTTTCCCTGAGTACTTGACCTGCGAGGACAAGTCGGCCCAGATTGCCGGCCACGTGATCGAGTGGCTTAGCGATCCGGCCAAGCGAGCGGCGCGGGTCGAGGCGTTAGCGCGTTTGAAGGAAAAAGTGGCGCACGGCGGGGCATCGAGCCGGGCAGCCGAGTATATCCTTGCCGCACTCGCCCAACGGCCAAAATGCATCCCCCGGCCGCACTTCACGCCAATCGCGATAGATAGTAGGTGTGGAGTCGGTAGGTAGTTTATTGATCCTCAGATAATGAATGCAACCGCCGTTTAGCGGCCGACGGCACGTCGGCCCGTGTTCGGCCGCAAGCCGCCGTGCCGGCGGCTGCTAAACGTGTTGCATTGCTTTCCTGACGGTCAATAGCCGCGAGCCGAAGGCGAGCGCGGCATAGCGTTCATCCTTCATCCTTTCGGAGCCCCTCATGCTGCTCGGCGAACCCCCGCCCACCCAAGGCGATCTGCACTTCACGATCTTCGGCATCCCGGTTCGGGTACACCCGCTGTTCTGGCTGGTGACCTTGGTTCTCGGGGCGCAGAGCCGCGATGTGGCCTCGGTATTAACCTGGGTCGTGGCGGTGTTTATCTCGATCCTGGTCCACGAGTTGGGACATGCTTCGGTCATGCGGACGTACGGCTTTCGCCCGTGGATTACGCTGTACGGGCTCGGCGGGCTGGCCAGCTACGACCAAGGCCGCACCTACGGCTCGAAAGGGGCCGAGCCATTGGGACAGATCCTCACGTTCTTGGCGGGTCCGGCGGCCGGTTTCTTACTGGCCGCCGCTTTGGTGTTCGGGCTCGCACTGGCGGGATACGGTTTCCGGGTCGTTTTCAGTAGTCCCTTCGGCCTGGAATTGGATGTTGGGGGGCTGCCCAATGTGCGGCTCGCCGTTCTGCTTTACTACATCTTCTTCATCTGCGTGTTTTGGGGCCTGGTCAACCTGTTGCCCATCTATCCGCTCGATGGCGGCCAGGTCGCCCGCGAAATCCTTCAGAAGCTCAACGGCAGCGCGGGCATCCGTCAGTCGCTGATGCTCTCGATACTTGCCGCGGGCATGATGGCCGCCTACAGTTTGATCCGCTGGCAGGATTGGTTCATCGCGCTGTTCTTCGGATACATGGCCTATTCGAGCTACGTTACGCTACAGGCATACACAAATCGCGGGCCTCGGTCGTAAACGCGCCGAATTTCGCCGATTACCCCCTTGCATGAATTTGCAAACACGCTAAAACATATTGCACGCGAGTTTGGCGGCGAGCTTCCACGGGTGGAAGACGCCGGTCATGAACTCGCCGAGAACTTTTGACGGAGGAGTTACTGTGGCGAAGAAGAAGGCAGTGAAGAAGGTTGCCAAGAAGGCGCCCGCGGCCAAGAAGGTCGCTAAGAAGAAGCCGGCCAAGAAGAAGGCCGCCAAGAAGTCGATGTCGTGCTGCTGCAAGTAGTGATACCGCGCAGCGCGGGTACGGCCTCGCCGTGACCACGACCCAGACTACGACGAGAAAGAGCCGCCGGGACCTCGGGCCCCGGCGGCTCTAAGTGTTTATATGGCAACAACTTATCCCCGTGAACGGTTGCCGCTATCCGATTACCGGCAGGGTCGGCATGGCCGGCTTGGCGCGGTGGCTGGCCGCCAGATTGCCCACCAGGTTCCGGCAGATCGCTTCGAGGTATGGCTTGGGCGTCGGCCGATCGAAGGCGGCTCCAATTTTGCCTTCGTCGGCCAAGACGCGGAGTTCGGTGCAGAGGGGGATTTCGCCGAGGAAGGGCACGTGCAGTTCGGCCGCCCGCCGCTTCGCGCCGCCCGAGCCGAAGATGTCGTGCCGGCTCTGGCAATTGGGGCAGACAAAGAAGCTCATGTTCTCAACCATGCCCAAGACGTCGATATTCACCTTGCGGAACATGGCGATGGCCTTCACGGCGTCCAACAAGGCCACGTCCTGGGGCGTGCAGACGACCACCGCCCCGGTAAGCGGCAGCAATTGGGAGAGCGATATGGCCACGTCGCCTGTGCCCGGCGGCATGTCGATGATCAGGTAATCGAGTTCGCCCCAGGCCGTGTCGCGCAGGAACTGCGTCAGGGCGTTGTGCAGCATCGGTCCGCGCCAAATGACCGCCTCGCCTTGCGGCGCCAGAAAGCCCATCGACATGACGGGCATGCCATCGACCACGACCGGCTGAATACGGTTGTCGACGATGTGCGGCGTTTGCTGGCTGCCCAGCAGGTGCGGGATGCTCGGCCCATAGACGTCGGCGTCCATCAATCCCACGGCACAGCCGGCCCGTCGCAAGCCATAGGCCAGATAGGCGGCGATGGAACTCTTGCCCACGCCCCCTTTGCCCGAGCCGACGGCGATCGCGCTCTTGACCGCCAGTCCGATTTCGCCCATTTTCTCCGGTTTGCGTTGATGCACGGCCAGATCGACGTCCACCTGGAGGCTGGGAAACTGCTTCGTCAGGTGTTCGGCCAGTTCCGCCCGCGTCGCCTCCCACAAGGGAGCCGACCAGGTGGTCAGTCCCAAGGTGACTGCCAGGCGTTGGCCGTCGAGCCGCAGGCCGTGGACCTGTTCGAGTTGAACGATGCCGCGGCCCGTTTCCGGGTCCTTGAACGAGGCAAGTGCGGCCCGAACGGCCGCTTCAGTAACAGGATTGCTCGCCATCGAATGATTCCTCAATAGTCAATCCAATTGATCGCCAGAATTACGATACAAACCGTTTAGCAGCCGACTTCCGGTGCTGAACCCTGAACCCTGAACCCTGAATCCTTTCCCCTCTCTCCCCACGGCAGCGTGGCCCAAATCCGCTCGGTCAAGCTTTGCGGCGGCGGGGGCACCTGGGCCAGGTGGCGGCACGCCAGTTGGGCCAACGGGCCGACCTGCCGTGGCGAACAAAGGAAGTGTACCGCCCCCGCCTCGCGCAACAACCACTCGTATTGAGCCAACCGCCGATCGGCCACCACTGCCGCCCGTGCAGCAGGAAACTCCCCTCCAAGCCGCGCCAGGCGGCGCAGCAACGCCCCGATGTCGCCCGAGAGCTCCACGATCACAAACGACGCCGGACTGGCGGCCAATTCGCTCCAACAATAATCGAGCGTTCGCGTTTCCCACACCCGCACCCCCACCTCGGCCAACTCCCGGCGCAGCGTGACGGCCCAGCGGCCCGTGCGCTCGCACACCAGCAGCCGCGCCGGAACAGCGTTTTCTTCCACTTGGACCATTATCGCCTCAAGACGCCAGCGTTTAGCGGCCGACGGCACGTCGGCCTTGGAACCGCCGCAAGCCGCCGCGGGCACCGCCGCGAAGCGGTGGTCGGCGGCTGCTAAACGTCGCGGTGAACCGCCGGCTACTCTCCACTATTCACTATCCACTATCCACTACTCCAACCCCAACTGCACCATTCGGCGATACAATCGCGGCCGGGTCATGCCGAGCAACCGTGCCGCCCGGGCCTTGTTTCCCTTTACCCGAGCCAACGCCCGGCGGATTAGCTCGCGCTCCACGCGGGCGAGATACTCGTCCAACACAATCGTCTCCTCGGTGCGGCGGGGATGGGCGGCGGCCTGGGCCGCCAGGTGCAACTTTTCGGGCAGGTCCTCCAGGCCGATCTCCGGGCCGGCCGCCCGGCGATGCGATTGGGCCACCACTTCGGCCAGTTCGTCCAGGTTGCCCGGCCAGGCGTAGGCGTCCAGCCGATCGAGCGCGGCGGCCGAGAAACCGCCGATCTGCCGCGAGCCGGCCGCGTTGGCCTCTTCTAGAAACAACTGGGTCAGAAGCCGTAAATCGTCGCGCCGCTGCGCCAACGGCGGCAGTTCCACGACGATCGTGCTCAGCATGGCGGCCAGGTCGTCGCGGAACTTCTTGTGCCGCGCCAACTCGGCCAGCGGCTGCGCGGCCGTGGCGAGCAACCGCAGTGCCGGCGGCCGCCGCCCGAGGATGATTGCCAGTTCCGTTTGCACGTCGGCCGATAGTTCGTCCACCCGATTCAGCAGCAGCGTACATTGCCCCGGCGATTCGCCGCGGGCATTGACCCGATTAAGTGCCGCGATGGTCGAGTCGAGCAGGTCGGCCCCCAACAGCGAGCAATCCAACGGAATCAGCGGGCCGGCAGCCGAAGCGCCGCTGAGCGCCGCGTTCGACCCGTAATGGATGGCGGCGGCCAGGTGTTGACGTCCACTGCCCGGCAGACCCACCAACAGCACACTGCACCGGCTGCCGACGGCCAGTTCCACCTGCCGCCGGGCCAGCCGCATCGCCGGGCCGTTGCCGATCAGGCGATCGGCCCCGTATCGGGCGGCAGCCTCTTGCCGAAATCGGGAAATATGCCCGTGCAAAGCGATTGGGCCGGCCTCCGCAGTATCGGCCGTCCGAGAGCCGTCGTCGTCGGCAGCCGGCGGTTGATCGGCCGCGTCAACCAGCGCGATAATCCCCAGCACGCTCTGAGGTTGTGAAAAAATGGGGACTGGCTCCGAGCCGACGTGTGCAATCCTCGCGAGATCGGTGTCAGGCGAGGTGCCTGTCCCCATTTTTTCACAACCTCTCTCCGGTCCGATGCCCAGCGGCAAGAACCTCGCCCGCCGCTCGGCCAATCGCCCGTCTTCCGCCCGATAGGAAACATTGGCCACCACGGCCTGCCCATTGGACACCTGCGGCGGGGGACACAGCCCGGCGGCCACGGCATCCGGCCCGGCGACGGTCAGGCTGGAATGATAGGCACACCGCCGTCCCGGCAGCCCCTCGGCCGCCGCGCCCAGCCACTCCCGGCAAGCCCGGTTGAGAAAGACCACCGTCAACTCGTCGTCGAGGACGTAAATCGGCTGGGCCGCCGAGTTTAGCAGCCGAGCGAGTTCGGTGGCGTTAATGCGTTGCAGCGGCATATTCCTCTACCCGCGTAGGGCTGTGGAGGAGCGAAAGGCAAATGTGACATTCCGGGAGACGGTAGCATGGATATCGGGTTGGTTATGACCCCCGCCAGCTTGTCTGGCGGGTGAACGAGTTTGAAGGCTAGCAACCGGCCGAAAGTTCCCTGCGACCCCTGCCGGCTTGTCCGGCAGGGGTGTCCAAACCTGATATCCCTACTAAAGTCTCCATTCTGACGGCTATTTCTCGATGGGGTGACAACAAGTTGTAACCCCCTTCCACGATAATAGCAGCAAATGAAAGGCCAGTTAAGTCCGTCGCTCTAGGAGGCGGGGCAGCCCCTGGGGCGGCGGCACTTCATTAACAGAGGACATCCCCGACCCCTGGCCCCTGACCACTGCTTCGTTCGACTCGCGCAGCAACGGGCCGGGATAGAAGCCGATGCCGATGACCAGCAGCGCACAGATCACAGCGGCCAGCCAGGCCCCGCGACCGCCCTCCGCTCGGGGCGTGGCCAGCGGCGCGCGGAAATACATCACGGCCACGATCCGCAGGTAGTAGGCCGCGGCCACGGCGGCGTTCAGCACGCCAATGACGGCCAGGGCGATGAACCAGGGCCGCAAACCCGCGCCGGCGTCGCCCGTGCTGAGTGCGCTGCCGAAGAGCAACAGCTTGCCCCAGAAGCCGGCCAACGGCGGGATGCCCGCCAGGCTGAACATGAACACGGCCACGAGCGCCGCGGCCAGCGGCCGGGTGCGTCCCAGACCGGCCAACTCATCGACGGCGTCGAGTCGCCGGTCGGGCCGGCCCAGATGCTCAAACACGGCGAACGTGCCGATGGTGGCCGCCGCGTATACGGCGAGGTAGAACCACATCGCCCCCAGCCCGTCCCATTGGCTCGCCCCCGGCGGCGCGGCCAGGCCCACGGCCAAACCGATCAGCATGTAGCCCGCGTGCGCGATCGACGAATAGGCCAGCAGCCGGCGGAGATCGTCCTGCCACAGGGCCATCACGTTGCCGAAGGTCATGGTCAGCACCGACAGGACCAGGGCGATCCGCCAGGAGTACGGCTCGATGCCCGGCATGGCAATCACCAGCAGCCGCACCATCGCCACCAGTCCGGCCGCCTTGGGAATCACCGACAGCAGCGCGGCGTTGGGGTGCGTGGTTCCCTGGTACACGTCCGGCGCGTAGAAGTGGAACGGCACGGCGGCGATCTTGAAGCACAGGCCCGCGAAGATCAGCACAATCGCCAGCCTGGCCAGGGAGTCGAACCCCGGCGGCATAAGGCCGCTAGCCCCCAATGCCGCCCGGATGTCGGCCAACTGGGTCGAGCCGCTGATTCCGTAGAGGAAGCTGAATCCATAAAGCAGGATCGACGAGGCCAGCACGCTGAGGAAGAAGTACTTTGTGGCCGACTCCTGGCATTGGGCATCGCGGCGGCCAAGGCACAGCAGCACGTAGGTGGGGATCGAGATCAATTCCAGGCCGACGAACAACAGCACCAGGTCGGCCGCCTCGGCCGCGAGCATTAGCCCGGCGATGGTCAACAACAGCGAGCCGGCGTATTCCGGCGTGCCGCCGGTGGCCAGCGGGCGGAACGTCAACAGCACCAGCAAGGCGGCAAACGTCAGGGCCAGCCACCGGACGAACCAGGTCAGGGTATCCACTAGGATCGGCCCGCCCGGCGCCGGCAGGCCGTGCTGCATCCACAGCGCCGAGCCGGCCAACACAACCGCCACTGCGGCGATCCAACTCCACGGCCGCCGCGCCGCCGAGAACGCCCCGCCGAGATAGATCGCCACCGCGGCGGCGATCAGCACGATCTCGGGCGTCAGCAGTCGGACGGTGGCGGTGGTCATAGAGTGGGGGTGAGGGGCGAGGGGAGAGGGGAGAGGGAAAAGTCAGCAGCAGGGTGGGTCGAGTCAGTAGGGTGGGTCGAGGGTAGGGGAGGCCCCGCCATGTTGGGAGAACCCCGGGTGGTGGCGGGGGGGGTGGGGTGGGGGGGGGGGGGCGACCCGAGGGAGGGAAAGAAACCCCGGAAGACACCC
>Ga0315287_10005477_pt1 | contig 12509 bp, 5 predicted proteins | sample YL17G11_0_MG_FD_205037 | JGI IMG/M metagenome (GOLD analysis project Ga0315287, IMG submission 205037) | Sediment microbial communities from Yellowstone Lake, YNP, Wyoming, USA - YL17G11_0 | ecosystem: Environmental > Aquatic > Freshwater > Lake > Sediment | place: USA: Wyoming | collected...
TGACTTTTTCGTCGACCGTCCAGAACTTGCCGGCGAGATAGCTAAGAGTCTGGCACTTGGTAGGGTCCTGGCCCGAGCAGTCAGGCCTGCCCCAGACGACGGGGTTGAAGTAGTTGCGCAGCACGCCGTTGACGTTGATCGCCATCGCCCTGCCGGCGTCGGCGTAGTTCAGGTTGGTGTTGCGCAGCAAGAACTGCGAGTCGATCTGGTAGGCCCCGCCGCCGATCGTGCTCAGGCCCGATTCCGGCGATTCCTTCTGCTTCGAGCGGTCGCTGTAGTTGGCGCCGAACGAATAGCCCTGGAACCACCAGAATTCGGCATCGTGCGTCGCGTCGAGCCGGAACGAGGTCAGCTCGTCCTCGGTGTGCGGCTTCTTGGTGTAGCCCGAGCCATAGATCGTCGGACCGACCAGGACCTGCGTCGGATCGGTGTAATCGCGCAGGAACGACAGCGACGGCATGTTGCTGTTGTCGCGCAGCTGGAACGTGCCCGTGTCGTACTGGTTGCGCGGCGCGGTGCCGTTCTTGGGCAGCAGCGCGTACTGCGCGTTGATTTCAGGCTGCAGCTGGTCGCGCGTGGCCTTCGAGTAGCTGAGGTCAGCGACCACCGACCAGTTGTCGCTCAGCTGGAACTCGTTGCGCCAGCCGGTCGCGAAGATCTCGTCTTCCGTCGTGAACAGGAAGTTGCGCACGAGCGGCATTGCGCTGTTCAGCGTGCCGGCGACGATCGTGTCGTTCTTGACGGTGGTGTTCGAATAACCGAACACCGTGCCGTTCGGGAACGTGCCGTCGCAGCATGGCGCCGGATAGCCCCCGAGGTTGACCTCGAGGCTGCGCGCGTTGTTGGTCTGGTCCATGGTCGAGTAGTAGAGGTCGACCACGCCGGTGTACATATCGTTCGGCGCGAACTGCACCGACGCCATCAGGCCGTCGCGTACCGTCGAACCCATGTCCGCGCGGACTTTCATGCCGTTCGTGAGGTAGTTGCCCGCGGTGACGCCGGGATTGTTCGTGCAGTTGGCCGGCGAGCCGCCGCCGCAGCTGGCCGCACCGCCACTGCTTCCCGCGGCATTCCACGGCTCGTACGTACCGAAGCCGCGCGTCGCCAGCGGACTGTCGAGGTGCGCATAGCCGAAGGCGAAGCCAAGCTTGCCGTCCATGAACTGGTCGATGTACGAGAAGCTGGCGCGATACCCGTTGGTGTCCGAGTCGGCGCCGAGGTTGTCGTTCGAGTTCGTCTCGCCGCGCAGGTTCAGCACGATGGCCTGCTTGCCGTAGTCGAGCGGGCGCACGGTGCGCAGGTCGATGGTGCCGGCGAGGCCCTGGCCGACAATGCTCGAGTCCGGCGTCTTGTAGACGACGACCTGGCTGATCAGTTCCGACGGGTACTGGTCGAATTCGACGTTGCGGTTGTCGCCCGTGCTGACCTGCTCGCGGCCGTTGAGCAGCGCGGTGGTGAAGCCAGGATCCGTGCCGCGAAGGCTGATCGCCGAGGCGCGGCCTTCCGCGCGCTGCGACGTGAGGCCCGGCAGGCGCGAGATCGATTCGGCGATGCTCGTGTCCGGCAGCTTGCCGATGTCTTCCGCCGAAATCGCTTCGACGATGCTCATCGATTCCTGCTTGACTGCAATGGCGCTCACGATACCGGCGCGGATACCGGTCACGACGATTTCCTCGAGCTCACCCGCAGCGGCGGGTGCGGCTTGCGCGTGCACCATGCCTGGCATGCCGAGCGCAACTGCGATTGCGAGCGACAGCGCGGTACGGCGGGTCGGATATAAAATCGAGGTGAAACGATCAGCGGCGCGCTTGTCGCCGGAATGCAAATGCTTGGCCACGGATAGCCCCCTGGTTAGAGAAAGGTGTAGTGCTCACCCAACACAGGATCCTAGTCGCCTTGCAAAACCACTTGCAATGGCGTGCAAACGTATTCATTGATTAATCAATCGATGTTGCCAGGACGCAACGCCGAGAACTAGGGATTAACCGTGGCTGGAGACAGTGCGCGCGAAATTGACGTCGCGCAGCAGCGCGCGAACGGCGTCGCGGCCGAAGATCTCGTCGATCCGGCAGGCCATCTTGCGCTGCCAGTTGGCGTGCTCTGCGTTGGTCCCGGGCACGTTGACCGGGTCAGGCATGCCGATGAGGTCCTCGGCCTGCAGCACCACCAACGCAGATGCGGTACGCGCGAGATACACATGGATCGCGTGCGAGAGCGCATCGTTGTAGCCATCTGTCGCTGCCGTGGCCGCAGCCGGTTTCAGGCCGCTGGCCTCCAGTGCAGCCAGCAGCGCCTGCCGGTCGCGCACGCGCTCATCCGCCACGTGCTGGCGGGTTTCCTCGTTCGGATACAGCGACAGGCGCTGGCGCAGGTCGATGTCGCCGCCCGACCAGTAGCCGCACAGGGTCGGCAAGTCATGCGTCGTGACCGTCGCAATCGCGCGACGCGGATACTCGCCCGGCGCCATGAAGCTGCCGTCGGGGCGCTTTTCGAACAGCAGCACGCGATACGAGTACACGGCACGGTCGCCCATGGCGTGCGACATCTCGGGCGGCACCGTGCCGAGGTCTTCGCCGACGACGAGGCAAGCGTGCCGCTCGCTTTCGAGCGCCAGCACCGACATGAGGTCGTCGAGCGGATAGTGCACGTAGCCGCCCTCGGTCGAGCCGAGGCCGACCGGTACCCACCATTGGCGAAACAGTGCCATCACGTGGTCGAGCCGCAGCGCGCCGAAGTGCCGCATGTTTGCGGCGATGAGATTACGGAACGGACGGTACTGCTGCGCCATGAGCACGCTCGGGTCCTGCGGCGGAATACCCCAGTCCTGGCCCTTCATCGCCAGCGCGTCAGGCGGAGCGCCCACGCCGGCGCCCATGCGATAAAGCGCCTGGTCGGACCACGTCTCGGACCCGCTCGGGTTCACGCCGACGGCGTAATCGCCATAGAGACCGATCGGCATGCCGAGCTGGCGACCGAGCGACTGCGCCTCGCCCAGCTGTTCGTCGGCGAGCCACTGCAGCCAGGCATGGAACTCGACCGACTCCGCGTGCGATTGCGCGAATGCCGCGACGCCCGGCTGCGTCGGATCACGCAGTTCCTCGGGCCACGTCGGCCAGCCCCAGTAACGATGGCCATCGATCGCACGCATGTGTGCGTCGATGGCGTCGTGCAGGGCATGGCGACGCAGCGATTCGCCGCGCTCGGCAAGGTAAGCCTGGAACTGCGTGGCGCGGGACGAAGCGTGGGTAGCCTGGTCACGACGGAACTGCGCGTGCAGCAGCTGCAGGATTCGCAGCTTCGCCTGCGTGACTCCGGGGTAGTCAACGCATGGCGTCGAGCGCAGGCGCGCGAGTTCGGCCTGGAAGTCCGCGGCCTTCACAATCGCCTGCGCCTCGGCGCAGTGCGCGAACTCCGCGACATGCTCGATCGCTATGTACAGCACGTTCAGGAAATGCCGTGACGACGGGCTGTACGGGCTGAACTGCCAGGGGTTGCCGGGGAACAGCGCGTGCAGCGGGTTGAGTCCGATGAACGCAGCACCCTGCTCCGCGCACGTGCGCACGACGGCGGCCAGGTCGGCGAAGTCGCCGATGCCCCAGTTCTGCTCCGAACGCAGCGTATAGAGCTGCACGGCCACGCCCCACAGCCTCCCGCCATCGCGCAGGACTTCGGGTTCGTAACAGGGCAGCGGCGCCACGACGAGCGCGCAGGATGCGCTCGCGCCGCCATCGAGTGCGACGTGCAAGGTGTGATAACCGTGCGGAAGCTCAGAAGGCAGCGCCAGCTCGCGCCGCGTCTGCCAGCGGCCATCGACTGCGCGCCGCTCGTGTTCCGGCAGTGCCGCGGCGCGCACGCGTCCGCGAACTTCGCTGCCGCCATCGACGGCGATACGCCAGTCGATGTCGCGTTCGAGCGCATCGGCAGGAACCGCGAGCGTCACGCCGTTGCGGTGCGGATGCACCACCGCCACGGGCGGCAACAGCGAGCGCAGTCGCGCGATCTCGCGTTCGTGCAGTTCGCGCTCTATTGCCGTCGTATCGGACGTGGCAAGACCCATCGCCGCCAGGATCGCCGTCTTGGTATCGCGGCTGATGTGCAGCAGGTCGCCACGATAGTTGTGGTACGCGTCGCCGACGCCGCGCTGGCGGGCAAGCTGGTCGAGCAATGAGTCGAGCATTCGATACCGTCCGTTTGGCGGTCGCGACGATGCCCTACGTCGAGGACCGCCGCAAGTGTGGTGATCCGATCAGACGGGCCGTGATTCCAGCAGCACGGTGCTTTGCGGCTGCAGCGCGAGCCGCGTTCCCGGCGCGAGACTGGCCATGACGCGCGGCGGTTGTTCGTGGCTGGTGTCGAACAGGACACCCCACGCCGAGCCTTCGGGTCCGGCGGGCAACGTCATCTGCGCCGGCGTGTCATCGGCATTGAAGACGACGAGCAAGTCGCCACTGCGGGTACCGCGTGCCGTCGCACCATTGAGAAACACGGCGATCGCGGCAAGACTGGAATCGTTCCAATCGGAGTCGGTCATCTCGCGCCCGGACGGGTGCAGCCACGTCACGTCCTTGGTGTCCGCGCCGCGCTGGGTGCCCTTGAGGAACGTGTCGCGGCGCAACCAGAGGCGCGACTTGCGCAGGTCGATCAGCCGCCGCACGAACGCGATCAATGACGCGTTGCGCTCGGCAGCCGTCCAGTCGATCCAGTTGATCTCGTTGTCCTGGCAATAGGCGTTGTTGTTGCCGCGCTGCGTGCGGCCGAACTCGTCGCCCGCCATCAGCATCGGCACGCCCTGCGACAGGAACACCGTCGCGAGCAGGTTGCGTGCCTGGCGCGCGCGCGTCGCAAGAATCACCGGATCGTCCGTGGGACCTTCGATGCCGTGGTTCGCGCTCAGGTTCTGCGCGTGACCGTCGCGGTTGCCCTCGAGGTTGGCTTCGTTGTGACGCTCGTTGTAGGCCACGGCGTCGTGCAGCGTGAAGCCGTCGTGCGCAGCGACGTAGTTGACGCTGGCCGTCGGCTTGCGACCGCGTGCGCGGAAGAGATCGCTGGAACCGGCGAAGCGCTCGGCGAACGTGCCGACCAGCGGACGGTCGCCACGCCAGAACGCGCGTGCCGTGTCGCGGTAGCGATCGTTCCACTCGGACCAGCCAACCGGGAACGAGCCGAGCTGGTAGCCACCGGCGCCGACATCCCATGGTTCGGCGATCATCTTCAGGTAGGCGAGCTGCGGGTCGGCGCGCAGCGCGGAGAAGAACGGCGCTGCCCGGCTGAATCCATTCGCGTCACGACCGAGGATCGGCGCGAGATCGAAGCGGAAGCCGTCGACGCGCATGTCCGTCGCCCAGTACCGCAGGCAATCGACCACCATCGCGCGCACGGCGGGCTCGTCGAAGTTGATCGTGTTGCCGCAGCCGGAGAAATTGACGTAATGCGACCGGTTGTCGACGGGTAGCCGGTAATAGACCGCATTGTCGAAGCCGCGCAGGCTCAGCGTCGGCCCGTGCTCGTTGCCTTCGGTCGTGTGATTGAACACGACGTCGAGGATGACCTCGAGCCCGGCCTCGTGCAGCGCACGGACCATCGTCTTGAATTCGATGACCGCGTCTGCCACCGCGTAGCTGGGCTCGGGCGCGAACCACGCCAGCGAGTTGTAACCCCAGTAATTGGCGAGGCCGCGCTCGGTGAGGAACTGTTCGCTCACGAACGCCTGCACCGGCATCAGCTCGATCGTGGTGACGCCGAGCTGCTTGAAGTGGTCGATGACAGCGGGCTCGGCGAGACCGAGGAACTTGCCGCGCAAATGCGGTGGCACTGCCGGATGTAGCTGCGTGAAGCCTTTGACATGCACTTCGTAGATGATCGTGTCGCGCCACGGCACGTTGGGTGAACGCACCTTCGCCCAGTCGAAACTGCCGTCGACCACTTCGGCGCGCGGCACGTGGGGCGCGCTGTCCTCGAGCGAGGGCGAGTCATCGCGACCGCGCACCGCCCCGTGCAGCGAAGGATGCCACTCGAACGATCCGCGCAGCGATTGCGCGCAGGGATCGACCAGCAGCTTCGATGGATTGAAGCGCAGGCCGCGCGCCGGCTCGTAGGGCCCGTGCACGCGGTAGCCGTACTGCAGTCCCGGGCCGCCGAAGCGCGCTGGCAGAAACCCGTGCCAGAGGTCGCCCGTGCGCGACGGCAGGTCGATGCGCGCGACTTCGTTGCGACCGCTGGCATCGAAGAGACAGAGCTCGACACGGTCCGCATGCGCGGAGAACACCGCGAAATTCGTGCCGCGCCCGGTCCAGTTTGCACCGAGCGGCTGCGACGAACCGGCTTCCAGGCGGGGCGCGCCGGGTGCAGCGTCGAAGGTCATGTCGTCATGCGCGGCGGGGTCGAACGCGTCCATCAGACGAACTCAGACGGCGAGTTCGAAGAACAGCGCGCCGAGCGGCGGCAGGTCGAGCCGGATGTGGCACGGATAGCCCTGGCATGGGGCCAGCTGCGTCACGACGCGCTCCTGCTTGTTGAAGCCGGAGCCGCCGAAGCGCGCGGCGTCGGTATCGAGCACCTTGCGGTACGTGCCTGCTGCGGGAACACCGAGCCAGTAGGCCTCGCGCGGGACCGGCGTGCAGTTGAACACGCACAACAGCGGCGGCCGGTCGGGGTGCAGCGGCGAGCGGCGCAGGAAGGCGAAGACGCTCTGGTCGCCATTGTGCAGTTCGATCCATGCGAATCCCGCGGGGTCGGTGTCGCTCGCATGCAGCACCGGGTTGTCGAGGTAGAGGTGGTTCAGCTCGCGGTCCAGGTCGAGCAGCGCGCGATGCTCCGGCTTCTCGAGCAGGTGCCAGTCGAGCGAGTGCTGCTCGCGCCATTCCTGCCACTGCCCGAACTCGCACCCCATGAACAGCAGCTTCTTGCCCGGGTGTGCCGTCATGTACGCGCGGAACCAGCGGAGGTTCGCGCGCTTCTGCCACTCGTCGCCAGGCATCTTGTCGAGCAGCGAGCCTTTGCCGTGCACGACCTCGTCGTGCGAGATCGGCAGCACGAATTTTTCGGTCCAGGCGTAGACGAAAGAGAACGTGATCAGCGAGTGATGGAACTGCCGATGCACCGGATCGTGCTCGACGTAGCGCAGCGTGTCGTTCATCCAGCCCATGTTCCACTTGAAGTGGAACCCGAGTCCGCCGAGGTGCGCCGGTTGCGTGACGCCGGGAAACGCCGTCGACTCCTCGGCAAACGTCATCACGCCGGGGAAATCACGCCCGACAGCGATGTTGAGCTGCCGCAGGAACTCGATCGCGTCGAGGTTCTCGCGGCCACCGTAGCGGTTCGGCACCCATTCGCCGGCTTTGCGGCTGTAGTCGAGGTACAGCATCGAGGCGACCGCATCCACGCGCAGGCCGTCGATGTGGTACCGGTCGATCCAGTACAGCGCGTTTGCCACGAGGAAGTTGCGCACCTCGTGCCGGCCATAATTGAAGATCTTGGTGCCCCAGTCCGCGTGCTCGCCGAGCCGCGGATCGGAGTGCTCGTACAGGCTCGAGCCGTCGAAGTTCGCGAGGCCGTGCTCGTCGCGCGGAAAATGCGCGGGCACCCAGTCGATGATCACGCCGAGGCCGGCCTGGTGGCAGCGATCGACGAAGGCCATGAAATCCTGCGGCGTGCCGAAGCGCGAGCTCGGCGCGTAGTAGCCGACGACCTGGTAGCCCCACGAGCCGTCGAACGGGTGTTCGGCAACGCCCATCAGCTCGAGGTGCGTGTAGCCCTGGTTCTTCGCGTACGGAATCAGTTCGTCCGCAATCTCGCGCCAGTTGAGGAACTGCGGCTCGCGGCCGTAATCGCGACGCCAGCTCCCCGGGTGCACTTCGTAGATGTTGATCGGCTGCTGGTGATGCGGCGCGGACCTGCGCGTCTCGAGCCAGGCGGAGTCGTGCCACTCGTAGCCATCGAGCGAAGCGACGATCGAAGCGGTGCCCGGGCGCAGTTCCATCGCAAAGCCATACGGATCGGACTTCAGGACGGTGGTGCCGGCCTTGGTGCGGATTTCGTACTTGTACAGCGTGCCCGGTCCGATGCCCGGTACGAACAGCTCCCAGATCCCGGAGCCGCCGCGCGTCTGCAGCGCGTGCTTGCGTCCGTCCCACAGGTTGAACGGGCCGACGACGCTGACGCGTTCTGCGTTGGGTGCCCACACGGCGAACCGCGTGCCGGGCAGGCCGTCGAGCTCGGCGGGATGCGCGCCGAGCTTGTAGTAGATCGTGTAGTGATTGCCTTCGCCGAACAGGTACAGGTCGAAGTCGGAGAGCTGCGGCGCGAAGTAGTACGCGTCGTGCTTGTCCATCTCGACGCCGCTCGCATAGCGCACGTGCAGCTTGTACGGCTGCAACGGGCGGCGGTGCGGCACGCGGCCCTCGAACAGGCCCGCGGGGTGGATCGACTTGAGCTCGACCGCAGCCTCGCCTTCCCAGTGGACGCTGACGGCGACTGCGTCCGGCTCAAGCACGCGCACGGCGCATACCGGCGCGTCGTTCTTGCGTGCGAATTCGTGATAGCCGAGCACTGAGCGCGGCGCGGGGTGACGCGCGTTGACGAGCGCGTCGATGTCGGCGGGCGAGAGAGTCGTGCGGACGGTCATCGGCACGAGTCTAGCCGGGGGAAGGGGTTAGGGGTTAGGGGATAGGGGATAGTCGGACCAGAGCGGCGATGAATTCGATTGCAGCGCCCATTGACGAATGGATGCGAAAGAGGTGCGGCGGAAGGCTGGGAGTTCCGGCGCCAACGGCGCCTTCCGACTAACCCCTAACCCCTATCCCCTAACCCCTTCGCCGGCGCTCGTCAGAGGACGGGTTTGATGCGCCAGATCCGCTCCGCGTATTCGCGGATGCTGCGGTCGCTCGAGAACGTGCCCATGCCGAGCGCGTTCAATACCGCCTTGCGGCTCCATTCGTCCGGCTGCAGGTAGAGCGCATCGACATCGTCCTGGGCCTGCGAATACGCCGCGAAATCGGCGAGCACGAAGTACGGTTCGCCGTCGCTCAGCAGGCGTTCGACGATCGGCTTGCCGTCGAAGACGTTGGCCGGCGAGAAGTGGCCCGAGTCGATCAGATCGAGAGTCTTTGCCAGGCCGGGGTTGGCCGCGGCGATCGGGCCGGGTGAATAGCCGCGCACCTTGAGCGCGGTCACTTCGTGGGCCTGCAACCCGAAGATGAAGATGTTCTCGGGTCCGACCTGCTCGCGAATCTCGATGTTGGCGCCGTCGAGCGTGCCGATCGTGAGCGCGCCGTTCAGCGCGAGCTTCATGTTGCCCGTGCCCGAGGCTTCGAGCCCGGCCGTCGAGATCTGCTCCGACAGGTCCGCCGCGGGCATGATCCGCTGCGCCAGCGAGACGTCGTAGTCGGGCAGGAAGACGACCTTCAGCTTGCCCTTGATGCTCGCGTCCTGGTTCACGACGCTCGCGACGTTGTTGATGAGCTTGATGATGCCCTTGGCCATCACGTAGCCCGGCGCCGCCTTGCCCGCGAAGATCACCGTGCGGGGCACGGCATACGCGTCGGGGTTCGCCTGCAGCTTGTGATAGCGCGTCACGACGTACAGCAGGTTGAGCAGCTGCCGCTTGTACTCGTGGATGCGCTTCACCTGCACGTCGAACAGCGAGTGCACGTCGAGGTCGATCCCCACGCGGCGCTGCACCTCGGCGTCGAGGTGACGCTTGTTCGCGAGCTTGATTTCGCGGAACTCGCGGCGGAAATCGGCGTCTTCCGCGAGCCCGCGGATGCGGTCGAGCTCCTCGAGGTCGTTCTCCCACGAATGGCCGAGGTGCCGCGTGATCAGCGCCGACAGGCCGGGGTTCGACTGCTTGAGCCAGCGCCGCACGGCGATGCCGTTGGTGACGTTGGTGAAGCGGTTCGGATACAGCTCGGCGAAGTCGCTGAAGATCGTCTTCGTCATCAGCTCGGAATGCAGCTTGGCCACGCCGTTGACGGTGTGGCTCGCGACCACCGCGAGGTTCGCCATCCGCACCTGGCGGCCGTTGCCCTCGTCGATCAGCGACATGCGCCGGCGGCGTTCGTTGTCCACGGGCCAGCGCGCCGTGACTTCATCGAGGAAGGCGCGGTTGATCTGGTAGATGATCTGCAGGTGGCGCGGCAGGAGCCGCTCGAAGAACGCGACTGGCCAGACTTCGAGCGCTTCGGGCAGCAGCGTGTGGTTGGTGTAGGAGAACACGCGGCGGGTGATCTTCCACGCGGTTTCGATGTCGACCTCGTGCTCGTCGACCAGCAGCCGGATCAGCTCTGGAATTGCGAGCGCCGGGTGCGTGTCGTTCAACTGGATCGAGATCGCGTCGGGCAGCGAGTCGAAGCTGCGACCTTCGGCGAGGTGCTGCGCCAGCATGTCCTGCAGGCTCGCGCTCACGAAGAAGTACTGCTGCTTGAAGCGCAGCTCCTTTCCCTGCGGCGTGGTGTCGTCGGGATACAGGATGCGCGAGACGTTCTTGGCCTCCGCCTGCGCCGAGGAAGCTTCGACGTGCCGGCCCGCATTGAATTGTTCGACGTTGAACGGGGCGATCGCCCGGCCGGCCCAGAGCCGCAGGTGGTTGACCGTGGGGCTGCGGTTACCCGGGATCAGCTGGTCGAAACCCACGGCCCAGATGTTCTGCGTCTCGACCCAGCGGTAGCGGGTGCGGCCCTGCGCATCCTGCGTGCCGATGCAGCGACCACCGAAACGCACGACGTACCGCGCGTCGTCGCGCGCGATTTCCCAGGGACTGCGCTCGCGCATCCAGGTGCTCGCGATCTCGCGCTGCCGGCCGTCCTCGTCGATGACCTGCGTGAAGATGCCGTAGTCGTAGCGGATGCCATAACCGACCGCGGGAAACTGCAGCGTGGCGAGCGAATCGAGAAAGCAGGCGGCCAGGCGACCGAGGCCGCCGTTGCCGAGTCCGGGATCAATCTCTTCCTGCGCGACGCGCTCGAGGTCGTAGCCCAGTTCAGCCAGCGCTTCGCGCGCTTCCTGCACCAGGTCGCCTTCGAGGCTCGCGAGCCCGTTGATGAGCGAACGTCCGAGCAGGAATTCCACCGACAGGTAACAGACGCGTTTCACGCCCGCCTGCGATATCCGGCGTTGCGTCGCGAGCCAGCGCGAGGCGAGTTCCTCGCGCACCGCGAGCGACAGCGCGTCGTAGATGTCGCGCTGGGTGGCGGAATCGGGATCCTTGCCGAGGGAACGGGTCAGTCGATCGAGCAGGACGGCACGCAGCGTCCCGGGCTGCAGCGCGATTCCACTGAGCAAGGCTGTGCTTCTCACGTAAGTGACTCCGTACCGTCGCGCGAGATTGTCCGCGTCTTGTTATTCGATCTCAGGCTCGTTCGATCTCTGGCGCCCGCGGCGCGTCAGAGCTTCTTCAGCGTCCGCTCGGCCACGATGCGCCAGCCCTGCGCGTCCTTCGCGAGCGTCAGCTCCTTGACGTACGCGTCCTTGCCGAAGCGCTGCACGAACGTCACGACCTTGCGGTCGGGGCCCGCGTCCTTCGCCTTGAGTTCTTCGAGTCGTGCGTCGGGGGCAGCCCCGTTCGCGACCTGTTGCTTGATGTCTTCGATGTAGGCCGTGGCCCCGCCCTTCTCCGTCGACTCGAATTGCGGCGAGTAGAACGACGCCACCTGGTCCGGCTTGCGGTTGGCCCACGCGGAGCCCCAGACGTACACGGCTTCTTCGACCGAGCCGGCCATCACGACCTTGGGTCCGAAATAGGCAGGCGGCTGATCGAGGCACTTGGGTGCCGGCTCGAGCTTCGTGGGATCGGGTGCCGCCGGCGGAATGGTCATGCCTCCGCTCAGGCGCTCGCTGCCCGTCACGCCTTCCGGCATCTCCAGGCGGGGACGTTCCCGCGCAGCGAGGTACTCGGGGTTGTCGCCACAGGGGTTCTTGGTGGCGCAACCCGTCAGCACGGTGAGCGCGAGCCCCGGCAGGACCAGCAAGCGAAGCGAAGTGCTCGAAACGGGCATCGGCGGATCACCGGGCGCAAAACGTAAGGGCGCGCATTGTAGCGTTCCCTCGCCCGGAAGTGCCGCACCCGCTCCGTTACAGGTTATAGCCGCGCCGCGAGCGCAGCACTTCGACCTGGTCGAGTTCCCACAGGTGCACCGGGGCGCCGCGGCGCACGAACATGCCCGACCCGGCATTGATGAACGAACGCGCGAGCCGCTTGCGATACCACTCGGCAGGACGGATGTGCACGTTGCGGTCCGTGCGGCGCTTGTCGCAGTAGAGCTCCCAGTCTTCACGCGTCAGCACGCCGAAGTGCAGGACCCCCTCGCACAGGCGGGCCAGATTGCGCAGGCCGGCGGCCGCGGGTCGTGTCGGCAGGTACTGGAACACGTCGTAGCAGACGACGAGGTCGAAGGGCCGCGGTGATTCGAATGTCGCCGCCGACCCCTGGGTCCAGCCGTGCTTGTCGCAAAGGTACTGGCTGACCTCGAGGCCGGTGTACTTCGCCTTGGGGAAGTGGCGCAGCAACTGGTCGC
>Ga0315287_10005478_pt1 | contig 12509 bp, 9 predicted proteins | sample YL17G11_0_MG_FD_205037 | JGI IMG/M metagenome (GOLD analysis project Ga0315287, IMG submission 205037) | Sediment microbial communities from Yellowstone Lake, YNP, Wyoming, USA - YL17G11_0 | ecosystem: Environmental > Aquatic > Freshwater > Lake > Sediment | place: USA: Wyoming | collected...
GCTTCCTGTCCCCCCTTCCTTCCTTCCCTCCTTCCCCCCTCCCCTCCCTTCCTCCTTCTCCCCTAAGCCCCAGATCAACGATGGCTCCAGTCATAGTTCCCGCGTCGGGCGGAAACAACGCCGCGGAGTACACCGGAAAGGTACGACACGGGAGAAGGGCGAGAGATAAGATGATTGTGTCTGATTGACTTTGTGTCGCCGGTCCCCTGCTCTCTCTTCTTCCCCGTTCTCACCTCACCTCACTCGTTCTCTTTCTCTCCCTCTCCCCTCCGATAACAGCTCACGCTCTACGTCTTCTTCGTCTGCCTCGCTGCGGCGTCCGGAGGGCTCCTGTTCGGGTGAGTGATTTGTTTACAAGAAGATGCGGCAGTTTTTTTCCGTCATCTGCTCTACTAGTGCAGCTTCATCGCCTCAGGCATACAGCCGCGCGAGTCCCTCTCTTTTTCATTCGTCACCAATTTTCTTCTCTCCTCTTTCGCTTACCTGTCACTCCTCCTCCGCTCTCCTCCTTCTCCCCGCCTCTTTCTCTCCACCTTCTCCCTGCCTCTTTCTCTCGTGCCTTTTCTCTTTCAAAAAAACGAAACGCAGCTACGACATCGGCGTCACGGGCGGCGTCACTTCCATGCCCGCCTTCCTCTCGTCGTTCTTTCCTTCGGTTGCCGCGCAACAACAGGCGGCCTCGACCTCGGACGCGCGCTCGCCGTACTGCAAGTTTGACTCGCCCGTGCTGCAGCTCTTCACGAGCTCGCTGTTCCTCGCGGGCTTGGTTTCGTCGCTGGTCGCCTCTGGCGTGACGCGCAGGTAAGTTTCTTCTGTATTTCAGTCTTTTCCTTTTTTTTCTTAAACCCCTCTCTCACCCTCTCTTCCTCCCCCCCCTCTCTCTCGCTTCTCTTTTGGAACAATACAGGTGCGGCCGCAAGGCCTCGATGCTCGTCGCCGGCCTCGCCTTCCTCGTCGGCGCCGCCATGACCTCCTGCGCCGGCCTCCTCAACAACCGCGGAATGGCGTCCCCTTCTTCCCCCTTGGGATCTGCGGCGCTCGTCACGCTCGTGCTCGGCCGCGTCTCGCTCGGCGTCGGCGTCGGCTTCGCCAACCAGGCAGTGCCGCTCTTCCTCAACGAGATGTCGCCCGCGCACCTGCGCGGGGCGTTCAATATCATGTTCCAGCTGGCGACGACGATCGGCATCATCCTGGCACAGCTCGTCAACGTGAGAAAGTTTTGGAGCTGTTTTTTGTTTCGAGGTCCCTGCCGCCTCGGCCGCCGCCGTCGCGCCTTCCGCCGTCGCCGTCGTCCTCTGCTCTGCCGCGGCCGGGGTTCCGGCACCAGGAGTGGCCGTGGGGGCCGAGGTATCGGTGGGAGGGGTTAAAAAAAACCCTCCCTTTGAGCGAGGGTTTTTTTCTTCGAAGGAGAAGAAAAACGAGCTCACTTTTTTCCGGCTTTCTTTCTCTCATTCGCTTTTTCACTCGAAACTCTAATCTAAATCAGGTCGGAGCGTCCCACCTCGGCACGGGAGGAGCCGTGGGATGGAGGATCTCGCTCGCTCTCGCCGCTGGTGAGTTGTTTTGATTCCTTCTTTTCTGTTGTTTTTCAGCGTTTCTTCTTCGAGGTTGACGGAAAAAACTCCGACGGAAAAAAGTCCAACTCTCTTCTTCCTCCTTCTCAACGCACCTCAACAACAGTCCCGGCCGTCGTCCTCACCCTCGGCGGCCTCCTCCTCCCGGACACCCCCAACTCCCTCGCGGCCCGCGGAAAGAAGCAGGAAGCTTTGAAGGTCCTCCGCCGCGTCCGCGGCGTCGACGACGTCGCCGCCGAATTTGATGACATCTGCCTCGCCGCCGACGCCGCCGCGGCCGCGTCGCGCGACTCGGCCTCGGGATGCTCCAACTCGGGGTGGTCGATGATCCTCAGGCGCAAGTACAGACCCGAGCTGACAATGGCCGTGATGATCCCGCTGTTCCAGCAGCTGACCGGTGAGTTGGTTTGTTTGAGAATTCGAGCAAGCAAGGAGGAAGAGAGAGAGAGTTTTTAAAACGTTTTTGAAGTTTTCCCCTTCTTTCCGCCCCGGCCTCACGCCCTTTTTTCCCACCGAAACGACACCAACGACGAACCAGGAATCAACGCCATCATGTTCTACGCCCCCGTCATCTTCAGCTCCATCGGCATGGCCGACACCGCCTTGGTCAACACGGCCATCGTGGGCGCCGTCAACGTCATCGCGACGCTCGTCGCCGTAGCGCTCGTCGACCGCGCGGGCCGCCGCCCGCTGTTCCTGTTCGGGGGGGCTCAGATGGCCGCATCCCAGGTCGCGCTCGCGGCCCTGCTCGGCGCGTTCTTCAGGGACAGCTCGGCTGCCGCCTCGCTCCCGAGGCCAGTCGGCGTCGCCGTCATCGCCGTGGTGTGCGCCTTCGTCGCGGCCTTCGCCTTCTCCTGGGGCCCGCTCGGCTGGCTCGTCCCGGCCGAGGTCCAGCCGCTCGAGACGCGCTCGGTGGGCCAGTCGATCAACGTCTCCGTCAACTTCCTCCTGACCGCCCTGATGGGCCAGGTCTTCGTCTCGCTGCTCTGCGCGCTCCGCTGGGGCATCTTCCTGTTCTTCGCCGGCTGGGTCGCGGCCATGACCGCCTTCGTCTTCTTCCTTGTGCCCGAGACGCGCGGGGTGCCCATCGAGGAGATGCGCCTGCTGTGGGCCTCGCACCCCTTCTGGAGGCGCTTCGTGCCGGCCGACGAGGCCAGGGCCGGAGGAGTCGAGGATGGAGAGGGAGAGGAGGTGGCCTTGTCGCTGGCGAAGAAGTAGGAGGAGTGCAGGAAGATGTGGAAAAATTTTGATCTGTTTTTTTTTGTTTCTTGTTCAAAAAGAAAAAACCCTGGGGTTCTTTTCATCCAGTTTTGTTTCCCTGAGTGTCTGTTCTTCTTCTTCTCATCATGAATAATTCCACCACCCTCGAAGAAAGTGCGGTCCTCCTTCTCCTCTTTTTATTTAAAAACCATTCCGCAGCTTTTGCTTCCCCATCTTAAAACATACGAAACACCAAAAAAATCAATAACTCTGTCTAACGTGACACCAAAAAAACTGAACTAAATCCTCGACTCTCTTCTCCTTTCGAGTGCTTTTTTTTATGTATCAGTGTGTGTTAAAATAAAAAAAAAAAACATAAAGGCAAAAAAGAAACGGGGAAAATCACACGAAGAAGAAGAAGAAACAAGAAAAAAGAGGGGGGGCGGCGCGACGATGAGAGTTTCTCATTTGTTTTTTGGAGCCGTTTCTTCTTCTCTCTCTAGTCGCGGCCTTTCCTCCCTCCCTCTCTCTGTCTCTCCCTCCCCCACGCACGCTCTCGAGGGTAAAAATGTTTCTTCTTTTGAGGGAGGAATATTTGTGTTTAAGGGGGCTGTGGATAGTAGAAAGGAATTTGGAGGGGAGGTGAAACGCGCAAAAAAAGGTGGAGCAGCGGCAGCAGCAGCGAAGAAGAGGAAGAAAAAAAAACCCGGGAATTTCAATTTTCTTTCCTTCCTCTTCAGGCTTGGTCAGGACCCCAAGCCTCCGCGTCAAAGCCGTATGCGTCCGCCTCGGTCCCGAAACCTTCCACCGGGCTCTCGCTGCTGCCAAAAACCCGGGTCCAAGAGGGACCGCGGGGCGAGGGGGCCCCCCACGAGCTTGCGGAAGCGACGAGCGGCGGTGCGCGGTCGCCGGCGCTGGGCGCCGTCAGGGCAGACGCCTCGGCCACCGCCTGCAAGACCTCGAGCAAACCGTCTTCCTCCTCCTCTCCCGCCGCCGTCTCCTCGGAAGCGGCGTCCTCCGAGAGAGCCGCCGCGGTCCTCTCCGCCACCATCCTCTCGACGTCGGCGGCGGAGAGCGCCGTCGCCTTCGTCGGGTCCTCGTTCCCTCCGCCGTCGCGCGGGACGACGACGGCGAGGACGCGGGTGTCGCGCGCCTGCACGCTGCTCGCCGCGGCCGCCTCCTGCGCCGCCTGCTTGGCGGCCGCGGCGGCCCTGAGGCGGGCCGCCGCGGCGTCCTCGACCGCGGAGACAAAACCCACGTCCGGAGGCGCGATGGGGGCCCCGGGGAGCGCAGCGGCGGAGGAAGAGCCCGTCGCGTTCGCGGAGAGCGCGGCGTCGAGCGACGGCGCGGCGGCGGCGCCCTCCTCGCTCGCCCCCGAGAGCGCCGCGTTCGGGTACAGCCTCAGCGCCTTGAACGCGTACGCCGGGTTGTCCATCCTGTTGCGCACCTCGCGCATCAGCGCGATCCAGTGGTCCTGCATCGCGTGCTTGACCACGTAGCGCCAGGGCGACGCCAGCGCGACCCCGGGCTGCTCGCGGACGTCGAACCAGGCCCAGCCGAGCCCGCCCGCGTACCCCTTGGCCGCCAGGCCGTGCCAGGCCTCGGGCGTCAGCGGGTTGCGCCCCTGCGGGCCGCCGGCCACGGCGTCCCAGAACTCCCCGGCCAGCAGCGGCTTGTCCAGCCCCCAGTAGCTCTTGTCGCGGTGGAACACGACCTTGTCGCGGTCGAACTCGTTGACGTTGGGGTCCGACCAGTCCGGGTAGCAGTGCGCCTGGTAGAAGTCGAGCGTGCCGAGCGGGTCGCCGCCGGCGCCGACGAGCGCCGCGTCCGAGTACAGGTTCCGGTTCTTGGGCCTCCACGGCTGCAGCGTCAGCTGCCTGTCCGAGATCCACGACGTCGAGTCGGATCCCACCGTCACGCGGGCTCCCGGGTCGGCCCTCTTGATCGCCCCCGCGAGCCTGTTGACCGTGCGCTGGATGTTGTACGCGGACCTGATCCCCTTGGTGACGAGCCCGCGGTTCTTGACCTGGTCGAGCAGGTAGTAGTAGTCCGAGTTGAACTGGCCAAAGACGTCGTGGTAGAGGTACCAGTTGAAAAAATCCTTGCCCTGCCAGGTCTTGAGGAAGTAGTCGCCGTAGTAGATGGCCTGTTTTTTTTTTTTTTTAAATAGAGAAAAGAAAGAATGGAAGAAAAAAAGGTGAGTTTTTTTTCCCTTCGAAGACCCCCCCCCCCAAAACCCCCCTTCTCTTCTCCTTCTCACCTGGCTCGAGTCGCTCGAGTCCACCCGCTGCATGTCTTTCTGCATGAACGCGATGTCCTGGTAGTCGCTCTTCCGCCTCGGGTCGCTGTTGAACGCGCCAGGGTTGCTGAAGGCGTACTCGCCGCGCGTGAGCTGTTTTTTTGTTTTTTTTGAAAGAGAGAAAGAATGTGAGTTGTTTCTAGTTTCCTTGTTTTTCTCTTCTCTCTCTCTCTCTCTCTCCCCCTCTCTCTCTGTCACTCCCTCACTTTGTACTGGTAGTTTGTGTTAAACTCGAGCTCCTCGCAGGCCTCCTCGGGCTCGTTCGCGATCTCCCAGCTGAAGACGCCGCCCTGCAAGAAGCTGCGCCCGTCGGTCATTTTCGAGGCACCCAGGTCGGCCATCATCGGCGCCAGCGCCCTCTGGATGTACGCGTCCGTGGCGGCGGGGTCCTCCCAGATGCGGAGCGCTCTGTCGCGCGTCGCCGGCGGGTTGCAGCGGCGGACGGCCAGGATGTCGTGGGACCACAAACTGAGAATGACCTCGAGGCGGTTGTCGCGCGCCCTCTGCAGAAACCACTTGAGGTCGCGGAGCGTCTCGGGGGACACCCCCGCCGCAAGGCCGGTGCTGGGGTCCCACTCTGGCGAGCTCGAGCCGTCGATGTGCAGCCAGAAGCGGACCGTGTTGCCTCCCGCGGCCGCGATGTCGCGCAGCGCGCCGTCGAGGATGGCCTGGAGCTCCGCCGGCGTGTGAGTGTACTGCGTCGCCTTCGAGAAGGGCAGGAACTTGACGTTGCCCAGGTTGACGCCCAGCATGAAGAACGGCTTGCCGTCGCGCGTCGTGACGAGGTTGCCGGCCGACTTGGGGAGCGCGTTGGCGGCCGCCGCGGCGGTGGCGGCCAGCTGCTCCATCTCGGCGACGTCGGCGGAGGCGCCATCCCTCGCGGCCAGGAAGCTCTTGGGAGTGGTGGCGTCCTTGGACTTTTTCGCGAGGGCGGGCGCGCAGAAGAAGGGCGAGCCGGCAGAGAGGGCGAGCAGGGCGAGGACGAGCACGGTGGCGGCCGAGGGGAAGAGCCTCCTGCGTTTCTCCATTGTGTTCACACGTTTTTTTCGTCGCCTCTTCTTCCTTGTTTTCACTCTTTCGGAGCAGAGAGAGAGAGCCGGGATGCACAGAGTCAGCCTATTTTGAGAAGAAGCGAGCGCATTTTGTGTGTGCGCGTGGGATTGGGAGAGGGAAAAGAGAGAAAGCGTGAGAGAGCTGAAACTGAAAGAAGAGCCATTGTAAGTCGGACCATCCGAGGCTCCCCCGAGGGCACCCTTGGACGCCCCTTTTGCTTCTTCTCTTGCCTCGCGACGAGGAAGCAAAACATTGAACTAGGTCGAATTTCGATGGAAGCGCAAAGAAAAGCACGAGAAGCGAACGGTATTGTCGAGAAAAGTTCAAACTGCTTGACAGGCACACCGCAGAATCTCTCGACTTTTGTCCCGCTTTGAGGTGCACTCTCGGGCGCTTTTTTCGGCTTCAAAAGCCTCTTGAGCTTGATCAAATAAGTCCTTCGAGGCGTGGGTGCCGAGTTGGAGGGGAAAAAAGGTCTTGCGTGCGCCGAAATCGGTGCGAAAAAGCAGACACATTGGCGGCGCGACGACGTCTGAGGCCAAGAACAGAGCTAGATTGACTCGCTTGTTTTCTAATCGAGCCAACGCCCTCTCGCCTTCTCTTTCGTCCTGCTCTGCGCCGAGGTCGGAGAGGCAGCGAACACCACCCTGGTGTGGACTACGTACCGACCAGGTTTCCTCAAACACGAGAGAACAAGGAACAAACGCAAACACGCGCTTTTCCAGATGCCTCGAAGAGAGTTTTCTCCTTTCGTCTTAGTGGGAGGAAACTCTTGGTCTCCTTCACCGTCAGCGCACTTTTTGACGACCTCGGAACCCAGACTCGTTTTCTTTTGCACGCCCTTTCTCTCCCTTTTATTGCTCCTCCTCGGCCACCACAGTCACCCTCGACCGCGCCCAGTGGTTGGCGACGAGACCTGTCGTTTTTGTCGCGTGTAGTTTTGAGGACGAGTTGTAGAGAGGGAAAGAGAGGAGGTTGGTTTTTTCCCGTTTTTTTTCCACTTTCCCAACTGCTCTCGCTCTCGACTGCGGCCCGCCGTCTCCCTCGCCCTTTTTTTTTCTTTCTTCTCCTCCTCCTTCTTCTCATAATAATAATAAAAAAGAAAACCTCTCACCCCTCAGGTTCCAGATCGGCCCGGGCCTCTCCGGCTGCACGTTGCAGGCCGAGTCCACCGCCCGAGCCAGGATCTCCAATTCTCCCGTACCCTTGAAGTCCTCGGGCACCTTGACTTCCTCGGCAGTCCACAGAGTCCAGCACCACGAGGGGCCGTCCTCAAAGCCGTCGCCGTCGCCGGGCACGCGCTCCAGAGTCCCCGCCGGCGTCCAGCTGCGGCCCCCGTCGAGCGAGACGTCGACGCGCTGGATGCCGCGCCCCCCACCGGAGAACGCCCACCCTTTCACGGTCAGCGAGTCGCTCCCTTCGGCGCGGAGGTAGGGGCCGTCGGCGAGCGTCGCGCCGTCGGCCGGCTCGAGGATCGCCGACGTGACGTTGGTCTCGACGATCGACGGCGAAGCGTCCCAGTCCACGGTGTCCCAGTCCGTCCCCGGTGCGAACGTGCGGTAGTCCTTCCGCTGGAAGTGCGACTCGTGCTCGCTCTCGGACAGCGCGATCCTCGTGAGCCACTTGACGCTCCGGGCCGCGGTGACGCCTGGGACGACCGCGCGGACAGGCGCGCCGTGGTCGCGCGGGAGCGGCCTGCCGTTCATCTCGTACGCAAGGATCACGTCCGCGTTCCGGTCCAGGGCGCGGCGGGAAGGGATGGAGGCGCCGTAGCCAGGAGGGGGAGGAGGCGCGGAGGCGGAGGCCGAGGGAGAAGCCTCTTTGGAATTCAAGCTCCCCCCGTCGATGTCGCCGCCGTCGAAGCAAACGTGCTTCCGACCTCTGCTCAACGCCTCCTCCTGCGAGGCCACGCCCGCCGCCTTCAGCACGTCCGACAGCCTCGCTCCGCCCCAGGCAGCGGTGGAGATGGCACCAGAGTCCCACTCCAGGCCCTTGACGGGCTTCACCTCGCGCGAGAGCTCGTTGCGCCTGTTGCCCGAGCACTGCAGCGTCGCGGGCACGACGACCTTTTCGAACCTCGTCTTGAGGTCTCGCACCGTCAGCTCCAGCGGCGGTTTTTCGGGGTCGAGGCCCTGTACCTGGATCTTCCAGTCGTCGTTGACGGTCTCGGAGAGGTCGAGGTCACCGGGGGAGGCGTCGGGCGAGGCCGCCCCCTTGACGAGCGGGACCGGCAGGTGGTTGCGGACGTAGAAGAGCTCGTTGGGCGTCAGCGGGCTGCCGGGCACCGTCGCCGCAGGGGTCTCCGCGTTGAAGGGCCTGGCGGTGACGACTCGGAGCGCCGGGTGGCGCGGTGGGTCGGAGCCATAGGGGTCGGAGAGGTCCGGCGCGGGGGGGGCGGCCTCTCCCGGCGCCTTTTGCGTGCGTTTTTTTTTGAGGCCGACGGGGGGCGTGAAGAGAGGGGGTCTCAGAGGGTGAGGTTTTCAAAGGAAAGAATCGAAGAAGCTTCGGTCGATTTTGGAATTGCCGAAGAAAGAAAAAAAAATCCCCTCTCTCTCTTTCTCCCCCGCTACTTTCTTCCACTCACCAGCGTCCCCACCCGGTACCCCTCGAGGATGTCCCTGACCTGCCCCGTATCGTGCTGGGCGTACATCGCCCAGAACGGGTCGATGGCCCCGCCCGCGGCGAGCATCAGCCTCGCGGGCCCGCCCGGGTGCCCCGCGACAAACTCAGAGACATCGTACACTCCGTCCGCCCGCGTCACCCAGACGTCGCCGGGCCGGTTGTGTCGGGCGACGTCGGCGCGCTTGTAGAGGGGAAGGTCGGGCCTCGGCGGCGGCGGGTGAGGCTGGAGCGGAGGGGGAGCAGCGGGAGGTGCTGCTGCCGCTTCCTCGCACTTCGTCGCCGATTCGTCACTCTTGGTCGTCTTCGACGCCTTTGACTCCCCCTTCTTCGGCTCTTCCTCCTTCAGAAACGCCGCCCAGCCCAGGAACGCGGCGGCTGCCGCTGCGGGGACCGCCCAGTTGGCCAGCGGCGACGACGCGACCTTCGAAGAGGACGAATTGGAAGAGAGAGAAGGAGCGGAGGAGTGGAAGCCGGAGGCCGCGGCGGCCGCGGCGGCAGAGAGCGCTCTCCGCCGGCGGGCGAGGGTCCGGGCGCCAGAGACGAGCATGACTGCGAAAAAAAACTTGTGAGTGTGGAGCTTTTTTTTTTTTTTTTTTTTTTTTTAAGTGCTGTTGTTACAAAGGCGAATTTTTGCGCTCCCTGACCCCGCGAACGAGACGCATAATTCGTACAGGAAAGGGAATTCAGAAATAGAGCGTCGCGACCTCGCAGTTGCGGAGCGTCGTCGCCCCGGCCCCTCCCCCGCCGCCGCCCTTGCCCCCGCTGCCCCTCCTCGGCCCGACCGCCCCTCCGCCGGCGCCGCCTCCTCCAACCCTGCCCCCTCCGGCGGCGGAGCACGACCTCTGCAGCGACCGGAAGCACACCGAGTGGCCCACGACGACGACGCTCCTCTCCGGCCGCGAGTGCAGCCAGCGCCGGAAGGCCGCGACGCGCGCCTCCAGCTCCGAGGCGCGCTCGGGCAGCGAGAACCTCCGGCGCTCGGCGCAGTTGGCGCCGCCGCGCGCGCCGTGCCACCAAAGCTCCGGCAGCGCATCGAGCGCGCCCAGCGAGGCCAGCCCGGGCCACTGCTCTCTGAGCCTCGAGGCGGGGAGGCCCACGTCCCCCGAGGTGCAGAGCCGCTCGGAGACCTCCGGCCTCACGACGACGGCGAGGGCCCTCGAGGGCGGCGGCGAGGGGGAGGCGGCGGCCCCGGAGGAGGCGCCCCCTCCGCCGCCGCCGACGAGCCCGGACCCTCCCTCCAAGAACGGGCACCCCAGCGCGAACGTCTCCAGCGCCCTCGTCAGCGGCGACACGACCCAGAGCGTGTCCGAAACCTTCAGGTCGAGCCTGGAGAGCTCCCGCCGGAGCTCCCCGCCGGCCTGTCGCCGCCCGAGGCCCGTGAGCGGCGCGTCGAAGATGTGGCACGGGTCGGCAAACGCCGAGCCGCGCGCCTCGACGGCCTCGTTGTAGGTGGACTGGCCGTGCCGCACGATGTGGAGGCGCTTGATCTGAGAGACGGGGCGGAAAATGCCGAAGAGCTGGCGCGTGGAGGCGGCGGCGGCGGCGAGGGCGGCGGAGGAGGTGTTGGAGCAGGAGGGGCTGCGGTCGCTCGCCGCCGTCGTCGCCGTCGTTGCCGACGGGGCGGCCGCCCCTGCTGCTGCCGCGGCGGCGATCTCGTCGACGTGGTCTTCTTTCTCGCGCGGGGCGAGCTCGGGGGTGACGCTCCTCGTCGGGGGGCGCTGCCTCCTCCGCCTCCGCTGCTGCCGCCCCTCGCGTTTCCGGCCGCCGCCCTCGCTCATTTCGCCGCCGGCGCCCTCGCTGCCCTCCCCCGCTCCTTCGTCATCGTCGTCCAGGGCCGCGGCCTTGGCCGCCAGCTCCTCCGCCGCGCAGTCGCAGCGGGCAGTGGGAGAGCAGCCGCAGGCGAGCGGAGGATCCGCGTCGCTGTCCCGCCGCCGCCTCCCGCGCCGCTGCCGCCGCCTCTCTCGGAGAAAGCGCCCGCGGGCAGCGGCATCGTCGTCGTCGTCTCCGTCGCGGCGAGGAGAAGGGCTCTGCTCCTCGTCCTCTTCGTCGCTGCTGATGACGACGACAGCTGCGACAGCGGTGGTGGCTGCTGCTGCTGCGGCGGGACGCCCCGCCGCTGCTGCCGAGCCTCCGCCCCCGGTGGCAGCGGGAGCAGCCCCCGCCGCTGCTCCGAGCGGGGCTCCGGAGGGCAGGGCCCCGCTGGGCGCCCTCGCGTAGGACTGGGAGTAGGAGATCGAGAACCCGATCTCGACGGCCGGCGGAGCCTGCGCTGCGTGCGGGGCGGGAGGGGGAGGCTGCGGGGCGGAAGAGGAGACGAAAGCCCCTCGCCGCCCCGCGGCGGGGGGGAAGCGGGAGAGGTTGTTGGCCGCAGGGAGAGGCACCGGGGGCGGCCTCGCAGCGCGGGGGATGCCCTGCTGCTGCTGCCGCTGCTTTCGTCGCTGCTGCTCCTGCCAGGGAGCAGATGAGACGGCAGCGGCAGCAGCATCGGTCGCCATCGTCGTCGCCTGACGGGGAGGCCGCGGCGCCGTCGTCGCCATGGGGGCCGCTCCTCCCCCCGCCGTTGCCCCCGCGCCGGCGCTGCCGGGCGAGTCCCGCAGGGACTGCGAGCCGAGGGCCCGCTCGGCAGAGAACAGGCGCTGGATGGTGTTTGGGGGCAGCGGTGCGAAGCCGTTGTTTCCCTTGGCCGCGGCGGTGGCCTGGTTGCGGGCCGCGAAGGCGGGGCCTAGAAAGGGAGAGAGAGATAAGAGAGAAGGTTGCAAAGGTCGAAGGTCAGAAAAAACGGCTGTTGACGAAGCAACCCCCTCTATTTCCCTTCCTGTTTCTCTCTCTCTCTCTCTCTCTCTCTCTTACCTCTCCCGACGGCCGGCGTATGGAAAGGAGCCGATGTTATCGCATTGTTGTCCTCTCGAGCGGGGAGTTGCGGTGCGCGGCCCGGAAAGGAAGAGGCCTGCGGAGAAGAGAGCGTCGTTGGAAGAGAGGTTGAGTTTTTTCGTCGGTTGAGGGTCGAGGTCGAGAGAGAGGAGAGCAGTTTGCGACGCATTCGTTTCCCGCTTTCTACCTCTCTTCCTCCCTTTTTTCCGAGCTCTCTTCCCTTCGAGCCGCTCGAGACCTCGTCTTCTAGACACCTAGATGTTAATCAGAGCGAGAAAAGAACATAAAAACGCCACCCTCGCTTCCAAGAAGCGTTTCGGATTCTCTCTCTCTCTCTCTCTCGAGGGCGGCGATTCGCCCGCTTCGCACCTGCAAGCCTCCCGCAGCTGCCGCAGCTGCTCCCCCTCCCGGCGTCGGCCACAGCGTCCTCTGCTTCTTTGTCGGGGGCTCATCCTGCTGCTCTAAAAGCTGCTGTTCGCTGCTCTCCTGTGCGAAGACGCCCGTGCCGTTGATGAGGTCCGCGAGCGCTGGGCGGCCAGGCAGCGACGACGACGAAGCAGCAGCAATGTCGTCGCCGCGGCTGTTGCCGCCACCGCTGCCGCTGGCCTTCTTGCCGCTGCCGCCCCCTGCTGCTGCAGCAGGCTCCATAGACGCCCGCCTTGCCGTGACCTTGTAGTAGCCTTTCATGCGCCGTAGCAGAGGGTGCTCAGAGAGAGAGGAAGGAAGGAGAGCAAAAGCCTCCCTCTCCTTCTCTCTCTGTTTTTCTTTCCTCGAATGCCCCGGTGCCTTTGAAAGGGAGAGAGAGCGAAAAGTGGAGGGTGAGGGTTGGGGGGGGGGGGGGGGGGCGCCGGGGGGGGGGGGGGGGGGGGGGGGGGGGGGGGGGGGGGGGT
>Ga0315287_10005479_pt1 | contig 12509 bp, 7 predicted proteins | sample YL17G11_0_MG_FD_205037 | JGI IMG/M metagenome (GOLD analysis project Ga0315287, IMG submission 205037) | Sediment microbial communities from Yellowstone Lake, YNP, Wyoming, USA - YL17G11_0 | ecosystem: Environmental > Aquatic > Freshwater > Lake > Sediment | place: USA: Wyoming | collected...
CACTTCCTTGCCCTCGGCCCGTGCGGTGGCCGCCAGGGCCTTGATCCGCTCCAACTCCGGGCCGTAATCCTCTTTCTTGGGGATAGGGAACTGCTCTCCTGAAGGACTCATCGAATACTCTGCCATTGCCTCTCCTTTACTGACAACAAACCATTCATGACAGGCCGGTTACCGGCCATGTGGCATTATTGATACCAGGATCGGCCTAGGATGTCAAACCCTGACCGTCTGCCCCAGAAAAGGATTGATGTCACGCCTACTCGATCGGTAAACTCTTGGGGATGGATCGTAAGAACACCTGTGGAAATACCTGGGCTGCCAAACTGATACGTACCCTTACAGCCATCCTGCCGGTCTCGAAGGACCGGAAAGGCATGTGTGTGAACTGTGGGGCCTGCTGCAGGCTGCCTAACGTCTGCTGGTTTCTACGGCACAGACCTGACGGCAGGTCCTATTGCTCCATCTACTTAGTCAGGCCGCTGAATTGCCGCAAGTACCCTAGAACCAGGTCCGAGATCATTACCACTGATACCTGTGGCCACCACTTTGACATAAACGCCCTATAATAATCGGATGGGCTGGGTTCTTGTTGGCCCATGTCAATTTATAAAAGATTTGCAATCCGGCCCCTGTTAAGATACAATAGCCACGGCTCGATCCTTACTTTGGGACTATGTCGGAAAGGGTGTTTTGGGCCAAACGGTCTGCATGGCGGAGACTTGAAGAATGGCTGGTATGTTTTACTCATTGAAGGAAACAGCGGCTAAACTCGGCAAGACGGAACAAGAGGTGAAACAGTTGGCCAAGGATGGAACTCTGCGGGAGTTCCGCGACGGGACGAATCTGCTGTTCAAGATTGATGAGGTGGAGGCCTTGCTCGCAAAGGCGGAGCCCCAAGTCCTGGAGTCTGAGGCACAGCCGGAAGTCGAACCTGTTCTTCAGGAGGACGATCTGCTGGCACTCAAGGAAGAGGCCCCCTTGGGCGAGTCCGTGCAGCCTGAGGAGCTCGAGTCCCTCTTTGCCATTGACGAGGAGCAGCCGGTCTCTGAAGAAGCCCAGGCAGACCATGCGCTACCCGAACCGACGGATGACCTACTAATGGAAGAATCGCTTCAGGAGGAGGCCCTTCAAGAACCGGCCCTTTCCGAGGAGGGTATGGACCTATCCGACACCCAGCACGTGGTAGCCGCCGGGGCTGATGAACCGGCAGTAGACGGTTCACAGGAAGAGGATATCCTGCTGGCCTCCGAGACCGGCAGCTCACTTGGCGAGGGTGAACTCAGCGCCCTGGACACGGCACTGACCGGCGAAGGCATCAGTGTGCTGGGCGAAACCGACAAGGAGTACAAACTCACCGACGATACCCTCGCAGAGACCATGGCCGGACTTGGCGCCAGCGGCGAAGCGTCGTTGGAAGAGATCGAGAAGGACGTAAACCTGGACAGCTTCGGTAGCGGTTCAGGCCTGCTGGACCTATCCCTCCAGGCAGACGATACGTCACTCGGCGGCATCCTTGATGAGATCTACACGCCCGAAGACCAAAAGGCGGCTGGGGCAGAAGCGGAAGAGGGTGTACCCGCGGATATCGCCGCTGAGACCGAACAGATGCCGCCTGCAGAGGACTTGTCTGGCATTCCCATGGAGCAGGCCGCCATGCCCACGATGGTCCAGATCGCGGCCGAGCCTGAACCGGATGCCTCCAGCAATATGGTGGGGGGGCTGTTGATCCTGTCGCTGATCGTCCTGACCTATACGATCATAGCGGCGGCAGGCGCCGGGATATTTAAGACCGTGCCTGGCCTTGTTCGCATCATCCAGGGAATCATCTGGATGGTCGTGGGCGGACTCGCTATGGTCGTGGTGGGGATCGCAGCCGCTGCCTTCATAAAGGCATCGGGCAGCGGGACCCCCAGGGCGCCCAAGCCCAAGAAAGCGAAGAGGAAAAAGGACAAAAAGGCCAAGGACGAGAAGTAATAGGTCCTTCAGCCGGTTACGGCAGCGGGGGAGGCCCCAGGAGCTGCGCCTGCTGGAACAAGACGAACGACATGTCCTCAGCGGCGCCCGTCTGGTCCTTGAGCGGTTGCCATGTCCAGACCTTCTTGCCCGAGGCATCGACCACATCGGAGCCTGCCACGGCAGCGTCATTGAAGACGTGCTCGTGGTTGGTCCAGCCCCACGGGTAGTTGGCCACCTTAGGATACGCGTACACCGCCACTACGCTGAACCAGTAGACGCCCGTGCCTTCCTTCTGGTAGAACCGGTCCTCTGTGGGCAGCCTGACCGAGTACCGGTACACGGCCTCCCGTCCCTTGGTGGCGCCCGGGTCCTCCGGATACTTGTCGAATCCCACCAGCACCTCATCGAAGTCATAGGCCTTGTAATCCCAGATCTTCTCGCCAGGATGGCTGAAGTCATGCGGGTTGTTCGGACCTGGGTCCGGCACGTCCGACCAGATCGTGAGCAGGAAGTAATCCGGTTTGACCGGCTCGGGCTGGTCGCTGCATGCGCAGGCCTGGTAGGCGTACCCGAGGTATGAGCCCCACCACGTAGCCGCCACGACCGGCGTGGGCTGTTCACACCTCCAGTCGTCCGCCACCTGGCGGTCGATCAGCTCCCACGAGGACTGGCTGGACGTGGTGATCGTGAAGGCCATGGCCGTGTGTTGACCGGTGCGGGGATGGAGGGCCGGATAGTTCAGCTTCTGCCAGGTGCCCGTATACGGCTCTTGGGCCTGGGCCCAGACCGCGTCGTCGTTCCACGTACTCGCGGAGGTCTTCCACCCAAACCGGGTCGAGATTGTGCCCTGGGCAGGGATCAGCAATGCCTGGACGCTGAGCCAATACACCACCGGCTTCTTCTCGGTCCCTTTCTGGATAAAGGCCTGGGCACGGTCAATGGCAAAGGTGTACTTAAAGGCCTGGTCGTGGCTGTTCAAGATGTATTTGGTGTTACCTGGGCTGGAGAAGCCCTGCTTCTCCGAGGTGCTCCGCTGCACCGTAAACTGGCCTTTTTTGAAGGTCTTGGTCCAGAGGATCTTGCCCGGCATGCTGTATGTGTTGCCACCCTTGGCCGGGACATCCTCACGGATGCTGAGCGTGAATTCGACGTTGCTGGCGTCTTTTCCAGGAAGCACATCCGCGTAATAGGAACCCCAGATCTCGATCTGCGTCACAGGACCGGAGATATCGCACTGATAGTCGTCTGCTACGATCTCTGCCAACCAGGTCTTTGGGACGTCCACTGTGGCGTCCACGTCCAGGCCTTTGCTACTCATATCGGGCTGTTGTTGCCACTTGATCGCTATGCTGGAGGCCTGGGCCCCCCTGGCCGTGGATGGCTCGTCCTCATAGTGCGGCCAGTCGCCCAGTCCAGTGAACGGCTGCTCCCACTTGATCCAGATCGGGTCCGTATCCAACGCAAAGGCCATGTCGTACTTTGACTTCTGGCCGCAGGCGTCGGGTTGCGTCACGGGTAGTATCGTGATGAAGCTGATGGGCCCAGACGGGGTCGTGCTCAACCCGCTGACGAACTCGACCGCTCCATCCATCCACTGCGACGGCCGGGTCTTCCAGCCCCACACGTGGTCGGGCTTCTTGGTCTTGTATACGGCCGTGATGCTGATCCATAAGACATCGTCCCCGTACGAGTCCTGCCAGAAATACTCCGCGGGCTCAAGGGCCAGGGAATATCTGAAGCAGCTATCAGAGGGCTTGTCCGGGAAGCGGTCAAACGCCACCCACTCGGCGTGGACCCGATCTGGCGAGACCTCGAACTGCCGAACCTGTAGCCCTGGGCGGCTGAAGGTGTTGTAAGCGTCCTCTGGCGTGTTCTTAGAGAAGGTGATCCGCCAGGCGTCGGGTCCGATCCCCGGAGGAATGGTCTGTTGCCGCCACTCTTGATACGACCCCCACCAGTGGATACTGGTTATGGGCATGGGGCCCAGACACCGGAAGTCGTCTGCAGGGCGGCTCGACGAGCTCTCGGTCGCATTGGGTATCTCCTCGGCATACGACGGTTCGTCCCATCCGCAGAAGAACCGGGTCTTGGAAAGCACATCCCAGTCGATCGGCGGCTGTTCCCACGCGAGGTGGCTGTACGGTACGGGAACCACCCCTGTATCACCGGCGGCAATCGCTTCCCCTGGTTGAGTGTTATATGCCCATCCATCAAAAACGACGCTGTGGGTGTTCGTGCCAATGCTGGATTGGCCTGCCATGTGGAGCCAACCATACTGTGTGCCGCCGAATGGATTTCCCAACACCAATCCGATGTAGCCACCATCCTCATGGAAGTTGCCCGAACCGGTCAGGAGACCCCAACCCTGCTTGGTCATGGAGGATCTAGGGCCGATCATCTCTCCAAGAGCCAGATTCGTCGCCAGGTCGCCGAGGCCGACGATCCCGCTCATTCCCATGACCATGGCACCGGGGACCATCATGCCTGAACCAAGCGCATAGATCTCCAGCCGAGTACCCATGTTCATGTCCATACCCCTTCCCATGCCCGTCTCCAGCCACAGCTCGATCCTGAAGTCGTCCCAGTCGCCTTGCTGACTGGTGACGTTGATTGTCCTGGAGTTCATCGGGCTCATAGGATTCAACGCCACGTTCTGGGAGCCGGAATAGACGATAGTGCCAAGGGTTGATCCACACATGGAGAGAAGAAACGTGGCGATGAATAGTGTAGTGCTTCTCATATAGTCCTCCTTTGAGAGTAATCACACTCGTTCTGGTCATCCTCACGAGTGCCACAGTGAGAAGATAGACTACCCATGTGCGCCCGGTTGTCAAGAGCGAAAATCGTAAAACTTGGTGTCTGGTCCCCAATCCCCGGGATGGATCAGAAGTAGTAGGCCAACTCCAGCCGGGCGAAGTCGTCGGCGCGGAGGCTGTAGTAGAGGTTGCCCGGGGCCAGACCCATGAAGTTCCAGACGTCCAGCGACACCTTCCAGTGGCTGCCCAGGCGGCGACTGGCCTCCACAACGGCCACCTTGCTCGAGTCGTCCATGTTTTGGATCCACCCCAACAGGATCTGCGTGCTCGCCGCGTCCTTGGGGCTGATCCGCAGGCCGACCATTGCATCGTTGTTGTACGGCGTGGTTGCGAGCCTACCGCGATCGTCAAAGGCGTATTCTAAGACCAAGCCCAGGTCCGTGCCCGTCTCTGCGACGTTCACCAGCGTGTACTCCGCCCCTCCGGTTGCGGCAAAGTACCCATCGAAATAACCGTGGCGATAAATCGCCTCCAGCTTCCAGATCCAATTGCCCGTCGGCCATTGCAGGTCCAGGCCGATCTGCTCGATCTCCTGGTAGAATGGTCGCAGGACAGGCTGGCCTTGGTCGTTGGTGGTGGGATACAACAGAGGATCGCGGTCGGTCCCATTGAAGATGTAGATGCCGAAGTCGCAGGGCCCGAGCGTGCGACTATAGCGGGCCACGAAGTCCCATCGGTTGTTCTTGTCCGGGCTCTCAAAGATCGGATTATCCCTGTCGATCGTAATGCCCGGTCGCAACCGTCCCTTGAGTCCTGGGAAGGTCCTCTCGCGGAAGTAAGGCAGGATGAACACGTCGATCTTGCCCCATGCTCCGGCCTTGGCGAACTCAAACATGGGTTGGCCCAGTTTGTCTTCTCCGTCGATGTGTTCGACCCAGTCGGTCTGGTTGACGACGTCCACCAGGTGAACGAACTCGGTCGCGCCCCAGAAGACCTTGCCGATGCCAACGCGCAGCTCGAACTCCGGGTGGATGTAATCATAGTTGAGCTCGCGGATGTCTATGTGCGTGCGCTCCGGATCGGTGCTGTCCACACGACCGAATGGAACAAAGGTCAAGCTAGAGTCGTTGTCCCACCGGTGATAGTACTCCGGCTGTGCGGCTACCGAGGCATTGCTCCTTTCCTGATCCGCGAACGAGGGGTAATGGTAGAAGTACCGGCCTTCCCCAGCCACGTATCCGCGGATCTGCGTAGTGCCGGCCGCCAGGCCTGCGGCCGGACACAGAATCCATGACACAAGACAGAAGAGACAGGACACAGGACGCAGGACTGCACATGTCTTAGCCCGTCGCCCGTCGCACGTCGCACGCCCCACTGGCGGCGATCCATACGCCACATGCTGTGCGCTCATCAGCGGACCCTCAGCAGGTTGTCGGTGCTGAAGTCGCCGGCCTTAAGGCCGGTCTGAAATTGGTAGTCCGACCAGATCAGTTCCGTGCTTTTCCCGGTCTGATGGTTGGTCATGGTCATACGCCCTGGTCGCCAGAGACTGTCCGCATATTTCCGGTAATCGGCAACCATCAAAGTCTTGAGCAGGGCCTTCCTGCGGTCAAAAAATTCGACCTTGAGGGTCCTGTACTCGGCCTTGTCGATCCAGACCTGCTGACGGCTGTACCCGGAGTTCTTTTGGACCACAGGCGTTCGCTCGATGACCAGGCAGTCCGTGCCGTCAAGGACCTCGTCACGGAGGTGCAGGTGGGTGTGTTTCTCCAATTCCTGGCCGGCGATGTCCTCGTAGGCGAATTCGCTGCCCACAAACGATCCGGACTTGTTGGACGAGGTGATGCGTTTGATCCGTTTGAGGGCCGGCAGGTACAGCCATTGATCGTCGTCGCCGGTCTTGTGCGTGTAGGTCAGCAGCGCCGTCCCTTTGATGTCTGCGGGACTATCAAACAGACACAGCGACTTGTCCCCGTCGCCGGCTACCTCCAGGCCCTGGATACGTATGTCTCGCCGGCTCTCCTGGCCGCGGCTGTTGCGGAGGATCATCTCCAGATGAGCAGTGAAGTCGCCGTATCCGTGGTATCTGCGGTCGGCCTCTTGCGCAACGGCCAGGCCCCGTTGGGCCGGGTCTTGGGCCGGGGCACCCGCGGCCAGCGATACGGCTATCCCACAGACTGCAATGATTCTAGTGTGTCTTTGTGTCATGCTTTGGTCCTTCTGTCCCCGACATCGCGGCGGACGGCTGTAGTTTAGCAGGTTTGCGGTCGAGTGCCAGCAGCAAACCCGGCAGCATAAGACAATCCATCCATGCGCCGATTCCAAAGGTGATCGCACAGATCAGCCCCATCTCCCGGCTGATACGGTAGTGCGAGAGCGTCAGCACCAGGAACCCAGCCACCAGCGAGATGGTCACCACCCACATCGCCGTCCCGACTTCAAAGAATGCGTGGCGAATCGCGGACCTCTGGTCTGCGCCCTGTTGGCGGGCCTCTTGGTACTTGGACAGGTAATGGATCGTGTCGTCGACCACGATGCCTATTGTCATGGCCACCACCACGGACAGGGCCAGCCCCACCTGGTGTTTGAACAGGCCCCAAATCCCGAACGCCATAAGCGGCGGGATCAGATTGGGCACGAGGCTCACCAGGGCCAGCTTGAAGCTCCGCAGGCCCACGACCATGCAGGCAGACACCAGGACCAGCGACACCATGGAACCCCACAACATGCTGCGGACGTTCCGCTCGGTGATATGTGCCCAGATTACAGACAGGCTCGTCCCTTCTGCCTGCATGGAGGTCGGGACATTGGCAGCCAGCCAGGCCTTGGCCTGGTGCTCCGTGCGCCGGATCTCGCTGGAACGGAGGCTCTCGAGCAGGACCGTCATTCGCGTGGCCGAGCGGTCCACGTCGATTCGGCCGTTGAGGTCGTGGCCATATGGCAACGACATCTCGTAGAGCAACAGGTATTGGGCCGCGAGGTCGGCCTGGTCTGGGATCTGATAGAACCGCTTGTCGCCGCCGTGCATGGTCTGGTTGAGTCCCTTCATGATGTCGGCAACGCACATGACGTGCCGGACCTTGGGCTGCTGGCGATACCACTGGGCAAACCGGTCCATCGTCTTCAGGTAATTGGGATCAGTGACGCCGCCCGGCCGATCCGCCTTGAGCGAATACTCGATGATGTCCCAACCGGAGAGATTCTGGATCAGGTAATCCGTGGCCTTTCGGAACTCGTACGATCGGTCCAGATACGTCAGGTAGTTGTCGTCCAGTTCAATCCACGCAATGCCGGAGCCGACTGCGACCACAACGACCAGGAGAATGGCCATAACCGGCTTGTATCGTCGGATCGCCAGGTCCGTCAGACGCCTGAGGACCAGAACCGGGCCCTGCTCCGGACCGGAGGCCACGCGGATGGGAAGGATCGCCGTCAGGGCGGGCAGCAGGACCACGGCGTAGAGAAAAGCTGCTCCGACCCCCAGATTGATGATGTTGCTGAGGTCTGCAAACGGAGGAGATTCGGAGAAATTCACGCCCGAAAATCCAACCATGGTAGTGACGTTGGTCAGAAACACGGCCTTCAGGTTCGACTCTATGGCCTGGACTATGGCCTGATGGCGGCCATAACCCGTGCGCATCAAGGCCATCATGGTCGCCAGCAGGTGCACACTGTCGGCCACAGACAAGGTCAAGATCAGGGTGGGGGCACCGACGCTGGCGGCATTGATCGTGATCCCCAGCCAGCCGGCAAGGCCCAGGCCGGTCACCAGCGAGGACAAGATTACCGCCAAGATCACCACCGTGGGCCACACCGAGCGGAGGGTAACGCCCACCAGGATCGTCAGGACCGCCATCATCAGCGGGGCAAGGGTCAGCAGGTCCTTGCGGGCCGCGTCTGCAAAGGCGTCGTCTATGATGACGCCGCCTGTCAGATAGAGGTTGATGTCGGGGTGGGCCTTGCGAAAGTCCTTGACCAGATGTTGCGCGAATCGGGCGATCTCTGTGACTTCCTGCCTGGACCGCCCTGGCGCCTGGAGATTGATATGCACGGCCGTGCAATGGCCGGAGGGCGACACCAGGAAACCGACCAGGCCCGAGTTCGACAGGGCAATGTCGCGGATCCGGGCGATCTCGGCGTCCGTCAGGGAATTGGCGTCTGGGACCAGGGCTGAAACCGTCAGATCGTCTCCATGCGCCTCGACATGGGGGAAACTGGTGATTGAGAACACACGGTGACTGTACGGGATCTGCCAGCAGGCCTCGGTCAGCTTGGCCACGGCAGCCAGGCCCTGCCGCGTAAAGACATTGCCGTCCTTGGGTGCGATCACCATCAGGACGTTCTGTTCCTTGGTGTAGGTCTTTTCGAAGGCAACCAGGGCCTGGTATTGGGGATTGTTAGGGCCAAAGAATGCGCGGTTGTTATTGTTGATCTTTAGGCGAGGCAGTCCCCCCGCACAAAAGGCCACTGCGGCCAGCGCAAATATAACGATCGGCCAGCGATGCCGAACCACCCAGGTGCCGAAACTCTTCTCCAGTCGTGTCATGTCGTCAGTCGTCTAGGGTCGCCTTGGCCGTCCAAGCCCAGGTTCAAAACGCGGTATCATGCCATACCGGCCGCCTTTGCACAAGAGATAGCTTACCGGCACCATCTGTGCCACATCCGGCGATAGGCGGATTCCACCGTCTGGGTAAAGGCCTTGCCGTTACACAAGGTGGCCATCATGCGGGGCCGCAGGGAGGCCCGGATCTTCTCAAGGGCCTCCGGATCCTGCGCAAGGGCTATGGCCTTGGTCACGTACTCCTGCAGCGATTGCGCCGCCAGAGAATCCAGACCAACGCGAGACAAGATGCTCAGGCCCACGCGGCTGGCGTGGTGCTCACCGACCAAAGAGACCACCGGCACCCCCATCCACAAGGCGTCACAGGTGGTGGCGGTCCCGTTGTACGGAAACGTATCCAGCGCAATATCGACCTGATGGTAGAGTCGAAGGTGCTCGATCGCCGACGTCTGGCCCTCAATAACGACCCGATCGGGCAAGGCACCGACATGCTGAAGCTGGTCAAGGAAGATCTGCCGGACCTTGGGGTCGTCACCAGCGCGGGACTTGACCAGAAGCTTGGAGCCTGGATTGGCCGCCAGGATCTCCGCCCACATCGCCATGACTGCGGGGTTGACCTTGCAGGTATCATTGAACGATCCGAAGGTCACATATCCGTTGCGCCCGGCCGGCACAGGTGGCACCTGCGGCGCACAATCCGGCGGCCGGTAGCACAGAAAGCCATCGGGCAGGTGGACCAGCTCCTCGCTGTAGTACCGCTGGAGTGGCGACGGGGTCGAGAGGCTGTCGGTCAGCCGATAGTCGACCTGCTCCATGCCGGTCGTGTCGGGATAGCCCAGGTAGGTTACCTGAACAGGGGCCGGCTTATAGGCCAAGACGCCAAGCCGATTGCCGTCCGTATGACCGGCCAGGTCCACCAGGATATCGATCCGATCGGCCTCGATCATGTCTGCCACGGCCCGGTCGTCCAGGCTGCAGACGTTGCGGTATGCGTCACACTTGGCCTGCAGTCGCCAGGTCGTCTGGTCCGGGCAGGTGACGTGGCCGTAGCCGAAGACCTCCACATGCCTGTCTGCCGGCACGGCTGCTGCTCGGCCATGACCATCGAGCAGCGACTCAAAAAAGTATGCCACCGGATGAGTTCGAAAGTCCGGTGAGAGATAGCCCACTCGCAGGCTGCGGTCCGGATGGCGGTCGTTGCGATGGTCGTGTCTGGCAAGCTCCATCGGCGCATGGAGGTTGGCCCATCGCCGGTGCTCATCGAACAGGGCCTGACTGTCACACTGCGGCAGGTAGTGGAGATTCAACAGGTACGTCGAATGGATAGACCGATCGTGCGATGCATCCGCTGCCCTGCGGATGAGTTCAATCCCTTCATCTTTGCGGCCCACAAAGATCAAGGATGTCCCCAGGTCAGCCCCCAGAGATGCGTCTGCCGGACACAGGTCCATGGCCTTTTGCCGCCATTCGATTGCATCCGCCAATCGACCCGTGACGTGGCAGATGAGCCCCAGATTCACATATGCCAGGCGATGCGGCCCTGCATCGAGGACTCGGCGGTAATAGTGCTCGGCCAGGTCCAGTCGTCGGGCCTGGTGAAAGACGTCCGCCGCCACAAGTGCGAGGTCGCGGTCAACAGGCTCAACGGTGACGGCCCGATCGAGCGCTCGCAGGACATCTGGGCCCAGCAGGCCCAGCGCATCCTCCGTGCGCCCGGCAGCGGCCGCTGTCTGGGCCTTGGCCAGGAGTTGACGCACTTGGTCGACCGTAGCCTCATAGGCTGCGGGCATCCTGACCCGTTCACGGATGGGCATCTGTCGTTTCACGGTTGTCATCCCATCACGGCCTGCACTGACCGGCACGCCACCGCCATGCCTACCGCCATGCCTACCGGCAGGCAGGGCAGGCAGGACGCCACAACGTCCTATAAGCGGCCTCCACGTCGCAGGCATAGCCCTGACTGTCACACAGGGTACTGGCCGGCACCATGTTTCGCAAGGACCTGATGAACATGCAGGTCATATCCGCCTCCAAGAAGGCCGAGGGAGTCAAGGATGCCCCGTCCAACATCACGGTCATCACGGCCAAGCAGATCAAGGAATGGGGCATGCGGGACCTCAAGGACGTGATGAGGCGAATTGCCGGGTACTATGTGGTGGCGGACCGCGATGAGTGGGTCTTCGCTGCTCGCGGCAACGTGGCCTCCGAGTTGATGGACCAGGTGGACGTAATCTGGCTCAAGCAATTTGGTCGAATGAACTTTACCGGCACGCTCTTCTGGCAGAAGCTCACGGGGTTCATCATCATCCTGGCCGATCAGTCACAGTTCGTCAGTGCGGGCGACTACGAGTCCATGGGGACGGAAGTAGTCTCTTGACTTTATTCTACCACCGATTCGGAGGTCTTTTCAAGGTGTAGGGGGGACTTGGTTTGTGCCAGGGTCCGCGCATGGATTCGAGCGAGTCGTGGCTGAGGTGAAAGTTGCCAAACATGCTCGGCACACAACAACCGGGGCCTGTGCCATCACGACACAGGCCCCGACCTGTCTGCCAGGAGGTATGCGTTGCCATTAGCTAAGTCGGCGCGCCTATCACGCCTCAGACATCGTATTACGGAGTAGCGATCCGCGTCACACGGATGTCGTCTATGTACAGCTTGCCAACGCCGCCGGTCTTCGGGGTATTCCGATCGCCGACGCCGATAACCACCTTCTTGACTGTGCTGAGGTTGACACCTGCTGAGGTAAACGTGCTCAGCGGGATCTGCCACTGCTCCCACGCACCCGTCGAAATCAGGACAGGATCAGTGTTGCCGACCACCTTTAGGTGCTTGGCGCTGTCCTCTACAGCCACGTAGAACGCCTCTGGGCTATTGCCTACGGCAGTGGATTGCGCTATCCCAATATCGGCCTGCTGCCAAGCGCCGGTCACGTTGCCCGTGGTAGAGACCGAGGAGAATCTGGCCCCGCACACCACGTTGGCAGCGTGGCTGGTCAGCGCAAGGCCGATGTATACGTTCGCGGCCATGGTGATCGTCTGCGGATTCCAGGCCATGGGCGTCCAGGCGGTGCCTGCTGCATCCGTGGCATAGTAGCCGTAGAACTGATCGCCCTTACGCTCCATCTTGACCCACACCGGTACACGGGCTGCTATCTGAGCAGGCGTCGCAGTGGCAGGCGTCGCAGTGGCAGAGTCGCCAACCGCACTGGCTGCTATGGTCCGTCTGGCCTGGAAGTG
>Ga0315287_10005480_pt1 | contig 12508 bp, 12 predicted proteins | sample YL17G11_0_MG_FD_205037 | JGI IMG/M metagenome (GOLD analysis project Ga0315287, IMG submission 205037) | Sediment microbial communities from Yellowstone Lake, YNP, Wyoming, USA - YL17G11_0 | ecosystem: Environmental > Aquatic > Freshwater > Lake > Sediment | place: USA: Wyoming | collected...
CCCGGAGTTGAGCGAGTTCGTGCGCCGCATGTTGGCCTGGACGGAGCGCTGCTCGTCCGGCATCAGGCGGTTGCCGACCGTGAAGGTTCCCGTCTGGTAGAAGCGGACCGGTTGGTATGTCATTGCGATCTCCTCACCCGATCTTCGCGGCGACCACGCCGACTTCGCGCAGGACGGCCTCGGCGATCGGTCCCGAGCGCCGCTGTTCGCGCTCGCGGGCGAGCACGCGCTCGACCATCGCGTAATCGAGGTCGAGGAACGTCAGCGCGTCGAGCGTCCCTGAGACAGCTTGCCCAAAGACCTTGTGCAGCGAGCTGCGGGTGATCGCGCGACCGCCAAGCCCGGCGACCACCGTGTGCACGAGGTCGGGCGATCCGGCGAACGAGCTGGCCACGTTGTTCGACACGATGCCGCCCATGCCGACGGCGAGGCTCTTCTCCAGCACCACGATGCGCTTCGCACCGGCGAGCGCGCTTCGCACCGTCGCGGCGGGCCAGGGGCGGAAGCAGGTGATGCCGAGCACGCCGATCTTCACGCCCTGCTCGCGCATTTCGTCCACGGTGTCCTTGATCGTGCCGAGCACCGAGCCGAGCGCCACGACGACGGTTTCGGCATCGTCGAGGCGGTAGTTGTGCGTGAGCCCGCCGCTCTCGCGCCCGAAGATGCTGCGGAACTCGTCCGCCCAGGAGGGCATCAACTCTAGCGCCTGGCGCTGCTTGGCGTGCGCAAGGTAGCGCACTTCCATGAAAGCCTCCGGGCCCACCATCGCGCCGATGGATACCGGCTCGGCCGGGTCGAGTACCTGGCGCGGCTCGTAACGGGGCAGGTAGGCGTCCACCTGCTCCTGTGTCGGCATGTCGACGCGCTCGTACGCATGCGTGAGGATGAACCCGTCCATGCACACCATCACCGGCAGCGAGAGTTCTTCGCCGAGCCGGAAAGCCTGGATGTGCAGGTCGAGCGCTTCCTGGTTGTCCTCGGCAAAGAGCTGGATCCAGCCGCAGTCGCGCTGGCTCAGCGCGTCGGTGTGATCGTTCCAGATGTTGATCGGCGCGCCGATCGCGCGGTTCGCGACCGTCATGACGATCGGCAGCCCGAGGCCGGCCGCGTTGTAGACCGCCTCGGCCATGAACAGCAGGCCCTGGCTCGCGGTCGCGGTATATGCGCGCGCGCCAGCGGCCGACGCGCCGATCGCGACCGACATGGCGGCGAATTCCGACTCGACGTTGATGAACTCGCACGGTGTGAGCTTGCCCGCGTCGACCAAGCGGCCGAGCCCTTCGACGATGTGCGTCTGCGGCGAGATCGGGTACGCGCAGATCACTTCGGGGCGGCAAAGCGCCACGGCTTCGGCGACGGCGGCCGAACCTTCAACCTGTTTAAGCACTGGCGGCCTCCCGCAACTGGTTTGTGACGAAGGCGTGGGCCGCATTGGCGGCGGCGACATTGCCTTCGGCGATCTTGGCAGGGAATTTCTCGCGGATGGCCGCGCAGACGGCTTCGAGCGATATGCGCCCCGACACGGCGGCGAACCCGGCCAGCAGAGCAGCATTCGGCACCGCGCGGCCGACGTGCTTCAACGCCAGCTCGGTTGCCGGCAACGTGCAAAGATGCTCGCGACGCAGGCCCGCCATGAACTCGCCGAGGCCCAGTTCCTCGAAAGTGCGCGACGTGTTGATCAGCACGTAGCCGTCGGGCACCAGCCCACCGAACACGTCCACCTGATGCAGCAGTGTCGGGTCCTGGATGATGATCGCGTCCGGAGCCATGATGGGCTCCCGCAGCCGGATCGTCCGGTCGTCGATACGGCAGAAGGCGACGACCGGAGCCCCGGTGCGCTCGGAACCGAAGCTTGGGAACGCCTGTGCATGCTTGCCTTCGCTGAAGGCCGCAACCGACAGCAATTCGGCCGCGGTGACGACGCCCTGGCCGCCGCGGCCATGTATTCGAACCTGGAACATGATCCTCTCACCCCTGTGGCAAGCCCGCACGATGCCCGTACCGGACGCGAAATGACATCCGTGACGACACGGATGCGGGCGCCCCGAAGCGCGTACTGCCGAAGCCGCTTACGGGTCGGGGGCGAAATGGGGCAAAGTGTCGGGCTGCGGCCCATTTTTCGGGAAACCCTGATGCCCAAGAGACAACTGTTCATACCCGCCCTGGGCGCGTTGCTGGCGGCCCTCCTCGCCGCGGTTCCTGCCAGCGCCGTTGCCCCGGTGGCCTCGGTTGCGAGTGCCCCGGCCGCCTCCGGTGCCGGCGCCGGGTCACCCGCGACCGACCCGGCAGCTGCCGAATCGAAAAAGCTGCAGGAGATCTTCGACGCCTATTTCGAAGAGTACCTGGCGCTCAATCCAATGCTCGCCACGTCGATCGGCGACCCGCGCTACAACGACCGGTTCGAGGTTTCCATTTCGCCGGACTGGAGGGTGCGCAATGAACGCCTGCAGCGCGGCTACCTCGAGCGCATCAAGGGTATCGAGCCCGGCCGGCTCGGCCCGCAGGACCGCATCTCGTACGAGGTCTTCCGGTCGGCGCGCGAGATGGACATCGAGGGCCTGCGTTTTCCCGACTACCTGATCCCGTTGAACCAGTTCTACTCGGTGCCGAACATGTTCGTGCAACTCGGGTCCGGCACCGGGTTGCAGCCTTTCAAGACAGTCCAGGACTACGACGCGTTCCTCAAGCGCGTGGACGGGCTCGTCGCGTGGTCCGACCAGGCGATTGTCAACATGCGCGAAGGCGTTGCAAAGGGCTACACGCTGCCGCGCGTGCTGGCCGAGCGGGTGCTGCCGCAGCTCGAGTCGCAGGTCGTGGCGCGGCCGGAGGACTCGTCGTTCTGGGGTCCGATCAGGAACATGCCGCAGGATTTCCCGGCCGAAGACCGCGAGCGCCTCACGGCGGCCTACAGCGCGATGATCGAGACGAAGATCTTCCCCACCTACCGCCGGCTGCACGACTTCATGCGTGACGAATACCTGCCGAAGTGCCGGGAGACCGCGGGCCTCGGCGCGCTGCCGGACGGCAAGGCCTGGTACGCATACAACGTGAGGGAAATCACCACGACTGACTACACGCCCGAGCAGATCCATGCGATGGGCCTCGCCGAGGTGGCGCGCATCCACGACGAGATGCGCAAGGTCATGAAGCAGGTCGGCTTCAAGGGAGATCTCGAAGCGTTCTTCGACTTCATGAAGACGGACCCGCGCTTTTTCTACAGCGATCCGGCAGAGCTGATACGGGGGTACGTGGACATCAAGAACCGCGTCGACCCGAACCTGCCGCGGCTCTTCGACATCATGCCGAAGTCCGATTACGAGGTGCGCGCAGTCGAGCCTTTCCGCGAGAAGAGCGCGTCGGGCGGCGCGTACCAGGCCGCGAGCGAGGATGGGTCGCGGCCCGGAATCTTCTACGCGAACACCTACGACATGAAGTCGCGCCCGAAGTGGGCGATGGAGGCACTGTCGCTGCACGAGGGCAATCCCGGCCATCACTTCCAGATCTCGATCCAGCGCGAGCAGCAGGACCTGCCGAAGTTCCGTCGCTTCGGCGGCTACACCTCTTACTCGGAAGGCTGGGGCCTCTATGCGGAGTCGCTCGGGAAGCCACTTGGATTGTACGAGGACCCATATCAGTACTTCGGCATGCTTCAGGGCGAGCTCTGGCGCGCGATCCGGCTCGTCGTCGATACCGGCCTGCACGCGAAGGGCTGGACGCGCCAGCAGGTGCTCGACTACATGGATGAGAACAGCGCGACCGGCGAGGCGCGGCGCGTGTCCGAGGCCGAGCGCTACATGGCGATTCCGGGACAGGCGGTCGCCTACAAGATAGGGCAGCTCGAGATTCAGCGGCTGCGCGAAAAGGCCGAGCGCGAGCTGGGGCCGCGCTTCGACATCCGCAAGTTCCACACCGTGGTGCTGGCGAACGGCGCGCTGCCGCTGCACGTGCTGCAGGCCGAAGTGGACCGCTGGATCGCCACGCAGCGGGGCGCTGAGACATGAAACGCGCTCCATCGGGACCATTCACCGCGCTGCTCGCCGGAGCATCCGGCCTGGTCGGTGGGGAGTGCCTGCGACTGCTCGTCGCGTCGCGCAGTTACGAGCGGGTCATCGTGCTGACCAGGCGTGACCTAGGGCGCAGCGTGCGCCACCGCAAGGTCCACCAGGTGGTCGCCGAGTTCGGCCGTCTCGACGACGTGCGCGGGCAACTCGGCGCCGACCACGTGTTCTGCGCGCTCGGCACGACGATGAAGAAGGCTGGTTCCCGCGAGAAGTTCCGCGAAGTGGACATGGACTACCCGCTCAAGCTCGCACGGCTCTGCCGCAGCGAGGGTGCCAGCCACTTTTCGATCGTGAGCGCGCTCGGTGCGAGCCGCTCCTCGCCGTTCTTCTATTCGCGGGTGAAGGGCGAGGTCGAGGCGGCGTTGCAGGAAATGCACTGGCCGAGCCTGGCGATTTTCCGCCCGTCGGTGATCGCGGGCGACCGTGGTGAGTCGCGCCCGTGCGAGCGTGTGGGAGAGCAACTGCTGAAGCTCGCGCCCGCGACGTGGCGGCCCGTGCCGGCGGCGGATATTGCGGCGGCGATGGTGGCCCTTGCATTGAAGTCGCCGCCCGGCGTCACGGTGGTGGAGTCACGCGATATTTCCCGGGTAGCGCGCGAAGACCCTTGATTCGGGAAAATAGAGGCCGTACGAGGGGCCGAACCGGGTCGCTGACGAGCCATCGAGAGTTCCTCGTCGGCGCGGTGAGCGGCCGGTTTGCGGCGCCGGCCTCACAGGCGAGAATCGGCCGACTCCAGACCTTCGGCATCGCTGTCCGGACTTCCCGAATGCAGTCAGTCGTGGCCGAGTTGCTCGACGTAGGCCGCCACGTGCACGGGCTCGAGGTCGACGAGATCGGTCAGCCCATTCAACTCACACCAGCCGGCAAACCGCGACACCGCCCGGAAGTACGCCTTGCGGATGTTGGGATTGCGGGTCTGCGCCGCGAAGAACTTCAGGAACCGCTTGGCCGCGTCCGGCCGGGGAGGGCCATGCTCACGAGCGTGGAGGCTCAGTCTCCAGGATGCACCGCACGTCGCGCTTGTCGTGCAGCACGCGAACGATCAGCAGCACGTCGGCGGTTTCGAGGTAGTACAGACGAATGTCCTCGAAGCCCGGCACCGGCCAGGCGCGCATGCCGGCCAGCGTTGGGGCGTCGAAGTGCTGCGGAGCGCCGATGGCCGGCATCTCGCCGAGGCGCGCGATCGCGGCCTCAACGGCATCGAGAAAACGGAAACCGACGTCCGGCACGCCCTGATCGAGCGCGTAGTAACGAAACTGAGCGAGAATGTCCTCGCGGGCCGCGTCGGTCGGGACCCTTATCACCGGCTATTTCTTCTTGCCGGTCGTGCCGCGCTCGGCGACCAGGCGCTGCGCCTCGGCCCGCAAGTCGGCCCAGAAGGTCATGTCCACGGCCTTCGATTTGCCGGATGCGAGGCCTTCGAGCAGAAGCCCTTCGAGACGCGCCTTGGCGTCACGATCCTGGGCCTCGCGCAGCAACGTGCGGAAGTATTCGCTGACGTTGCCGAAGCCCTTCGTGGCCACCTCGGTCTCGACGAAAGTCTTGAGCGATTCGGGTAAGGAAATGGTGACGGTCTGCATGGCATAGGTCCCGGCAGCAGGGTGACGATGAAACGATAGGATCTAATAAGATCTATTGTCAACCCCCCTGTCGGCTGCTCTAATGAATGACAACGTCCTGTATCAATCATTGGATAGAGGGGATCTCTCGCCACGTTAACGCAGTGCGCTCTCGCCGCTTGTTCGCGTTGCGGCTGCCGCTGGACCAGAGGGCGCTCGACGACCGGTTGGAAGCCGTGCGGATCGCGACCGTGCAATACAAGGCGGGCCGGCGGAACCTGCTGTGGGTGGCACAGCTGCAGACTGCTGCGCTGTCGAACCAGTCGGACCTGATCAAGGCGCAGGACGCGCAGCGCGTCAACCGGGTGCGATTGCATCAGGCGCTTGGCGACAGCTTCGATGCCACTCCGGCCGTGACCGCGTCGGTGACTTCTCCCGCGAAGATATGAGCGAATTCAATCGTCCTCACATCAGCTTGATCGAGATCACGGCGGCGCCGGCCACGCCTATCGCGAGCAGTGCGACGGCCTGGAGCGCCTGCACGGCGGGGCGGGGGCTCGAAAAGCCGGCCGCGAGCACCACCAGCGCGAGCCCGCGCAGGCCGCCGCCCCCTGACCAGTCGGCCTGTCGCTCCACTGCGACCTGCACGAGCATCCCGAGCAGGACGAATGCGCTCATCAGGCCGGTAAACCAGCGGTAGTTGCTGAAATAGTACTCCCGCAGGTCAACGCGCTGCTCATCGCTGATCCGGGGCACGACGAGATCGCTGATGAGATACAGCAGGATCGGCATGCACAGGGCGCCGATCGCGTTGAAGACCGTCCAGTGGGCGCCCTTCGCGAACCGCATCAGCGCGAACCAGCTGACGACGTGTGCCAGGAAGACGATCATGAGCCACGCCGTGTGCAGCCAGTTGAAGCCGATACGTTCGCGGGCCTCGATCATGCTGCCGACGCCCTGGACCAGCCGCGAGATGCCGAGGCCCGCGACGATCGAGTAGAGCGTGAGCAGAATCGTGACTTCGTCCAAGGTATCTCTCCCCGAGTCGGAATGCCGATCTTCAGCGCTTGGGCGGCGTGGGGCGCTTGAGTTCCTTGCTGGCGACGCCGTACACGTACGCGAACCGCTGGTTGTCCGGCGCGAGCTCGGTCGCGCGCTTCAATTCCTGCAGCGCTTCTTCGTTGCGGTGCTGGCGTACCAGCGACAGCCCGAGCGCATGGTGCAGCGTCGCGTCCGATGGTGACTTCGTGATTCCCTCGCGCAGCAGTGCCTCTGCGTCGGGCTCGCGCTGCCGCATTCGCATCAGGTCCGAGAAATTGACCCACGCCGGCACGAAAAGCGGATCGAGCTCGAGCGCCGAACGGAACTGCGCCTCGGATTCCATGTAGCGGCCGCGCTCGGCGTAGAAACCGCCGAGGTTGGTGCGATTCTCGGGCCGGTCCGCGTTGAATCGCTCGCTGGCGACGTATTCATCGGCGGCCTTTGCATAGGCCGCGGCGCTGGCGGGCCCGAGCGCCTGCTCAGGCAGCGGCGCCAGCGCACGCGCGGATCGCATGCGCACCGCCCGAATCGGATCACCCAGCAGCGGGACCACCGCCAGTCGCTGTTCCGGCGGCGCAATCTCAAACACGCCGACCGCTGCGTGGCGCACCAGCGGGTTCGCATCCTTCAGCGCGGCTTCCGCGGAGAGGAAGGCGTTATCGCCTCCGAGCCGTGCCAGCCGTTCGAGCGCAGATGCACGCGCGATCGCCGATTCGTCCTGGTTCGCGACGAGCTGGGCAAGCGCGATGCTGGCGTCGGGCTCGCCCTTGTCGGCTGATGCGAACGCTTCGGCGAAATCCTGGAAGCCGGGTTTCGGATGCGGGTAGCGCCTGCGAATCTCGGCCGCTGCCCAGGCCGGTGTGCGGTCTTCGTGACACTTGTTGCACGCGTTCGGCACGCCGAGCGTCGTCGAGAGATCCGGGCGCGGGATGCGGAAGCTATGGTCGTGCCGCGGGTCCACGACCATGTATGTCGTGGTCGCCATGTGGCAGGAAGCGCAGGCCGCACCGGGCGTGCCTGTCTCGTGGAAGTGGTGGGCCGGCGCATCGTACTTCGACGCGAGGTGGCATTGCGCGCACACGCCATTGCCCGCCGCGCGAAGCTTGCCGCCGTGCGGCTCGTGGCAGTCGCCGCAGGTGACGCCCTTCGAGTACATGCGGCTCGAGAGGAACGAGCCCCAGTTGTAGACCTCGTCGCGCTGCTGGCCGTCCGGGTAATAGAGGCCTTCCGTGAGCACTGCCGGCAGGTAGTGGTCCATGAGTTTCTCGCCCGGCTGGTAGCCGTTCGAGAACTGTCCACGCCGTGCATGGCACTGCGCGCAGACCTCGATCTCGACATCGCCGTCGCGCGCCTTGCTGCGCGTTGCATTACCGGTTGCCGGATTGATCTTCCAGGCCGCATGCCTGCGCGAGGCGAAGCTCACGGAGAGGCCGTTCGCACCTGTAGGCTTGCCGCCGCTTGCCGCGGCCTCGGCCCAGGCCACGTGTGCCGATCCCGGGCCGTGGCAGGCCTCGCAGCCGACGCTGATCTCGGACCAGCGAGTGGCAAACGTGTCCGTCGCGGCATCGTAGTTCTTCTTCAGGTCGGTGCTGTGGCAGTCGGAACACATGAAGTTCCAGTTCTGCTGCCGCTGCGTCCAGTGCAGTTCGTCCTCGTGGCCGATGCGCTCCGCGGGGTAGAGGTGGAACCATCGCTGGCCGCCGCTGGCTCTTGGTCGCGTGTCCCAGGCGACCGTGAGTGCCTGCACGTGTCCCTGGCCGATGTCGATCAGGTATTGCTGCATCGGGTACACGCCGAATGTGTGCAGGACCTCGAAATCCGCCTGCTTTCCGTCGGGGCCATCGGTCCGCACGATGAACTTCCCGTCGCGCCGGGAAAAAGTGGTCGTCTGTTCGAAGTGCCTGAACTTCGCGTCGTTGAAGTCGCCGAGGACCGTCTTCTCGTCGGCGACCTGCATCGCGATGGCGTGCTGCGAGCCGCTCCAGGCCTCGAATTCGGCCGCATGGCACTTTCCGCAGCCAGGCGAGCCGACATAGCCGGCAGGCAGCGCAGCGGGAACCGGAACGGGCGCGCCGGCGGTCGGCTCCTCGACCGCAGGCTCCGGAGTGCCATCAAAGATCCCGCTCCGCCACAGGACCAGCGCCAGCACCGCAAGCGCGGCGGCCGCGACGGCAACGGGCAGAAGCCGGGATCTCACTGTGCAGCGTCCTCGTGGAGTCGGAGCGCAAATTGTGCAGGCATCGAGCCTTTATTGACAGACGGGACCGAAGCGCCTGCAATGGTTCGCACGATTTGACTCGACTACCCGGAGCAGGCGAATGAACCGAATCGCGATCAGTGGCTTGTGGCTCGCGGCCACGGCGTGCGCAATGCTGGCCCCGGGCGTGGCATTCGCGGAGAAACTGCCGGAGACCTGGGACGGCCTCGTGCAGCGCAAGGCCAAGGGCATCGACGCCGTTTACGTCCGGCCGGACGTCGACTTCAGCGTCTACCGCAACATCGTGCTCGACCCGGTGCAGGTCGCGTTCGACAAGAACTGGAAGCCGAACCGCAGCGGGTCCGCGTCAGCGCGGCTTTCGACCAGCGAAATCGACAAGATCCGCGAGAAGATGGCGAGTGGCTTCCAGAGCATCTTCGCCGAGGAACTCGCCGCCGGCGGCTACGCCATTGTCGCCAAACCACTCGACGACACGCTGCGGGTGAGTGCCGGGCTTGCCGACGTCTACATCACGGCACCGGACACGGCGTCGGCCGGGCGAACGACGACCTACACGCGGGGCGCCGGGCGCATGACGCTCGCGTTGGAGCTCCGTGACGGCCCCACGGGCCAGTTGCTGGCCCGTATCGTCGACCGGCACGAGGACGACTCGTCGGTCGCGCAGTGGGCGACGAGCGCCAGCAATTCGGCCGAGTTCCGCCGCACCGTCAAGGGCTGGGCGCAACGCCTCGTGAAGGGACTCGACAACGTGACCGGCAAGACGCCCTGAGGTCAGCGGCGTAAGCCGCTGACCCTGCAGCCGCCAACCGGGTTACTCTCTCGGCCCGCCCGCGAAGCAGCCGCTGCCATCCTGCGGGCAGACGACGACGATCGTCTGGCGCTGGCCGCAGCCCTCGATGCCGACCGTGTACTCGGCGCGCTCGACGCCGAACCGGATCGATACCGGCGCGATCATCTGGCGCGACAGCACCTGGCCAGTCGCGCTCGGGCAGTTCATGTCGAACTTCACGCGCTGCAGTGCGGTGTCGACGGCCTGCTGTTGCTGGGTGTCGAGCTGCTGGTCCGTCGACTGGCAGCCTGAAATGCCAACGAGACACAGTGCAGCAATAAAGAGACGGCCTTTCATGATGGTTCTCCTTGAAAAGACGAATGACGGTTCTTGAATTCGTTGCCAGTCGAGCCCGGTCGGAGCCGACGGCGAAGGTTCCAGGGCATTCTATGCAAGGCTTTCGCGCTTGCCCAGAGGCGGGCGCCCCCGCTCCCTGAAGGACGTCGGTGTGCGGCCCGTCTGACCGCGGAAGCTGCGCACGAAGCTCGCCACGTCGCTGTAACCAAGCCGGTAGGCGATCTGCGTGACCGAGGTCATGCGGTCAGCCAGCAGCTGGCGGGCGCGCTCCGTGCGCACCTCGAGCGACAGGTCACGGAAGCTCGTGTTCTCCGCTGCGAGGTAGCGGGCGAGCGTGCGTGGGGAGATGTTCACGAAGCCGGCAAGCTGGTCGAGCGTCGGCCGGGAATCCTCTGCCTCACGCAGCATCATGCGGCACCACTCGCTCCAGCGGCGACGGGCCTGCGTGTGGCGCAGCAGCGTCTTGCAGCGTTCCTCCGCGGCCTGCATGGCCCGCGGGTTGGCCATCGCAAGTGGCGTGTCGAGCAGCGCTGCATCCAGCGACATCCGGACGCCGGGCACCGCGTCGCCAAAGTGGACCCGGGCGTGCGACAGCTCCCGGTAGCGCGCGGCGTGCGGCGGTCGCTCGATCGACAACCAGACGTCGTAAGGCGGCAACTCGCTTTGAAGCACGGACTGGAACGCGAAGTGGTTTGACGCGGTGATCGTCTCCTGGAACATGCGCATCGATCGAAGGGGCAACGCCACGACCGGCAGGTAGACGAGTTCGACGCGATCGCCACGTCGCTGCACCTTCAGTGCGTAGGCCGGCTGCATCAACCGCTGGTAACTCGCCATCAGGCGCAGCACATGCCCGAACGTGGGGCAGGTGAGCAGCGCAAATCCAAGCGTGTCATGGGAGGTGGGGTTGAGCCGGCGCCCGAGTTCGAAGCCGAGGTCCGTCCGGCCGCTTGCCAGCTCGGCTGCCCGGAGCAGCGCCTCGACCTGCCGCAGCGTGAGCTGGGCCTTGGGGTCGTTGAGCGAGCGAATGCGGGCCGCACGCAGGACTGCGGCACGATCGACGCCGGTGGATTCGAGGTAGTCCACCAACTGGGCCATGTACCGGGCCGGCAGCCTGTGGGACGTGTCGGGGTCGCGCATGAGCGGGTTCCGGGGCGCCGGCAGCAGGGCCGGCCGTGTGTCGTAAAATATCAGTATCTTGTCAGAAAATATCAAGAAGGCCGGGTGGCAGCGGCACACAATGAGCCCATCCAAAGCACAGACCCCGACATCGACGCCCGGTATTCAGGAGGAGAAATTCCATGAACGAACTCACTGGTGGCGAACTGCTCGCACGCGCCCTCGCCAACGAAGGCGTCAAGTTCGTCTTCGGGCTGCCCTGCCCGGAGATCGACCCGCTGCTGGCCGCGCTCGATGCCAACGGCATCCGCTTCGTGACGATCCGGCACGAGGCTGCGGCCGTGCACATGGCGGAAGGCCTCTACAAGACGACGGGCAAGGTCGCTGTCGTGCTCGGTAACCCGGGCCCGGGTACTGCGAACCTCGTGCCGGGCCTGCTGACGGCGCGGCACGAAGGCGTCCCCGTGCTCGCGATCACCTCGCAGCACCGCGCCGGCGTGGTGTATCCGTCGACGCCCGCGACGTTCCAGGGACAGGACCAGCTCGATCTGATCAAGCCGGTCGTGAAGTGGAATGGTCCGGTGTTCGAATGGACACGGATTCCCGAGCTCGTGCGCATGGCGTTCCGCGAGATGTGGGCGGGCCGGCCGGGGCCGGTTCACCTCGAGATTCCCGGTCCCGTGCTCTACGCGACTGGAGACCCGGCGACCGCGCCGATCCATCCGGCCGGGAGCGCTCGCTCCTCGTTGCCACAGCCGTCCGAGGCACAGCTCGCGGCGGCCGCGGAACTGCTCGCGAACGCGAAGACGCCGGTGATCTTCGCCGGCACCGGTGTCGATCGCGCCCAGGCGAACGCGGCTCTCATCGAGCTCGCCGAACTGCTCGGGTGTCCGGTGATCCCGTCGATGGCGGGACGTTCCGTCATGCCGCACGATCACCCGCTGTACTTCCATTCCCAGAGTCCGGCAGCGGACGAGCTGCGCCGCAACGCGGACGTAATGCTGGTCGTGGGTTCGCGCGTCGGCAATCTCGACGTGCCCTTCGACAAGTACTGGGGCGACCCCGCGAAGTGCCGGGTCATCCACGTCGACGTGGACCCGCGACACATCGGCGTGTCCCGTCCCGTCGCGATCGGCATGGTCGCGGATGCCCGCACGGCTCTCGAAGGACTGGCCGCGAAGCTCAAAGGACGCAAGCTTGCGAGCCTGGGGCGCGCCGACGTCGCCGCGCAGCGCGCCGTCTTCGGAGCCTGGGCGAAAGCAATCGGTGATTCGGTCGTCGCTTGGAAGGGGCCCGGCATTCACCCGGCCCAGGCGATTGGTGTCGTCGGCGCGGTGTTCGGTCCTGGCGCCGTCTACTGCACCGACGGCGGCATGACCTCGCT
>Ga0315287_10005481_pt1 | contig 12507 bp, 14 predicted proteins | sample YL17G11_0_MG_FD_205037 | JGI IMG/M metagenome (GOLD analysis project Ga0315287, IMG submission 205037) | Sediment microbial communities from Yellowstone Lake, YNP, Wyoming, USA - YL17G11_0 | ecosystem: Environmental > Aquatic > Freshwater > Lake > Sediment | place: USA: Wyoming | collected...
AGGGAAAGGGATGAAAACCGCGCCCGGATCAATAACATTGTTTTTCCCGAGCACGAGGCGTTTTCTTGTGTTTCCCCTTTTTCCTTCACCTCATTTTTCCCCTCCACCACCATAGAAACAGACTGAAGCGTGCCTTTTCTTCCATCCCATTCATTTATCAACTTTACAAGCGCGCGCAAAACGAGAAGAAAAATCTAGATAAGGAACGCGACGGAACGGCGGAAGACACCCGTTTTTTCGTCAAAAACGGCCTGAAGAACGATGAAAGCACGAACGGCCGCGGCGAGCGCGGGGCGGGCGGGGGGGAGGGGGCACCTCCTTTCGCCCAGAGTCCCTGCGGACCCGGGCGGAATCCCCTCCCGCCCCCCTCCTCGCGCTGCTGCGGCCGTTGAGAGAACTCATCTCCGCTTTTTTCCTCGCCGCTCCTTCCTTCAAAACACACGCACGCCCCCCGGGGCACGCAAGGCGCCAGCAGCAGTCAGAGACGGAGAGAAAAACTGTATATCGCGGAGAGGAGGGGGGAAGAAAAAGTAGAAGGATTCCCGAGAGGCAACTCGACCGGATTTTCCTTGCTGCTCCCCCTCCTCTTCTTCTCGTTTTCAAAACAACACAAAAAAACTTAGGAAAAGCTCCTATCGCACTTTCGTTCCGCGTCCGTGTTAAGCCTTTTGACCAGTTTGGTGCATCAGTTCTTTTTTTTTTTTGCAAAAAGAAAAAACGTTTAAAACGTCAACCCTTCCCGGCGTCGATCCCTGCCCACTCCCCGACGTCGCCCGCCGCGGCCATCCCGGCCTCGGCCTCGGCAGCCTTCAGGTCTCCGGAGGCGGCGGCGGCGGCAGTTTCTCCTTCTTCTTTGGCCCTCTTGGCCGGCGACTCGTTGGCGGCGCCGGTCGCAGCGGTGGCCGCCGCGGCGGCAGGCTCCTCCTCCTCCTCCTCCTCCTCCCGATCCCGCTTGACTCCAGAGGCAGCAGCAAAGCCAGCAGCGGCAGCCGCAGCAGCTCCTCCCCCTCCTTTCGCCGCGAACCGCGCCCTCGAGGCCTCGATCGCGGCCTGCGTCTTCCGCGCCGCCTCCAACGCGCACTCCGGGAGCGCCGCCGCCTTCACGTGCCGCACGCTCAGGTCCATCCCCTCCCGCCACCGCTCGTAGTTCAGGACCTGCTGCCTGAAGTCGGCGACGGGCGCGTTGAGGTTGACGGGCTGCTGCGCGGCGAGCGCGGCCCGCGAGGGCGGGAGGCCGGGCGCCTGCGGCGGGAGAGGGCGCCTCTTGAGGCCGAAGATGTAGAAGCAGCGCCAGGGCTCCGTGCTGGCTGCTGCTGCTGCTTCTCCGTTTCCTGTTTTTTTGGATATTTTGTTTTTTTTGGGGGGGGGAAGGGGGGGGGGAGGGGAGAGGGAGGTTTTGGAGGAGAGGAAGAAAAAAAAGCGTGAGCTTTTTCTTCGTCTTCTTCTTCCTCCTCCTCCTCTTCTTCTTCTTCCTCCTCCTCCTCTTCTTCTTCTTCCTCTTCTTCTTCTTCTTCTTCCTCCTCTTCTTCTTCTTCCTCTTCTTCTTCTTCTTCTTCTTCTTCTTCTTCTTCTTCTTCTTCTTCTTCTTCTACTTCTTCTTCTTCTTCTTCTTCCTCCTCCTCCTAATCGTCCTCTTCCTCTTCTTCTTCTTTTCTCTCACCCCGCCCCCCAGAAAAAAAATCGAAAAAGAAAGAAAACCTCACCGTTGGCGGCAGCCGCCCCCTCCTTCCCCCCCTCCTCCCCCTCCCCCTCCCCCCCCCGCGGAGGGAACAGCGCCTTGGGCCACGGCCGCACCCCGAGCTGCCTCTCGACGCGCAGGACCAGCTGCCGCAGCCTCGAGTGCACCCAGCCCTCCCAGACCAGGAAGTCGGCCTCGTCGCGCGCGCGGATCTCGACGACGAGGTAGTTCTTGTAGCGGAGGAAGAAGGGGTCGGGCTCGAGGAGGCGGGCCCAGCAGGCAGCCGCCGGGGAGGAGGAGGGCCCAGGGGGCGAGGGGGCGGCTGCGGCGGCGGCGGCGGCGGCAGAGGAGGGAGTCGAGGAGGAAGAGAGCATCTCGGAGCAGATGGCGTCCCCGCGGACCCACTCCTCGCGCATCACGGCCAGGGTCGACTCGGAGACGTTGTAGCTTTCGTTTTAGATATTTTTTTTGGGGGGGAAGAAGAAGAAGAAAGAGAACGTGAGGGGAAAAAGACAAAGAAAAGAAAGACGGAAAAGGGTCGAAAACGTCCGGGAAAAAAGTTTCTCGAAAAAGGAGAGAAAAACTAAATAACGCACGAGGAGTTGGCAGCTGGGTAGGCCGGCGTGATGATCGGCAGTAGGTGCCCGCGGTCGCGCGGGTTGGCGCGCGGGTCCCAGACGGGCAGGCCCACGCTGTCGTCCCGCTCGATGTTGCGGAGCGCGACGGGCGTCGGCCAGGGCCAGCGGGAGTAGAGCTGTCGATTTTTTTCTTCTTTTTTTCCTTCTTCGTGAAAAAAGAGACAACGGAGAACACTTTCTCCTCCCGTCGCTTCTCCTCCCGTCGCTCTCTTCTTTTCTCTCTCTCTCTCTCTCCCCTCTGTCTCCTCTGCCTAACCTTGAAGAACCGGGACACCACGTGCGACGCCGGGCTCGTCGGGTACAGCTTGCAGACGTACGCCACGAGGATGGCCCAGTTGACCCCGCCGAGGTACCCGGCAACGTTGGAGTAGACCTGGGATGTTTTTTTTCCCCCCCCAAAAAAAGGTTTCCGAGACTTGTGGGTTGCTTTTTTCTACCTTCTTTCTTTTTTTTCCGGACCGAAAAATGAAAAGAGAAAACAGAAAAGGCAAAAAAGTAGAAACATCGGTCCATCCTCACCCCTCGCCTCTCGGCCCACAGCTTGATAAACCGCAGCGCCGCCCTGAACGCCACGGGCGGCGGCGGCACCTCGGCGAGGATCGTGTCGGTGACGCGGCAGCCGTTGAGCGACCGGACGCTCTGCTCGTCCGCCCCGCGCAGCGTCGACGGCGCCGCGATGTCGAGGTCCCTCGGCAGCGTCGGCACGGCGAGCCTGGCGTAGAGCAGGTCGATGCTGATCCCGCCCAGGCGCATCTTGATCACGGGCACGAACGAGTCCGGCACCGGCTGCAGCTCCGAGCAGTCGGGGAGGTCCCTGAGCATGCGCTCGAAGCAGAAGGGCTCGGCGCCGAAAAAGTGCGTCGCGCGCTCCGCGAAGCAGGGGCCGACGCAGAGGGTGTCTATGTCTGCCCCGGGGCCGTGGACGCCGAGGCGGTAGGAGCCGAACGTGAAGATGGCGGCGCCGCCGCGGCCGGCCGGGGCCCCGCCATCGCTTCCGCCGCCGCCGCCGCCGCCGGGGAGCGCGTCGCTGTAGCCGACGGCCGCGGCAACGCGCCTCACCCACTCATTGGCCAGGGCGTCGAGCCTTCCGAGGATCTCCTCGCGGAGCTGGGCCTCGGAGCGGGGCTCGTAGAGGTTTTCGTCGCGGAGGGTCTGTTTGTTTTCGGACGGGGGTGAGGGGGGTGAGCAAGGTTTTGAGGTCGCCGACGATCCAAGTCTGCAGATTTGGCGTCAAAGAGTGGCAAGAGCTCTTTCTCTCTCTCTCTCCTCTGTCTCTCCTCTGTCTCTCTTCTTCGCACCTGCTCGAGGGCTGCCGAGTGCGCAAGTTCCTCTGCCGACGGCGGCGCGACGGAGAACGGGGTCAGGTGGGGCCTGTGGAGCACGATTACGCCGGTGTTTTGCCGCTGCATTGGAGCTTTTCTTTCCTCTTCCTCGCTCGCTCGCTGGCCGTGCGCCCTTGTTTCTCGTCTCTTGAGCTCAAAAGGAGGGCTCTGTCGAAGCTCTGCCTCGGGCAAAGAAGGAAGCTGGCGTTCGGAGCAAAGAGGATGAGCAGGCACAATGCTTGTCGATGCCTCTTGCCCTCCTTCCTCACTCCCCGAAAAAAATGAGGCGGCCCTTCGATCGCCTCTACTCTTCTTCGCCCGAGGTTTTTTTTCTCCCCAAGCGAATCGGCGCACACTTTTTCTCGCGCAAACTTCGGCGCCGAACTGGGACTCGTTTCGCCCCGATTCTTTGGTCAGCACTACGCAGCAAAGAGTAAGAACCCGTCCACAGGGAGCGTTGACAGCATGGCCTCGACGGCGCTCAGGGCATCGGCCCCGACGATGATGGCCCGATCTCCAAAGCCTCGCACGCCCGTCACGACCCCGGCCACCTCGCTCCCCCGCCGCGCACCGGGCCCTCCCTCGAACCGGAGCGCGCAGCAGCAGCAGCAGCGGCGGCGGCGGCAGCGCCTCCCCTCTGCCCCCTCTCGCGGCTCCGCCGTCGTCCCTGCGGCCCTGCGCAACATTGACCCGCCCGAGGCCCTCCTCTTCGACTGCGACGGCGTGCTCCTCGAGTCCGAGGCCGTCGGCCATCGAGAGAGCTTCAACGCCGCTTTCAAAGAGGAGGAAGCGCTGAAGCCCGACGCGCACGAGTGGTCCGAGGAGGAGTACGGCCGCTGGCTCAAGATCGGAGGCGGCAAGGAGCGCATGGACGCCTACTTTAGGAGCGTCGAGGCGACCCAAAACCCGTACAGGACGCTCAAGGACGAGGGCGCGAGGAGGGAGCTCCTGCTCAGGCTCCACAAGCGCAAGACCGACCTTTTCATGGAGCGCGTGGAGTCCGGGGCCATGCCGCTGCGCCCGGGCGTCAGGAGGCTGGTCGAGGAGGCCATCGGCCGCGGCGTCAAGGTGGCGGTCTGCTCGACGTCGAACGAGCGCGCCGTGACGGCGATCGTGAGGCACCTGCTCGGGCCGGAGGTCTTCGCGGCGATGCCCGTCTTCGCCGGCGACGTCGTGGCGAGGAAGAAGCCGTCCCCCGACGTCTACCTCCTCGCCGCCGAGAGGCTCGGGGTCGACCCGGCGCGATGTGTCGTCGTCGAGGACTCCGAGATCGGGCTCGCCGCGGGCAGGGCCGCGGGCATGCGCGTGGTCGTCACAAAGTCGCGGTACACCGAGGACGAGCGCTTCGAGGGCGCCGACGCCGTCTTCGACTGCATCGGCGAGAAGGGCGACGAGCGGTTCTCTCTGGACGATCTGACGACGCCAGGTCCGTTGGGGGACAGCAGCAGCCGGGCGGCGGTGCTCGAGGAGGAGTAGCTGAAAAGAAAACGGAGAAAACTCTGACAAGCCCGTTTCAAAAAAAAAAAATCGTTCAACTTCCACCTCTCGCTCTCTCCCTTCTTTCCCACTCTCTCAGGCTCGTTCTGGCTCAACCCTCCGCTGCCGCGCGACGCCGAGGGGAACTGGTACGGCGGCGGCGGAGCCGCGCAGGGGCGGGAGATCGAGTTTGACGTGGACCCGCTGTGAGTGAGAAAAGAGAAGAAAGAAAATAAAAAAGGTAAAAATAAAGCAGAAAAGGGTTAACGATTAACAGGTTTAATTGTGTTTGTTTTTTCTTTCTCTCTCTCTCGAAAAACGTTTTCCGTTCTTCTTGTCTTCCGCGTGCTCTCTCTTCGCCTCTCCGAGGCGGCTCGCTTTCTTCGGGTGCACGAGCGCGCGCGATCAAAAGTAGTGCGTTCGCCCGAGCGAGGGACGCGGAGAGAGGGGGAGAGAGGAGAGAGACGTCAATTTTCCGTTTCGTGACGGCCGCGGCGCCCGGAAGCGCTCGCTGCCGTCGCGATTTTCCATTTTGGTTTTCATGTAACACAGAAAGAACTGAATAAAGGGCGAACACAAGGGGATGGGGGGGGCTATATCTTGGTGACTTGAAGAGAGCGTGCGTTTTGTGTGTCAGTGTTTTTGAGTTCACTCGTTTGTTGAGGAGAAGGAAGCCGCCGTCGCCGTCGACCTCTTCTTTCACTCCTTTCCTCTCTCTCTCCTTCCTACTTCCTAACCCTCTTCACGCCGCGGCCTCCATCTCCCCCTCGTCGTCCTCGATCTTCGGCGCCAGGTAGAACGCGATGTGCCCCACGTCCTCGATGGCGTAGTTGACGACGATCGGCAGCTCCTTGCTCATCGAGAGCGTGACCGAGGGCGACAGCGGCGTCGCCTTGGCGAACGAGTTGAGGTAGCGCAGCGCGAACGACAGCGTGACGGGCTCCGTCACGTCGATGGTCGTCGCCTCCTCGGGCTTGTCGGCCGAGGCGTTCTGTTTCAGGGTAACGTTGGCGGAGCCCATGTCGCCCGAGGTCGAGAACTTGACGCCGTCCTTGGTCACCGAGATGACGACAGTGTCGCCGATCGAGGACAGGTCGCGGACGATGCGCGCGAACTCTGCCGAGGGCATCTTGACCTATTGGAATGAGGTGGGTATGAGGGAGGGAGAGAGAGAGAGTGAGGGTGAGTTTTGGGACTTTTTTCCCTCCCTTGCTCGCAAAAAAAAAAAAAACTGAACCCGAAAAAAAAACCGAAAAATCTACTTCTTCTTACCGTCGCCCCGTACTCCGAGTCAGGGATGCCGAGCTGCTCCGAGTCGATGTCCATGAGCTTGAGCTCGAAGTCCGAGATGCGGTCGGCATTCTTGGACTCGAACATGAAGGTGACGACGTCGCCGGTGTCCTCGGCCTTTTTTTTTTTTTTTTTTAAATGCAAAGAGGGGGTCGCGGTTGAGGTTGAGAGAGAGAGCGGAAAATTTGAACGAGAGAGACGCGCAAGCGAGAGAGCCGTCGACGACGACCGACGGCAACTCGATCTTCGAATCTGGTGGCTCGCCTGACCGCTTTGCGGATTTCATTTTCGTTTGCAAGCAGAGAGACCACAACAGCGTCTCGACTCGAGCGAGCAGAAGTGGGAATCGCGCCTCTCCTTCGGGTCTATATAGCGGAGAGCGAAAGCGTCGCTTGTCTTCCGCCTGTCGCTTCGAAATTCCCTCTCTCTCAAAAAAAAAAGGCTCACCTTCATCGTCACCGTGTCGTCGTTGTTAGCGCATTTGAGCATCTTGGCCATGTTGTTGAGGTTGATGCCCATCGAGAGGTTACGGTCGCAGCGGTAGTGCTCGAACCCGTCGGAGCGGAGCTGTTTTGAAGCGGCAAGAAAGAGGGAAGAAGGGAACGTCGAGGGTGAGAAGAAGAGGACGAAGAAGAGGAGCATGATTTCAATCGCGCGCGAGGCGAGAGGAAGAGATTCGTCGAATGAGCCTTTCGCGCAGCAGCCTGTGACGGTCCCTTTCTCCTGTCCTTCGCTCCGATTGCGAGATCCGATCGCGCTGGCGAGCGAGCGTGAAAGAGCAGGGACGATAAAAGCAAGCAAAGACACGAAAACGAGCGCTGAAAAGTTTGACGTCGGTCGAAAGAAGAAAAAAAACGACGAGCGCGATTCGATTTGTTCGGCAAAGCATTTGCGCCTGCGTTGGTTTTTCGTCGCGTCGCCGCCGTGCCCGCTACCCTCCGACCCGCTCTCTTTGTTTCACCGACATGCCCTCTGCGACCCGCTCTCTGCACTCATCGAAAGAGAAATGCCAAAAACACGGAAGAACCCCAACATATCCTCTCTCTCTCACCATCATCGACACGAGCGAGACGTGCGACGAGTCCATGGCCTGGAGGCCGAAGCCGGTCGCCGAGCAGTCGAAGTTGGCGTCGGTGACGAGCTCCTTGACGGCGTCGAGGAGCTTCTTGAGCAGGGCGCCCTGCTCGAGTCGGGCCTCGAACATGGTTGAGAAGGAGGGTTTTTGTGAAAAAAGCGAGGGAGCGAGGAGGACGAACGAAAAAAAGGCTGCAGAGCGAGTTGTGAGATGAAAGAGGTGGGGGGGGCCGTCGAAACGAAGGTCTCTCGTTCGGAACGAGGAGAGGAAAAAAACTTCACTCTCGTGCTTGCAGGAAAAAAAGCAAAGCAACAAAGGAGACGACTTTACGCTGCCAAGTCGCTCGCGCGCCCTCCTTTTCAAACGTCTCTTTTTCCACGTCTGCAGCGAGGTTTGAAATCTCTGCCAGCTTTTCACTAGCGAACCTTAGTAGCCGAGAGAGAGAGCGGCGACAGAGAGCGGGAGAGCGTAAGAGGAGAGAGAGAGAAACTCTAGTCCTTTCTCCGATGAGAGAGCGGCAAAACTCGTGCTGCTCCTCCTGCGGCGCCCCCGGTGGCGGCGGGGCCAGCGGCCGCCCTCCCTTGCTCGAGTGCGTCGAGTGCCTGCGGACGAAGGACGTGTCCCCGGTCAACTGCACTGCGTGCTTTGAGGCGCACTGGGTGCAGCACAGGGACGGGTAAGGGGATGGATGTTTTCCCCCTTTTTTCCCACTAAATTCTTCGATAGTTGCGACGACGACGACGCCCGACAGATTGACTTGTCTTTTTGGGGCTTCATTCTTCCCTCTTTCCCGCCTCGCGCGTGGCCGATTGCGATGGCCGATTGCGCACAGTTCGCGTCGATAATGTCACTGCAAAGGATACAAAGCAAGAAAACTTAGCCGATCGACTCTCTCCTCTCTCTTTCGAACAACAACCACAAAAAAAACCTTCACTAGTCTCCTCTCCCCGACCGCCGTCGCGTCGCCGCGCTCCCCCCCGCTCTTCAGCTCCGGCTCCGGGGGCCACCTCGGGAGCCCTCCCTCCGGGTCCGCCGGGGCAGGGACGGGGCAGCACTACCACAGGTACGGCACGAGCCCCCCGGGCTCCTCGGGCGCGAGGGGCGGAAGCAGGGGAGGGCTCGCCGGCCTCGGCGCGCTGGCCCAGGGAGGGGGCGACGGCGCCGCTTACCACCAGCGGCAGCAGCAGCAGCAGCAGCACCACCACCACTACAGCAGCCTCGAGTCGCCGACCCACGGCGACGGCGGCATCGGGATCGGAGGTGGCGGAAGCGGCTCCCCCTACACGCCCGACGGCGACCGGGGCGTCGGCGTCGGCAATGGCGTCAGCGTCGTGGGCGGGCTGCACCGGTACGGCTCCGACGCCTACGACCTGGTCAGGCAGGGCGAGAGCGAGCATCGGAGCTCTTCGACCTCCTCCTCCTCGGGGCTGCTGGGCCTGCTCCGAAACCAGACCAACCCTCCTTCTTCTTCCTCTTCGGCGGCGGCGCTCTCCGCCGCCGCCTCGGCCGCGGCGGCCTCCTCCCCCGTCGCCGCCGCCGCGGCCGCGGCCGCGTCCGCGGCCCTGCAGCAGTTGAGGTCTGAGAGCGGGAGCCTGGGCCTGGGCCCGATAGGCGGCGGCGGCGGGGGAGCGGCGGTCGCGGCGAGGAGGGACTGGCCGAGCTACAGATAGAGAGAGAAGAAAGAAAAGAGGAAGAGAGAAGGGGCGAAAGAAAAAGAGGAAGAGAAAGAGAAAGAGAAGGAAGAAAGGGGAGAAAGGACGGGGACTTGGGAAGAAAAAAAAACACTCTTTCTGCAGCCCCCTCCCGAGCCTTTACGCATCTGCCCCCCCCCCTTTCCCTGTAACAAACCATTCCCTTTTCCTTGCCGCATTGAAAAGCGACACTGCGACCTTGACTACGAGCTAAAAAAAAAAACTGGAATAAAGAATCGTCAGTTTACAAAACGGAAAGAGGAAAAAGAAAGAAGAAAGTCAAAAGAGGGAGAGCTTGCTCCCTGTCCCCCCCCCTCCCTACCCCTCCCTCTCGCTCTCTCCCCTAGTGTGGCTCCAGCGCCGCCAGCTCCGCCTTCAGTTGCTCCATCTTCAGGCCCATCGACCGCCTCACGCTGCCCCTCTTCTCCTCGTCGAGCGAGGAGAGCACGTCGTCGAACGCCCGGAGCGTCTCCCGCACGCCGGCGTACGCGGCGTTGTAGCTCTCCTCAAAGTGGACAGTCCCCTCGTCCTCCTGCGCGTCCTCGAGGTCCTCCCTCGCGGTGGAGAAGAGGCGGTTGACGGCGTCAAGGCGCGCGTCGAGGCTTTCCTCGCCGCCGGCGGGGGAGGAGGAGGAGGAGGAGGCGAAGGAGCGGCGGCGGAGGCTGTCGGGGTCAACGGGCATCGTCGTGGTCGTCGGTTGGATCGCAGAGGCAGTCATGGAAGGCTTCGCTTCTCCGAGACGCCTCGCCGTCGCTTCGCCAAGAAGCAGCCGCGAGCGCCCCGCCGCGATGGAGAGCGTCGCGAGCGAGCGGCGGAACATCCCCGTTTTCGTACAAGGGAAGCTCCTCGCGCGACGCTAGGAAAACGTTTTGAGGCGTCGATGGAAGTCAGAGCCGAAGAAAGTGTGCGAGTCTCAGAGAAATCGAATTTGTTTGGACGCTGGCCGCCACCGACCTCTCTTGGGGCTTCCACTCTGCACCTCTTTCTTTCCCTCCGCCGTCCGCTGGCTAGCTCCTAGCCAAGCGAGTGGACGCGCGCGCTGCATCTGGAGTAGCTTCTCCCCCCGTCGTTCTACTAGCATCAGCACGCTGCTGTCCATCGAACGATATGGCGGCCCCTTCCCCAGAGGTCACCTCGACCAACATCGCCGCCGTCTCATTCGCTTTCTTCGGCGACGAGGAGGTGCGGCGACTGTCGGTCTGCAGGCTCACCAGCCCCATCGCCAGGGACAACCTGGGAGCCCCGGTCCCGGGGGGGCTCTATGACCCTTCCATGGGCCCGCTGGAGATGCACGAGCGGTACGTTTTGTGGTGGTTGCGCGAGAGTGGAGAGGCAGAGAGAGGGAGAAAGATGGAGGGAGGAGGAGCATTTGAGGCAGTCGTCGATCGATGGCTTTTCTAGTACGGATGGCTTTTCATGGTTTTCGGCATTTTGCAGCCGCGGGGCTTGGCCTACTGATGCTGCTGCCTCTGCCTGCGTTGAGATGCGCCTTGATTGCAAAAAAAGGCTCCAGTGCATTTATTTCACGGATTCAAAGCTCAGAGAGGGCGTGAGCGAGGGCGCCGCATGTCGCTCTTTCTTTTTTGCTGCTGCCGGCCGTCGACGAGCGCTGAAGCGTCGGCGGCGGCGGCGGCTCTCTTTCTTCCTCGTTCTTCTCTTCGATATCACCTCTCTCACCCTCTTCCTCAACCTCAAAACTCAAAACCCAAAACCCCAGCTGCGTCACGTGCGGCCTCCCCGGCGCGGCCTGCGCGGGCCACTTTGGCCACATCGAGCTCGCCGTTCCGGTGTACAACCCCTTGGTCTTCGGGTGAGGGACGGCTTACTTCTTCTTCTTCTTCTTCTTCTTCTTCTTCTTCTTCTGCCTTGTTTTTCCCTCCACGCCGAGTCTCTTCTTCTACGCTCGCTCTCTCCGCTCACTTTTCTCTCCTCTCTTTCTCTTTCTCTCTCTCTATGCGAACCGCAGGACTCTCTACAAGCTCCTCAAGTCCACCTGCCTCCACTGCTTCCGGTTCCGCATGAAAGCCGCGGAGGCTGACACGTTCGCGCGGCGGCTGGCGCTTTTGAGGGAGGGGCGGGCCGTCGAGGCGGCGTCGCTCGCGGGGCCGCCGCGGGAGAGGGCCAACGGCAGGAACACGAAGGGCGGCGACGAGGACGGCGAGGAGGGGATCTCCCTGGGCAGTGGCGACTCCGAGGCCAGCGGCAGCGAGACGGAGGGAGGCGGCGACGCCGCGCGGGGGAAGAAGAAGGGACCGAAAAAGGCCGAGGCCAAGGCGAAGAAGGAGCGGAGCGCCCCTGGCACGCCCCCTCCCGCCCCCTCGCCTCCTTCCCGCGCCTCCTCCTCCGCGCCGCCGACCTCCCTCTGCATCGAGGCCGCCCGCGAGCTGGAAGTCGAGCTCTTCCGCCGGCAGCCGGCCTCCGTCTGCGCCAACTGCGGCTGCCACAACCCGTCGATCAAGCGCGACGGCGTCTCGAAGCTGTTCGTCGCCAGGCTGCAGCCGCACCGCGAGGCGCAGAACGCGGCCGCGGGCGTCTCGGTGCTCCCCGCCGTGCCCGCCCCCGGGAAGGAGGGAGAAGAAAGAGCCGTCTCCCACGAGGCGGTGGCGCTGGAGCAGGCCCTGACGGCCGCGACCGCGAGCGCGAGCACGAGCGCCGCCGCGGCTCCCTCGCTCCTCTCCGAACGGCAAAACTTGACCGGCGCCGCCGCGGCGGGCCTCCGACTGATGACGCCGGCCGAGGCCCGGGAGGTTGCGCGCCGGCTCTGGCTCGCCAACGAGGCGCTTCTTCGGGAGCTCTACGCCAAGAACGCGCCCGGGGGCGTCTTCTTCGCCAGCGGAGGAGCGGGGGGACGGAAACGCGCGCCCTCCTCGGCCGCTGCGTCGGCTTCAGCGCCGGCGCCGGCGGCGCCCGGGGGCTGGCGCGAGGCTTACCGCTCCTTCTTCGTCTCGACGGTCGCCGTCCCGCCCAACAGGCTCAGGCCTCCGTCGAAGCTGGGCGACGCCACTTTCGAGCACCCGCACAACATCGCGCTCGCGGCTGTGGTGTCGAGCTCCGCGGACGTCGCCGCCGCAGCCGCGCCGAAGAGGACCGAAGGGAGCGCCGACGCCATCCCTTCGGCCCCAGACCTCGCTGCCGGCCTCCGCGCCTGGCTCTCGCTGCAGTCGGCGCTCAACTCACTGATCGACTCGTCCGCCCCGGACGCAAGGAGCGCCAACGCCGGGGCCGCGGGCGTGAGGCAGGCGCTGGAGAAGAAGGAGGTGAGTTTTTTTTTGAGGAAGCGAAGGGGGGGGCGGCGCGCCGGGGGCGGGGGGGGGGGGGGGCGCGCGGGGGGGGGGGT
>Ga0315287_10005482_pt1 | contig 12506 bp, 13 predicted proteins | sample YL17G11_0_MG_FD_205037 | JGI IMG/M metagenome (GOLD analysis project Ga0315287, IMG submission 205037) | Sediment microbial communities from Yellowstone Lake, YNP, Wyoming, USA - YL17G11_0 | ecosystem: Environmental > Aquatic > Freshwater > Lake > Sediment | place: USA: Wyoming | collected...
AAGATTCTCGACTCGATGCGCATGACGACCCGGACCGACCGGATCGCCGGCGCGGTCGTGGACACCTACTCGTCTGACTTCGGCACCGTCAACATCGTGCTCGACCGGAACATGCCGACCGACACGGTGCTCATCATCGAGGCGTCCCGCATCGGCTTCGGCCCCCTGACGGACCACGCCCTCAAGGTCATCGACATCCCGCAGACCACGGGCCTCAAGAACACCAAGCAGCTCTACGGGCAGTACACGTCCGAGACGCGCGACCTCAAGGCCCACGCCAAGATCACGGGCCTGTCCACCTCGTAACAGTTGAGCGGGGGGGGTGAGAGCCCCCCCCGACTCCCGAAAGGAAGTCGCTCACAGTGCCTCGCTTCAAGCCCCACGGCTACATCCGGACCTTCCACGATCTCGCGAAGGTCACCCCCTCCGCGGCCGCCGTGGAGACGTTCACCAACCCGCTCGCCGCGGTTCACGACCGCCTCATCACCCACGCGACGGTGATGAAGGTCGGCCTCTACACCGTCCTCAACGGCGGGATCTCGGCCGACGGCTACGCCCACCCGGTCTCCCTCATCCGCACCGCCGACGGCACCGGCGACACGCCGGGCACCGTGAAGTTCACGGGAACCGACAGGCAGGGCGGCACGATCACCGAGACCCTGACCGTCTCCGGCACCAACACGACCACGGTCAACGGGACCAAGTGCTTCCAGACCGTGACCTCCATCGAGGGCATCGGCTGGGTCCAGGCCGGCGGCGCTTCGGACCTCATCGACTGCGGCTTCGGGGCCATCGTCGGGCTGGGCCAGGCTGCTTCCGCCGACACCGACATCCTCAACGTCTACGACTACACCTCGCTCGCCACCACCGCGTCCTTCGCGGGCAAGGGCGGCGGGACGGTGTCGAGCACCTACTTCACCCCCACGGGCGCCAACGGCACCTTGGACTACACGGTGGTCTACCAGCCCGCCCAGTCCACCGCCCTGTTGGCGGCCACCGCGGCGACCATCTCGACCTCCGCCGCCCTCGGCTTCGACGCCGAGGTCGATGAGTTCGGCTTCCGCATCTCCAGCGCTCTCGCGGGCACCGGCGGCACCCTGACCTTCACCCTCTGCGACGCCTCGGGCAACGTGATCGCCACGCTGACCCCGACCCTCGCCACCGGGACGGCCGGGACCACGGTCAAGACCAACACGATCATCGAGGCGTACAAGCACCTCTACGACGCCTCCACCCTCGTTCTCAAGCGCACCGCAACCGGAACCGCGTTCACGGCCGGCGGCGGATCGTTCTACGTCAGGCTGCGCCAGCGCACGCAGGCTTGACCGCCGGGTGGGCGGGGCTGTCCGGTAGCCGGCCCCGCCCCCACCCCCTCGCTACCGAACAAGGAGAGCTACCGTGATCTTGTACTGCAAGGACACGCCGGGCCTGCACGTCGGCCCCGGTCGTCCCGGCTCCGTCAACGTCATCGACTTCCGCGACGGCTACGCCGAGGTGGACGACGCCGATCCGCTCTACGACGAGAAGATGAGCTGGATCGACAAGGCCGCCAACGCCTACGGCATCCGCAAGCTCGAAGTTGACGAGGTCCCCGTCACCGACCCCAACGCCCCGAAGTGCCCTGCCTGCGGTCAAGCCTTCGCGACCGAGCGGAAGCTCAACGGGCACATCATGGGCGCGCACCGCAACCGGAAGGAATAGACCGTGGCAACGACGCTGGTCAACCTGCGGGCCAAGCTCAACGGAGAGATCGGCGTCGCCACCGATGCCGAGGCGTCCCCCTGGAGCGCGGCGGTCCGCAACAACGCCATCTCCGACGGCTACGCGGCGCTCTGGCGGAACGGCGTATGGAAGGCCGTCAAGCAGGACTACCCGACGGTCGAGGGGCAGGTGGTCTACGCGGCCGCTACCGCCCGCCGGTTGAACCGCCTCGAACTCCTCGACTCGTCCCTCAACGTCGTCTCCCGGCCGGTCGGCTTCCTGGAGCCCGACGGGTCGGGGACGACGCAGCTCGTCCTCGCCGCCGGCATCACCGTCGGCTACACCCTGCGGGTCTACGGCTGGACGGCGTACCTCTCGACGTTCGCGGGTGACTCCACCCCCGACGACCTCGACGCCGAGTACAACCGCATCCCGCTCCTCAAGGCCAAGGCGATCCTGTACCGCCAGCAGCTCGCCACGTTCGCGCGCTACGGCGAGCGGCAGGCCGTCGCCCCCGAGATGAACGCGACCGTGGACCAGCTCCTCGGCATCGTCGCCGCGGCGGAGCGCGAGTTCACCGACGAGTGCAAGGCCCTCGCCAACCTCCGGGTCCGCGTGGGGCAGCCGTTGTGAAGAACAGCCGCGCCACCTACGCCCACAAGTCCCTGATCCTCAACGAGCACTTTGTCGGCAATCCCCCCGTCCTCGACCGGACGAAGGTGAAGGACACCATCGCCGTTGACCGGGTCGTCATCCGGCCGAGGTTCCGGGACACCCGCGAAGCCCTCCATCTGGCGCAGGGCGGCACCGGGGGCCGGGTCCACAAGGGGATGCTGGAGATGCAGGCGCAGGGCCGCGTCCTCGTCCCCGACATCAGCCAAATGGCATCGTTGGAGGACCGCGAACGGGCGCTCAGGCTCGCGTTCGACCCCTACGAGTGCTACCGCGACTCCCCCGCCACGGACGGCTGCTACGCCCTCTCGTGGCTGGAGCCGACCCTCGATACGACGAACTACCCGACCGGCTGGATGGCCGTGACGCGCTACGTCCGGCCGGTGGCGCAGCCCGAGACCCAGTGGTCGATCAACGACCAGTCCTACCGCTCGTGGGCGGTCGGACTGGTGGCCCCGGACCCGCGCCTCTACGACACCGGCTCCACCTCCCATACGGTCTCCGGGGCCGGGGTGGCGACGATCATCAACAAGGGCTCGATCGCCGGTCCGCTCCGGGTCACGATCACGATGGCCGAGGCCGGTGCCAGCAACTTCACGATCACCCGTTCGGGCGTCTCGTTCGTTCTGAACCTCTCGGGCTGCGTGGCTCTCGACTCGATCATGGTCAACATGGAGACGTGCGGCCCGTTCGGGGCTGGCCGATCCATCCTCCGGAACGGCATCCCCGCGTTCTCGCTCAAGACCTCGGGCCCGACCTCCTGGCTCGATGTTCCCGCGGGCACGACGAGCTTCACGCAGGTCAACACGACCGGGGTTACCTCCGTCCTGTACGAGTGGGCGCACGCCCGGCCATGAGAAGGTCACCATGCCGAACATCGGACCGCTAGAACTCATCGTCGTCCTCGTCCTCGCGCTGCTGATCGTCGGTCCGGGCAAGCTGCCGGCCGTCGGCACCGCCCTCGGCCGTGGCATCCGCGAGATCCGCGGGGCCGTCACGGACGCCGAGGAGGCAACCAAGCCCCCCGAGACGCCATGACCGACCTGACGCGGCGCCAGTTCATCGCCACGAGCCTCGCCGCCTGCGGTGCGCTGGCTGCCCCACTCGTCTTCGGGTACGGAGCGCTGGGCAAGGTTCGCCCGAAGCCCCCCCGGCCGACGCCGTCCCCGACGGCCTCGCCAACGCCGTCCCCGACGCCACGGCCGACCGCCTCGCCAACGCCGTCCCCCTCCCCGCCGCCGATCCCAACGGGCGGGGCGTTCGCGGGGCTGGCCTTCTCCCCGGCCTTCGCGGTCCTCTACGACTGGCCTGACACACCGCACATCGCAATCTAGGAGCACGTCATGGGCATCAAACACGCGTTCACGAGCCCCAAGTCGGACCCGGCGGACGCCACGCTCGTCCGGCCGACGAACTGGAACGCGGACCACACGGTTGCCGGGAATACCATTGCTATCGGGGGATCAAACCTCGTCTCCGGTACCGGCAACCCGGAGGGTTCCGTAGCTGCGACGGTTGGATCTATCTTCATGCGGAGCGACGGCGGCGGGCCAGCGAGCACGCTGTACGTCAAGACCACCGGGTCCGGCTCTACGGGTTGGAGCGTGGTGTCGGTCACTCCGGGGGCAGAGCCGCCAACGGGGAACCTCCAGGCTGCGATCAACGCCGCCACCGCTGGTGGGACGGTTGATGCAACGGGTGGCACCTACACCGGCCCCGTCACCATCAACAAGGCGCTCACGCTCATCGGCGGGACGATCAACTGTCCTGCTGGGGTCTCGGGTATCAACGTCACCGCCAACAACGTGACCATCGACGGCACGACGATCGCCGGAGCGGGGATCACGGGCGGCGGTGAGATCTACGGCATCATGTGTCAGGGCACTTCCGGCGCGTGGCGTACTGGCCTGACCATCCGCAACACGACCATCACCAACTTTGCCTGGGATGGGATCTTCTTCGAGTACGTCAACGGCTTCACGATCTATCACAACGTAGTCAACGACATCAAATACGGTGCCATTGTCGGGCGTGTTGTCACCAACGGGACGATCACGTTCAACACGGTTCGGCGGATCGACACGAACGGCGGCGCAGGCGACAACGCCTACGGCATCGCTGCCTTGGACTTCGGCACGGCGGGCGAGTTCTCGCATGACGTGACCATCGCCGACAACATTGTCTCAGACAACGCGTGGTGGGAGGGGATCGAAACCCACAACGGCCGCTTCATCTCCTTCCTTCGCAACGATGTGCGCCGCTGCTCGGTCAACCTTGAGATCACCAAGGCTGGCAGCGGTTCGCCTGCGAACTGCACCGTGACCGGCAACTACTTCGCAGAGCCGACGACCTACCGGGCGCAGGGCGGGCACCCCGTCATCCTTTATGGCTGCGCCACTGCTGCGTTCACCGACAACGTCTACGTCGGCTTTGGAGCAGAGAGCCCACCGGCCAATGCCCCCTGGTTCGACTTCAACAGTCTTTCGACCAACCTGACGGCCATCGGCAACACCGTCACGCCATGACGCGAGGGTAGCCCCCAGTGTCCGTCACCGTAAGCAAGTTCGCGAACGCCAACGCCGTCGTCACGACGGGTTGGACTAACCCGACCTACGCCTACGCCGACGACACCTCGTTTGCCACGGCCGCCGCGGCGGCGAGCGCCACGGTCAACAGCGACTACGGCTTCGCCGACTTCTCCACGAGCGACATCCCCGACGGCTCGACCATCACCAGCGTCACGATGTCGGCGCGGGTGAAGTGCGCGGCCACCACGACGAACGTCACCCACGGCATCCAGGGCCGTGTCTCCGGCGCGAACTCCGGCTCGGAGGCGACGAACACCGGCAACACGTCCGAGGCGACGATCACCGCCACGCTCTCGGGCGTCACCCTAGCCAACCTGCGCGCCGCCTCCACCGTCCTCAAGGCCCGCGTCCGGCAATCCCGGATCGGCACCACCTCGCGCACCTCGTCTCTCGACTGGGTCAACATCACCGTCGTCTTCCAGCCATATACCAACGCCGCCGCGGTCAAGGCCGCCGGAACGGGCGTGGCGCAGTGGGGCGGCGGCGGCGGGCCGGCCCTCGTCCAGCACCTCGGGGACGTGGCGCTTGCCGCGGACCTCAACACCATCGTCCTGACCGTATCCAAGACGGTGACGGTTGGGAACACCATCGTCGTCGGCGGGGCGTGGAACGCGACGGATGTCGTCACCACGACCTGCACCGACAACCTCGGGAACACCTACACCCGCATCGAGAAGACGATCGCGTTTCACTCGACGGTGCTGTTCGTCGCCCCCGTCACGACCGGCGGCTCGCTCACCACCGTCACCATCGCCATCGGCGGCTACGCCACCCTCCGAACGATTATCGCCGCCGAGTATTCGGGGGTCGGAGCGTTCTCCGTGGCCGGCGCCGGGAGCACCGGGACCGGGACGACGGGCACCTGGGTCACCAACAAGACCCTGCCCGCCACCGGGATCGCCTTCGGGGCCATCTCGACCTACAACGCGGGCGTCGCGCAGACCGCGGGCTCCGCCTCCGGGTCGCCCTCCACCTCGATTACCAAGGAGGGCTGGCAGACCGGCCAGCCGGCCATCGGCCTCTACCACGCCATCGCTGGCGGGTCGCAGGTCACCGCGTTCAGCGGCACCACGACGTTCGCTTCGTCGGACTGGACTGCCGCTGGCGCGGTCTACTCCCCGTCGGGCGGCGGAGGGACCGGGCCAGCGGTCAAGGTCAAGCCGACCGGACTGGTCGCGTCCGGGACCGGCGGGGCGGCATCGGGCGCGGGGAGTAGCGGCACGGGCGCCTTCGATGGCGCCAGTTTCGACCCCGCTTCCTTCTACGTCAGTGAAGTCGGCGGCGGCTCCGCGGAAGCCTCCTCCCTCGTCGCGTCCGGGACCGGCGGAGCTTACCAACCGGTCATCTCCACCACGTCGCACGTCTCCGTCGGAGCCTCTACCGGGTACGGGTCCGTCACGGTTCCCGGTGGGCACCCCAAGCTCGTCACGAACGCGAGCGCAGCGGCCTCGACCGGGACGGGCGTCACCGCGGCAGCCAAGGTCAAGCCCCGCCCGACCGTCGCCGCTGGCACGGGAGCGGCTGGGGCCGCCACGAAGACCGTCAAGCCGCGCGCCCTCGTCGCGGCTGCAACCGGCACCGGCTACTGGAACAACGCCACCACCAAGGTAAAGTCCCCGGCCACCGTCGCAGCCGGAACCGGAACCGGCGTCACGGCGCTCGGCCGTCCGGGTGGGAGGGCGGCCGCGGTCAAGGCAGCCGCCACCGGCACCGGAGTCCTCGCGTCCACCAAGGTCAAGCCCCGCCCGACCGCAGCCGCCGGAACCGCCACCGGAGTCGCCGCGGCCGGCAGGCCGGGCGGACGCGGAGTAGCCACCGTTGCGGCGGTCACGGGCACCGGCGTTGCGGCCACCTCGAAGATCAAGGCCACGACGAGCGCCGGCGCCGCACCGGGAGCGGCCCACAACGCCACGGTCAACACGTCCGCCATCCACCAGGCCCCGGCCCTCAACGCGGCCGGGACCGGCTCCGCGGGGGCTGCCGTCCACGTCCGGCAGGCGCTCGTCGCCGCCGGCACCGGGACCACCGGGTCCAGCCCCAGGCTCGGCGTCCCCGCCTCCGTCGCCGCGGCCACGGGTGCTGCCGCCAGTGTCGCCCACGTCCGCCAGGCGCTCGCCTCCGAGGCCACGGGTGCCGCCGCGGACGCGGTGGCACGCGTCATCGGCTGGACCGAGGTCGGCCCCACCGCATCGGCAGGCACCGGGTCCGCCTTCCGCGCGTCGCTGACGGCCAAGGTTGGCACCAGCGCCGCCTCCGGGACGGGGGCCGGGGCCGGGGCGACGACCGCGATGGCCGCCACCATCAGGGCGGCGCCTGGAGTCGGCTCTGCCCTCAACCCGTCGATCAACACCGTCGTCAGCGGCAATGCCTCCGTCAACGCCCTCGTCGCCAGCGGGTCCGGAGACGGGCGCACCGCCAAGATCAAGGGGTTCGCCCACGCGCTTGTCGCCGCGGGCCTCGCGGCCGCTGCCGACCCCGGCATCCCGCCGACCCCTGCACCTCCGAAGTGGGCCGCGCCCTACGAGTACGTCATCGAACTGTTCGACTCCTCCGACACCTTCGGCCCGAACAACAAGCTCGGCGAACTCTGGGACATGCGCAACCTCGGCTGGAGCCGCTACGACCGGATGCCCGGCCGGGGCTTCTTCACGCTCTACCAAGACAGCCCGAACCTCGCGAGGATCATCCCGCTCATCACCCACGTCCGGGTCACCCGCTGCGCCCCGGCGGGCAACGTCGAGGTGTTCAACGGGATCGTGTCGGACTACAACTCGACCGGCGACGACGTGATCTTCGACATCTACGACTACGTCTCGCTCCTGTCCCTGTCCCGGAGCGGCTACCGGACGATGTACCCCACCAAGTTGATCGGGACCGAGATCGTGTTGCCCGAGTGGGCGCTGGCAAAGGGACCCACAAGCAACCTCGTGGTGAACGGCTCCTTTGAGAGCGGCTGGACTGGCTGGGGCCACCCGCACAGTGAGACAATCGACGCGACCGTCGCTCACGACGGGACGAAGTCGCTCAAGTTCACCGGGGCGCTCGGCTACGACTACGTGTCCGGGTCGTGGTCCGCAGTGGCGGGCCACACCTACACGCTGTCCTTCTGGATGCTCACCAGCGGGGCAACGTCCACTTCGGGCGCCGGGGTCGTCTGCGAGGGGGCGGGCGGGGGTGGCTACTTGGTCACCACCACCCTGCCGACTTCCTGGACGTTCTACACGACGACGTGGACGCAGACGACCACGAACGGCCGCAACGTCGTCCTCACCAACTCCTACGGCGGAACCTCGACCGGCACGATCTGGATAGACGACGTGCAGGTGCTTGACTCTGCGTCATCCTCCCCCCTCGCCTTCGTGACGACCGGAACCATCGAGAACCCGCTCGGGTCCGACAACCTCACGGCGATCAAGACCAACGCCCAGTTCGGCCTCATGGACCAGATGCGTCTCGCCCTGTTCTACGACCTGACCGAGATGGGCCGGGCCAACACGACTAACCAGGTCACCTACGAGATCACCCGCACCGCCCCGTTCACGTTCAACTTCTGGAAGAACAAGGGCTCCCTCGTGGACACGCCCCTCGTCCTCAACGGGACGGTGAGCGAGTACCAGCACGCCCCCAACTGGGCGGGCCTTCGCAACGACCTCGCTACCCTCGGCACGACGGTCGGCGGCGGCGCGACGGAGGTGGTCAAGGTTGACACGGACTCGTCGGACGTGTTCGGTCTCCGGCAGGGTGTGTTCGCGATCCAAACCCTCGCCGGGGCCTCGGGGACGGTGGAGACGGACCAACAGCAGGCCGTCGCCGCCCGCGCCCTCAAGACCGCGGCGAGGGGCCAGGGCGCCCTCTGGCTCACCCTCGTCCCCGGCATCATCGAGCCGTTCACCGGCTGGGACATCTGCGACACGATGCCCGTCGAGATCGTCAACGGGACCGACTCGCTCACCGGGGCGTGGCGCGTCGTCGGGGCACGGGCCATCGTGGGTGAGCCGGGCGAGCGGTCCCAAATCTTGATCGCAAAGGTACTCACATGAGCGATGACACCGCGGCCTACCTTGAGGAGCTGGCAGCCACGCTGGCCTCGTTCGGGTCCAACCTCGCCGCGCTGAGAATGGCGGAGTTCGAGAAAAGGGTCGCCCCGGAGCCGCCCGCGCCCTCCGTTCCCGCCCAGCCCCAGGTGACGATGGGTGGTGACGTGACTCCGGCCGGAACCGTCGGCGCAGTCGCTCGCCAGTACACCGGCGGGCTGGTCGTGGTCGGCTGCGGGGATAGCACCGCCCGCATCATCTCGGCAACAACCATGACGCCCGTCGCGGTCATTACCTTGGGGGGGGCAGCGACAATGGTCGCTGCTACCCCCGAGACAGGCTACGGGTTCTTTGCCTATGTGGGCAGCGCCGGCGACGGTTCCATCATCTCGACGGCCTCCTTCGTCCGCGCCGGGGTACTTACCGCCAACGCCTACGGCATCGCCATCACCCCCGACGGCGCGTACGCCTGGTGTACCGCGCCCGCGAGCAACTCGGTGTTCTATTTCGACACCGCGTCTCACTCCTTGGTGTCGTCCGTCGCCCTCGGTGCGGTGCCCTGCGGCATCGCGATCACCCCAGACGGCACCTGCGCCTACGTCGTCGCGGGCCAGTCGGTCAAGGTCATCCTGTTGTCCACCCTGGCCGTCGTGGCGACGATCAGCCTGCCCTCCGACGGCAGCTACCCCTACGGCATCGCGATCACCCCAGACGGCACCCGCGCCTACGTGTCCGACATCGCCGGTGGGAAGAACCGCGTGTGGTGCATCTCGACCGCGACCAACGCCATCACCGCGACCATCTCCACGGCCGGCTTCGGTACAGAACCCTACGGCCTGCGGGTCTCCCCGGACGGCGCCTATGTCTGGGCGGCCTTTCGGGGGTCCGATACCATCGGGGCCATCCGGACCTCCGACAATGCCCCCGTGTTCGACGTAGCCGTCGGGGACGGCCCGGTGGACCTCGCGATCACCGCAGACGGAGCCTACATCTGGGTCACCAACTACATCGCCGGCACGGTGTCCGTTGTCCGGACCTCCGACCGCACGGTCACCCGGACGATCACGGTCGGGGCCAACCCCCACGGCATCGCCATCGCGGGGGCTTGACTGTCGTGTCTGTGGCGTTGTGAACAAGGCAGGGGATTGAAATGAACCGGCGACTGGCATCCATCTGTTTCGCGCTCGTCCTGACCTTCGGGATGAGCGGATCGGCGCTCGCGGTTGACCCGCGCACGGACCCCGTGACGACCGGCAACCCCGGCCCTCCGACCGATCCCGTGGTCGGGTTCGACCAGCCGTGGTGGGGCGGCACGTTCCACGCGCCGCCGCAGCCCCCCCCGATCGAGGTCGAGACCACCGGCGCCGCCCTGGTCGGGACCTACGTCGGCCCGGCGGGCAGCCGGACCTACATCCCGGCGTTCCAGTACCAGCTCCTCTACTCCGACCCGCAGGGCGGTTACTCCTGCACCGCCTACTCGATGGCGATGGCGATTGACAAGGCGACCTATGGCGGGACGCGGGTGACGGGCCGCGAGGTCCGCGCCCTCTCGGGCGTCGTGTCCTACGCCGGCATGACCCTCGCCGACGCTCGGATCGCGAGCGCCAAGCTCCGCGTCGCGCTCGTCAGGGCCAACGGGACGTGGGCGAACGTCGTGGCGGTCCTCAAGGCGCGACGGGGGGTCATCCTCCAGGGCGTCTACTCGATGGTCCCCGTCGCCCTCCGAGGGCAGGTGAGCTTCCTCGGGCGGCACGCGATCTACGTTGACCACCTCCGGTCCGACGGGCTCTCTGCGTACGTCATGGACCCGCTCTCCCGATCCGGGGGTCGCTGGTGGCCCGCGAAGGTTCTCAGGTCGTTCGCCGAGAAGCTGGGCAGGGAGACGGGCATCTACCCGCTCGTCTATTTCAGCTACACGCGCATGACCCGGCTCTTTCGGTGACCGTCGTGTCTGCTGGAACGGAGACGGATGACGGGGTAGAGTTGACAGGGAAGGGACCGGCGCGGAAGGCGAAGGTCCCGCGCGAAGGCGAGATCAGTGCTCGCGAAGGGAAAGTAGTCATGCAGCCGCAGCCGCTACCGCTCTGGGTCCGCTCGTTCATCGTTGACTTCGTGGAGACCGGGCTGGCCGCTCTCCTCGCCCTGACCCTCATCGTTCCGACGAACGTCGAGCAGGGCAAGGAAGTCGCCCTCCTCGTCGGGGCCGCCGTCGCGGGCGCCCTCATCTCCGCCGTCCGGCGCGCGGTGCCGGGCTTCCTCTCCTGGCTGAACGAGAAGCTGGGAACCAAGGCATGACCGTCCCGCTCCTGACTTCCTATCAGGACTGGTACTGCCCCCAGTGCAAGAAGACCGACCGCACGCGCGCCCAGACGTGGGTCCACGGCGAGCGCGCCAGCAGGTTCCACACCTGTCCGAAGCTTCGGTACCTCCTGGCGCCGATGCTGCCGGCCACCCTCAAGGCCAAGGTGGAGGTACACGAGCGAGAGGACTACGTCAACGGCGACATGGTGCAGCTCGACCCCGAGCGCGGGCGGCCGATACAGAACATGGTCACGACTCGGGACAACGGGACGGACGCGCGTGTGTTCGCTCCCACGGCAACAGTGAAGTAGGAGACTAGGACAATGGCCTGGAGCGCCAGCAAGATCTTCGTCACTTTCATCGAGGACGTTCTGGAGAACACGGCGGCGTACAACCTCGCCACCGACGCCCCCAAGTGCGCCCTCTACAACAACACCCCCACCCCGGACAACACGGTCACCACGGCCAACCGGGCGTTCAACGCGGGCCAGTGGGCCACCGCGCAGGAGGTCTACGACGCCGCGGAGTGGGCGACCGGCGGGGTCGTGCTGACCAGCCCGCTCTCCACCACGGCAGCGGCCGTCTACACCTACGACGGGACGGACGTGGTCTCGACCGGCACCAGCGCCACGCTCGCGGCCGTCTTCGGCTGCCTGGTCTACGACGACACGGTCGCCGGTGACTACGGCATGTGCTACAACTACTTCGGGGGCACCAACTCGGTGACCGATGGCACCTTCACGATCGTCTGGGCGGGCACCGGGATCTTCACGATCACGCTCACCTAGTATGGGGTGCGCCCATGCGTAGTTCCGTGGGGGCCGTCGGGTTGACGGCCCCTATCCTTTCGGGCTGATATGGCTACCACCCTCTACTTCACGGACACGCTATCGGCGCTGTCCATCTCCGGCTACGTCGTCCGGACGCTGTCGTTCGAGCGGGGCAGCGGCGTCGTCACGAAGACTCAAGACACCAGCGCCGTTGACGCCTATGTTTACGACACGGGAACGACCCCCCTCGCCTTCGCCGTCCGGGTCGAAGGACTCACCACGACGGCTGCGGCCTATACCCACAACGAGTGGGGATACGAGTCCAGTGCGTACGCCAACTTCACTAACTGTTGGGGCACCCTCTACAGTTACACAGATGCCGGCACGTTGGTCACCGACATCTGCTACAACACCTCGGGCGCCACTGCCGAATACGGAAC
>Ga0315287_10005484_pt1 | contig 12506 bp, 6 predicted proteins | sample YL17G11_0_MG_FD_205037 | JGI IMG/M metagenome (GOLD analysis project Ga0315287, IMG submission 205037) | Sediment microbial communities from Yellowstone Lake, YNP, Wyoming, USA - YL17G11_0 | ecosystem: Environmental > Aquatic > Freshwater > Lake > Sediment | place: USA: Wyoming | collected...
CGCGGACCACCTTCTCGTACAGGTCGACGACCGGTGCGGGGAATTCGCCGCCGGGGGTGCGGAGCTTGGAGAGAAACCCGAACAGGGTCGTGTCTCCCAAATCCTCCTGCAGGTACACGCCCTGCGCGGCGTTTTCGGCATAGATCTCGGGCACGGACAGTCCGGCCGCACGGAAATGGCGTGAAAAGACCAGGAAGGCGCGGTTTTCGCCGGCGTCAGGACCCTGCACCCCGACCGCCGTCCGGCCGCCGCCGGCCAGACGCCAGTACTTCCGGCCGGATCCATCGCTCTTCAGCGCCGTGATCGAATCCGCGGCGGTGCCGAAGCGGTCCCGGAAGAGTTGTTCGAGCATCGGTTGCACTGCGACGGCACTCCAGCCCACGGCTCGTTCTCCCAACGGTCAATGGCGTCTGCTCCGGGGCCCACCCTGGCGATGGCCCCTGGCGGCCCCGAATTCCAAGGATGTTTGTACCGGATGCGCTTCCCCAGTGCCTACGGAATGATGCAAGGGCCGGACCGCGCCGGGTTTGAAGACGTGTCCGTCCTGATTGCGGCGCGAGCTCAGGGCGCCGCTATCCGATCCCGGATCGACTGCAGGTAGCCCCGCACGTCTGGAGCCAGCTTGGGGTCGCCGAGCGAGCCGTCGAGGGCGCGCAGGGCCTCCTCCCGCTCGTCGTGGCGGGAGTAGAAGAGCGCGAGTTCGGCGACGTAGGACGGGTCGCCTTGGGACACCGTGTAGGCGTTGCCGTACTGCACTTCGGCCGTCGCGAGGTCGCCCTGCAGCTCGGCCACCCGGCCGTTTGCCAAGTGGATTTGGGCGCGGGCATAGGCGGTCGAGAGCGCCGGCGCCGAGTCGAGCCGGACGCCGGTGGCCGCGTCGCGGCGGGGTGCATTCAGGTAGCGTTGGTAGGCCTCGATCGCCGCGGCGAACTGGTTGCTGCCGAAGAGAACATCCCCCAACCGCACGGCATAGTCCGGGTTGCCCGGGTCGGAGGCGATGGCCTGGCGCACATGACGTTCGGCGCCCGCGGGATCGCGGCCTTGGATGGCAATCCACGCCAGTCCGACGTGCGCCTCGGCGTAGGCGGGATCGAGTGCGATGGCGGTTTCATACACCCGTCGCGCGTTGGTGGTGTCGCCGGTCGTGGTGTAGAAGCCGGCCAAGCTGCTTTGTGCGTACGCCGATTGGGGATGCGCCGCCGCCGCCTGGATGAGAACTTCGCGGGCGCGGTCTACGTAGGGACGGGCGCGCTCCATGTCGCCGGTGCGCATGCTGGCTTGTGCGACATCGGTCAGCATGCGGGCTTCATTGCGCGCGAACTCCGGGAACTCCGTGCCGCGGACGCCGAACCAGTTCGGCCACGCCAAGATCACACCGGCGAGTGCGGCGCCGCCCATGCGGATCCACTCGCGGCGCGCGGGGCGCTGCAGCGCTCGTGCCACCGCGGCGCCGGCCGCGATGCACAGGAGCGGCACGAGCGGGGCGCGAAAACGCGCGCAGACGATGAACGGCATGTAGGTGAATGGCAGTGCCGCGAGCGTCACGGCGAGAGCTGTGTGCCCTTGACGCCACATGCGGCGTGCGAACAGGCCGGCGAGCGCCAATGGCAGCAGAAGCCCCACTCCCACCAGTGCCACCGGCGGCCATCGCAGGATGGCGGCGGCGCGGTACTGGTCGCGGATGCTGCGGTCGTTTGGGATCTCGTGTTGGTTGTAGAAGAGCACGAGTTTCTTCCACCACAGACCCATGCAACGCCCGGGGTGGGCTCGCAGGTAGGCCCAAGATTCCTGCTCCGCGGCGCGCGACAACTCGACTTGCGTGGCGCCGGCCAGGACGCGCGCGCGGCGGAAGCGCGTGATCTCGTCGGGCAGGAAAGGACTCAAGCCGTCGGCCTTGGGATTGTGGCCCAGGAGCAGGTTGGGGCCGGCATTGGCAGTCAGCAGCACGAAGCCCTGGCGCGCGCGCACGTTGTGTGCGGTGACCAGACTCACTGGAAGTGCTGCCGCCGCGGCGATGACCAGCGGCGCGACGAGCGCGCGGCGCCAGGAAACCCGGCCGCGCGTCGCGAAGAACGCCAGTGCCGCGAAGAGTGGCACGAGGACCAGCACGTTGCCGTGCAGGGTGGCCGCGGCGCCCAGCGCCAAACCGGCGATAGCGCTCGCGACGATGCGGGTGCGGGGACGAGTGTCGCGACCGGTGGCGGAACCGGCGGCGGCGACACTGGCGGTCAACAGCAGTGCTTCCAACGTTGCCGGCAGGATCTCCCCATCGAAGAATACGAGGGGGCGTGCGAGCGCACACAGGAAGCCCGCCACGAGCGCCGCCGTGCGGCCCAGCCAGCGGCGGGCCGTCAGGAACACCAATCCCGTAGTCGCGACACCGCACAGCGCCTGTGCCGCGCGTGCGGCGCCAAAGCGCCCGGCCTCGGATGCGAGCGCATAGACGCCACGCAAGAATTGGACGTACAGCGGCGCCTGGTAATACGGCTCGGATGCGGGATAGCCGTTGCGGGCCCAAGCATCGTAGTCGGCGGCGTTCAGAATCAGATGATCGAAGAACGGTGACGCCCGCAGTTCGAGCAGATAAGCCAGGCGCACGGCGGCGGCAGTTGCCACCACCAGCGCCAGCCACAGAAAGTCGATGCGGGCCGCCGGAGCGGCGCCGGCGTTCGCTTGCCGAACGTCATGGGGCACGAGCTTCTCCACGCGTAGCGGGCTCTGCCCGGACGCAGACGGTCAACCAGCGGCGGCCTCCTGGCGGTCGTGCTTGCCGAGGATGCGGTTCAACGGCCGCCCGATCACGAACATCAGCGCCGCCGACGCCAATCCCAGCACCGTGAGCATCAGGAAGAACTGGCTGCGCGGCATCTTCTCCCAGAACGTTCCCAGGTAACCCGACAGATAGTTGCCGAAGAAGTTCGCCAGGTACCACACCCCCATCAGCATCGACACCAGGCGCGCCGGCGCGACCTTGGTGACGAAGGACAGGCCGACGGGCGACAGGTAGAGCTCGCCGATCGTGAGGATGAACGTGGTGCCGGTCAGCCACAGCAGGTTGCGCTTGGTGTCGGGCGCCATGCCTTGCGCTGCCAGGATCATGATGATGAACGACAAGCCGAGCAGGCAGCAGCCCATCGCCATTTTCACGATGCTCGACGGCTCGCGTTTGCGCCGTGCCTGCCAGGCCCAGAAGAAGTTCAGCACCGGCGCGAAGATGAAGATCATGAGTGGATTGAAGGCCTGGAACCACGTCGACGGCACCGTCCAGCCGAGGAACGTCCAGTTGGTGTTCTGGTCGGCCCACAACTGCATCGTGTTGCCCTGCTGCTCGTAGCACGCCCAGAAGACGATGTTGAGCGCGCAGATGACGACGAGGGCGCCGATGCGCGTCAGTTCCTCGCGGGTGAGTTTTTCGCGCGGGGCGTTGCTGCTCGCGGCGTTGCTGCGGCGCTGCGCCAGCACGTCCGGTGCCAAGTACTTCTGACCGCTCAAATACAGGATGAGGCCCAGGATCATGCCGACGCCCGCGGCGCCGAAGCCGTAGTGCCAGCCGACTTTTTGTCCGAGCGTGCCGCACACGAGCGGTGACAGGAAGGCGCCCAGGTTGACGCCCATGTAGAAGATCGAAAAGGCTCCATCGCGGCGTGGGTCGCCGGGTTTGTACAGCAAGCCCACCTGGGTCGAGATATTCGGCTTGAAGGCGCCGTTGCCCATGATCAGGAAGAGGAGGGCGGGGAAGAACAGCCGCTCGCTCGCCATCAAGAAGTGGCCGATGGCCATCAGGATGGCACCCAGGACGACCGTACGGCGCTGGCCCAGGATGCGGTCGGCGAGCATACCGCCGAAGAACGGCGTCAGGTACACGAAGGCGGTGTACAAACCGTAAATCTGCGACGACAGCGGTTGCACCGCCAGGGGGCCGAACATCGCCTCGAGCAGGCCTTTGAGCGCGCTGAACCCGAGGACGGTCTGGCCGACGTCGGGCTGGATGAACAGGTGCTTCACCATGTACAGCACCAGCAGCGACCGCATGCCGTAGTAGGAGAATCGCTCCCACATTTCGGTCAGGAACAGGACGAACAACCCGCGCGGGTGGCCGAGAAAAGTGCGTTCGTCTGGTGCGGTCATCGCGTGCGCCACGTTCATCTCCCTGCAGAAATGATGGAGGCTCGGCCTCGCGGTTGCTGCGGTTGCGGCGAGAACGCGGCAGTGTAGCACTTCAGCCCGCGGGGTAGCCCCCCCAGATTCCGGCCTGCGGCCTGCGGCCGGTGGTCACGGCGGTAGGACGACGAAGCGCGTACTGGCAGTGCCGCCGGGATGCGACAGCCGCAGGAAGTAGACGCCGTGCGGGAAGCGCGAACGGGGCGCGTTCGCGGCGGGATCCCATGCGATGACATGTGGGCCTGGAGCAAAGCGGCGCGCTCGATCCGACCACAAGACGCGCCCGCGCACATCCAGAACGGCCGGCGTGACATCCAGCGCGTGGCCGGCGATTGCAAACGGGAAGCGCCAGGCGGTTCCGGGGCCGGGTTGCGCATGGTGCAGGGTCAATCGCACGGGTTCGGCATGGCCTCCAGCACTGCGGACGGGCCCGGCGATTTCGCTCCGGCCGTTCTCGCCCGCGGCAATCAGGCGGTAGAAGACCGGATCGGGCGGCGCGTCCGCGTCGCAGTATTCTCTTGGGCTGCTGTCGCCGGCGCGCCAGTCCAAGATGGTCGCGAAGGGGCCGGCCTCGGACTCGCTGCGTTGCAACCGCAGCGAAACAAACTGCGCATCGGCGGCAGCACTGCACCGCCAACGGATGCGGACGCAGTCGAGGGAGCGTTCCGCGCCCAAGTCTTCGATGGCGACCGGGGTGCGGAGGGCGGCATTCAGGAGCACGGTGACCGCACCGTCGTCGGCGTTGGTGGTCGCGAGATCCGGCAACGCGTCCCCATTCCAATCGGCGACCGCCATGGCGTTGGGATGGCTGCGGGTGCCGAAGTCGCGCCGCACCGGAAATCCCTGTCCGTCGCCGGCCAGCACCGTCACGACATCACTGCCCGCACAGGCGGCCGCCACATCGAGCCATCCATCGGTGTCGAAGTCGGCGACCGCCACCGCGGCCGGGCTGCGTGCCGTGGAGTAGAACTGCGGGGCGTCGAATCTGAAGCCGCCCAAACCGCGATTCACGGCGATCCGGTGGCCGTCCAGGTCGCTGGTCACCACATCCAGTGTCCCGTCATGATCCAGATCACCGGCGGCAACTCCGGAGGGGGTGGTTGCTGCTGGGCCGCGCGCGGCGACGTCGAACGTGCCGTCGCCATGGCCGCGCAGCGCCATGAATCCGGAGAGTGCGCCATCGAAGCGCCCGCCCACCACGGCATCGGTGTTGCCATCCGCATCGAGATCGCACAGGACGACAGCGGCGCCTGCAGCCTCGGGCCCCGACTGCGTGTCGAAGCGGCCATCGCCCTGCCCGAGCGCGATCGTGTTCCATTCCGAGCCTAGAATGAAGAGATCGAGCCGGCCGTCGTGGTTCAGGTCGCCGGCGGCGAACGCCGTGGCGTCGAGCGTGGCGATTGGCCGCGGAGGTCCGAATCCGCCGCCCGGTTCGCCGCGCTTCAGCACGATGAGTTTGGGTTCCCCGGCCCGCCCCGGCAGCGCGACCACCAGATCGGGGTGTCCATCCGCATCGAAATCGCGCAGCAAGAGGGGCGGTTGAGTCGACGAGATGCTCGTCATCGTCGGCGGACGAAACGTGCCGTCACCTTTGGCGGTGTGGGTCACAAGGAAGCCATAAGCGTCCAGGGTTACCAGATCCGGCAACGCGTCTTGGTCCAGGTCGGTGGTCGCGATCGCATGCGCCCCGACGGCGTAAGGGTCCTCGAGCTCGAGCGACTCGCCGAAGTGCCGCTCCGACGTCGCCGCGAAAATGGAAACCAGTCCGGAGCCGCTGGCGACCGCAATGTCGGACAGTCCGTCGCCCGTGAAGTCGGCGATCACCGGCGTGCGCGGGCTCCAGCCGCCGCTCAGGTCACTGCTGGTGGTGAAGCGCCCTCCCGGTCCGCCCCATAAGATCTTCAAACGGTCCGGAATGCGGTCGGCGATCAGCAGATCCGGCCACGAGTCGCCGTCGATCTTGCCGGCCGCCACGTGCGAGAGTCCCGAAGTGCCGACCGCATAGCGAACGCGCGGGTGAAACGTACCGTCCCCGGCGCCCGGATATACATCGGTTGCGCCGCCCACGGTCACCAGGTCGAGATTCGCGTCACCGTCCAGATCCTCCAGCGCGATCGAACCGGCGGTGGCCTCGAGATCGGACCGGTGCAGGAAAATGCCGAATTGCGATCCAAAGAAGAACGACACCTGGGCAGCGTGCAGGACGGCGAGGTCCAGGTTCCCGTCACGGTCCAAATCGCCGGCTACGACTTGCGATGGCGCTTCACCGCTGAAGAGGATCGACCGTCGCGTGAAGGAGCCGTCGCCGGCGCCGAAGAGAATCGACAGAGTGTCGTCGCCTTCACAGGTCACGGCCAGGTCGACGTGGCCATCGCGGTTGAAATCCGCGGCTACGAGCCACGACGGGCGTGATGCGGTGTTGACGTCGTGGCGGTCCGAGAACCCGCCGTGGCCGTCTCCCAGCAGGAGGCTGATGGAGCCGGAACCCTGGTTGGCAACGGCGACGTCGAGCGCGCCATCGTGGTTCAGATCCACGAGCAGCAAGTAGCGCGGCGTGGTGCCGACGGCGTACTGCGACCGCGCCGCCAACCGGCCGCCGCGCGCCAAAACCAGGATAGCGATGGAGTCGGCATCGGCGCACGTCACCGCCAGGTCCGCGTTCCCGTCGCCATCCACGTCGCCCGCCGCGACCGCCGTTGCACCTGCGGGCACCGGCCAAGCGACGGACCCGGCGCGAAACGCGGGTTCCGCGCCGGCGGGCGCCACGAGCACCACGGCCCACAAGCATGCGAGCGGGCTCGCAAGGAGCCGCAAGAAGCGCACGACGAAAACACTCCCTGGACGGAGGGAGGGGCGAACCGTCGAAACGGCTGGGAAGCGTTGACTGTAGCATCGGCACGCGCCACGCGGCAAGCGCAGCGTGGAGTTGTTTGTGCGGTTAATCCGGGAAATGCTTCGGTAGCCCAGCAGCGCCGGCGGGTTCGTGAATTCTTCCATTGCGCCAAACTCGTTCCGGAACGATGACTTTGCGACACGGCGGCTTTCGAGATGCGAGATTCCCGGCGCCGTGGCAGCCGCCGCTGGTCGCGGTCAAATAACCCAACACCGTCCGCGCACGCGCCGTGGCCGTTGAGTCCCGCGCCAACGGAGCTCATAGTGACCGGACGTCCGAACTCCTTAGGGGGGGGCCGCGATGTTCGATCCAATCATCCTCCTGTGCCGTTGCACGCAGCAGCGCCGACCGGCGCTTGCGATCGCATCGGTGCTTCTGGGCAGCGTGCAGCCCGCGACTGCAATTCAATTCCGGCTGATCTTTGACTGCTTTGAGCCGAACCAGGGTTTCTACTGCATCTATGCCGAGCCGGCGATTTCCCCGAACGGTTCGTGCATCGCATTTACCAACGGCACGGTCTCACCGCCATGGTACGAATGGTGGCCATCGGTGGAGTTCGTGCCGGTTGACGCGGGATCCTGCGGGCTCGCGTATCCGTGGTCCGGCTTGGGTGGATGGTTCTCGTCGCCTGCGTGGTCTGCGGATGGCGCGCACCTCGCCTTCACCGCTGAAGGCTACAATAACGCCGAGAGCGGAATTTGGACTGTCGACGTCGGAGACCTGCAAGAGCCGCCGTCTTCGCGGCGGAGAGTTGCCGCGGGACCCTACACGGACGCGGCATGGTCATTGGACGGCGCGTCGATCGCGTGCGTGTCGTACGATGGCATCTACGTCGTCGCAAGCAACGGCGGAACGCCCGTTCTGACGGTGCCTGACGGCCGCTCCCCGTCTTGGGGTCCGGACGGCGATCTAGCTTTCGCGCGTGGCGGCGACCTTTGGATTCGCCGGGCCGATGGATCCGAACGCCAGCTCACCAACACGCCGTACGATGAGGGCCAGCCGGCGTGGTTTGCATAGAGCGGATGGATTGCGTACACATCCAACGCGAGCGGCAACTACGACATTTGGGTGATCTCGGCGCGCGGCGGCACGCCGGTGCGGGTGACGTCCGAGCCCGCGAGCGAAGCCCATCCAACTTGGGCGGCGCGCGGCGACAAACTCGCGTACATCGCAACCCTCATCGAGCACGACTCCATCTGGGTTGCCAGCGATTTGCCGGACTGGACGGTGCCGGTCGAGGCCAAGTCGTGGGGGCAAGTGAAGGCGCTCTACCGGTGATTTCGCGGCGGCAATGGGCCGGAAGTTGGCGTTCGCCCGGCGAGTAGGCGGACGGGAATCGGGTGCAGCCCGGTGCCTCAGGCCTCGAGTCGTGCGGCCAGTGCCAACTCCTCGGCGCGGTACGCGTAGCCTTCATGCGAAGCGGCTGGTGGATTCGCCAGATGCGCCCGGACGACGCTCGGCAGGTATTCGGTGACGCCGCGGGTGCGGAACTCGAGCGCGACGAAAGCGGCCGCGGGATCGGGGCGCGAGCACCAGCGGCCCCAGTACGGCGCACAGGTGTCCGCGAGTCCGGCCGTGGCCAGAGTCGCCGCGTCGACCGGCACGAGGCGTGCGGGCACCCCTGCCAAACGCGCGACCTCCAACACGAAATCACCCAAGCTGCACTCGTCGGGCTGTGCCAGATTGAGTGCGGGCTGCGCCGGCCATGCGGGGCCTTCGGCCAGCCGCACCAGCGCCGCAGCGGCATCGCCGGCGTACACGAATCGCACCGGCTGCACGCCGCCCTCGGGCATGAGCACAGGGCCGCCGTCGCGCAGGCGCTCGAGCCAGCCCCACAGGCGGCGCGAGTTGCCGCCGTCGGCCTCGCCCTGCACGACCGGCAACCGCAGCGCCAGCGTCGGCACGCCGCGCTCCGAGCCTGCCTGCACGAGTGCGGCTTCAGCAGCGCGCTTGCCCATGCCATAGACCCAGTTGGCGTGGGCTCGTGTGCCTGCTGCGGGTTCGGGCATGAGCGGCGCGTCGGCGTCGGATTCGCAAAACGGTGGGCGCGGGTTCGCGGTGACGAGATACACCTGGCCGGTCGAGATCATCGTCACGCGGCCGGGCGCCAGACCGGGCACCGCGAACAAACGCGCCACGTCGCCGGCGTCGAACGCCAGGAAGTCGGCGGTGAAGTCGAAACGCTGCCCGGCGAGCGCCGTCGTAATCGCCACCGCATCCCGCCGGTCGCCACGCAGTGTCCGGAGGTGAGCGGCTTGGGGCAGCGCCCGCTCGCCGCGCGTGAATACGGTCACGTCATGCCCCGCGGCGAGGAACGCCTCGCGCGCGGCGCCGCTCAGGAGTCCGGACCCGCCCAAAAGCAGAACCTGCATACGAGGCCCTCCGTCGCAGTGGAGTTCCGTGGCATCCGGCAAGGTCACGCCGCGGCCCGCGACGTGCACCCATGGGTACAGTACATCGGACGTGCGCGGTGCGGTGGGCTTCGCCCCCAAGGGTCATCCAAAAAGAACCCCAACGGTCCCGGATTCTTGACCCGCACTGGTTGGCCTGCCAGAATCACCCGTCCAGGCAACCGCATCGCCCACCACGGCATCCCGCCGGCACGAGCCGGAGTTCCGGGTCCTCCGCGGCGTGGCATCGCTGCCGAACTTCTCGAGAGCCGTGGAGGAAAAATGCTGCAACGCTTCTGGCGCCCCATTGCGACGTGCATCGCGGCGGGCGTTCTTCTTACGAGTGTGAATGCGCTCGCCAAGCAAGCGCCGTCCGCCAGTGCGGGCAGCGCGATCGGCAAAGCAGCGCCGGCACCGGTACGTGAAATCGAATCTACCCGCCCGCCCGTGAATCAAGCCGGCGCGTCCTTGGAGTTCGGGGCCGACACCGGGATGCTGCGCCGGTACTACCTGCGCCAGCCCGGCGCCGCGGCGCACAAAGCCGAAGCCCCGGCGGTCACTGCACGGCGCTTCCTGGTGGAACAAGCCGGGCTGCTGGGCTTGGATCCCAACCGCATCGACGCGGATCTGGTGTTGTCTTCCGAGAAGCCGAGTTTGTCCGGCACGCACTTCCGCTGGCAGCAAGTCGTCAACGGCGTGCCGGTGTACCGCAGCGAGATCGTCGTCAAGGTGTCAAACCGCGGCGAGGTGTCGTCGGTACAAAACAACCTGCGCGCGGGCATGGCGGTCGGCACGGCCCCGGTGCTCGACGCCGCGCGCGCCGTGCAGGCGGGCGTGGATGCCGTCCAGCCCAAGGGCCGCGCTCTAGGCAAGTACACGGCGACGCTGCAGGTTGTGGAGTTCGACTCCGGCCCGCGCTTGGCCTATTTGGTGAGCGTGCCCAACGAGGATCCGATGGGCGACTGGGTGGTGTTCGTCGACGCGCAGTCCGGCGCCATCCTGGGCCGTGAGGACCAGATGATGTATGCCACCGGCACCGGCCGGGTGTTCGATCCGGATCCGCGTACGAAGATGAACGATGCGAGCTTGGTGGACAACAGCGATGCGGACGCGGCGGTGCCGTTCCCGGCGGCGTACGACACCCGCACGCTGAGCGACATCACCAACACCGCCGGGACGTATAGCCTGAGCGGTCCGTACGTCAAGATCATCGATTTCGAATCGCCGGTCATCGCGCCGGTCACGTCCATGGATCCGAATGCGTTCCAGTTCCAGCGCAATCCGGATTCGTTCGAAGACGTCAACGTCTACTTCCAACTGGATCAGAACCAGCGCTACATCCAAGGCCTGGGCTTCACCAACATCAACAACCGGATTCAGGAAGCGGACACCCACGGCCTTTCGGGGGCGGACAACTCGCACTACATCCCGTCGAGCAAGCGGCTCGCCTTCGGTGACGGCGGGGTCGACGACGCGGAAGATGCGGACGTGGTCGTCCACGAGTACGGGCATTCCATCCAGGACAATATCGTGCCCGGCTGGGGCGGCGGCCAGGAAGGCGCTATGGGCGAAGGCTTCGGCGACTACTGGGCCGGCACCTACTCGACGTCGGTGAATCCCACCTTCGAGCCGAGCTTCGTGTTCAACTGGGACGGCCACAACGCTTTCTGGCCCGGCCGTGTGCTGGTCGACTCGACGATGCACTATCCCGAGAACTGCTGCGGCGAAGTGCATGACTCCGGAACTCTGTGGAGTTCCGGCTTGACGGACTGCTTGCGGAGAATCGGTAAGCCGGCCATGGACAAGATCGTGCTGGATCATCATTTCGCGCTGGGCACGACGGCGACGATGGCCGATGCCGCCAACCAAGTGATCCAGTCGGACATCGATCTGTTCGGCGGCGCACACTTGGCGACGCTGGTGCAGGTGCTGGGGTTCTGGGGCTTCGTGAACCCCGCGAACTTCGTGCCCACCATCGTACACACGCCGCTCGCGGATACGCAGAACACGGTCGGACCGTATGTGGTGACGGCGACGATCACTTCCGTGCAGCCGCTCGACACGAGCTCGCTCAAAGTGCACTGGGGCATCGCTGCCTTGACGGACTCGATCCCCATGACGGCGACCGGGAACCCGAACGAGTATGCGGCGTCGATTCCTGGTCCGTTGAACAACGTCGACGTGCGCTACTACATCATCGCCAAGGACACGAACGGCGGCAAGTCGACGAGCCCGGCAAACGCGCCGGCGAGCTACTACCAGTTCCACATTGGGGCGGACGTGACGCCGCCGGTGATCGTGCACACGCCGATCGCCAACTTCCCGGTGCTGAACTGGCCGGCGGCGGTCAACGCCACGGTGACGGACAACTTCGCCGTCGATCCGGCATCGGTGACCGTGACGTGGACCAAGAACGCGGTCGGGCAGACGCCGTTCCAGCTCGCACGCATCGGCCTGACCAACAACTATACGGGCACGTTCCCGGCTGCCGGTGAGGTCGCGGGCGACGTCATCGCCTACCACCTCACGGCCGCCGACCTGGCGACCATCCCCAACACCGGCCGCAGCCCGGCCGTGGGCGAGAACACGTTCACGCTCATCAGTATTCTGGGACGGGTTCTGGTCCTGGATGACGACGAAGTCGCCAAGGCGGGGACCGAGACCAAGGTGGTGCAGGATGAGGCCACCAAGGAATTTGTCACCGTGTCGAGCCAGGGTTCGAACCCGGGCCCGGTTGTGAACTCGGCGAACAACATCGCCGCGATCCTGAACGGCCTCGGATATCTGGCGGTAGTGGAGCCGGCCGCAACCTCGCTCCCGGCGAACTGGCCGAACTACGACCTGTTGGTGTCGTCGAGCGGCGCCAACTCGGGCCCGGTCGCCAACGCCGCGTACCGCACCGCGTTGGAAAGCTGGGTCGCGACCGGGCATAAACTGCTGGTCGAAGGCGGCGAAGTGGTGTTCGACGCCGCGAGCTCGCCCGGCTATCCGACGTTCACGAACAACGTGCTGCACACGAACGACTGGGATGCGGACAACGCCGGCGCACTGGTGAAGCTGGC
>Ga0315287_10005485_pt1 | contig 12505 bp, 11 predicted proteins | sample YL17G11_0_MG_FD_205037 | JGI IMG/M metagenome (GOLD analysis project Ga0315287, IMG submission 205037) | Sediment microbial communities from Yellowstone Lake, YNP, Wyoming, USA - YL17G11_0 | ecosystem: Environmental > Aquatic > Freshwater > Lake > Sediment | place: USA: Wyoming | collected...
AAGCCGTAGAATCGGAGAGCGAAGGAGAGGAGGGGGAGGAGCATCATAGAAAGAAGAAGAAATGCTCTGTAATTTTGAGGTTGCTTTTTGAGGTCGACTCTTTCTCTCCAGATTCTTTTTCTCGATCTCTTTCATTTTTCCAGGTTTATCTTTGTTTTCCTCTCCAGCATGCACGCCTCCCTGTGCTCTCCCGGTGTCAGCGCTTCGGCGGCGACGAGATCTGCGCATCAATTGCGCGTGATTGCCCCCAGAGCGACCACCGTCGCCCGTGCAACGACGAGGAGGAGCATCGTTGACCGGCATTCGACGGCGCTGAATGATGCCTCCTCCTCGACCTCGACCTCTTCTCTTTCAACTTTCTCCTCGGCAGCCACTGCCCTCGCCCTTTCGCTCGCCCTCTCCCTCGGCGCGCCCTGTCCGGCCCTGGCAGCATCTTCCGTCTTCTTCGATGTCACAGTCGACGGAGAGCCCGCCGGCAGGCTCCTCGTCGACCTCCTCGGCCGCGGGGGCGCGGCCGATCCTTCTCCCAAAGGTTCCTCCGTCCTCGCCCCGATCGGCGTCGCCCGCTTCGCCGAGCTCGCCGAGGACAAAGACGGCGTCGGGTACGTGAGGTCCAAGATCGACGGCATCGAGAAGGACAGGGTCATCCGCTCCTCGGGCGTCGCGTCGCTCGCTTACCGCGACAGCGGCGGCGTTCGCAACGGGGTCGCCGCGCCGTCGAGGATACCGGGGGGGGACACGGTCGAGGATCTCGAGAGGGAGCTCGAGGCGCAGCAGGCCGCCGCCGCCTCGAGCCCGGGCAGCGCGCCGCGGCATGACAGGGCCGGCGTCGTCTCGCTCGTCGTCAGGGAGCCGCCGGGGGCCCCGCCCCCGAAGACGAGGCTGGTGGCCGTCAACGGCAGGTTCGTGACCGTTGAGGAGCCGCGCAAGGGGGCGCCCAACGGCACCGCGTTCGTGATCACGATGGCGCCCGCCCCGGAGCTCGACGCCACGAACCTGGTCGTGGGCGCGCTGAGGGAGGGGCAGGCGCTCGTCGCGCGGCTGAGCGAGCTGCCCGTGGCCTCCGACCGGTCCGAATCCGCCTTCTTCAAGGTCGCCAAGGCCACGGGCGACCGCAGGGCGGACGCCGCGGCCAAGTTCTTCTTCCGGCCGTTCCAGAAGGTGGTGATTGTGAACTCGGGAAAGTTGTAGGGGGGAGGAGGTGCCTCCCTCTCTCCCGCCTCTCGTTTTTCAATCTCATTTGTTGCGAAGTATGTGTCGAATAAAATTACAAAAGAGCGAACGAGGCAGAAAGAAAGCACGAGACGAAAAGAGAAAGAGACTCTTTCTTCTCCGTCGTCGCCGTCGCCGCCGTCGTCGTCTCTCTCCTCTCTAAAAACTTCTCACCCTCTCCCCTCCGCGGCCACCGCGGCCTCGCACCCGGGACACACGTGCATCGTCGCGTGGATGAGCGAGTCGCACGGGAGGCAGAAGAGCTCGGAGCAGGCAGGGCACCGGGAGGCAGCAACGGCGACGACGCCGCCGGTGCTGCTTTCGCCGCCGCCCTCCCGCTTGCAGGAGCCCGAGAGCGGCGCCAGGCAGCCGAAGCACCAAGGCGCCCTCCCTCTCTCCCCCTCGCCGCCGCCGGGCGCGACAAACGCCCCCACGGGGAACAGATGGTGGTACGACCGCGCCAGGTGCGGGCTCGACACGAGCGTGAGGTTGCACACGTGGCAGTTCGAGGGCAGCTCGGCGGCGCGGGCGAGGCAGCGCGGGCACTCGTGCCCCCCCCGCGACAGCGCCGCCGAGGCGCCGACGAACGCCTGGGGGCCCCTCCCCCCCCCGCCGCTCCCGCCCCTGCCGCCGAGGTCCCTGGCGAAGCCCATCCTGACCAGGCTCGGAGTCGCCTCCGCTCCGGTGATGGCCGGGGCCGGGGCGTGCGACAGCGCGAGCTCGGCGACGTGCGCGGCGTCGAGCGCGACCGCGTGCCTCCCCTTGGTCGTCGCCGCCGCCTTCGAGCAGGCGAAGACCTCGGCGGCGAGGCCTATCACGGAGACGCGGACCCTGGCCCTTTTCGCTGCCTGCACGGACGCGAAGACGTCGCCGGGGTCGCACGTGGCTAGGCCGCAGAAGAAGACGAGGCACTCGCGCAGGGAGTAGGGCGGCACCGAGGACAGTGTCGAGACGGCGACGTCGAGGGCGTTCTGCAGGCTCGCCGAGCCGCCGCACTCGAGGCTGGCCGCGAGCTTCGACAGGTGCGCCTCCGGAGCCCCGCTCAGCTCGGTCAGGCGCTCGGCGCGCCCGTGGCGCGTGACGACGAGCGAGACGCTCGAGAGCTGGTTGGCGTCAAAGAAGGCACGGACCAGCGACCCGACGGCCGACGCCGCGGCGGCGGCGCGCGTGGGCCTCATGTCCGGCGCCGCGGCCGCGGCGGAAAGGTCGACGACGATGACGAGGGAGCGGATGACGCCGCGGCGGACGTTTCGGAGCTGCGGGGAGGGGAGCAGCGAGGCCGCTTTCGACCCGGAGGCCGCAGCGGCAGGGGCGGAAGCGGAGGCACGGGAGGCGGGAGCCCCGGCCCTCCTCGCCGCACCGAGGGGCATCAGCATCCCCCTCTCGTCCTCCTGCAGTGCTTCCCAAGTGCGCTCGTCCTCGTACTCGGCGCGGTAGGCGGCGATCTCGGCCGCGGCGGTGGTCTCGCTGAGAGTATTTGGCGGTGGTGGGGGTGGTGGTGAGGTTCGAGAGGTGGGAAAGAGAGAAGCGAAAAAAGGAAAAAAAATCGAGCTCTCTTTTCCTCCCCTCGTCTCTCCCCCCAGAAAACTCACTCCAGGAGCTCGCGCTCGACCTCGTTGACGGGCTCGTCGCCGGCCTCGAGGGTGACGGTGTCGACAGTCAGCGCCATCGTCGGAGGGAGAGACGATTTTTTCTTTGATCGAACGGGCGGGCGAATTGGACTGATGCTTCAATCGAGTCAAACCAATCTCTTCTCACGCCTCGGAGACGAGCAGAGCGCGCTTTCCAAGCCTTGCGCTCTCAGAGGAGCGTCGTCCAATGAGGCTCAAGAGGTCAAAGAGAAGAGCGCAGCATGAGTGCAAATGAGATGACGAGAAGACGAAAAAGAGAGAGCCAAAGAGGGTGAGTCGGTCTCTCTTTTCGCGAGTCGGTCTTCTGATTCTTACACCATTTTTTGTATTACCTTTCTGTTTTTTTACATGTCCTCTTCTTTTTTCTCCTTCCTCAAAACTCGAGGGCCGCCGCCGACCTCGACCCCGGCCTCGCACCGCAAGCCGCCGAGGCGCTCTTGTTGTGAGAGCCCCCCACTCCTCGTGCTGCATTCTCTGCAGCCTCCTCCGCGTCGTGGTCTATCGCCGCCGGGGCGACGCCCAGCGTCCCCCTCCTCCTCGAGACCACGAGCACCGCGCCCGAAGAGCCCGGCGCCGCCGACTCCACCGCCGGCCTCAGGTTCGAGCACGGCTGCGGCCTCGAGGGCACAGCGGGCCCCGGCGGGGGCAGGCGTACGACCCGGGCGAGCGCGACCGCGGAGCCGTTCCTCCCGGCGCCCGCGACGAGGGAGGGGGCGAGGGCGAGGGTCGCCGCGTCGAAGCCCTGGGAGGCGGCGGCGGGAGCCTGCAGTGGCGAGAACGAGATCACGGCGTCGGCGCAGGCCCTCGCCGCGGCGAGCTCCGCGGCAGAGAGCGCCCCGGCCCGGACGGTGACGACGGCCGCGGCCCGGGCGCCGCGGAGGGCCCCGCGGAGGCGCCGCAGGAGCAGCGGGACGGAGGCGGAGGACGAGTCCCCCCCGCCCGCCGCCGCCGCGCCCGCGCCCGCCGCCGCCGCGCCCGCGCCCGCCGCCGCCGCCGGCGGCGTCCACCACTCCGGCGACCCCGGGTCCTGCACCAGGATGCGCGCCGGGGGCAGGGACGGGTCCGCGGTCGAGGCGCGCGCGGCGGCGACGGCGGCGTCCGCGGCCTCGGCGAGCGACCCCGCGGCGACGAGCAGCGTCAGCCTCCTCTTCGGCGACGGGGGCGGCGGTGGCGGAGGAGGAGGAGGAGAGGAAGGAGAAGCTTCTTCGCCGCCTCCTTCCTCCCCGAACCCGGGGCAGAGCGTCCTCCTCGTCAGGTCGAAATCGTGGCACCACGCCTTGACCGCCGCCGCCGGAGGAGGAGACGGAGAAGAATGGGAGCCGCTCGAAGGAGCGGCGTTCCCGCCGGTCCTTCCGCTCCCTTCCTCGCGCCGCCGCCGCCGCCGCTCTGCCCGCGCCGCCTCGTCCCTCCCCCGCGCCTCCTCCTCCCTCGCGGCCCTCGCGGAGGCGATGTACCGTCGGTACTGCCACGCGATCTTCAGGTCGGAGCCCTCGTCTTCCTCCTCTTCGTCTCCAGCGGCAGCAGCGGGAGCAGCAGCGGCGGCGGCGGCGGCGTCGGCGTCGGCGGCGCTGTCGGTCGAGGGAGGGGCCGAGACGGAGCAGCCCGCCCTCGCCGCCCGCTCTGCCCGGGGGACCGCCCTCCCCGGGAGCCACCACCGCTGCCGCTCCAGGTCGGCGGCGTCCTCACATTCTCCTCCGCCACTGCTGCTGTTTCGGCTCTGCACCCACGCGACCCGCTGGCCGCAGGCGGCGCCCTCGGCGACGAACAGCCGCGCGAGCGCGTCGACGACCGTCGCTGGTCCAGCCGCCGAGCCCCCCCCGCTCGCGCCGCTCTCGACGAGGAGGAGCCTGCCCAGAGGCAGCCCGCCGCCGAGGGCAGAGTCGATCCCCGCGACGCCCGTCGAGATTAGGGGCGCTCCTCCGGGGCCCGGGCGGGTTCCGGGGACTTTTTTTTTTTTTGAGTTGGTGGAGTCGGGGAGAGAGAGAGAGAGAGGTCAGTGCTGAGGTCGAGGGAACGGACGCTGGCCGCCATCGCTGCGGAGTTCAAAACAAAAAAAGTCGCGTTCCAGCGCTCCTATTTCTTCCTTCTCTATCAAACTAAGCCCATGGTGGGGAGGGGGAAGATCTAGCTTACCTCCTGTAGGCGCCCCGGGAGCGGCGGCGCGAACAAAAGACATCCTGGAGGCCGAAACCGCAGGGGAATCTGCTTCCCAAAAAAAGAAAAAGTTCAAAAGTGCGAAAGGGCTCGCGGCGTGAAGACCATTCTTCCGCCTCTCTCTCGAATCGTTCGAGAGCTTTTTTGTTTTGTTTTTTTCCCCTTTTCAGAGACCGGACCGCGCCATGCCGGCGATGCGGTCCCTCAGCTGCTCCGCGCCAGCGACGGCCGTGGGCGCCTCTGTCCCGCGGAGATCGGAGCGGCGGATAGCTACTGCTTCGGCGGCGCGGGCAGCGCCTCTTCCGACGACGACGAAGAACAATGCATCGAAATCGATCGCCTGGCGAGCACCTCTCTCTCCCTCGTTCGCCTCCTCGAGGAGCGCTTCCCTGCGCCCACCGAACGGTCTCGGCTCTGAGGCCGGCGACGACGCATACGTGAGTATTGATGTTGCGTCGATTGGCGCCAGGAGACGAACCGGGAGGCGAACAGGAAGATGGCAATTCCGTCCTTGATGCCGGCGGAAAAACTCGACCAAGCGAGTTCCTTCTCTCAACCTCCTCTCTCGTTCCCTTCGCTCTCTCAACGACCGACCCAGATCACCTCCGAGAAGGACTTTGACGACGTCAGGGCCTCCGCCGACGTCGTCGTCGTCGACTTCATGGCCCGCTGGTGCCGCAAGTGCATCTACGTCAAGCCGCGGATCGCAACGCTCCTCAAGGACAAGTTCCCCCAGGTGCCGCTCGCGTTTGTCGACGTCAACGCCGTGCCGGCCGGTGTCGTCTCCGGCGCCGGCGTGACCAAGATGCCGACGGTGGTGCTTTACGTCAGGGGGGAGGTCTACGAGACGTATGTCGCGGGCGAGAGCTCGACGGCGGCGGTGCTGCGGGTGGAGGAGATGGTGAAGCGGGGGCTCGAGGAGGCGAAGAAGAAGAAAAAAGAGGATGAGAAGGCAAAGGTGTGAGGAGGCGGAAGAACAAGAGGAAGGAGGAGGAGGCAAGGGCGTTGCATTTTTGTTTGTTTCTGTTCTGTTTGCAACAAAACGAATTTTGTCTCCCAGAGAGAGTTGTCCGTCCCCCATTCACTTCGCTGAAGATCGAGAGAGAGAGAGAGAGAGAGAGAGAGAGAAACGAGAGAGAGGGAGAGCGTCGAGAGAGAAGAACCCGAGAAGAAGAAAAAGACCTCTGCTTTTTTTACACCCCAACTCTCTCACCTCGCTTCTTCTACTTCTTCTCTTCCACCCTCCCCAGCACAACAATTGACAGCTTGTTGGTCACGAAAGCCCGGACGTCCTCGTCCGCGAACTTCATAGTCCAGTGTCCCTTGAGCGATCCCTTCTGTCCGGGAGGAGGGAACGCGCTTCCGGCCACCCGGAGCCCGCCGAAGACGTAGAAGTCCGACTTTTCGAAAATCACCTCGACGCGGTCGGCGCGGCCGGCGCGCTGCTGCCAGCGCCCGCCAAAGTCAGCGCGCAGCAGCGGCAGAGAGTCCGAGGGGATCGAGACTCGGTTGAGGAAGCCCCTGCCGACCTCGAACAGCTGCCTCGCCTCGCCCTGCAGGGGGCCGACCTTGCCGTTGGAGCCCTGCTTGGCGTCCGTGAAGAGCGTCTCCCACGTCGACGGCTCCGGCGGCGGCGGGAACGGGGAGGGGGAGGTCGGGGAGGAGGTCGGGGTGCTCTTCGCTGCCAGCTCGGCGAGCCTCTCGACTGCGGCGAGGACGATGGCGACGGCGGCGGGGTTTCCGCTGCGAGCTGCCGGGGCCGCTGCGCGGAGGGAGGCCTTGGCGTCGGCGATGGACGAAGAAAGCGAAGAGGTCGAGGTCGAGGAGGTCGAGGCCACGCCGCCATCGAGCGCCGAAGCGACGACGACGCCGACGCCGGCACCGAAGCTGCCCTTCTCTGTCCTCCTCCTCCGCCGCCGCGCAAGAGAGAGCGGCGCCGAACTCAGCGGCGGTAGCTCATCGCGGCGAGCTCGAGCGGGTGGGCGCTGGAGCGCGCCGAAGCGTGGGCTCGTGAGCGTCAGCGGAGGCATCGAAATGACAGAGAGAGTTTTAAGCAGCAGAGAAACCTCGACTTCTGCTGCACGAGACGCTGCAGATTTTTCTAGGAGGAGAATGACGAAACACTATTCGACGGCCATCAAAACAGAGCGACAGAGTCGTCCTTCCCTCTCTCTCCCCCCCCTTTCCGATGCGCTTCGCGGCAGTGCCCGCACGCGCGCAGCAGCGCGCAGAGCTCGGAAGACGAAGCCTAAATGCCGCCGCAGCAGATAGACCTCAGAGGCTTCTCCAGGCCGCCGCATGGAAAGTCCGGAAACGTCGAGCATCGAGCCTCCTCGTCGTGTCGGCCTCGAGCGCTTCTTCCCCTCCTCCTCCTCCTCCTCCTCCGCCGCCGCCGCCGCCGCCGCCGCCGCCGAAGCTGCCGGACTTCAACGCCCTGCAGACCCGCCTCATTCGCGCCATCGAGGCAGAGGACTACTCCGAGGCGGCCAAAGCCCGGGACGCCCTCCGAGAAGCCAGCGAGTCCGAAGGAAGGGGCGGCGAGAACGAGGCCTCCTCTTCTTCTTCTCCTCTCCTCCCGGCCTGGCGCGACCTCCCGCTCGACTCGGACGGAAAAAGCAGGACGAAAACGCCAGAGTGGCTCGCGCAGCGCGCGGAGCAGCTCGGGTACCTCTACCCCACCGACATCCAGAGGAGGGCCTCTGCCGCGCTGTCGACGCCCGGCGGGGACGCCGTCGTCGTGGCGCAGACCGGGTCGGGGAAGACGCTCGCCTTTCTGATGCCGCTGCTGTCACGGCTCGACTACGGCAGAGTCGAGGGGAGAGACTCGACCTCTCCGAGCTCGGGCCTGCCTCCGCAGCTGGTCGTCGTGGTCCCGACGCGGGATCTCGGGGTGCAGACGGCGCTTCTGATCTACAGGTTGCTGGGAGGGAGCTTCTCGACGAGGTGAGTTTTAATTCGTTTGTTTTTAAAGGGGAGAAAAAGACGCGCCTTTTTCTTGTCCCTTCCTTTCCTCTTCCTTTCTCTCCCCGAGTCTCCAACGACCGCGCTCTCTCCCTCCCTACCACCTCCAACCTCGAAAAACAAATCAAAACACACCGTACTCGACGAAACAGGACCCCGGGCTCCAAGGCCAACATGTTTTCCTTCACGGGCCCGCGCGGCCTGTTGGTCCGCGGCGTCCTCGACGAGGGCGAGGCGCTGCGGGCCAGGGTCGGCGGCGGGCTCCGCGGGGCGACCGTCGTCGTCGGGACGCCCGACATGCTCCTCGCGGCCTGTCCGACCCCCTCCCGAAGCCAGGAAGAGGAGCTCCAGAGGGAAAGGGAGAAAGGGGAGCTGGACATTTTCCCGCTGGGCTCGACCGCCGTCGCGATCGCCGTCGACGAGGCCGACGCCTGCCTCGACCTCCACGGCGACTCTCTCTCAAAGTTCCTGCTCGCGGCCGAGGCCGCGGCGGTGCTCAACGACACGCCGAGGCCGGACATCGTGCTCGTGGGGGCGTCCGCGGTGAGCGGTGGAGCGTTCAAAGCCGGGGTCGAGGGAGGGTGGCTGAGGGAGGACGCGGCGTTTGTCGTCGGCGCCGGGATGGACCCCTCGACTTCCTCTCGCCCCTCCCCTCCCTCTTCTTCTTCTTCTTCTTCTTCCCCCGCTGCTCTGTTGCCCCGGATTCCCTCCTCGATCCGCCACCGCGTCTGCGCGGTCCCAGAGAGAGAGGACGCGCTCCCCGCCCTCGCCCGCCTCCTCCGCGCAGACGCCGCCGCGGCGGGGCCCGACGCCCCCGCCCCGAGAACCATCGCCTTCGCCAGCGACGAGCAGGCGGCAAAGGTCGCCGCCAAGGCCCTGCGGGCCTCCCTCTGGGGCGTGCACACGCTGGCCGTGCTGCTGCCCTCGGGGAGGGAGCCGACGAGGGCCGCGCACGCCTTCCGGGACGGGCGGGCCTCGCTGCTGCTGGCGACGCCGGCGGCCGCGAGGGGGCTGGACCTGCCCGCGGTCGCGGCCGTCTACTGCCTGGGGCCTCCCGGGGGAGGGGCGGCCGACTACTTGCACCGAGCGGGCTGGGCAGGGAGGCTCGGGGTGTGTTTCGTTTTGGGCGCGTGTGTGCGGTGGGGGCTTTCTCTCCCGGGGGGCGGCGACGACCCCCCCCGCAACCCCCCGGAAAAACTCACTCTTTCTTTCCTTTAAAAAAAAACACATCCTCCGGAAAAAAAACACAGTCGAGCAACGGCATCGACAGGGACAGGGCCGTCGTGACCAGCGTCGTTGTTGCCGGTGGAGAGGAAGAAAGAGCTCTGAGAGAGGCCGCGGCGGCCCTCGGGGTCGAGCTGGAGAGCGTCGAGGCCCCGGCGCCGCCCGCCGACCTCTCTGGAAGGGTTTTGGTCCCGGCAGAGGAGGAAGAGGAGGAGGGCAAGGAAGGAGAGGGAGAAGGAGCGACGGCGGCGGCGGCAGGCGCAAAGAGCAACGACGACGAGGCCCTGCGGAGGGGGCTCGAGGACATTTTCTGGACGCGCGAGGCCCCGGAGCCCGAGGCGACGAGGGGGGTCGGGCTCGGAGGAGGGAGAGCGGAAGAAGAGGCCGGAGAAAGTGACGACGACGATGACGACGACGACAGCGACGGAGTGCGACCAAAGGATAGAGAGGAATAGGAAAAAGAACGAATGTTGACTTTTTTGTTTCGTTTTTTATTTGATGTCACATTTTGGGAAACGAGGCGGCCCTCTTCGTCGCGTTGTATTTTTATTTTTTTTTTATATTGACGAGGGGGGCACGAGAGAGAAAAGATGATGAAGAAGAAGTTTTATTTTCTCTCTCTGTTCACTCCCCCTGCCGCCGGCGCACGACAGCGTTTTTTTTTTTTTTGAAATGCTCTCTCCCCCTTTCCCCCGTTTCTCGCTCTCTCTATCCTTTACCCGCTCTCTCTGTAATCAGAATCACGAATAAAAGTATGGAAGTTGAAGAACAGGAAGAAAAACCTCTCTCTCTCTCTTTCCATTAAATTCTCTCCTTCCCCCCCCTCCTCTCCTACCCTTGCTGCGCCGCTGCCTTGGCCCTCGCCGCCGCCTTGGCCCCGGCCCCGACAGCCTGCAGCACTTTCCCATAGAACGCGGGCCAGTCCCTCGCCGACAGCGCCACCTCCTGCCGCATGTAGACCGGCAGCGACCCCGCAAGTGCCCCCAGCTCGATCGGAGTGTAGAGCACCTCTTCCGGCCTGCCCGAGGCGCCGCCGCCGCCGCCAGAGGGCGCGGCCTCGAAGCGCAGGCCCGTCGCGGCGTGGAAGTAGAGGGTCGCTCCGGGGCGGGAGCGGCCGGGGGCCGTGACGAGCCCGAGGGCCGCGGTGAGCTCCTGGTGGGGCTGAGGCTGCTGCTGGGGAGCAGGGGGAGCGGCGGCGCCAGGGGCGGCAGCGGCGGGGGCGTTCTGCTGCTGCCTCCTCTGCTGGTGCTGCGGCGGAGGGAGGTAGAGCGCAGACGACGCGACGTCGCCCTCGGGGCACCACGCCGCGGCCAGCCCCCTGTTCTGGTTGGTGAAGAAACCTCCTCCCTGCTGCTGCTGCTGGGGCATCTGCATCTGATGCGGCATTTGCTGCTGCTGCTGCATCCGAGGGGGCTCCTGGGGCGGCATGAGGCTCGCCTGGCAGCCCTTGTCGGCCCTTGGCCGCGCCTCGAGGGCGAGCCTCGCAGCTGCGAGCTCGCGGCGCAGCTCCGCGGCCTCCTCGTCCGCGGCCAGCGCCCTCGCCTCGAGCTCGTGAGCGTGCGATCTCGCCGCGGCCAGCGCCTCGTACGACTTGCCCAGCTCCTCGCGCGTCGCGGCCGCGCCGGCGGCCCTCGCCACTTGCCGCGCGGCCTCCGCCTTCCAGTGCTCGGCCAGCCGCGCCGCGGCGTCGACGTTGGCGTCGACTTTCGCGTCGTGCTCCTCGAGGAGGGCCTCAACTTCTTCGATGCGGCGCTCCTTGAGGCGCTGGTACTTCTCGAGGAGCGAGGCGTACTCGTCCTGGTGTGTTGTGTGTGTGGGGTGAGGTGAAGGAGATGAGAAGAGGCGGAGGAGAGATAAGGAGAATTGAGTCGTTGAGAGAGCGACTTTTTTCGAAATCGAGCATCGGAGCCGATGGATTATTGGAGTCCTCCGCGCGCATTTGGCCGCCTCGCCGTCCATTTGAGTACCCCTCACCCTCGAAAGAGAGAAGAGCCTCTCTCGCACGCCAATAGGCGTTAAAAAAAGAAGCACCGAAGACCCCCCTTACCTGGACCCTGCGCAGCACCCCGGCCGCCGCCGCCGACGCCGCGACAGCTGCGGCCGCGGTCACCTCGTTGTTGTTGCCTCCTCCGTTGTTCTGCACGAAGCGCCCGTTGCTCGCATTGTTGTTCCTCGCGCGCTGCTGCTGCTGTGGGGACTCGTAGCCGAGCATGGAAGCGTAGGCCGCGCGCGAGGGGGAGTTGGCCGCTCCGCCGTGGCTGATGTAGGAGCGGTGCGGCGACGGCGCCGAGCCCCAATGCACCTCGTGGTCCATTGTGTTGTTCACGTTCGCGGCGGGCCGCCCGCGCTTCTTTCCTCCTCCGACGGCAGGCTTCGAGGAGGGCCTATTGATGAGGGGAGCACCGCGCCCGGAGGAGGCCTGCGACGTCGAGGCGGCGCCGCCGCGCCCGGCGGGGTGCGGCGCGTCGACGCCGGCAGCGTTCCCAGCAGCGGTGTTGAGCGCCGCCCGCGAGAACTCGAGCCCGTGCGGCCTCGCCCTCGGGGCCCTCTGGTGCTGGTGCGGCGCAGGCGCGGGGGCGGCCGCAGCGGCGTTCTCCTCGCCCGCGGCGCGCGCGTGGACGGAGAACACGGGCGCCTTGCCCTTGGCGGTGGCCGTGAAGCGGCCTCCTCCTGCAGCCTTTGCATTCGCGGCAGCAGCGGTTGGGATTTTCAGCGACGTCACGCCTTTCTCGGCCCTGCCGTGCGCCAGCCCGCCGTCGGGCGCCGCGCTCGACGCCTTGAGCCACGCCGGGGTTCCGCCAAAGTCCGACTTCTTCAGGTTGTAGTTGACGGCGCGCGCCCTGGCGCGCAGCGCGTGGCCCCCGGGGCTGAATCGCTCGGCCGGGGCGGCGACGCCGGTCGGCATCGCAGCAGCGTTTGCGTTTGCGCCTGTCGTCGCAGCGTTCGCGACGTCCGCGGCGTGCGCGCCGAGGGCCGCGACGGAGGCAGGGGCCGTGAGCGGAGGCGCCGAGGCGTGCGCCACGGCGACGTCGCCCATGAGAAAGGAGAGGGAGAAGGGAGAAGGGAGAGTGGAAGGAGGAAGAAAGGGACGCTGCTTGAAATCGAAGCAAAGCCGGAGAGTCGAACTTGTGAGTAGCTGTTTACGTCTTCGAGTCGAATTTTTTTTCCATTCTTTCTTCCCTCCCGCCCCCCCCCCAAAAAAAAACACCCCTCGGAGACCCGCCATGGCGCCTGTCGCCACCGCCGCTCCCCCCGCCCTCGAGCGCAGGAAGAGCCGTCCTCTCCCCTTTTCCGCTTCCTCGGCGGAGCGGAAGGAGTCCTCG
>Ga0315287_10005486_pt1 | contig 12504 bp, 8 predicted proteins | sample YL17G11_0_MG_FD_205037 | JGI IMG/M metagenome (GOLD analysis project Ga0315287, IMG submission 205037) | Sediment microbial communities from Yellowstone Lake, YNP, Wyoming, USA - YL17G11_0 | ecosystem: Environmental > Aquatic > Freshwater > Lake > Sediment | place: USA: Wyoming | collected...
TTAATGAACTGCCCTCGGTGATCAAAGAGTTGGGATGGGCCTGCCAGGTGGCGTCGTATACCGACCTTGAGCGTAGTCCTGAGATGTTGACGCGCGTCAAAGCGTTCGCTGCCGCCTACCCAAATTCTGACTTTCTCCGCTCATTTGCCGAACCTGTGCGGTCCTATCAGGCAAGCCATATCGACGGATTTTTCGCCGCCGGCGACCCCTTTGTTGCAATCGCCTTTTTTGAGCAAAATCGTAAAGTACTGTTCCCTAGAGTTGCTCCAGAGTTAGCTCGCCGTTTGTTTGTGGCAAATGCTAACGTCCACCGCTCGGCAGCTGCCGCGGAGTTTTGGGATGCAGGGGTCAAAGCAGAAACAAAGGACCTTGACGTATTGCGGCGAGCGGTGGTTGCGGCCGAGATGGTTCAGAAGGGCGCCAAGGGTATTTGGCTGCAGCGAGACCAAGCATTTGCAAAGCAGTTGGAGCGGCGCTCTTGGACTCTTGCGCCCGAGGCGTTAGCAGTGCTCTACCTTCAGCGTATGCGCCTCGCAGCCCAAGACTCTCGGCACTTGCTGTGGATGTTGCAGCTCGCTCGGCACTTTTCAAATGTTAATAGTTCCTATACTTGCGACCTCGAATATCCATTGCTATCGCAGTTGCGCGCAATCGGCAGCAGCAACGTGTCCTTGGTCGCGGAGCGCAATAAAGAGATTATCAAGGCGCAGTTACCTGGACTCTTCCAACGTGATGAGTCCTGTGCCCTGTCGCTGCTCGATCTAGAAGCCTATGAGCTCAAGCGCGAGGGTCCGGATGTCGTGGCTTCTACCTACCTAAGCCGGCGTGACTGGCCGCTGGTCGCAGGGTTTTTGCACGTCTATTGGACCATGTCGGAATATGTCCATGCGGAGGGAGACACGGCAGCAGCGCGCCGCCTCTGGGAGGTGATTGCCACTAACGGCCCACCAACTGCGCCAGAGGTTTCTTTTGCCAAAGCGCGGCTGGATCCGACCCGGACTGAAATGGAAAAACTTTGGGATTAACCCAACATTAATCGTCGGCTGGCTCCAGCCTCTAAAGTTAAATTAAAGTGATTATTAAAGAAAGTTCCGATTGAGTCCGAACATTTCAGTCGGGGAGGATTAAGCCATGTTCAAAAGTGTCTGGCAAAATTATGTAGTCGTGGGCCTAGTGGGAAGCATTCCGGCGTTAGCCCTGGTCTTTGGGCCAGGGGCCAACCTGCCTGGGATGACCGTGCCGTTTGCCGCATTGGTATTATGGGCTCTCGCGGTCCTTGTCTCGGCAGCGAGGCACCATACTGAGGGTTTGACCACCGAGGAACGCGAAGAGCTTTCGAGCTTGCGTCGCACTAAGGGTCAGTCCCAAGCGGTATCACCTTTGTCAGGAGGTGCGGCCGAGGCGCAGCGCAGTGCCTTGGACCTAGCCCAGCAACGCCAACAACTTGAAGACGAGTTTACAGCGATTCGGGCGAGCCTTGATGGTCAAATCATCCAGGCCAATGAGCGCTGCAATCTGGTGCAACGAGGTAGCGACCAATTGCGCGAGCAATTAGTTGCGGAGCGTAAAGCCAAGGCCACGGCCCTCGAAGAGGCGGCGGCGTTTAAGTTAGCTAGCGAGCGCAGGCTCGGGGGCGCTAGTGGCAGTGCCAATGATCAGACATTGCAAAGCGCCATGCGTTCTCTTGAAAGCCAGGTTGCTGAGCGAGACGAGTATGTTAGTGCAAACGCCAATCTTATGCGTCGCATCGGAGAATTGGTGCCGTCGATCGAACGCCAGCTTAGCACCGTGATCGATCATACCGAGACCAGCGCCATTGAGATTGGTGACAAGGTCAAATATATCTACGAAAAGGCGCAGGAGCACCTCGTCGAATCAAATGAAATCAGCAATCAATTTTCTGGAAAATCAATCACGGATAGTGAGGGCCGCGAGCAGGCTTCGCTGTCTTCGGTATTGTCGCGCTCCTTACAATTACTCAGCGAAACCACGGAGATGTTAGAAGATAATAGCAGGCTAAACGTCGAGTATTCGAAGTCGATTAAAACAATTCTCGAAAACACCGCAACCATCAACAATATCACCGAAGATATCCAGTATATTTCTGACCAGACCAACCTCCTCGCCCTAAACGCTGCAATCGAGGCAGCTAGAGCTGGAGAACATGGTCGCGGCTTCAGCGTGGTTGCCGAGGAAGTGCGCAAGCTGTCGGATCGTACCAATCAGGCCTCCAGCGATATCACGCAAATCGTCGGAAAGGTCAACGAGTCGGTCGCGGAAATCTCTAGATCTCTGACCGATAATTTGCAAAAAACGGCGTCGAAGAAGGAAGCCGTTGATGCTGCCGTGCAGACTTTGATGCTGTCCGCGAAGGAGTCCACGGCGGTGTTCGCCAAGCTGGTTGAAAGCTCGGTGTTAAGCTCCGAAAGCGTGGCGCATAGTATAGACCAAATCATTATGTCTCTGCAGTTTCAGGATGTGACTCGTCAGCAAATCGATGGCGCCATGTCGCCGCTGCGACAAATCGGTGCTTTAGCCGAAGATATGATCGTGCGCATCGATCAATCTCAGGGATCCCCTCGTGTTGCCGCTGCCGGCGCTTCAGCAGAACCGGTGGCGGCGGCGGCGGCACCTCCGCCGGTAGCAAAACCTTCGCCGGTCGCTTTGGTCACCGAGACGAAGGCTGCCGCACCTAAAAAGGCCCCTGCCCCTGCTGAAGTGGCCGAAGAGGCAAGTGCTGACGCCTCAGCGGGTGAAGTTTTGTTCTTTTAGGGGTATTCCTCTGTCCGCATGAATTTATACAACCAACTAATTTATTTGTGAAAATTTACAGAGTATCAGATCTATATTAAATTTCTCAAGTTTGTGAAAAATCGCACCGATAAGTGGCTAGTCGCAATTAAATGCAAGCCATGATTCGGCTCGAATCTCCACTTCGGGAGGGTTTAATGTCAATCAAGAACTTAACCTCAAGCAAGCATACTCTGCAGCAAAAACGCCATTTTCTGTCGACGGCCGTTCTGCTCATCTCGACCGTTGTTTTTTCTGGCAGTGCATGCAGCACCCATCGCAAACATGTGGCCCGTTCTGCTAGCCTGCAGCAGGCGGATGCAGGGGTACCTGGAAAACCTAGTAATTTTTCCTGGGAACTTGCAGCTCTACCCGCCTGTTACGATGCCCGTGAGGGAGCCGAAGTATTTGTTTGGCGTAGTCAGAAGGTCATGAGATGCGACACAGCAGCAGGCAAATGGATTGCAGGAGGTGCCCCTTGAATTTACGTACCATTGGTATGACATTTGCGGCGTTCATGTCTATGGCCGCTGCAGCAAACGCCAGGGCAGACAGCCGAATTTGGCTTGAAGACGCCCTCCCAGCAGGGGCTAAGCCTAACGGCGAGGCATGGAATTTCGTAACCAGTAATCCATCGCCGCTTTCCGGAGCGAAGGCACATCAATCTCCGATTGCTTCCGGTATGCACCAACATTATTTTACCGGCTCGACGGATACAATGAAGGTCCCTGCCGGATCAACATTGGAAACCTGGGTCTATTTGAATCCTGCGGCTATGCCACGCGAAATTATGTTGCAATGGTATGACGGTTCTTCTTTCGAACACCGTGCATATTGGGGCGAAGATCTGATTAATGTAGGTAATCGCGGTACCGCCGGGCGCTTCTTTATGGGTGCCCTGCCTCCAGCGGGACAGTGGGTCCGCTTGTCCGTTCGGGCGGCTGATGTCGCTTTGGATAACCGTACGGTCAGTGGTGCTGCGTTCACTCTCTATGACGGTCAAGCCACTTGGGATGCATCCGGCTACACCGTCTACTCCGGCACTGATATCCAAAACTCACATTGGATTGATGAAGGTGTACCAGGCAATGCTCGATACGGCTTTGAGGGGGGTGATGCTTGGCATTGGGTTAAGGATCCCGCTGCAAAATCCGGGTCTTTGGCGCACCGTTCAGTCGCAGCACCAGGTAAGCACCAACATTATTTCTATGGCGGCTTTGATACTTTGACTATTGGTGGAAATTATCTTGAAACCTGGATTAACATTAGCGCGACGCAAAAGCCACGCGAGGTCATGATCCAGTGGAATGATAGTCTTGGCTGGGACCATAGGGCTTATTGGGGTGAAGATCTTATCCCCCTGGGTACCGCTGGAACCGCAAGCAGAAGATATATGGGCCCTTTACCAGAGGCAGGCAAGTGGGTTCAACTTGTGGTTGATCCTGCAGTTGTAGGCCTTTCCTCCACACGTCCTATTAAGGGCATGTCGTTTATGCTTTATGACGGCAGCGCGCTTTGGGATCAGTCGGGTCGTGTTAGCCAGGCTGGCGCGGGAATGGCTGGTCCTGCTGGTGCCACAGGTGCGACAGGCGCGACAGGCGCGACAGGCGCGACAGGCGCGACAGGCGCAACAGGCGCAACAGGGGCAACAGGGGCAACAGGGGCAACAGGGGCAATTGGTGCAGCAGGGGCAATTGGTGCAGCAGGGGCGACGGGTGCAGCAGGGGCAATTGGTGCGACGGGTGCAGCAGGGGCAACTGGCGCAGCAGGGGCAACTGGCGCAGCCGGTGCGCAAGGGTCACCAGGCGCAAAAGGAGTTGTTAAATCTACGACAATTTCTGCGGGCGTTTCTGGATGCGTTTCTGGTGGTATTCAAGTTGAGACGTTTTCGGACTTTAATGCCAACAATATCTACGATGGTCAGCAGGAAGATCCACATAATATCATCGTCGTTTGCAATGGCGCAAAGGGTGATATTGGTATGCCAGGTGTAGCAGGAGCGACTGGCGCAGCTGGAAAAGATGGTTCGGATGGTGCCTCAGCGATGCTCACTTCGACGCAGTTAAGCCCAGGAGACGCAAATTGCGCCTTCGGTGGAATTAGGTACATCGCCTATTTAGAAAAGGATGCCAAAGCTGGATTTTCTGCCGGTGATGAAAAAATCAGTGAAAACTATGTGTGTAATATCATCGGTGGTAAGGGAGATACTGGTGCAACTGGTGCAACTGGTGCAACTGGTGCAACTGGTGCTAAAGGCGACACAGGAGCAGCAGGCGCAACTGGCGACACAGGAGCAGCAGGCGCAACTGGCGACACAGGAGCAGCAGGCGCAACTGGCGACACAGGAGCAGCAGGCGCTAAAGGCGATACAGGAGCAGCAGGCGCTAAAGGTGACACAGGAGCAGCAGGCGCAAACGGAGCAGCTGGCGCTAAAGGTGACACAGGAGCAGCCGGTGCCAACGGCGCAGCTGGCGCTAAAGGCGACACAGGAGCAGCCGGTGCAACTGGTCAAAAGGGTGACAGCGGATTCAGTGCCACGATAGATGTAGGGGTTGTAGGGATTGGCGACTCGCATTGTCCGACCGGTGGCAAGCTCTACGAGTCTTATACGAACCGGCACGGCGCGCCCGGATACAATTCGGCTACAGACACGGGCTATAGTGCTAATTTTATCTGCAACGGATTGGATGCCAGGGTAGCAACTTCGGATATTCCGCGGAACGCAGACTGTGGTAGCGCAGTGGGCAAACTGCTGATCTTCTTTCTCGATAAGAATGGCAACTCAACTTTTGACTTTGGAACAGACACAAAGCTCAGCCAGGCAAAGGTCTGCAACGGCTTGAAAGGAGCAGACGGTCACAGCACCATTGTGACTACAGCGCCCATACCGACCAATGACTCACGTTGCCCATCTGGCGGGGTTGAAATGCGCTCTTTCTTGGACTATGACGATGACCAGGTATACACAGTTGATGGCGACCAAAACTATGTGTCTTCATCACTATGTAACGGTTCTAATGCGGTCGTAGTCAGCGAGCCTCGCGCGGATATCTGCGATGGCAATGGCGGGGTTATTCTGCATTCATTTACCGATCTCAATAACAACGGATCATATGAAGAGGTAGAAGACAGCAATTACACGCAATCGCAAGTGTGCAGCGCCGCGGCTGCTCCAGTGGCAGCACCTTAAGATTATAGTTCAAATTCTCTTCAATGTGACTTAACGAGTAAGCGCTCCATTATCAGAAATAATGGGGCGCTTTTGCATTTACTGAAGTTGGCCGGTACTAGGGCAGGGCGGTGTAGTCCACTTTGGTATAGGCAGCTGGGCACGCAGCAGCACCACCGCAGGCAGGGGGTAAAGTGAACTGATAGATTCTTCCCCCATTGATAAGTTGGTCATCAGCACCTCTAACGCGGATCTTATAGGGTGGCTTGGCTGCATTAGGTAGAACATACGATTGACCGTTGTCGCCGGTCATTTTCGCAATGTCCCATTTGCCATCTACCTCAACTTCGACCCCGTGCAGGCCGTTTTCTAGGTGGGTTAGGATAACGGGGAGGTAATATTTTTGCCAATTAGCGCCGAGGCCGATTTTAATGTCGCCGACGTAGTTAGGAGCCTTGATAAACTGCCAGGTGATTTGTGGATTGCTCCACGGCGTGGAGATATCGATGGTTTTGTTGTCCTTGGTGAACTGTGTCAGTGAGGAGCGATGCAGATCGAGGTGATATTTGTCGTCTCGGCACCAACCGTTGCCGTCCTGGCAGCTATCGGCGACGATCATGTCGAGGCTGGCGCCAGCCATCGGATGGGGTACAAGGTTGGCCTCGGGACAGATGTTTTCCGCCCTTGTACCGTTGTTATTGAAGCCTGCGCAGCTTTTTGTAAGAGTGACACGGACCCAGCGGCCGCAGTTCAGGCCATTAGCAAAGATGCCGGTGGTCTCAATACGTGGATTTGGCCGCACTGTCTGGCTCGTGTAGTCAGACGGCGTAAACTGTACGTTTAATGCGACGTAGTGGGGAGTATCCAAGTGCTCTTCCGGGACTCCGCATCCGCCCGTAGGTGTGCCAATTTTATCGAAGTAGGTGGCAAAGCTAGTCTTGATGGCGACGCTATCTGAGCTGGTGGGTGCCGTCGTTGGATTGGTGGCAATGCCTTGATTGGTCGCGCCGGTGCCATCACCGGACTTAGGTATGATGGTGACCTCGCTTGTAGACGAGACGGCGGTGGTACCGATAGCGGTGGTCGATCCGGGCTTACAGATCGAAATATCTACCCGAAATGTTGGCTTGTTGATTTCATGCTCTTTGGCCTTGGCATTTGCGCAGGCCGAATAAACCACTGCACCGTCCGTACCGGTATAAATTAGATCGATCGTGTATTTGCCTTGGGATACGACAATGGTTTGGTTTTGCACGTTGCCGGCTTGGAAGTCTTTGATGTCGAAAGTCTGATCGATTCGCTTTAGGTCTCCATCCAAGCGCGGCATGACGATTTGCATCTTCGCCCATGCGGGGTCGCCGGTATTTGGCGCGAATTTTCCAATGGAGAGCGAGCTGATTTTAGCGCCTCCCCCTGAGCCGCTGGGGTGCTGAGTCCGGCAGGCAGCGAGGTTAAATATGATGCCGAATGCGATAACTGGTTGCCAACTCACTAGGTGCTTCATCTCAAAATCCCTTCAAGGTTTGCATGGTCATGTGCTAGTAAGGCCCGCGCGCAGTGCGCAGGACGAGAGGCAAGGCGGGAGGCCTCTACCCGTAAGAAGTCGCTAACAGATGAATTATGATACACTAAAGGTCATTTAGATTTCCAATTTCTAGACGTAGCCCAGCGATTCAGGAGTTGGCTAAACGCCAAAGCCGCAATACAGGGCCCTTAAGCCAGTCTTGCCCGGCTGGTGCCGAAAAATCCGGAAGCAGCCAGGTCGAGTGTTTGGCGGTATCGCAACATTCCGATCGACCCCCATCCTCGGCTATCCGCGCGAAGTCAAGGTGAATCCATTGCGTTTAGATATCCACACCCAGGCCGGCCTGGGCGAAGGTGTTGCCATCTTTGTCGCTATTAAAGGAGCCATAGCCGTACAGGTCTGGACTCCCGAGCATCAATCCAATCCCCCCAAAGAAGCCGCCTGCACTGGCGCCAAACCCAGCGGCGGATCCGGCTCCGGCACCAAGCCCGACACCAATCCCAGCTTGCAGGTAGGGGCGCATCTTGCCGGATGCAAACAGATACTTCACATCGATGTCGCCGGCGGCATGTATGCTCCCACCGTTAGTTTTGGTATTGCTTGTGCTGCCATTACTTGTGTCTGAAGTTTGCTCCGTCTTGGCGTCAATCCAGCCAAGGCCAGCCTCGAACGCCCATTGCGTAGAAAAATACAGAACATTCAAACCTACGGCGGCATTGACGGGATTGTGGTAGCCGAGGTTCAACGTCCAGTTTGCGCGCGCCGTTTGGCCCGAACAACAAACGACTGCGACCAATAGATACTTCCATCTGGACCTAATGTTTTGCATCAGTCCCATACTTTCGTGAAATTAAGGCGTGTAGTTGATCATAGATCAGGGCTCTAGCTTCAAGATATAGATTTTGCCCTCATCATAGGCAGGTACATAGAGGGGTGTGCTGCCATCGACTTGGGGTGAGCCGAGCGCCATGCCGCCGATGATCGAGGTCGTATTGAGAGCTGACTCTGCGGTATACGCCCAATCATCAGAGTCGTCAGAGGCTGGCTTAAGGAGATGTACTTGGCCGGAACCGTCGCCGGCCGCGACGATATTCGGCTTTTTCCCGGCTTGGGTGGGCCAAGCGATAGCGGTGCCTGGCGAGGCTTGGTTGGGGCCTTTGATTTTGGTCAAGATCCCGCTGAGGAGTGCGTGGCGCTTAAATTCGCCGGCTTTATAATCGGTGGGGATCTCGTAGCCAAAAATGCTAGCACGGGCGTCGCTCATATGATTAGTGACCAATAGGTCGAGTCTGCCATCGTTATTAAGGTCCACCAGAGATAAGTCAAATGCGGCGCCAATGTGATCGTCGATGACTCGACGCTGCCAGGCATCACCTTCGCGCCACAGAATACTCAACTTCGCACCGAAGAATTCGGTGGCGATGATCTCCATGGCACCATCATGGTTCAGGTCCGCAGTCACAAAATTAACGTCTGGACCCTCTGCTATGATGTGTTCGAGCCAGGGACCTTTGCTCAGCCCTTTGGGTTGTTCAAACCAGACAAGCTCGCCAGCTGAGCCACCAAACAACGATTTCTTTGCTCGCGCCGTCAGCGCGTCGAGACGGCCATCGTCATTCATGTCGGCCCAAATGACGCGGTGGTAGAAGAAATCACGCTTTGGCACTGATAGTGCGAAGCTCTCATTGGAGTAAATATTGGTGATCAGGACCTGGCCAGTCGTGTAGGTGGGGGTTAGAAAACCGGTGCCAATAGAGACATAACCAGGACCAAAGACGCTGTCGGGCACTGTGCTAATAGCGTTAGGCCAACGGACTTTGGCGGTGACGACTTCTGGTTTGCCCAGGACCGCATCTTCGTTGGCATCAGGTCCAAGCGTAAGATGCGAGACTGTACTTGAACCGAAAAAAGCGAAGCTAGAGATGAGTAACTCGCTGGTTCCTGGAGTCCTGCCCGGTGCTAAGTGGAGGAACGCTGGATGATCGACGGTAATTGTCTTTAGAATCTTGGATGCGGCGGCCGGGGCAGGCGTTGAACATAGGCCAACCAATAGCAATCTAAATAAATTGAGACACCGCATAGGATCTCCTGCCAAGTCATTCTATGAGAACTAGGTAAAACCATGGAATTCTGGCCAAATAATTGGTCGAATCCAATTAAAATGCAAGTCTAATCTGCTTGGGATGCACGCCGTTCCCTTGGTCGCATTCAAAATGGATCACGAGGCGGCGGGCGCACAGTTTCCCGTCTTGGGACTAAAAACTCGAGATAATACCTGCCGCGATGAAACCATCGCTGGGAGTTATTTGCGCTTTGCTCCGTTGATTTTGCCAGCAGCGGGGAGTACTCGAGCGATTGCAGCGATGACATCATTCGCAAGCAGGTCGACGACGTCCTGGGTGTTTAGTGTGGAGAAAAGAAAAGGTATCCGCCCAATCGCATAATCTCCCTTTGCGCGGACTATGTTGCGAGCGGTACGTGGTCCTAGGCGCATGACCAATGCGTCCTTCTCGGACTCGCTCAGGTTAAGGCGCGGCTGCGGCAGGTCGCCGGTGAGATTCTGTAGCACTTTGCTGATGTCGTCGCTCATGTTAGAGGCCGTAGCTGACGGCAACGAAAGGTAGCCGTAGCGAGTAGTCCGTGCGCTAGCACCGCGCCAAGCATCAGGCATCGGTAGTAGCAGCCGTGGGTCCAAGTTGAGACGCCGATGATCATCCGCTGCATGTTGGTCCTCAAGTGACAGATTGCCCTATTTATTCGGCCGAAGGTGCGAGCAGCTTGAGCTTGAATCAGCAGAATCTGTGGGTATGTAAAGCCGGACGGCCCGCCACTGAGCAAGGGAACAAAGCCGCCAAGGCCATGATAGGCAAGGAAAAAAGCAATTTCTGGAACCCAAACGGGGGAATGCTCTAGTTCCTCATTCGGCCCTTAGCGCCTCGATGACCTGTAGCTTTTCGGCTCTAAGAGCCGGGACCATGCCGCTAAATAGGCCGACGCAGACGATGCTCCCAACCGAGACAGCGAGGGCCCACGGATCGATAACCCATTCAAAGGCTAGACCGCTGACAAATTTCGTCGCGGCATAGATCATCGCCTCGGTGGCGCCGAATCCTGCACCGATTCCGATCATCCCGGCGACGGAGCAGAGGACTAAAGATTCCATCAACACCTGAACTTTAATGCTCCGACTTGTTGCTCCTAAGGCCTTGCGCAGTCCGATTTCTTTGACCCGCTCGGTGACAGATACCAACATCATATTATGGATACCGATACCGCCGACTAACAAGGATAGGAAAGCAATCGCGGCAATAAGCGCCGCAAAGATATTGAGAAACCTTTTCGTTTGTGCGACCAGAGTACCTTCCGTATCGATCGAAAATCTCCCGGCCTTGCCGTACCGTTGGTCGAAATAGGTCTTGAGCTTTTTGGCCGCCGATTCAACATCGGTGTCGGCTCGTACCTGCACTGAAAACTGACTCAACCTACCTGACCAATAGCTGGCCGTTGCTTGAAATAAGGTGTAGGGCACTAACACTTGCATGTTTGGTTGCGCCCATTCTTCTCTGGTGTGCTGCGGAGTCATGACGCCAATGATGGTGCAGGGAAACGAGCGTTGTTCTTCGACAGCAATAGTGATCATCTCGCCAATTGCTTCTTTGCCTTGGAACAGCTGGGCCGCCAGTTCGGAACCTACCAGGCAAACCCGCGCGCGTGCGGCGATGTGATAGGGCGTCAGCATCCGGCCGCTGGCCAAGTGGGCATTGGTGATCGCCAGGTACTCATGGTTAACGCCGCGTAGACGCACGTTGTCGGATACCGAGTGTCCGCCAGCGGTCACCGTATTTTGCCAATTAGCGTAGACCGGTGAGATCAATTGAATTTCGGGAAAGATGCGGCGGAGTGGTTTGAGATCGGTGTCCCATTCAAAGCCGCTAAACGCTTGGGTGGATCCGTCAGTTGCCTTGCGCTCCCAATTAGGATAGCCGCGCACGACCAGCTTATTGACTCCGAGGGTTTCGAAACCTTCCATGATGCGGTTTTTGGCAAATTGGCCGAGCGAGATCATGGCCAACACGGCGGCGATACCGATGACGATGCCGAGCATAGTCAGCAGTGACTTTGCTCGGTTGCGATTTAGATTGCGGCAGGCAGCAGGCAGGGCCTTCAGCGCCATGCGCGGTGTGCTGCTGCTCCATGCGCTAGGCAGCTTGCTAGATTTAGCCGATGTGCTTGTTAAGTTTAATTCCGGAGGAATGTTAAGCTGCCTTGAGGCTGGCGTATCTGCTGGACTCACTTGGCCGTCATGGACCTGTAACACCTTGCCGCAGCGGCGCGCCACCTCGCCATCATGGGTAATGATGATGAGGGTTCGACCTTGGGCGTGGAGCTCATCGAAGATCGTCATGATCTCCGCGGCATTGCGGCTATCGAGGTTGCCAGTCGGCTCATCCGCGAGCAGCACGCTGACCTCGTTTAGTAGGGCGCGTCCAATCGCTACCCGCTGCTGTTGCCCGCCCGAAAGTTGGTTGGGCCAATGGTGCAGATGGCTACTAAGTCCGAGACGGTCGGCAATGGCTATGGCCTTTTTTCTCATTTCAAAACGTGGCTTTACCAGCTCGGCAGGATAATTCGCCGGCAGCATGATGTTGTCGAGCACTGTGGCGCGTGGCAAAAGGTGAAATTGCTGAAAAATGAAGCCGATTTGCTGATTGCGAACCAGTGCGGCCTGATCATCACTAAGGTGGCTCAGATCGGTGCCATCAAATAGGATGCGGCCGTTTGTTGGTCGCAGCAAACAGCCAAGGATATAGAACAGCGTCGACTTGCCAGATCCCGAAGGTCCCTGAATAGCCAGGTAGTCGCCACGTTCGATCTTAAACGAAACATTGCTTAAAATTTCGACCTTGCGGTCCGCTATTTGGTAGGAGAAGCCGAGCTTGTCGACGAGTAGCAGAGGTGGGCCGCCGGTTAGCGTCATTCCGGACTACCGCCTGAGGAGATAGCGAGGAAGTCGACTGGG
>Ga0315287_10005488_pt1 | contig 12503 bp, 16 predicted proteins | sample YL17G11_0_MG_FD_205037 | JGI IMG/M metagenome (GOLD analysis project Ga0315287, IMG submission 205037) | Sediment microbial communities from Yellowstone Lake, YNP, Wyoming, USA - YL17G11_0 | ecosystem: Environmental > Aquatic > Freshwater > Lake > Sediment | place: USA: Wyoming | collected...
CGGCTCCCGCGCCGACGGCTCCCGCGCCGACGGCTCCCGCGCCGACGGTCGAGGAGAAGCTGCGCAGCCTCGCCACGCTCCGCGACGACGGCCTCATCACGCCCGAGGACTACGAGGCGAAGAAGGTGGAGCTGCTCCAGGACCTGTGAGCGGCTGCGGCCCGGCGGCGCGTGCGTCCGACGCCGGCCCGGGCGGTGCCGGCTGACCGTCCACGGGGCCAGTCGGGCGGGCGCGGTACCATACACCGGTCCCCTCCCGGAATTGGAGCTCCGCCGCAGCATGGTCTTCGACGAAGAAACCCTCTCCGCCCTGGTGGCGGTCGCGATCTTCCTGGTCGTCGGCTTCCCGGTCCACGAGTTCTCCCATGCGTTCGCGGCCTACCGGCTGGGCGACGGAACGGCGAAGCTCTTCGGTCGGCTGACCCTCAACCCGCTGGTCCACCTCGACCCCCTCGGCTCGGCGATCCTCGCGATCTCCGCCCTCACGGGCAGCGGCTTCGTCATCGGATGGGCGAAGCCGACGCCGGTGAATCCCTCGATGCTGCGCGGTGGGCATCGCGGCGAAGCCATCGTGGCGGCGGCGGGACCGCTCTCCAACCTTGTCCTGGCTGCCCTCGCCGGGGTCGTCGTCCGGATCCTCGTCGCCATGGATCTCGTGCCTTCGCCGGCCCTCCAGTTCGTGGCCCTCGTCATCCAGTGGTTCCTCATCATCAACATCTCGCTGTTCATCTTCAACCTGTTCCCGATCCCGCCCCTCGACGGGTCCAAGGTCCTCTTTGCCTTCCTCCCCCCGCGGACCGTGTGGCAGGTGCGTCCGTTCCTCGAGCGGTGGGGCTTCGTCATCCTCCTGGCGGTCATGTTCCTTCCCCCGGGAGACTCCATCGGCGCGCAGATCATCGGCCCGGTCTTCGATGCGATCTACTCTCTCCTGGTGGGCGCGTAAGGCACGCCAGCTCGGCCGGCACGTGGCGGCGCGGGTTCGGCCCGTGGAGCGGGCGGCGCTGGCCGAGTGGCTCACCGCGGCGCAGCTCGCCCTCTTCGACGCCATGCCCGTGGTCGATCGTCGGCATGGGCTCGACGTGGTGGCCGCCCTCCGCGCGGCAGGTGTCGAGGACGGCGACGTGCTGATGGCCGGGCTCTTCCACGACGTCGGCAAGGGGCGCTCCATCCGGCTCTGGCATCGCGTCGCCTGGTCGCTCGGCGAGCTGCTCGGCTCCTGGGTCCACCGCCTCGCGGCCCGGCTGCCCGGAGGTGGCGTTGCGATGGCGCGGCTGCGGGACCACGCCGAGCGTTCCGCCGAGCTGGCGGCCGCGGTCGGCTGCCCACCCCGCTCGGTGGCGCTGATCAGGGGCGACGCCGGCCCGGGAGGCGGCGCGTCGCTCGCGGCGCTCCGCGCCGCCGACGAGTCGAGCTGATGACGCTCGACGCCGTCCCGCGCCCGGGCGGCGAGACTCCGGGGATCGCCTTCACGGACCGTCGGCGCCCGGAGGACGCGACGCGCGTGCGGCTCCCCGAGTGGGAGGGCCCGTTGGGGCTGCTGCTGGCGCTCGTGGAGGCGCGACGCTTCGACGTGATGAGCGTTCCGCTCGGGGCGCTTGCGGAGGCGTACCTCGATGCGATCGCCGGCCTCGAGGGCGACCGGCTCGGGAACCTCTCCGCCTTCGTCGCCGTCGCCAGCCAGCTGATCCTGTTCAAGAGCCGGGAGCTGCTCCCGCGGCCCCCGGAGCCCGCCATCCCGCTCGACGATGAACCGGACGCGGAGGCCGCGCTGCGCGCCCGGCTCGTCGCATACCGGGCCTTCCGGGACGCCGCCGACCGCCTGGCGGGGCCGGCGGCGGCCGGCCGCCAGGCGGTCCGTCGCGAGCCGTCGCTCGCGGTCGCGATGGCCCGCGCCGGGGCGGTGGAGCCACTCCCGCCGCGGCTGGACCCGGCACTTCTCGTCGGCGCCCTCGAGCGGCTGGCGGCCGTGGCCCCGGCCGTGGTGCCGCCCCCCGAGGCGATCCCGCGGACCATCACCATGGTCGAGCGCGCGGCGTTCATCCGGGCGGCGCTCGCGGACGCCGGCCCGGTCGTCCTCCAGGACCTGCTGGCGGGCGTCCGCGATCGCGTCGTGGTGGCCGTCACCTTCCTGGCCATGCTGGAGCTCGTGAAGCGCCGCGAGGTCTCCGTCGAGCAGGACGCCCCGTGGGGCCCCATCATCGTGCGGGCGGTGCCCCGGGCGGTGCCCCGGGCTGCTGGCGCGGACCCGGCGGGCAGCGAGGGCGATCCGGACGAGGAGGACGCGTGACCGACGACGAGCGCCGCGCCGCGGTCCCGGCGGGCGGGGACGAGGCCCCGCCCACGGATCCGCCGGGCGTCGACCTTCCCGGAGATGCGCTGAGCGAGTCCCTGCTGGAGGCGCTCCTCTTCGTCGCCGAGCGTCCGCTCGGCCGCCGGGAGCTCGCGACCCTGACCGGCGCGTCGCCCGAGACGATCGACGCGCGCCTGGGGGACCTCGAGGTGACGCTGGACGGCCGCGGCATCCGGCTCCTCGCCGACGGCGACCGGGTGGCGCTGGTGACCGCGCCGGAGGCCGGCCTCCTGATCGGCCGCTACGTGGGGCGGGAGCCGACGCGCCTCTCGGCCGCGACCCTGGAGACGCTGGCCATCGTGGCCTACCGCCAGCCCGTCACCAAGGCCGCCATCGAGCGGGTCCGCGGCGTGGACGCCGACTACGCCCTGCGCAGCCTCCTTCACCGCCGGCTGGTCGTGGAGCTCGGGCGTGCCAACGCGCCGGGCCGGCCCATCCTGTACGGCACCTCGGTCGAGTTCCTGGAGCGGTTCGGCCTCCTCAGCCTCGACGACCTCCCGCTGCTCGACGCCGCCGTTGCGGAGAGCCTCGCGACGTCCGAGCCGCCCGGGCCCGGGTCGGACGCGGACCTCGATCCCGACCGGGATCCTGGCCGGGCCGGGACGCCCTGATGCCGGCGGAGCGACTCGGCAAGGTGCTCGCCGCGGCGGGCGTCGCGAGCCGCCGCGCCGCCGACGCGCTGGTCGAGGCCGGCCGGGTCACCGTGGACGGCCGGACGGCGCAGCTCGGGGAGAAGGCCGATCCTGCCCTCCAGGTCGTGGCGGTCGACGGCCGTCCAATCGGGGCCGCCGCCGCGGCGCCGGTCCACCTGGCACTCCACAAGCCGGCCGGGGTCACGTCGACCGCGGCCGACCGCCACGCGGCCCGAACCGTGCTCGACCTCGTTCCGCCGGGCCTGGTCCCCCCGGGAACGCGCCTCTACCCGGTCGGCCGGCTCGACCTCGAGTCGGAAGGGCTGCTCCTGCTCACCAACGACGGTGCCTGGACGGATCGCGTCCTCCACCCGCGCCACGGGGTGGAACGGGAATACGCGGTCGCGGTGGCGCTGCCGCTCGGAAGCGAGCAGCGGGCGGCCCTCGCCGCCGGGATCCCGCTGGAGGAAGGCATCGCCCGCCTCGTCTCCCTGCGGCCGGCGACGCGCACGGAGACGGCGCTGCTCGCGGCGCAGGTGGAGCCGCCCCCCGGCCGGGGGCTGGCGTGGTATCGCGTGGTCCTCGCCCACGGCTGGAAGCGCCAGGTCCGGCGGATGCTCGCCGTCGTCGGCGCGCCCGCGGTGCGCCTCGTGCGCGTCCGCGTCGGCACCCTGCGCCTCGACCTGCCCGCCGGGCAGGCGCGCCTCCTGACGCCCGCCGAGGTGCGCCGGCTGGCGGCGCCGCGGCCGCAGGCCCGCCCGCCCGTAGCATCGGCGCGGGGGAATCCGGCGGAGGGAGAGAGACCGTGACGACCGTCGACGCGGGTCCGCGGGCCGGTGCGGCCGACCTCGTCGTCCTCGACCGCGGCGTCGTCGACCGCGGTGCCGGTGAGATCGGCGACGCCCGCGTCCTCCTCACCCTGTCTGCGGGTGTCGCCGTCCATGCCGACTCCGGCTTCGGCTGGTAGGGTCGGACGCATGCGCGACCGGGGCCCCATCGTCGCCCTCGACGGGCCGGGCTCGTCCGGCAAGAGCAGCGTCGGGGCGGCCGTGGCCGCCGCCCTCGGGGCTCGCTTCCTCGACACGGGGCTCCTCTACCGGGCGCTCACCTGGCTGTGCCTGGAACGGGGCCTGGCGCCGGACGACGGACCGGCCGTCGCCCGCCTGGCCGCGGAGATCGACCTCGGCGCCGACGAGGCCGGACGCCTGGCCCACGTCGTCGTCGGCGGGCGCGACGTGGCCGACCGGATCCGCACCCCGCGCGTGGACCGTGCCGTATCGGCGGTCGCGCGCCAGCCCGAGGTCCGGGCGGCGCTCCTCGGCCGCCAGCGGGCGATCGCGGCACCCGGCGCCATCGTGGTCGCCGGGCGCGACATCGGGAGCGTGGTCCTGCCCGACGCCGACCTGAAGATCTGGCTCGACGCCTCCGCGGAGGAGCGGGCGGCGCGGCGCGCCCGCGAGCGCGGGATCGACCCGGCGTCGCCCGCCGGCGTGGCGATCCTCGACGACCTCCGCCACCGCGACCGGGCCGATGGATCGCGCGACCTGTCGCCGGCCCGCGCCGCCGCCGACGCGGTCCACGTCCGCACCGATGGCAACTCCTTCGAGGCGACGGTGGCGGCGGTGCTCGCCGTGGTACGGGCGGCGGTGGCCGTGCAGGAGGGTGCCCCATGACGGACCTGACACCGGGACGACGGCGCTCGGACGGCGCGGCGCGCGCCTTCACTCTCCCGCCCGACCGCCTGCCGATATTCATGCGGACGAGCCAGGTCATCGGTCGGGCGCTCATGCGCTCCTTCACCCGCGTATCGGTGGAGGGTCTCGAGCACGTCCCGAAGAGCGGGGCGCTCATCTTGGCCGGCAATCACATCAGCAACGCCGATCCACCCCTCGTCGCGGGCTGGCTGACGCCCGCCCTGGGGCGGCCGGTCCACTGGATGGCGAAGGCCGAGGCGCTCGAGTGGCCGCTGGCGGGCTGGTTCATGCGCCACAACGGCGCCTTCGGGATCCGGCGCGGTGCCGCCGACACCGAGGCGTTCCGGCTTGCCCGCGCGGTCCTCGAGGACGGCCGGGTCCTGGGGACGTTCCCGGAGGGCACGCGGAGCCCGAGCGGCGCGCTCCAGCGGGCCAAGGACGGCGTCACGCTCCTCGCCCTGCGCTCCGGGGCCCCGATCCTCCCGATCGGGGTGAGCGACACGGACCGGTTCTGGCCGCGGGGCCGGGCGCTCTGGCGGTTCGGAGGCCGGGTCTCGATGCGCATCGGCGAGCCGTTCGTGCTGGAGCGCCGGGTCGCGCCCGACGGAACCAGGGAGCCGCTCGAGGACGTCACGACCCGCCTGATGCTGCGCATCGCGGAGCTCCTCCCGGAGCGCCACCGGGGCGTCTACGGACCGCTCCTGGCAGCGACCGGAGCCGCCGAGCCCGGCAACCCATCGGCGGCCTCGGCGGCCGCGCCGGCCGCGCGGCGATAGCACCGGCCGTCCACCCGGGCCGTTGGCCGCCCCGCGCCGGGGTTTCGTCAGGTTGCGTGCAATAATCGGGTCATGGGCATGGTCCAGGACGTTCGCATCGCCAAGCGCACCGGCTTCTGCTACGGCGTTCGCGAGGCGGTCGACAAGGCCAAGGAGACCGCCGACGCGGGCCGGGTGACGCACACCCTCGGGCAGGTCGTTCACAACGAGGGGGTCGTGGCGAGCCTCCACGCGCGCGGCGTGCAGCCGATCCGCCGCCTCGACGAGGCCCTCGAGGGATCGACCGTCGTGATCCGCGCCCACGGCGTGACGCCGGCCGTGCGCGAGGAGGCCGCGGCTCGCGGCCTCGACGTCATCGACGGCACGTGCTCCTGGGTCATCGCCGAGCAGCGGGAGCTCCGGAAGCTGGTCGAGGACGGCTACACCATCGTCCTGCTCGGAACGCCGAACCACCCCGAGGTCGTCGGGCTGCTGGGGTTCGCTCCGGACGCGATCGTCGTCGACGAGGAGGAGGACTGGGACCGGATCCCCCGCAAGAAGCGGATGGCCCTCGCCACCCAGTCGACCCAGCCGCCCTGGAAGCTCGAGCGCCTCGCCGCCCGCATGGTCCACCTCGCCCACGAGCTCAAGATCGTCAACACGGTCTGCCCCGTCACGATCCGCCGCCAGGAGGACACCGTGGCGACGGCCCGGGAGGTCGACTTCATGGTGGTCGTGGGGGGCCGGAGCAGCGCCAACACGAAGGAGCTCACGCGCCTCTGCGAGATCGTCGGGACGCCGGTCCTGCAGGTCGAGCACGCCGCCGATCTCACCGACCCGGCCGTCTTCGGCAGCGCGACGCTGGTCGGGATCACGGGCGGCACCTCCACGCCGATCGAGGACCTCGAGCTGGTCGCCGAGCGGATCCTCGAGATCGCCGGGACCGCCGACGCGCGGACCAGGGCTCGTGAGATCGCCCACGAGGCGCTCGACGCCGCGGCCACCCCGGCCGGCCGCACGAGCTCGCTTCCCCGGGTCGCCGGCCTCTCGGCCGCGGCCGCCCGGTGACCGGGACCGCCTCGCTCCCCGTCGTCGCCATCGTCGGGCGCCCCAACGTCGGCAAGAGCACGCTCTTCAATCGCGTCGTGGGCGACAGCCGTGCCGCGATCGTCGAGGACCGCGCCCGGACCACCCGCGACCGCATCTACGGGGAGGGCGAGTGGAACGGGCGGCGCTTCCTCGTCGTGGACACCGGCGGCCTCGAGGCGGCCCCGGGCGACGCGATCGAGGAGCTGGTCCAGGAGCAGGCGCGCGTGGCGATCGCCGAGGCGGACCTCATCGTCTTCGTCGTGGAGGCGACGTCGGGACTCATGCCCGCCGACCAGGAAGCCGCCGAGACGTTGCGCCGGGCCACGGCGCCGGTCCTCGTCGCGGTGAACAAGGCCGACAACGCGAAGCGGGAGCTCGACGCTGCCGAGTTCTGGGCGCTCGGCTGGGACCAGACATGGCCGATCAGCGCCGCCCACGGCCGGGGCGTCGCCGACCTTCTCGACGAGGTCGTGCTCGCGCTCCCGCCCGAGGGCGAGGCCGAGCAGGCCCGCAAGGCGCGCGAGGCGAAGACGGACCGCGAGGCGGACCTGATCGCCGACGAGCTGGCGGAGGGCCTGGAGCCCGACGATCTCGCCTTCGGCGAAGGGTCGCTGCCGGGGCCCGTAACCGTCGCGTTCGTGGGGCGGCCCAACGTCGGGAAGTCGAGCCTCCTCAACGCCCTGCTCGGGGAGGAGCGGGCGATCGTGTCGGAGATCCCGGGGACCACCCGCGATGCCTTCGACACCCGCCTCGCCTTCGGCCAGGGCGAGGTCGTCCTCGTCGACACTGCGGGGATCCGGCGACGGGGCAAAGTTGCGTCGGGGCCGGCGGCGGAGCGTTACTCCGCGCTGCGAGCCCTCAAGGCGATCGACCGCGCCGACATCACCGTCCTCGTCATCGACGCAGTCGAAGGCCTGACCGCCCAGGACGCCCACGTTGCCGGGTACACGATCGACGCCGGCAAGGGCCTCGTGGTCGCGGTCAACAAATGGGACCTCGTCGAGGACAAGACCGACCGGACCTTCGACCAGTACGTCGCCTGGATCCGCCGCGACGCCCCCTTCCTCGACTTCGCGCCCGTCGTCTCGATCAGCGCGAAGACGGGCCAGCGCGTCGAGCGGGTGCTGGAGATGGCGGTGGACGTCTGGGGCGAGCGACGCAAGCGGATCGGGACGGGGGAGCTCAACCGGCTGCTGGCCGAGGCGACTGCTCGCCAGGTCCCGCCGGTGGCCAAGAACCGCCGGCCCAAGCTCTTCTACGCCACCCAGGCGGCGATCGAGCCGCCCACGTTCATCTTCTTCGCCAACGACGCGGAGCTGATCCACTTCAGCTACCGACGCTACCTGGAGAACCGGATTCGCGACGTGCTCGGCTTCCACGGCGCGCCAATCCGGCTCGTCTTCCGCAACCGCAGCGCCGAGCGGCCGGGGCGCAGGCGCTCCGCACCGCGGAGTGGGGGAGCACGGTCCACGGCCACCCGCAAGCGCTGACCGCCGACCGGGCCGAGGGCCCGACCGGCGGCCGGGCCCTCGTGCGGCGCTTCGGGGAACGCCGGGCCTGCGTCACATCCCGCGCTCCAGGAGCATCGGCAACGGCGTGCTCGGCTGGGCCGCCGGCGAGTAGGAGGGGTGATGCGTCAGGTCGACGCTCGCGACGCGCCAGCCCTGCTTCCCCAGCTCGGTGAGCCGAGCCTGCAGCTCGGAGAGGTGCGCCTCCGGGTGCTCCTGGAATGGCAGACGCTCGATCCGGTACTCGACCGGCGAGGCCACGCCGACCGGCTTCTCCAGCAGCACGGGCAGCGGGACGCTCGGCTGGGCCGCGGGTGAGTAGGACGGGTGGTGGGTCAGGTCGATGCTTACGACTCGCCAGCCCTGCTTGCCCATCTCGTTCAACCGATCGAGAACCTCCGAGAGGTGGGCCTCGGGGTGCTCCAGGATCGGCAGGCGCTCGAGTCGATAATCGACCGCGTGGACCGACGTGACTACTCTCTCTGCGACGACCATGTTCGTACCTGGCTCTCTACTGCAGTCGGGCCGCGGTGCTCCGCGTTGCCGACAACGCCGTCAGGATGCGCCGGCCGCGAGCGCGCGTCAGTGATGCAGGTGCGGCGCGGGCGTGACCGTTGTCACGCGCGTTTCGACGGTTCCCCCCATCCGGCACTTGGGAACGGCCGTGCTCCGGCGTATGTTCGCCACGGAACTCGCAGACGGCCGCCCACGCGGCCAGGACGATGAACCGACCGACGGCTGCGCTCGACGAGCTGGCCCTCGTGGGCCTCGAGGGCGGCTTCCTCTTCGCGCTCCCGCGCGAGGCCGCGGAGCGCCTGCTGGCCGAGGCCATCCGGATCAACCTGCCGGCAGGGGCGCTCGTCTACCGCGACGAGGAGAGCCCGCGCCTCATCGTGGTCGTCAAGGGGCTCCTGCGGGTGTTCCTCACCTCCGCCGACGGGCGGCAGGTGACCGTCCGCTATGCCCGGACCGGCGACGTGGCAGGCCTCGCGCTGGTGGTGGGCGGCCCGGCGCCCATGAGCATCCAGGCGATGACGAGCGCGCTGGTCGTCGCCCTCCGCGTCGAATCGCTGCGCGCCCTGCTGGCGACCGATCCGGGCGTCGCCCGCGCCTGTGCCGAGGAGCTGACCCGGCAGCTCTACCGCGCCCTCGACGACATCTCGGAGCAGGCCTTCCTCCCGGTTCGCCAGCGCCTGGTCCATCAGCTGCTCCTGTTGGCGACCGCGGGCGAGGGTCCCGAACCCGCACTCGTGGTGCATGCCAGCCAGCAGGAGCTCGCCGACGCGATCGGGTCGGTGCGCGAGGTCGTGACCCGCAACCTGCACCAGCTCCACGAGGCGGGGCTGATCGACATCTCGCGCGATGAGGTTGCGATCCGGGACCCGGTGGCGCTCACGGAGCTGGCCGGTGCGCCCGCCCGGGCGCGCGCCTGATTGCGACGGGTACCCGACGAGGCGTCTGCTATTCTTCGAGCCGTCGGGGTGTGGCGCAGCTTGGTAGCGCACCTGAATGGGGTTCAGGAGGTCCCGCGTTCGAATCGCGGCACCCCGACCATCGTCCCACGCACGAATGAGGCCCCCGGGACGGACCCAGCTGTTCGACTACGACAGCTCCCTCGACGGGAAGGCCACGATCGAGGGGCACCGGGACTACGTGGTCGACCTCCGCCGGGGCCTCGACCTGCTCGGGACACTCCCGCAGATCGATGCGAAGCGGATCGGGTTCGTCGGCCACAGCCTCGGCTGCGCGGCTGGCAGCATTCTCTCCGGGATCGAGACCCGGATCGCGGCGCGCGGGCTACGTCACCGATCCTGCATGGTCCTTCTGTGGGAGCGACGCGTGCTTCTCCGCCACCGACGAGGACTGGTCCCACTACCAGGAACGCCTCGCCGTCCTCAACCCCGTCAACTACATCGGCCGCAACACGGGAGCCGCGCTCCTGTTCCAGGCGTCCAAGACCGACCAGATCATGTTGGAGTCGAACGTCGTGGCCCTCTATGATGCCGCGCCGCAGCCGAAGAGCCTCAAGTGGTACGAGCGCGGCGACAGCGGGTTGTACGACATGGGCGGCCACAGCTTGGGATGCGTGACCTTTGGCTCGTGCGACCCCGCGCTACCGGCCTTCGCGGACCACCGTGCCTGGCCCAAGGAGCAGGTGCAGTCCAGCCCGCGGCTCGACAGCGGTCGCTCCGCTCTCCTCGGATGATGGGACGCGCACCGGGCGTCAGGGGCCATTCGCCTCTGGTCAGGTGCCCGTCCGCAGTCGATGATCAGCGGTTGGCGGGAGGCTACGACTCGCGGCCCAGATCCGTGCCGCCGGGACCGCGCCGAGCCACTGGCGAGACCGACCCGCCTGTGCGAGGAGGCGGTCATGAACCACCTGCATGACGAGGTCCGCGTGGAGGCGCCCGTCGAGCACGTCTGGGCGTTCTACTGCGACACGTCGCACTGGCAGGACTGGATGCCACGGGTCGGGCACCTGGAGGTCAACGGGCCGTTGGACAAGGTCGGGACGACGTACGTCGCGACCATGCGGCTCATGGGCTTCGAGGCGAAGACTACCTACACGATCGTCGAGGTGGAACCACTGCGGCTCATCCACGAACACAGCGACGCGGGCCCGATGGACAACTCCATGCGGTTCGAGCCCGACGGCGACGCGACCCGCGTGGTCATCGACTCCGACTGGGAGATGCCGGGCCACTGGCCCGGGTTCATCAAGAACCTCGTGACCAAGGGCATGGTCGAGCGGAACACCCGCCAGATGCTTGCCGATTTCAAGGCGCTCGCCGAGGCGACCGTCCCGGCGCACGCCTGAGGTGTCTGCGCCCGCAGAGGCTCGCTGGGGACCGTCATTCCGCCCTTCGGTTGCCGCAGCCTTCGCTGCGAAGCGGTGACACGGTGGCCCCGGTCGCCGATGCCGGGCTGGCCGGGGCCGCTCTGTGTCGGCCGATGCAGGTTCCTCGTTGCCCCCCGGTTCCGCTCCGGGCGCTCCGCTCCCGCGCGCCGGGTGACCGGGGCCGTTCACCGGTCGACCGCCCTCCCTTTGGGCCGACCGGCCGTAGCTCCTGCGCTCCGGCGGCGTTGTACGCTGTCACCAGCGACGAGGTGTTGCCATGAGCCGACCAGCTGCGCGCGACCGTCGACCGCCCCCGGTCTCCCTCGACGTGCGTCCGTGGGCGTTGCGGAACGCAACCGAGGTCCCCGAGACGACCCGCTGTGCCACGTGCCGCCGGGATGACGTCAGTTTTCTCGTGCTCGACAATCGCGACATGAAGTGGCGCTGTGCGGCGTGTGCCACGCCCGTGGTCGAGAGCCCGGCGGAGGCGTGGCAGGACTGACGGTTAGGTCGGGTCGAGATCGTGGCTCCTGTGTCCTGGCAGTTCGTCGAACCTTCACGACGCCTCGGCTCCGCGCCGGGCGCTCCGCTCTCCTCGCATGAGACGCGCGCCGCGCGTCCAGGGGCGTGACATAAGTCCTTGCCATCCGCACGTTTCGCGCCGACGCTGAGCGGTTGGCGGGAGGCTCTGACACGCGGCCCAAACCCTGGCCGCCGGGACCGCGCCGAGCCACTGGCGAGACCGACCCGCGAGGACGAGTCCCAGGAGGGAAGCCCCATGCAACGGGTGGATCGGAGGCGATCGTTCATCGCGCTTGTCGCAGCAGTCCTGCTGATCGCGACCTCGGGCTCCGCGGCGCTCGCGACGACGACGAGGTACACGATCGTGAGCCACGCCACGGTCCCAGCCGTCGTAACCGACCCGGGCACGATGAAAGAACACGGCAGCGTGGTTTCGGTCCGCGGAGAGAAGAACTCCCAGACCCAGGTGTCGAGCAGCGCGTACGGCGCGTATGTCGCCGGGCCGGAAACGAACGTCTTCAACTACGATGTCGACTGGGTGAATGGGAGCGGCTTCTGGTGGGGGAAGGGCACCCACCGGCCGACCGCCCATCAAGGCGGTTCCTGGGAGTGCTCCTGGCACGGCAAAATGGCGAACTTCGCATGGACCGGCCAGGGCGTCTGCCACGGCGCCGGGACGCTCGAGGGATGGCAGTGGAGGGCCGACCTGTCCATGGTGAACAACATCCTCTTCACGGAGGGATACATCTTCTTCGCCGGTGACCGATCGCCCGACTGACCGGCGCCACGTCCGCTGGACCGTTCGACTCCCGGGGAGAGCCTGGAGCATGGCGACCGGCCCGTAACTTCGCGGGCCGGTCGCTCTCCTGAACTCGACCAGTTGGGGGACGATGGGCGTTCCCTGGTGTTACCCAGGGCGAGATCTCCCCGGGCGACCCCCCGACCCCGTAGGTTGGAGTTGCCTCGGCTCCGCGCCGGGCGCTCCGCCCTCCCCGGAGCATGGGACGCGCACCGGGCGTCCCGGGGGCCGACGTCATGACAGTTGGCTCTTCCGGCGAGGACCGGCGGTGGTGATGGTGGCGGAAACCGCTTCCGGAGGACTCGGATGGGTGGCC
>Ga0315287_10005489_pt1 | contig 12502 bp, 9 predicted proteins | sample YL17G11_0_MG_FD_205037 | JGI IMG/M metagenome (GOLD analysis project Ga0315287, IMG submission 205037) | Sediment microbial communities from Yellowstone Lake, YNP, Wyoming, USA - YL17G11_0 | ecosystem: Environmental > Aquatic > Freshwater > Lake > Sediment | place: USA: Wyoming | collected...
CGAGGCGGACGGGTTGGTGGTGATCCAGCCGAGCCGGATCCTGGTCACGCCGCGAGGCAGGCTGTTGCTGCGTATAATTGCCATGTGTTTCGACCACTATCTCCAGCAGCCTTCTGTCCCGGTCCGCTATTCGCGGGCTATCTGAGTGCGCAGGTCGTGCCTTGAGCCCGGGTGTCCGCACCAGCCCGGTCGCCGCCGCGTCCAGAGCTGAGGACAGCGACAGCGTCGAGTTTTGCGGCACCTGTGCTTTCTCCTCTGCCTGCGTTTCCAACGGCTACAACAAGACTGCGCTACGCGATCTGCACGTCCTGATCGAACACGTCGGGCCGTTCCAGGCGGGCGAGTATCTGTTCCGCGAAGGCGACACTTTCAACGCGATCGCCGCGGTCCGCGCCGGCGTGGTCAAGACCGCTGTCACCGACAGCCAGGGCCGCGAGCAGGTCCTTGGCTTCCATCTGCCCGGCGAAGTGATCGGATTGAATGCGATCCATGCCAACCGCTATCCCTGCGATGCGATCGCCCTCGATACGGTGACGCTCTGCCGCTTCTCTTTCCCGCAGATCGCCACCCTCGCCTCCCGCCTGCCCGGCCTGCAACAGCACCTGTTCAAGCTGCTCTCGGCTGATATCGGCAAGGCCGCCGTGCTGGCCGGTGATTTCAGTGCCGATGAACGCATGGCGGCGTTCATTCTTTCTCTGTCGCGACGTTACGCGGCGCGCGGCTACTCCGCCGCCCGGCTGCACTTGCCGATGGCGCGGGCCGACATCGCCAACTATCTGGGCCTCGCGGCCGAAACGGTAAGCCGGGTCCTGCGCCGGTTCCAGCAGGACGGCTTGATCGTGGTCGACCGCCGCGAGTTGGAAATCCTCGATGCGGCACGCATCGGCGCCCTCGCCGCTTCGGTGTTGCGCGACTGACCGATTCGATCGCAGGATCCCGGGTGCGGTTAGCACCGTGGGGTTGTACCGCCATTTGATTCAGGTCATGGCTGAAATGAGCCCATGGCCCCAGCATGCCGGCATGGCGATCCAAAACCAAACCAATCTTGCCGCGCCGCCGGCCTTGCGCCTTCTCGCAGCGGCGCCGCACCGGTTGCTGTTCCTCGTCGGCGCGAGCAATGTTTTGTTGGCGATGGCCTGGTGGACCCTTTGGCTGATCAATGCGCGTTGGCCGGCTTGGGTAATGCCGCAGCCGGCCATTCCCGCCGGCTGGATGCACGCCTTCGTGATGCAGTACCAGGTACTGCCTACCTTCATGTTCGGTTTCCTGCTGACGGTGTTTCCGCGCTGGATGGGCTTGTCCGCGCTGACTCGCTGGCATTACCTGCCGGTGGGGTTCGGTCTGCTCGGCGGACAGGCACTGACCCTGGTTGGCTTGTTCGGCGTGCCGCACCTGCTTTTCCTGGGGCTCTTGCAGACCCTCGCCGGTTGGATCGCTGGTTACGTGTTGCTGTTGAACCTGCTCTGGCGCGAGCAGAAGCAGACGACATGGCATGCGGTCAGTTGCCTCGGGGCGCTGACCATGGGGCTGGTCGGGCTCGGTTTGGTGTTCGCCTACCTGTACACCGGCAACCTTCGGCTGATGTTCGCGGCCATCAAATTCGGCGGTTTCGGATTGCTGCTGCCAATCTATTTCACGGTGGCCCATCGCATGTTTCCGTTCTTCGCGGGCAACGCGGTGAGGGACTACCAGCCCTGGCGTCCGTTGGCGTTGCTTGGCCTGTTCTGGGGGCTCGATCTCCTGCACCTCGGGCTTGAATTGATCCATGGCTATGCCTGGCTTTGGCTGGCCGATATTCCCATGATGTTGCTGACCGGCATCTGGCTCTGGCGCAGTTGGCCGGGCAGCCGTTCGCCGCCATTGCTGCGCGTACTCTTCATCGGATTTGCCTGGCTGCCGATGGCGATGGCCCTGTATTCGCTGCAGAGCCTTTGGTTCGCGCTGGACGGCAATTTCATCCTTGGCCGCGCGCCCGCGCATGCCTTGTTCGTCGGATTCTTCGGCAGCCTTCTGGTGGCGATGGTCACGCGCGTCACCCAGGGCCACTCCGGTCGGCCGTTGGAATTGGGGCGCGTGGCTGGCGTGGCCTTCGTGCTGATGCAGTTGGTGGCGATACTGCGCATCGTGGCTGAATTGACCAGCGATCCGATGAAGTGGCAAGTGCTCGCGGGGCTTGGCTGGCTGCTGGCGTTCCTGCCTTGGGTGCTGCGTTCGGGCTGGATCTACCTCACGCCCAGGGCCGACGGGCAGCCCGGTTGATGCGAACGGACCGCTGATGCTCGAGTTCTACCCACAGATCAAGGCACTGCACGTCGGCCTGGTGTTCGCCAGCGTGGCCCTGTTCTCGCTTCGCGGAGCCATGGTCATGGCCGGTTCCTCGTGGGTGCTGTCCGGCCCGCTGCGCTTCCTGAGTTTCGGCATCGACACTGCCCTGCTGCTGGCCGGCCTGGCGCTTTTCACGATCCTGCCGGGCGCGATGTTCGCCAATCACTGGCTGGCGGTAAAGATGATCCTTCTTGTGGCCTATGTCGTCCTGGGCAGCTTCGCCTTCCGGCTCGGACGTACCCGCCGCACCCGTGCGGCTTGCTATCTGGGCGCGCTCGCTGTCATCGTGACGATGTACGGCATCGCAATCCATCACCACCCGCTCGGCTGGCTGTCGGGCTGACCCGGAGTCGATCCCATGCCCCCCTCCCATGACGACCGCCACCTGCTCGACGCTTGTTTTCTTGGCCCGTATGGCGAGAACGACGCCTTGCTCGAAAAAATCATGGTCGAGTTCCTGCGCGACCATGTGTACTGGCGGCGCAACTTCCATCCGGAGGATCCGCCGGCAATTTCCACGCGCGCGGCGCAACATCCGGACTACCAGGCCTTCGCGGCGCGGCTGCGGCGCGAGTTGCACCAGCTTTCCGCTGCGCTGAAGCGCTCGGTGCCCTTCCATAGTCCACGCTATCTGGGGCACATGGTCTCGGACCTGCTGTTGCCAGGCCTGGCGGCGCAGATTCTCACGTTGCCCTACAACCCGAACAATGTCACCGAAGATGCCGCGCCGGTGACGGTGGACATGGAAGTCCAGGTTGGCCTGCAACTGGCGCGAATGCTTGGCTATCCGCATGACCCGAACCGGCCGGACTGCGCATTCGGTCACCTGACCTCGGGCGGTACGCTGGCCAACTATCAGGCGATGCGACTGGCGCTGGCCCTGAAGTCATTTCCGGTGGCGCTCAGGGCGGCAGGCGTGCCCGACCTCGCCTTGCCGGAGGACGACTGGAGCGCATTCAACCTGGCGCCGGCCGAGGGCATTGCCCTGCTCGACAGTTGGCAGGGCTGGCAACGTGCACAGGCACCGGACGCGCGTGCGCGATGGCTGGAGCGGGTCACCTCGGAACGCATCGAGCAGCGCGGGCTTGTCGATTTCTTTGCACGCCATGCGGACTTGCGCGTGCCCAAGGTGCTTGCGCCAATCACGGCACACTATTCCTGGAGCAAGGGAATGAAGCTGCTCGGGCTCGGTCGCGACCAACTCGAATTGCTGCCGCAGCGAGGCATGCGGCTCGATGTCGGGACTCTCGAGGAGACGCTGGAGCGGTTCCGGAGGGAACGCCAGCCGGTGCTTCTGGCCGTGGCGGTGCTCGGATCGACCGAGTACGGCACCATCGACCCAGTCGATGCCGTGGTTGCGGCCCGCGATCGCTCCGCGGCCGCCGGGCTCGGGTTCTCGGTCCACGTCGATGGCGCCTGGGGTGGCTACCTGGCCACTATCTTCCGTGCCGAAGACGGCAGCCTGCGAAGCTTCGACGAAGTGCGCGCCGAGTACCAGCAGTTCCCGGCGCCGGAAGTCTATGCAGCCTTTGCAGCGTTGGGCAGTACCGATTCGGTGACTGTCGATCCGCACAAGCTTGGCTACCTGCCATTCGGAGCCGGCGCTTTCATCTGCCGCGACCATCGGGTGATGGCTCTGCTCGCAGAGGAGGCGGACTACGTTTTCCACGACCATGGCGCCACCGATTACCTGACCCGCTATCGCTCGCTGGGGCAGTTCATTCCGGAGGGTTCGAAGTCGGGCGCCTCCGCCGCTGCGGTGTATGTGACCCACAAGGTAATGCCGCTGGACCATCGCCATTTCGGCCGCCTGTTGCGCCAGACGGTGCTGGCGGCCGAGGCCTTTCTCGCGCGCACGTTGCTGTTCGCCGAGGAAATGGCCGGCATCGTCAAGGTCGTGGTGCCCTTCCCGCCCGACAGCAATCTGGTCTGCCTGGTGCTCAATCCCTGGAACAACCACTCCGTGGTTCGCATGAATGCCTTCATGGGCCAGTTGCAGGAGGAGCTGCGCAGCGATCCGCGGCATCCGCTGCAATTCAAGGAATTCCTGAGTTCGGGCACCACGCTGCGGCCGGAGGTGATCGGTGCTTTGGAAGCGGCACGCCTGCTGGCAGCGCTTGGCCTGGATCCGGATAGCCTGGAGGCCGGAGACACTGAGAGCGACCGACTGAAACTGCTGCGCCATACGCTGATGAACCCTTACCTGATCGATCACGAGAACGGCATCAGTTATATAGACCTCTACTTCGAGTACCTCGCGCGACGGGTTCGCGAACTGGTTGACGCTGAAGTTTGATCGAGGTCAGGGAACCCGGCAGCGATCCGGGCGAGCATGCCCGCATGCTCGACCAGTCCGTCGCCCTGCCACCCTTCGACAGCGATCGAGCCTTCGTCAACAGGGCCATCGAAAAGCTCGAACAGGAAGCGGCCCGTTCCGCGGATACGCAGCTACTGCGGCTGGACCTGCCGGACTATCCGGGCATCCCCCTCTATTTCAAGGACGAGTCTGCGCATCCGACCGGCAGCCTGAAGCACCGGCTGGCTCGCTCGCTGTTTCTCTATGCCCTGTGCAACGGCCGCCTGCGTTCGGGCCAGACGGTGGTCGATGCCTCCTCGGGCAGCACCGCGATCTCGGAGGCGTGGTTCGCACGGCTGCTTGGCCTGCCCTTCATCGCGGTGATGCCGGCCTGCACCGCGCCGGGCAAGCTTCGCGATGTGGAGTCGCTGGGCGGAAAGTGTGATCTGGTCGAGGATTCGGCGCAGGTCCATGCGCGGGCCGCGTGGCATGCCGCGCAAGGGGCCTGCCACCTGGATCAATTCGGCCTGGCCGAGCGCGCGACCGACTGGCGCGGCAACAACAATATTGCCGAATCCATCCTCGCCCAAATGGCGAACGAGCCGGAACCGCAACCTGCCTGGATCGTCTGCGGGGTTGGCACGGGTGGGACTTCGGCCACCATCGGCCGGTTCCTGCGCTACAAAAAGCTGGGGACTCGCCTGTGTGTTGCCGAGCCCACGGGCAGCGCCTTCGCCCGCGGATGGGAGCATCGTGACCGCTGCGCGCTGGCAGACGCCTCAACGGTTATAGAAGGTATCGGCCGACCGAGGGTCGAGCCGTGCTTCCTGTTCGAGGTGGTGGACTCGGTGATCGAAGTGAGCGACGAGGACTCGATTGCCGCCGCCTGGCAAACCGGGCGCGTATTCGGCCGGCGCTATGGCGGCTCGTCGGGGACCAACCTCGTCGCCTGCCTTCAACTCGCCGCCGCCATGCAGGCCCGTGGCGAGAGGGGCAGCATTGTCAGCCTGCTCTGTGACCTGGGAGAGCGCTATGACGAGACCCTGTTTGACCGGGCGTGGCTTGCCGGGCACGGGCTCGACATCGAGCCGAGGCTCCGGGCGCTTCGCGAGCACTTGTCAAGGGGTTCGGTCCGCCCGGTGGCAGGGTCCCCGCAGGATCAGATGCAAAATTGACCCTGATCAAGTTAACCCCAAATTAAGGGTGGTAACGTCCGCGTTAAGGGCGATAGAACCAACTCCAACAATCGCCTTTCGAATGCTTCGAAGAGTTCCAGGAGATTTGGAAATGCAACGACAGGACAGTCCGCGACCTCACTCCCACCCGGGTCTGGGGTCGCTTTCTCTGGATTGTCGTTTAGGTGAATCCGACGGATGCCGGCCGGGATGGCCTATCCAACGCAAGTTGCAATTGGGGGAAATACCATGAATCGATCGAAAACGATTTTCGCGCTTGCCCTGTGGATCGCGGGGCTGGGGTTCGCCGTTGGCGCCCAGGCATCCGATCTTTCGGCCTTGCCTGACCTGGGCTCGACCCCGGCCCCTGCCCCGAGCAGCGTGAAGGAGGCTGTACGCACCTGCACGAAGTGCCACGACGAGGGCGAGGAAAAGCCGGTGCTGTCGATCCTCAAGTCGAAGCATGCCGTCATGGCGGACAAGCGCACGCCCTTCGCGGACAACGCCTGCATGGGCTGCCACGGCGCAAGCAAGGCCCATCTGGCCCCGGCCGTGGGCGGCAAGCGAGCTGACCCGGATGTCGTCTTCGACGGCCCCGCTGCCAGCCCGGTAGCCAAACAGAACGAGACATGCATCGGATGCCATGAGTCTGGCGTGCGCATTCACTGGAAGGGCAGCCGTCACGAGACCGAGAACCTTTCCTGCACTTCCTGCCATAGCCTGCACAACCAATCCGACCCGATCATGAACAACGTCACCCAGACCGATGTCTGCGTGACCTGCCACAAGGGCCGACGCGCCGAATTGCTGCGGCCATCGACGCACCCGTTGCGGGAAGGCCAGATGTCGTGCAGTTCTTGCCACGCCCCGCATGGCGGGACCGGCCCGAAGCTGCTGGTCAAGGACACCATCAACGAGACCTGCTACACCTGCCACGCCGAGAAGCGCGGTCCGTTCCTGTGGGAACACGGCCCGGTTCGCGAAGACTGCTCCATCTGCCACAAGTCCCACGGGTCGGTGAACGCAGCGCTGCTCAAGACGCGTCAGCCTTGGCTCTGCCAGCAGTGCCACATGGCCTCGTTCCATCCCAGCACCGCCTACAGCGGAACCGGGCTGCCAGGCCCCACCAAGCCTTCGGGCGCGCAACAGCTGCTTGGAAAGAGCTGCGCGAACTGCCACTCCGAAGTGCACGGCTCCAACCATCCGTCCGGCGTGCGCAAGACGCGCTAGCACGACTTCGAAAAGGACCCAAGCCATGAAAGTCAATGCGAGGAATTTCGAACTGCCGGACCCGAAACTGCGGGCCCTGTGCCTGGCCATAGCGATGGCCCTGGCACTACCGGCAGCCGCGTTTGCCCAGGAAGCCCAGACCGCACCCGCGGCCAGCGCCGAGCAGCAGGCAAGCCAGGAAGAGCAGGCCAAGCCCGAGGAGGCCGGCAGCTCAGTGCAGGGCGAGCTGTTTTCAATCGAGGAGTCGGACGAGCCGGAGGTGTTGAGGGAGCTCACCCAGATCCACAACGTGGTTGATTTCGGCTTCATCTACGTCAGCGATGATTCCTACAAGTTCGGCCGCTACACCGGGCTGACCGACAGCGGCTTCTATGGTCTGCTGAACATCGATTGGTTCCAGCGCGGCGCATGGGACGACGAAAGCGCGCGTTATTGGAGGTTCACCGGGGAGAACCTGGGCCTGGACTCGCGTGAAGCCGCCTTTGAATTCGGCGTGCAGGGCAAGTACAAGGTCTACATCGATTACGACGAGATCCCGAACTACGTCAGCGACTCCGGCAGCACCATATTCACCAACGCGGGCAGCACAAGCCTGGACCTGCCTTCCAACTGGGTAGGCAGCGGAACCACGGCCGGGATGACCCAGTTGGTGCCCAGCCTGCGGCCGATCAACCTCAAGACGGAACGCCGTCGCACCGGAGTGGGCTACAACGGAATAATCAACCGCAACTGGGATTACAGCCTGAGCTATCGGCACGAAAGCAAGGAAGGCACCAAGTCCACCGGCGCGACGTTCGGCAACAGCGGCGGCAATCCGCGCGCCGTGATCGCCCCCGAGCCGGTTGACTACACCACCGAGCAGATCGACGCCTCGGTTCGCTATACGAGCAGGAAATTCCAGTTCGAAGCCGCCTATTACCTGTCCCTGTTCTCCGACGCAAACACGGCCCTGCAATGGGCCAACCCCTTCACGACGATCAGCGGCTGGACCGCGGGAGCAGGAGTGGGATTCCCGAGCGGTGTCGGCCAGCTCGGCCTGCCGCCGGATAACCGATTCGAGCAGTTCAGCCTGAGCGCAGGCTACAACTTCTCCGACGCGACCAAGCTCAGCGGAAGCTTTTCCAGCGGCCGCATGAGCCAGGACGATACCTACCTGCCCTATACCAACATCCCTGCACTGGCCGCGACCATCACCCAGCCGCTTCCGGTTGATTCGCTTGATGGCGAGATCGATACGACCGTGTTCAATCTGCGATTGTCTTCGCGGCCGAGCTCGGAATTCGCCTGGAACCTGTCCTATCGCTACGACGATCGCGACAATCAGACGGCGAGGAACGAGTACGTCTATATCGGTGGCGACTCGCTTGCCCAGAACACCGCGCTGACGAGCAACACTCGTCGATTCAACGAGCCTTACAGCTTCCGCAACGAGGATTTCAAGGCCGAGGCTTCATATCGCCTGTTCGGCAATACGGATGTCAGCCTGGCGGCGCAATTCAGCCAGATCGATCGCACCTACACCGAGCGCGAGCAGGCCGATGAGGATACCTATACCCTCGGGTTCAATACCGTGATCTCGGATCAGCTCAACAGCCACATCCGCTACAGTCATGCCAAACGCGATGGCTCAACCTACGTCGGCAACGAACCTTTCCTGAGCGGCTATTCCCCCGGCTATACCTCCACTACACCGGGCTGGGATAACCATCCGCAACTGGTGAGGTTCTACCAGGCCAATCGCGACCGTGACCAGTTGGCCGTCAACGTCGAATTCACGCCGACCGAGGCTTTGACCCTGGGTGCCGGCATCGACTACACGGACGACCAATACAACGAATCAGAGGTCGGGCTGGTCGACGCCACGAGCGAAAGCGTGACCTTTGACGCGGTCTACGCCCCCTCGCAGTTGTGGTCCATCTACGGCTTCTACACCTATGAGTCATTGAGCGCCAACCAGAATGGACACAGCTTCTCGGGCGGCGCGGTCCAGGTCCCGCAGGCGGCCGATCCCAGGCGCGAATGGTCCGCACATCAGCGCGAGCGCGTTGACAGCACGGGCTTTGGCTACAAGCGGACCACGACCTCCGGGCGCTTTGACGTCGGCCTTGATTACCTGCGCTCGAAGTCATGGAATGGCTATGATTTCGCCGTGGGATCGTCGCTGCTCACCAAGCCGCTTCCGCGCGACACGACCGTCCTGGATTCGCTGAACCTCTACGCCACCTACAAGATGCGCGAGAACCTGTCGGTGCGCATGGCCTGGTGGTATGAGGAATACAGTTCATCGGATTGGGCCGTGGATGGCATCGATGCCAACCAGTTGGCCAATGTGATCCTGCTCGGGGAGGACAGCCCCGACTACAGCAACAACGTCGTGTCGCTGTCGATGATCTATCGCTTCTAACAGACGATGTTCGTTGAGTTTGGCAACCACGATCCAGGCGCGCCCACAGGCGGGCCTGGATTGTTTCTGCATGCCCCGACAGCTCGGCTATCTGAACCGGAACAGCATCACGGTCGGCACAAGGCCGGAAGACGGCTTTACGACGCGGCCCAAGGCACTATGATATGGCGCGAAAGCACCGGGGCCGGAATGATTCGGCCACTATCGATTTCAAACCCAAGGAGCAGCAAATGAAAATCCTGAACTTCGTAGTGCTGGCCGGCTCGCTGGCCTTCGCCTCGGCAGCAATCAGCCCGGCCCAAGCCGCTGTGGATGCCGCGCAGGCCGAGCAACTGATCAAGGAGAACAAGTGCGGCAAGTGTCACTCCGCCACCAAGAACAAGTCGGGTCCGTCCTGGACGAAGGTCGCCGCCAAGTACAAGGGCAAGCCCGAAGGCGAGCAGAAGATCATCACCAATATCACCACCGGCCCGGAAGTGAAGCTGGACGATGGCACCAAGGAAGAGCACAAGATCATCAAGACCAAGGATCAGGCGCAGCTGAAGAACCTGGCGCAATGGATCCTGGCGCACTGATACTCTTTTGGGTAGTGCGACATCATGACCGGCAGGGGAACCAGAATCATGTTCCGCAAAACGTTTGCGTTGGGGATTTTGTTTGCGGCACTCGGATTCGCTGCCAGTGTCCCGGCGACGGTTGAACCCGCCGTCGCCGAGGCTGCACCGGCCGTCGCCGAAGCTGATTCGGGGCCGAAACTCGACAACCAGACCTGTCTTTCCTGCCACGACGGCAAGCATGGGGCGCTCGAGGTGCCTGCTGCCGATGACGAGACGCGCGAACTCAACGCGGTCGAGCCGGAGGGCTTTGCCACCAGCGTGCATTCGGACATGCAGTGCGTGGGTTGCCACGTCGAGATCACCGACAGCGTAGCCAACCACCAGAAGGCCAGCGGCGCGAAGCCGCCTGATTGCCTGCAGTGCCACCTGAATCTCCAGGCTGCCGCCGAGCGGGACAAGACCGCGGCGGACAAGCCCTGGATGCGAACGATCTCGGCGAATATCGAGAGCTACAAGACGTCCTACCATGCACGCCCGAATGAGGATGAAGGCGGCAGGCCGAACGCCACCTGCAACGACTGCCACAACGTACATACTTTCAACGTGCCGCCCGAGGGCAGCGCCAAGCGCGCCAAGTGGCGGCTGGGAGTATCGGCCAGTTGCGGCACTTGCCACGAAGACGAACTCGACACCTGGTCCGAGTCGGTGCATGGCCGGGAAGTAACCCAGAAGCACAATCCGAAAGCTGCTGTTTGCACGGATTGCCACACTTCGCACGACATCAAGGGCAGCAAGTCGGCCGAGGCCAAGCTGGCGATCACCGCCAACTGCGGGAACTGCCACGAGGATCGCTACGCCTCGTACAAGGCCACGTATCACGGAAAGATCTCGACGCTCGGCTATACCAACACGGCGAAGTGCTTCGACTGCCACGGCAGCCACGAGATCGAACCCTCCTCCAACCCGATCGCCATGATGCACGTGGCCAATCGCCTGGAGTCCTGCCAGGAATGCCACAGCGGCAGAAAGGAAGTGCCCCTGGCGACGGCTGGATTCGTCAGCTTCAGCCCGCACGGCACCACCGACAGCTTCGAAAAGTATCCCGAGATATGGATCGCCAACCAGATCATGGTGCAACTGCTGGTTGGAACCTTCGCGTTCTTCTGGCTGCACACGCTGCTGTGGTTCTATCGCGAGTACAAGGAACGCCAGAAGAACAAGAACCAGCCACACGTCAAGCTTGACGGCTTGCCGGGCATCCCGGCTCGCCTTGAAGGCAAGCATTTCCAGCGCTTCAGCCTGACCTGGCGGATCGCGCACTTCGTGTTCGCTGTCAGCCTCATGATCCTCACGCTGACCGGCATTCCGTTGTTCTATCCGGACGCCCCGTGGGCCAAGCCGCTGATGGACCTGCTAGGCGGGCCGAAGACGGCGGGCATCGTCCACCGGGTCAATGCGGTGATCTTCGCCAGCGTGTTCTTCTGGCACCTGATCTACATGGCAGTCAAGGGCGGGCGCAACTGGAAGAAATTCAAGATATTCGGCCCGAATTCGTTGATTCCCGGCCTGCAGGATCTCAAGGACATCGTCTCGATGTTCAAGTGGTTCGTCGGCAAGGGTCCGCGACCGGTGTTCGACCGCTGGACCTATTGGGAGAAGTTCGATTACTGGGCGCCGTTCTGGGGTGTCACGATCATCGGCGCCAGCGGCCTGGTGATGTGGATCCCCTACTTCACCGCCAGGTACCTGCCGGGCTGGGTGTTCAATGTCGCGCCGATCTTCCATGGCGAGGAGGCCTTCCTCGCGGTGGTGTTCCTGTTCACGGTGCACTTCTTCAACAACCACTTCCGTCCGGACAAGTTCCCGCTGGATCGGATCATGTTCACCGGCACCATGACGATCGACGAGTTGAAGCATCAGCACCCGCTGCAATATCAGCGGTTGCTGGAGTCCGGCGAGTTGGAACAACATCTCGTCGACGCGCCGTCCACGGGGTTGGTGAAGTTCTCCACGGTGCTCGGCTTCACCCTGATAACCATCGGGCTGACCTTGCTGACACTGGTCGGCATCGGATTCTTCACCAGCTACTAGATGAGCAAACCCAACCCGGAGCCATCGACCGCTGAAGAGGCGGATGACTGGGGGTCCCGACGGCACGTCCGGACCCTCGTCCTCATGGGGGCCACCGGCTTCGGGATCTATCTTTGCTACCGGCTCGCCGCGCCATTCCTCCCGGCCCTGGTCTGGGCCTCGGCGCTCGCAATCCTGTTCGCTCCGTTGCAGGCTTGGCTTGAGACGAAGCTGCGGTGGCCGACCCTGGCCGCGACCGCGAGCGTCCTGATCATCGCAGTGATAGTGGTCGCGCCGGTGACCCTGGTGGCCGAGCGCCTGGCCGTCCAGGCGGCCAAGGGCGCCCAACTGGTTGAGAGAAGGGTCACTTCAGGCGAATGGCAGCGCACGTTCTCCGCCCAGCCACGCATGGGCGAGCTCGCGGACAGGGTTGCGCGTCGCATCG
>Ga0315287_10005491_pt1 | contig 12501 bp, 10 predicted proteins | sample YL17G11_0_MG_FD_205037 | JGI IMG/M metagenome (GOLD analysis project Ga0315287, IMG submission 205037) | Sediment microbial communities from Yellowstone Lake, YNP, Wyoming, USA - YL17G11_0 | ecosystem: Environmental > Aquatic > Freshwater > Lake > Sediment | place: USA: Wyoming | collected...
CCAGCCCCTTCAGAACAAGGACTCGTCGCCGCTCGCCGGTTGCACGGTCTCGGCGCCGACTTCCTCACTGTAGTCGATCGAGCCCGGCTGCGGCGCGTATTGCTCGAGGAACGCTTCGAACAACGCGCCTGGCGCTCCAGCGCGTGCCGGCTGGCCGGTCTCGCGGGAAACCCACATGCGTACCACGCCCGGCGGCTCCGGCTGGCGGTGCGGGGGCTTGTCGCGCAGCGCTTCCTCCATGAAGTAGATCCACATCGGCAGGGCCGTCTTGCCGCCTTCTTCGTTCTCGCCGAGGGAGCGTTCCTGGTCGAAGCCGATCCATACGGCCGCCGCGATATCCGCGTTGAAACCTGCGAACCAGGTGTCGCGGCGGTCGCTCGTGGTGCCGGTCTTGCCGGCGATGTCCGTCCGGCCGAGCGTCTTCGCGCGCTGCGCCGTACCGCGTTGGATGACGTCCGTCATCATGTCGGTCATCACGAAGGCATTGGCCGGGCTGATCGCCTGTGGCGCCCGCTGCTCGGCCGGTACGGGTGCCGGCGCGCTCTCGGCTGGGGCATCGGACACTGCCGACGGGTCGGCGGTGGGCGACGCCGGCGCGCACTCGGGACAGGCGAGCGGGGGCATCGCGGTAAAAACGACGCGGCCCGTCGAGTCCGCCACCTGTTGAATGAAGTACGGGGTGACGCGGAAGCCGCCATTGGCGAACACCGCGAAACCGCGGGCCATGTCGAGGGGCGTGACCTGCCCGGTGCCAAGGGCGAGGGTCAGGTTGGCGGGGAGGGCGTCTGGCCCGAAGCCGAAGCCCGCGATGTGCTTCATCGCGTAGCCGATGCCGGTGCCGCGCAGCAGGCGAATCGACACCAGGTTGCGCGAACGCACCAGCCCTTCGCGCATCGGTGTCGGCCCGTAGAAACGCCTGGTGATGTTCTGCGGGCGCCACTCCTCGTCGCCGTCGGCGCCACCGCCGCCAGGCAGAACGATGGGTGCGTCGTTGACCAGCGTGGCGGGAGTAAAGCCCCTTTCCAGCGCTGCGGAATACAGGAACGGCTTGAACGCCGATCCAGGTTGCCGCCTGGCCTGGGTGACGCGGTTGTACTTGCTCGCGCCGAAGTCGAAGCCGCCGACCAGCGCGACGATTGCGCCGTCGCGCGGGTCGAGCCCCACCAGGGCACCGGAGACGACGGGCAATTGCGCCAGCCGATACCGTCCCCCTCCGGTCGGCTCGAGGTACACGATGTCGCCCACCTGCAGCACGTCGCCGGCCGTCTTGGGCGCAGGGCCGAGCGCATCGACTGGCAGTGCGGGTCGCGCCCAGGAAAGGTCTTCCCAGGCGAGTGCCAGGTCGGCGCCGTCGCGGCTGCGCGCAAGCGCGTCACGATCCCCGACCGACTGCACCAGCGCCGGGATGAGGTTGCCGCGGTTGGCGTGTCGCTTGAATGCAGCGTTGATGGCCACCGCGTCGGCCGCCGCGCCTGCCAGGTGTTCGAGCGCCCCGCGATAACCGTGGCGTCGGTCGTATTCGAGAATCGCACGCCAGGCGGCTGCGTTGGCCGCTGCCTGCAGGCGGCTGTCCACTGTCGTCGTGACCCGGTACCCGTCGGTCAAGGCCGCCGGACCGTGCTGGCGAACCATTTCAGCGCGGACCATCTCCGCGACATGCGGCGCTTCGAGTTCGACGCTTGGGCCATGGATGCGCCGCGGAATCGGCGCAGCTGCCGCGGTCTCTTGCGCGGTGCGATCGATCTTGCCGGTCTCCACCATGCGTCGCAGCACGTACGCGCGCCGCTGGCTTGCTCGCTCGACGCTGGCCACCGGGTTGTCGCGCGAAGGCGAGCGCGGCAGGCCGGCAATGAGCGCCGCTTCGGCGAGGCCCAGGCCGCCAACCTTCTTGTCGAAATAGACCTCCGCGGCGGCCCCGACGCCGTACGCGCGCTGCCCGAGGAAGATCCGGTTGAGGTAGAGCGTGAGGATCTCCTGCTTGGAGAATGCCCGCTCGAGACGCAACGCCGTGAAGACCTCCTTCAGCTTGCGCCGCACCGTGCGCTCCGACGTGAGGATCGTATTGCGGGCAAGCTGCATCGTGATGGTGCCACCACCTTCGCGCACGCCACCGGCCGAGACATTGCTCGCAACGGCGCGCACCAGGCCTTGCCAGTCCACGCCCGGGTGCTCGAAAAAGCGATCGTCCTCGGCGGCGAGGAAGGCGTCGATCACGACCTGCGGGATCTCCTCGTAGGCCACCGGGATACGCCGTTGCTCGCCGACCTGCGCGATCAGCCTGCCGTCGTGTGAATAGACGCTGAGCGGCAGCTGGCTGCGAACTTCACGCAGGCTCGCGGCGTCCGGCAACTCGGGTTTGAGGAACTGGTAGGCCCCGGCGAAGCCGAGAACGACGAGCATCGCAGCTGCTAGCACAGCTGTGAGCGCCATCGGGAGCCATCGAGCGGGTTTGCGTGGCATTGCCAAAACTGAGACCCATTCCTTGCCGCACCATCGGGGCTTGTGCATAGTAGCTGCGACACAAGGGCAAACTCACTGAAAGGTGAGGGCGCCAGGCCACCGGTGTGTGGGCAGCCACGCATGCCAGCGGGGTTGCACCCCCGCCAGGGGCCCGGGGCCCCTCGGAGCAGCGGCTGCCCTCGTGCCAAGGTCTGAATTTCCATGCACAGCCGGGGGGCGTGCGCAGCCGATGATCCATTTTGTTAGGTCACGCACAATTCTCTTCCGGGGAACCCTGATATATAGTGGCGCCGGGGGCATGGAATCTGCTACACGATCACTGCGCAACCTCTTGAACTAGAAGGACTCAATAGTGCTGTTCCAGCGCAGGTTTCGACAGACCATTGGACTCGACATCACGACGTCCTCGATCAAGCTCATTGAGCTGTCGCGGAGCGGTGACACGTATCGGGTCGAGTCGTATGCGGCGGAACCGACGCCGCCCAATTCGATCAACGAGAAGGCCATCGTCGATGCCCAGGTCGTGGGCGAAGCGGTGCGCCGGGCCGTCAAGCGCGCCGGGGCTCGCAGCACGGATTGCGCGGTGGCCATCAGCGGCGACGCGGCCATCACCAAGGTCATCCAGATGCCGCGCAACCTGCGCGACGCCGAGCTCGAGTCCCAGGTCGAGATGCAGGCCGACCAGTACATCCCCTTCCCGATGGAGGAGGTCAGCTTCGACTTCGAAGTGATCGGCCCGTCGGAGAAGGATCCCGAGATGCTCGATGTCCTGCTGGTGGCAACCCGCTCGGAGAACGTCGAGCAACGCCAGTCCGCCGTCCAGGCTGCCGGCCTCACCGCGCGAATCGTCGATGTCGAGGCCTTCGCGCTCGAGAACGCCTGCCGCCTGCTCACGCACCAGATGCCGGACGGCGGCATGGAGCGCAACATCGCGGTCATGGACTTCGGCGCGAGCAGCACCACGTTCTCGGTGCTCCGCGACCTCAAGGTCACCTACACGCGCGACTTCGCCTTCGGCGGGCAGCAGCTCACCGAGGAGGTCATGCGCGCCTACGGCCTCAGCATCGAGGAGGCCGGCCGGGCCAAGAAGGAAGGCGGACTCCCCGCCAACTACCAGGCCGAGGTGCTCGATCCGTTCATCGACGACATGTGCCAGCAGGTGAGCCGCTCGCTGCAGTTCTACCTGGCGTCGGGCAGCGGCCGGGAGCAGCCGGAGCAGATCCTGATCTGCGGCGGGTGCGCGAACATTCCCGGTGTCGCCGACGTCATCGCGAGCCGCGTCGGCATTCCTGCAGAGCGCGGTGACCCGCTCGGGCAGATGAAGATCTCCACGCGGGCCCTCGCGCAGGGAGTCAAGAAGGACGCGACCGCACTGCTGACGGCTTGCGGTCTGGCGCTGAGGAGCTTCGACTGACATGCCCAGAATAAATCTGCTGCCGTGGCGCGAGGCGGAACGCAAGCGCAAGCGACAGGAGTTCTATCTCTCGCTGGGTGCGGCCGTCGTGACAGCGGCGCTCGTCGCGCTGCTCGGGCGCTGGCAGATGAACGCGTCGATCGCGCACCAGCAGGACCGCAACCAGGTCCTCCAGGACGAGATCGCCCAGCTCGACAAGCGGATCGAGGAGATCAACGGCCTCGATGCACAGAAGCGCCGGCTGCTCGCGCGCATGGAGATCATCGAGACGCTGCAGCGCAGCCGTCCCGAGATCGTGCACGTCTTCGACGAGATCGTGCGGGTGCTGCCGGAAGGCGTCTACCTGACCTACCTGAAGCAGACCGGCAGCCGCTTCGAGATCCGCGGCATCGCACAGTCGAGCACGCGCGTCTCCACGTTCATGCGCAACATCGACGCCTCGGAATGGCTGGCGGACCCGGCGCTCCAGATCGTCGAGACCAAGGGAAGTGATGCGGTCGGCGGCGCGAATTTCACCCTGTTCGCGAGCCAGCGCGGCCACGGCAAGCCGGACGACGAAGCAGCCTACGCAGCCACGGGCAAAAAGGTGGCCGCGAAATGAAGAAGCTACAGGAACTGCTCGACCAGCTGCGCAACCTCGATCCGAACGACCCGGGTCGCTGGCCGCTCGGGGTGCGGATCGGCACGATCGCCCTGCTGTTCGTCCTGGCGGCCACCGCCGGTTACTACTTCATGGTCTGGAAGTCGCTGCATCCGCTGCTGCTCGAGGCGCGCGCCAAGGAAACGGAGCTCTGGACCACGCTCGACGCCAAGGCGCGCAAGGCGGCCAACCTGCATGCCTACAAGGCCCAGCTGGCGGAGATGGAAAAGTCGTTCGGCGCCATGCTGCGCCAGCTGCCGAACAAGACCGAGGTACCGAACCTGCTGGTGGACATCTCGCAGACCGGCCTTGCCGCCGGCCTCGACGAGAAGCTGTTCGAGCCGCAGGCCGAGATGCGCAAGGATTTCTACGCGGAATTGCCGATCCGAATCCGGCTCACGGGCGGCTACCACGAGATGGGCAGGTTCGCGAGCGGCATCGCCGCGTTGCCCCGCATCGTGACGCTGCACGATATCGAGATTACTCCGCCCGGACGCGATCAGTCGGGAGTGCTCACGCTGAACGTGACAGCCAAGACCTACCGCTATCTCGACGAAGACGAGCAGGCCCCTGCGGAGGGCGGCAAGGCCAAGAAGGCCAAGAAAGGCCAGAAAAAGAGCGCGGGAGGCTGAGGCGGGCATATGGCGGAGGCTCTGTTCAAATGACATCAGCAAAGCGCATCGTCCTCGCGGCGACCCTGCTGTCGGCGCTCGCCGGCTGCTCGGACGACATGGACGAGATGCACGCGAAGATCGACGAGATCAAGGCTCGTCCGAGCCGCGGTATCGAGCCCCTGCCCGAGGTGAAGCCGTACGAGACGTTCGAGTACGCGGCCGTTGCCGACCAGCGCTCGCCGTTCGAGGCCGGCATGCCGGCCTCATCGTCCGCCGCAAACGGCATCCGGCCCGATTCGAACCGGCCGCGCGAGTTCCTCGAGCAGTTTTCGCTCGACACGCTGCGTATGGTCGGCACGTTGAAACTGCAGGGGCGGATGTTCGGCCTCGTGCAGACCCGGGACGGCCTGGTTCACCGCGTTCTGCCAGGTAACCACGTCGGGCAGAACGACGGCCGGATCACGGCCATTGAGGAAGGCAAGATCTCGCTCACCGAGATCGTTCCAGACGGTATGGGCGGCTTCATCGAGCGCCCCGCCGCACTCGCACTGAGCGAATGATCTGCAAGGAGACCCGAGAATGACCGCTGCATCGTCGCACGTGAACAACCGCCGCACAGGCGCGCCCCGGCCAGGCCGGGATGCCAAACCTGCGGCGCTCGTCGCGCTGGCCGGGGTACTCGCATTCGTCGCGCAGGTCGCACTGGCGCAGGCGCAGACCCGCCTCACGAAGGTGGAACTGCAGCCGCAGTCGGGCGAACAGCTCGAGGTCCGCCTCGTGCTGGATGGCCCGGCGCCGCAACCGGTCGCCTTCACCATCGACAACCCTGCGCGCCTGGCCGTCGATCTGCCCGGCACAGCGGTGGCTCTCGAGTCGCGCCGCGTCGACGTCAAGGCCGGCGGGGTCGACACGATCGTCGTCGCCGAAGCGTCCGGGCGTACCCGGGTGGTATTCAACCTCGACCAGTTGCAGCCATACGCGGCGGTCGCGTCCGGCAACTCGGTCATCGTAACGCTCGGCCGCAGCCAGGCCGCGGCCGGGGCGGCTCCGGCCGCATCGGTGGGCGGCGCCACGGCGCCGGCGGGCGACTGGGCAATCGACAAGATCGACTTCCGGCGCGGCGCCGAGGGTTCAGGCCGCATTCTCGTGCATACCAGCGACCCGAAGGTGCAAGCCAGCCTCAAGCAGGAAGGTGGGCGCATCGTGGTGGATTTCCCGCGCACGGCGGTTGGTGACGATCTTGCGCGCCGCTATGACGTGGTCGATTTCGCCACGCCAGTCAGCTCGTTCGACGTTACCCGCACTCCCGCCGGCGCGCGCGTGGTGGTCGGCGCCACCGGTGATTACGAGACGCTCGCGTACCAGAGCGACCGCGATTACGTGCTCGAAGTGCGTCCGAAGCCCAAGCAGGCCGTCGTCGACCCCAGCAAGAAGGAATACAAGGGTGAGCGCCTGACGCTCAACTTCCAGGACATCGAAACCCGCGCCGTGCTCCAGTTGCTCGCCGAGACGAGCGGCCAGAACATCGTGGTGAGCGATTCCGTGCAGGGCAACGTCACGCTGCGCCTGCAGAACGTGCCTTGGGACCAGGCGATGGACATCGTGCTGCGCACCAAGGGCCTCGACAAGCGCCAGGAGGGCAACGTCATTTATGTCGCGCCCGCCGAGGAGCTGGCGGCCCGAGAGAAGCAGCAGCTCGAGTCGCACAAGGCGCTGACCGAGCTTTCGCCCGTTCGCACCGAGTACCTGCAGGTCAACTACGCCAAGGCGTCCGACCTTGCCGCGCTCATCCGGTCCCAGGGCAAGACTTCGTTGTTGTCCGACCGGGGCAGTGTCGCGATCGACGATCGCACCAACACCCTGCTGCTGCAGGACACGGCCGATCGGCTGGCGGACATCCGCCGCCTCGTCCAGAACCTCGACATCCCGGTCCGCCAGGTGCTGATCGAGGCGCGCATCGTCATCGTCAATGACGATTTCAGTCGTGAACTCGGCATGCGTTTCGGCGCCTCCGTCATTTCCAACAACTACGGCGGCCGGAACGGCCTGGCGTACGTCGGTGCCACCGGCCTCGACTCGGTGCCGGGAGAATCGGGTCCGACCATCGGCGCCGGACAGACGAACAGCGGCCAGGTCCAGACGCCGTCGGTGAACGACCGCTACATGGTCAACCTGCCGATCGCCAACCCGGCCGGCCGGCTGGCACTCACGTTGCTCGACTCCAACTACGTCGTAGACCTCGAGATTACCGCTGCCCAGAACGAAGGTCGCGGTGAAGTCGTCTCGGCACCTCGCGTCATCACCTCGAACGGCAAGGAGGCGGTCATCGAGCAGGGTACGGAGATCCCGTATCAGGAGTCGTCGTCCAGCGGCGCCACGACCACCCAGTTCAAGAAGGCAGTGTTGTCGCTCAAGGTCACGCCGCAGATCACGCCGGACGACCGCATCATCCTCGACCTCACGGTCTCGAAGGACAACGTCGGCCAGCTCGTGCAGAGCGCGACCGGCGGCCAGGTGCCGAGCATCGACACTCGCACGATCACCACCCAGGTGCTCGTGAACGACGGACAGACCGTCGTCCTCGGCGGCATCCTCGAGACCGAGAAGCGCGAAACGGTGAACAAGGTGCCGTGGCTCGGCGACGTGCCGGGCCTCGGGATCCTGTTCCGCAGCAAGTCCAAGACGGACAACAAGGACGAGCTGCTGATCTTCGTCACGCCGAAGATCCTGCGCGAGGGTGCCGACATCTACTGACGCCCAGCCGTCCCGGTGACAGAATGAACGGCCGCAGCAACCCTGCGGCCGTTCTTCTTTGCAGGCACGGCCTTGACCGACAACATTTTCCTGGTGGGGCCCATGGGCTCGGGCAAGAGCGCCGTGGGGCGGCGGCTGGCGCGCGAGCTCGGGCTCGACTTCGTCGACAGCGACGCGGAGATCGAGCGCCGTACCGGCGTCGAAATCTCGTACATCTTCGAGAAGGAAGGCGAGCCGGGCTTCCGGCTGCGCGAGGCCGAGATCGTCGACCAGCTCACGCAGCTCAGGGGCGTGGTCCTGGCAACGGGCGGCGGTGCAATCCTGGATGCAGCGAGCCGCGAGCGCCTGCGCAGTCGCGGCCGGGTCGTGTATCTTCGCACCACGGTGGACCAGCAGCTCGTGCGCACCGGCCGCAACGCGGACCGGCCCCTGCTCAACAACCCCGATCCGCGCGGGACGCTCGCGCAACTGATGGGCGTCCGGGCGCCACTTTATGCAGAGGTCGCAGAGATCACCGTGGATACCGACGGGCGCAAAGTGAAAACAGTCGTCGACCAGATCATGCGCGAGCTGGGCGAGCGGCCGGGAGCCTGACGCAGATGCAGACCGTGCGTATCGACCTGGGCCCGCGCAGCTACCCGATCCTGATCGGTTCCGGGCTACTCGGGCAACCCGCCGTCCTGATGGAGGCCATCGCCGCCAGGGACATCCTGGTGGTGACCAGCGAGACCGTCGGGCCGCTGTACCTCGCAGCCGTGCTGCGGGGGCTTGCCGGCAAGCGCGTGGGCTCTGTCACGCTCCCCGATGGCGAGCGGTTCAAGACGCTCGAGACGCTGGGCGCAGTGTTCGACGCGCTGGTGGCGCAGCGGCTGAACCGTGACGCCTGCGTCGTCGCGCTCGGCGGCGGCGTCGTGGGCGACATGGCTGGCTTCGCGGCGGCGTGCTACCAGCGCGGCGTGGATTACGTGCAGGTCCCCACGACGCTGCTCGCGCAGGTGGACTCGTCCGTGGGCGGCAAGACCGGCGTCAACCATCCCGGCGGCAAGAACCTGATCGGCGCCTTCCATCAGCCCCGCGCGGTGATTTCGGACATGGCGACCCTCGCCACCCTGCCGGTGCGTGAACTTCGGGCAGGCCTGGCCGAGGTCGTCAAATACGGGCTCATCGGCGACCTCGAGTTCCTCGGCTGGATCGAGCGCAACACACAACCGCTGCTCGCGCTCGACCCGGAGGCGCTCGCACATGCCGTGCGCCGTTCCTGCGAGATCAAGGCCCGCATCGTCGCGGCCGATGAACGCGAGCACGGCCAGCGCGCACTGCTGAACCTGGGCCACACCTTCGGCCATGCGATCGAGACCGCCGCCGGCTACGGCCAATGGCTGCACGGCGAGGCGGTTGCAGTCGGCATGGTGCTGGCGGCAGACCTGTCACACCGGCTGGGGTGGCTTGCGCAGGCCGATGTCGAGCGCCTGCGGGCGTTGCTCGAGCGCATTGGCCTGCCAGCCAAGGCGCCTGCGATCGGTGCGGGTCGGGCGCTCGAGCTGATGGGCATGGACAAGAAGGTGCTGGCCGGCCGCATTCGCCTGGTCCTGATGCGGAGCCTGGGGCAGGGGACCATCAGCGGCGACTATCCCGCCGAGGCCCTCGAGGCCACGCTGCGTGCGCACTTCGAGGCCTGCGCCGCATGAGCACCGCCGGACGCGACCCGTCGCTCGCCCCTTGGGCGCAGCACGATGCCGATTCACGCGGGCGCCGTTTTCGGGAGCCGCCGCCGCGCCATCGCACCGAGTACCAGCGCGACCGCGACCGGATCGTCCATTCCACGGCTTTCCGCCGCCTCGTCTACAAGACGCAGGTGTTCGTGAATCACGAGGGCGATCTCTACCGCACGCGCCTCACGCATTCGCTCGAGGTGGCGCAGATCGCGCGCAGCGTGGCCCGCGCTTTGCGCCTCAACGAGCCGCTCGCGGAGGCGGTCTGCCTGGCGCACGATCTCGGACACACGCCATTCGGGCACGCGGGGCAGGATGCTCTCAACGAGTGCATGCGCGAGTTCGGCGGCTTCGAGCACAACCTGCAGTCGCTGCGGGTCGTGGAGGAACTCGAGGAAAGGTATGCGGAGTTCCCCGGGCTGAACCTGACGTTCGAAGTCCGCGAGGGCATCCTCAAGCACTGTTCGGCGGCCAATGCGCGCAAGCTCGGCGAGCTCGGCGAGCGCTTCCTGCTGCGCAGGCAGCCGAGCCTCGAGGCTCAGCTCACCAACCTCGCGGACGAGATCGCCTACAACAACCACGACGTCGATGACGGCCTGCGCGCGGGTCTCATTACGCTGGAAGAATTGCGCGGGCTGGCGATCTTCCGGCGGCAGCTCGACACGGTGACGGGCCTGTACCCGCAGTTGAGCGGGCGGCGCCAGGTGCACGAGATCGTGCGTCGCATGATCGATTTCCTGGTGAACGATCTCATCGATGCCTCCAGCGCCGCGGTTGCCGCCGCGGCACCGGCCGATGCTGAAGCCGTACGGGCGCGACCCGAACCGCTGCTGCGCTTCAGTGACGACGTGCACGCCGAGCACCTGGAGCTGAAACGCTACCTGCGCGGGAACCTCTACCGGCATTACCGGGTTCTGCGCATGACGAACAAGGCACGCAAGGTCGTGCGCGACCTGTTCGAGATCATGCTCGACGACGTCGATCTGATGCCGACGGAGCACCAGGCCGGCGCCCGGCGACTCGAGGCAGAGGCGGGCCGCGCTGGCCGGGCCCGCGCGGTGGCCGACTACATCGCCGGTATGACCGACCGCTTCGCGATTCTCGAGTACCAGCGGCTGTTCGATCCGTCCGAGAAAACCTGAGCAGAGCGCAGTCGGTTATCATTGCCCACTGCCCTTGCCGACTCCACGAGCGTCCCCATGTCCTTCGCGCCGAAGTCCATCCCTGCCCGCGAGCGCCTGATTTTCGCCCTGGACGTTGCCGACCCCGCCGAGGCCCGCCGCCTCACTGACCAGCTCGGCGAAACAGTTCATTTCTACAAGCTGGGCCTCGAGCTGTTCATGTCGGGCGGCTATTTCGAGCTGCTCGACTGGATGGTCCGCCGCGACAAGAAAGTGTTCGTCGACCTCAAGTTCTTCGACGTCCCGGCGACCGTCGCCGCGGCCGTGAAGCAGCTGCGCAATCGGGGCGTCACGCTCACCACCGTCCATGGCAACCAGGCCATCATGGAAGCGGCCGCGGCGGCCAAGGGCGACGTCAAGGTGCTTGCCGTCACGGTACTCACGAGCCTCGACCGCGGCGACCTCGACGATCTGGGTTTTACCTGCGACGTGGAAAAGCTCGTCCTGTCGCGCGCGCGTCGCGCGCTCGAGGCGGGTTGCGACGGCGTCGTGTCCTCCGGCCTCGAGGCGCCGAAGCTGCGGGAGTTCATCGATCATCGGCTGCTCGTCGTGGCGCCGGGCATCCGTCCGGTCGATAACAAGCCCGTGGACGACCAGAAGCGCACCGTGGATGTCGCGCAGGCGTTTGCCAACGGCGCCGACTACATTGTCGTCGGTCGCCCGATCCGTGACGCCGCGGATCCGCGCGCTGCGGCGGCGGCGATCCAGAAGACCATCGCCGGGGCGTTCGGCGTCGAGGCGGCGCAGTGAGCACGCCGCTGCAGAACGACTTGTTCCTGCGCGCGCTGCTGCGCCAGACGACTGCGCGCACGCCGGTGTGGATGATGCGGCAGGCGGGCCGCTACCTGCCCGAGTACCGCGCCACGCGCGCGAAGGCCGGCAGCTTCCTGAAGCTCTGCATGAATCCGCAGCTCGCCTGCGAGGTCACGTTGCAGCCGCTCGAGCGCTACCGGCTCGACGCCGCGATTCTCTTCTCCGACATCCTTACCGTGCCGCACGCGATGAACCTCGGCCTCGAGTTCGAGGCCGGCGAGGGGCCGAAGATCGCACGTCCGGTGCGCACGTCGGCCGACATAGACCGCTTGCCGATCCCGGATCCGGAGGGCGAACTGCGTTACGTGATGGACGCCGTGCGCACGATCCGCCGCGAATTGCAGGGCCGCGTGCCGCTGATCGGCTTTGCCGGCAGCCCATGGACCGTCGGCACGTACGTGGTCGAGGGCGGTGGCAGCCGTAACTTCGAGCACATCAAGGGCATGCTCTACGGCGCGCCACGCGATCTGCACCGACTGCTCGACAAGCTGGCACGCGCCACGACGGCTTACCTGAACGCGCAGGTGGCGGCCGGCGCGCAGGCCGTCATGATCTTCGACACCTGGGGTGGTGCGTTGACGCCGGCGGATTATCGCGAATTCTCGCTGCGCTACATGCAGCAGATCGTCGCCGGGCTGACGCGCGAGGCCGACGGGCGTCGCGTGCCGGTCATCCTGTTCACCAAGGGGGGCGGACAGTGGCTCGCCGACATGGCGAACACGGGTTGCGATGCGCTCGGCGTCGACTGGACCACGGATCTCGCGGACGCGCGGCTCGCTGTGCGGGATCGCGTCGCGCTGCAGGGCAATCTCGATCCGAGCGTGCTCTACGCGCCGCCCGCGCAGATTCGCGAGCAGGTGGGCCGCGTCCTGGCGAGCTTCGGGAACGGGCACGGCCACGTCTTCAATCTCGG
>Ga0315287_10005492_pt1 | contig 12500 bp, 6 predicted proteins | sample YL17G11_0_MG_FD_205037 | JGI IMG/M metagenome (GOLD analysis project Ga0315287, IMG submission 205037) | Sediment microbial communities from Yellowstone Lake, YNP, Wyoming, USA - YL17G11_0 | ecosystem: Environmental > Aquatic > Freshwater > Lake > Sediment | place: USA: Wyoming | collected...
CCGAGGTCCCTGCCTATCGTGCTCTTGGGTATCGGGAGGCCGGCGACCTCCATAAGGACCCGCCCCTCGGCCGGGAAGAGGTGCCTTCTTCCGTCCGCCCGGGCCTTGGCGATGAGCTCGTTTATCCTGCCGACGTCCAGCTCGACCTTCTCGGGGACCTCGGGCTCCAGCGCACGGTTCCTCGAATAGGTGAAGAGCGCACCCATGCACGAGACCGCCTCGTAAGGGTCCGTGAACACCGGGATGCCGCGGTCCCTAAGTGCCTTGACCACTTCCTCTGCCGATCTGCCGCCGAAGAGGCAGAACACAAGGGGCTTCCCCGCCACGTGGTACTGCTTGTATCTCCCCTCAAGGATAGGGACGAACTCGCCGGCATCCAGCACGGCGGTCTCGCAGTAGAGTGATATCACCGCGTGAACGCTCTCCATCTTCAGCGCTGCTCCGAACGCTGTATTGTAATTGGCGGCGCTTGCCTGGCCCGTAAGGTCGATGGGATTCTTGGTGGAGCCGAAGTAGGGCATCACCGGCGAGAAGGCGGCCTTGAGGGCCGGCATGTCATCGTACAATTTTACGCCGAACTTCTCGCAGGCGTCCGTCGCCATGACCCCTATTCCGCCGCCGTTCGTGACGATGAGCGTATTCTCACCTTTGGGCATGGGGCTTTCCGCCAGGAACTTGCACCACGCGAGAGCGTCCTCGACGGTCTCGGCTCGAAGGACGCGGCACTGCTTCATTACAGCATCGAATATATCGTCGGAGCCGGCGAGCGAGCCAGTATGGGACGCCGCGGCGGCCGCACCCCTCGTGGAACGACCGGACTTGATGACGACTATCGGTTTGATACGCGTCGTCCTGTTGAGGACCTCGATGAAACGCTCGCCCTCCCTCACACCTTCGATGTACATCATGATTATCTTTGTGTCATCGCGCTTGACGAGGTATTCCAGCAGGTCCGCCTCGTCGATGTCCGTCTTGTTGCCGACGGAGATGATTGTGGAGAGGCCCATGTTCTCGACGGCCGTCTTGCCCATCATGGCAACGCCCAGCGCCCCGCTCTGGGTAATTATGGCGATGTTCCCGGCCCGAATGTTCTTGGGGCCGAACGTTGCGTTCAACGACGCACCGGCGGAGTACATTCCAAAAATGTTCGGGCCAAGTATTCGCATCCCGTTCTGGCGGGCCAGCCCGACTATTTTTCGTTCCTCCTCGACGTTCCCGATCTCCGAGAACCCTGAGGTGATGATCTCGAGGAACTTGACACCTTTTGCGGCACAGCTCATCACGGCATCGTACACAATGTTGGCCGGTATCACGATGCTGGCGACATCGACCTCGCCGGGGATATCTTCGAGCCTCTTGTAGCAGGGGACGCCCAGTATCTCTCCGCCCTTCGGATTGACGGGGTAGACCTTGCCCTTGTATCCGTCCGTGATGATGTTGGACAGCACCTTGTACCCGACCTTCCCAGGGTTCTCGGACGCCCCCACGATTGCGATGGAGCGCGGCTCGAAAAGATATCCCAGGTCAGGCTTCTGCATCAAGGTGCACCCCCGAAAAATGCTCCCGTCCTATTGTTCAATCGTCCAGGAGCCAATGCATCCATCAGGCATCACCCCGGAAGGCCATCCTCAGCTCGTAGACACCGCCGGCATCACGCCGGGTTATGTCAAACCCGCCCTTCTCGAACAGGCGAAGCATCTGGTAATTGTCCAGGAGGACCTCGGCCGTGAAGCCGTGGAGACCCTGCCTCTTAGCCAGCAAAGTGAGATATGACAAAAGCTCGGAGCCTATGCCCTTGCCCTGGAAATCGTCCCGGACCACCAGGGCGACTTCGGCCGTGTGTGCCGTCTTGTCGATGCCGTATTGCCCCACTCCGGCGGCGACCTCCTTCCCGTTCTGGTCCACCGTGGCAAGAATCACCATCTCGTCTGTGTAATCTATGACCACGAATTCCTGCAGCCTCTCGTGGGGCATGTCCTTTCGGAGCATTATGAACCTCTTGTACAGGCTGTTGTCGGACAGCGCGTAGAAGAAATCCTTCATCAACGGCTCATCAGTCATCTTGACGGGCCTGAGAGTGAGGGAAAAGCCCAAATGGGTGGTCCTGAGCGTCTCCAGGTGTTCCGGATACTCGCCCCTCTTGCCGGGGATGAACGCCTGGTCCTTGTAGATGAAATTGAGCTTCTTGGCTTCCTGTATGAGCATGGGTCTGAATTTGGGATGCGCTATGGCGATGAGGTCCATCGCCCTTTCCCGGATGTTCTTGCCGTGGAGGTATGCGATGCCGTATTCTGTGACGACATAATGGATGTCGCCCCTCGTGAGCGTGACCCCCGCCCCCTCCTTCAGCATCGGGACTATCCTCGACACGGCGCCGTTGCCGGCGGTGGACTGGAGCGTGAGGATGGCCTTTCCCCCGGATGATAGCACCGCACCCCTCATGAAATCGGCCTGACCGCCCACTCCGCTGTAAAAGAGCGTCCCAATGGAGTCGGCGCTGGCCTGGCCCGTGAGGTCTATCTCAAGAGCGCTATTGATGGCGGTCATCTTCTCGTGGCGGGCTATCACCAGCGGGTTGTTCACATATTCGATGGGCTTGAACTCGATGCTCGGGTTGTCATGCAGGAACTCGTATGTCGATTTCCTGCCCATGCAGAAGCTCGCAATCGTCTTATCATGGTCTATGCTCTTGCATGAATTGTCGATAACGCCGTTTTTCATGAGCTCGACGAGGCCGTCGGTCAGAAGCTCTGTGTGGACACCAAGATGCTTCTTCTGGCCCAGGCTCGACAATATGGCGTTAGGAAGGCTGCCGTAGCCGACCTGTATCGTATCTCCGTCCTGGATGATGTGCGCCACGTACGCCCCGATCTTGTGTGCGATCTCGTCGGTGACTTCGACGGCGTATTCGAGAAGCGGCTCGTCGTGGTGCAGCACGAATGTGACATCCTTGATGTTGATGAACGAGTCGCCGTGCACGCGGGGCATTTGACTGTTGACCTGCACTATCACGTACTTTGCGTTTTCCACGGCGGCCTTGACGATGTCGACGCTTATGCCGAGGCTCATGTAGCCGTGGGCATCGGGCGGCGATGTCTGCACCAGCGCGACGTCAACCGGAACCATCTTGTTATGGAACAGCTCGGGCACCGCGGACAGGAATATCGGGGTGTAGTCCGCCGCTCCCCTGTTCACGGCGTCGCGGGTGGAGCTGCCTATGAAGAACGCGTTGGTGCGGAAATTGTCCTTGAACTTCTCGTCAGCGTATGGCGCAACCCCCAACGACCATACGTGGAGCACCTCGGCGTCGAAGAATGCCTTCGGATGCGCCTCGACATATTTTATCAGCGACAAAACGAGGTACTGGGGCTCGCCGCAGCCGGTGCCTATGAATATGCGCGCACCGGGCTGTATCTTGGTGAAAATGACCTGCTCATCGACGAATTTTTCCGGGTATTGCTCCCGGAATGTCTTCAGGATATCCTGGTGCTCGTCCATGATGGTCCACAAGGCTTCTTATTGCCCCCATTGACCGCAATGGTTTCTTGATAGATGTATTTTTTGAGACCAAGACCGAGAAACACTCTTCGCGCGTGTGCGGTAATGCCTGTCACTCGCCGGCCTTCATATCCTGCGAAACGTCCTCCGTCTCGCCTTCTCCCGTGCCGTCTTCGCCTTCGTCGTGGCGGCTGCTCCTGGTGGACTTCTTCGTCTCCTTCTTCTCGCCGTTTCCCAGGTGGGCCTCATCGTCGTCCTTGTGCTCATCTTCCCCTTCTTTCTCGCTTCCATTCTCCTCGGCGTCCTTTGCTTCCTTCCGGGCGCGGCGGGCCGCCTCGCGCTCCGCCCTCGTCGGGCAGTGGGCGTTGAGGCACACGACCCAGGGTTTCCTTCTGCCATGGAGAATGTTGACCTGCAGGTTGCCGCAGGCCGGGCACTTGTCCGGATTCACGGCTAGCCTGCCCTTCTGGGGCAGCGGGAACGAATTGCGGCACCTGGGATAGTTGGAGCAGCCCACGAAGCGCTTTCCCTTCCAGCTGCGGAGGACCGTCAACTGGCCCGTGCCGCATTTCGGGCACGCTCCCAGGGCGTTCTGGGTCTTCAGGGCTTCCTTGATGGAGTTGCCAATGGCGTCGCGGTTCTTATCCAGAGCATCGAATATGTCCGTGAGCATGCGGCGCGATTCCTCGACGACATCGTTGACGGTCTTTGACCCGTCCGCGATCTCGTCCATATCCCTGTCGAGGGTGGCGGTCATGTCAGGCCTCGTGATGGGCTCGGCGTATTTCTTGAGCGCCATGGTGACCGCTATGCCTGAATCGGTCGGTACGGGGCTCTTGTCCTTGACATAGTCACGGGCATAGAGCTTCTGGATTATCTCGTGCCTCGTGGCCTTGGTGCCAAGGCCCAGACCATCCATCATCTGGATGAGACCGCCCTGCGTGTACCGCTTGGGCGGCTGGGTCTCCTTCTCCTTGAGGTCGATCTTGTGGACCTTGAGGATCTCGCCCTCGGCAAGAGCGGGCAGCTCGTTCTCCTTCGTAGAAAGATACGTGTAATACTTGCGCCAGCCGGGCTCCACCACCCTCAGGCCGCGCGCTATGAAGGGCTCGCCTCCGACGTCCACCGTTGCAGACGTCACCTCGGCGACGGATTCGTCGGCCAATGTGGCGAAGAACCGCCTCACGACGAGCTCGTAGATGCGCATGTGCTCCTTGCTGAGCTCCGTCTTGGAGGCGGCCTCCGCCGGGTGTATTGGCGGGTGGTCCGTCGCTTCCTTCTTGCCGCGGGTGGGCGTGAGCACATCCTTCTTGAGGAGCTCCTCGGCCTCCGCCTGGAAAGCGGTGTTGGGACGGGCCAGCGCCCTGAGGATCTCCCTGAGGTCCTGTGTCGGCGGGTAGACCGTGTTGTCGGTCCTGGGATAGCTAATGTAACCGTCGGTGTAAAGGTCCTCCGCGATGCTCATCGCTCTGGCAGCGGCAAAGCCGAGCGTCGATGCGGCCGCGAGGAACTGCGTGGTGTTGAATGGAGTGGGAGGTTTGTCCTTCCTCATCTCCTTCTTGACGGATACGACCTTTCCGGTCTTGGCGGGCTTGACTCTCTCCATCACCTTTTCCGCTTCCGGCTTGGAATGGAAACGCTCCTTGGCGTGGTGGACCTTGATCTTCTCCTTGCTGGCCTGTTTCTCCACCTCGCCGGCAATCTCCCAGTAGGGCTCCGAACGGAAGGCATTGATCTCAACCTCCCTGTCCTGGATGATGGCCAGGGTGGGCGTCTGAACCCGGCCCACGGAAAGGAACTCCTTTCCTGTCCTTTGGGATGCAATGGAGATGAACCTCGTCAGCGTGGCGCCCCACATCAGGTCCACGGTCTGGCGGGCCAAGGCGGAATTGGAAAGGTTCTGGTCGATATTGCCGGGCTTTTTGAAAGCCTGGTCCACATCGCCCTTCGTCAAGGAGCTGAAGCGGGCCCGTCTGGCCGGAATCCCTTTCTTGCTGTCGAGCAGGACCTCGAGGGCTTCCGTTCCGATGAGCTCGCCTTCGCGGTCGAAGTCGGTGGCTATCACGACCTCGTCCACAGACGTCGCCAGATGCTTGAGCGCGTTGACGATGTTGTATGCCGTCGGCTTCTTCAACGGTGTCAGTGTTATCAGGTCACGTGGCGGAACACGGTGCCACATGGCATATTTGGAATCGTAGTCAAGGGAGAGGATGTGGCCGCGCAGCCCTATTACTGTATAATTCGTTCTATTTCTCTCGAAACGGTAAATGGGCACGCCGTCCAGCATTTCCTTTAGTGCATCGTTATCAGATAGAATGCCTGCAATCCTTTTCGCGGCGTTGTCCTTTTCGCAGATTATGAGACAGTGCATGCCTATTCCTTTGGGTTCGGTTTTTTAGGCCGGTTATTGACTAACATTGGGAAATGTCTATTTAATGTTTGTGGAGGCCCCCGAGAAAGTGCGGTCTCTCTTCATGCGCGCGCACATACAAAATAACGGTGCCGGCCCGGTCAAAGAATATTGGTTTCGATCAGGCCAAGGTGCAGTCCCCGCCAGGCTGCCACTTTCCCCACGCAGCCATGCTCATCTGCGGCCCTTCTGCCCGGCCACCCTTCGCATTATACGAATCGTGCGAAGCCGTGCGAAGCAGCCCGGCTGCTCTTGGGCGCTCTTGCCTTGTCAACCGGCTACTTTTCCGCCTTTTTAGTCTCTTTTAGGGCCTTGGCCTTGATGAAAATATCAAGGTGGCCGCATTTCAGGCAAACGCGCACGTTCACGGAGTTGCCGAGCGTCTTGAACTTGTGCTTCTCTGAATTGTACACCAGATAAGATATGCTGTTGTAGAGGCCGAGCGTCCCCTCATCGAACTTCTTACCGCCGCAGTTGGGGCATTTCATCGGCAGGGCCAATCCGTTGGCGGGATTTATCTCTTTCGAGCTTCCCCGGACGGGCGCCCGAGCTCTTTCAAAATGGACTCGAGCGTCCCGCCGGCGCTCTCGCGGAAGATGATGTGCGCCTGCCTGTCGTATGGCGTTTCTCCCTGGTTGATGATGACGAGCTTCGCTCCAGCGTCGAGGGCAAGGCCCGGCATGTTCGCGGCAGGCGTGACCACGAGCGACGAGCCCACGACGATGAAAACATCGCAGGAGGACGAGTGCCGTTGGGCCCTCTCCATCTCCCTCACGGGCATCGGGTCACCGAAGTTGACTACGGTGGACATGAGCTTCCCGCCGCAGGCGCATCTGGGCCTGTTGGGGAATTCCTTCTCGGTGCGGTAGCCATGGCCGTGCTTTGCGTCGTCCCAGCCGGCGTCCGTCTTCTGAATCTTCTTTCCGCATTTGAGGCAATGGAGGAGGAACCCGTTGCCGTGCAGCTCGACTATCCGCTCAGGCTCGATGCCGGATTTGAGGTGCAGGTTGTCCACATTCTGCGATATCAGCAGGTCCAGCTTTCCCATCTTCTGCAATTCAACGACTGCAATGTGGCCCCGGTTGGGTTCGAACTCGTGCCAGGCTTTGTCGAGGGGCTTCGGAGCCAGGCCCTTGTCCCTTCTGGTCCATACGCCGTCGGGACCGCGATAGTCCGGCAGGCCGGATTCCGTGCTGATGCCGGCGCCCGTGAACACCACGACCTTTGCGGCGTCGTGAATCCACCTTGCGACCTGCCGCACCCTTTCCTCGAACGGTGACCTGTCGGACATGGGCTCAACTCACTTTATGCCAATGGCAATCAAGTCCTTCGCTTACACATCAGTTGCCTTTGTGTCTTCTTCCTTCACTTCGACGGCCTTTACGTCTTCGACCTTTACTTCCTCTTCCTTCACGTCGATGACCTCATCAGTGCCGATGGCGACCTTTACATCGCCAGCAGTGGTGGCTGGAATGGCCGGTTTTCCATCGAGCTCCTTGAGTGCGTTCTCCTGCGTGACGAGGGCGTCGATGGTGGCGCTTATGGATTTCTCGAACGCCTTCATGGCGTCCTGTGCGTTCCCGATGGAAAGCAGGGCGCAGCCCTTGTTGTACCACGCTCGGTCGTAGCCGGGGTCGATAAGGGTGGCGATGTTGTAATGGTGGTATGCTTCAGCGGACCTTCCCTGGTCCATGAGCGTGTTGCCGCGGTTGTTCCATGCCGCAACGTAATTCGGATTCAGATTCAGAGCGCGCTCGAAGTGCTTGTCTGCGTCGGCATATCGGCCCAGTTTCCTGAGGGCAACACCCCTCTCGTTCCATGCCACCTCGCTTGCGGGCTCGAGCCGGATGGCCTCGTCGAGGCAGCCGACGGCGGCCTTGATGTCGCCGGTGTCTATGAGCGCGCTTCCTTCGTTGAACCACGCAGCCGCATATTCGACGTTGAGCTGGAGGGCGCGGTTGTAGCTCCGCATCGCCTCGGCCGTCCTGCCCATCTTCAGCAACGCGTTGCCGCGGTTGTTCCACGCGGCCTCGAACTTGGGGTCCAGTTTGATGGCCTTGTCGAAATGGGCCAGCGCCTCCTCGAACTTTCCCATCTTCTGGTATACGAGGCCCTTCTCGTTCCAGTTCGCCTCTGAATCAGGGTTCAGCTTGAGCGCTTCATCGACGGCGTCCAGTGCCTTCCCGAACTGGCCGATGGAGGCCAGCGTACGCGCCTTGTTGACCCAGGCCCTCTCGAAACGCGGGTTCAGTTCGAGGGCCTTATCGTAGCATTTGACGGCCAGCTTGAGCTGGTGCAGGTCCCTGTGGACGGTTCCCTTGTTGTTCCAAGCCACCACATATGCGGGATTCTGCTCGAGCGCCTTTTCGAAATATTTTATTGCCTCGCGCGGCTTCCCCTGGCGCCTCAGGATGATGCCGGATTCGTTGAGCGCTCCCTCGCTCCTGGGATTCTTCTTCAGGACCTCGCCCAGGCACTCCAGCGCCTCGCGGTCCTTTCCCATGGCTTTCAGGGCCAGTTCCTTTCTCGTCCAGACCTCTGACATTCCGGGCTCCATGTGAAGAACATTGTTGTAGTGCCTCACGGCGTCCTCGTCCTTTCCCTGACGATGATAGCTGTCACCCTTCTCTATCTCGGTGCGCAATCTCTCGGCCCGGAAGTTGCGGGCGATGAAGATGCATATGGCGATAATTCCGAGTATGAGGCCGCCGAACGAAAGCGATTTGTCCACGCTGCCGTAGGCATTGTTCGAGAAAATGCCGAACACCTCGTGGAACGGCACCAATGTCATTAGGGCGAGCGCCACCAGCCACGCCGCTGCAAATGGCAGCGTTACCGGGACGGTGGCCTTGAGATAGATGGCCAGCACCAGGAACAGCAATATCGCGGCCAGGACGGAGAGCGTGAGGCCGTCGAACACCCATGGTGCGGAGCGCGAGATGGCCGCGACCGCCTTGTTGAATGGCACCAGCAGGGGCCACGAAAGCCCTGCAAGGACCGGCGGCAGGAAGCTCACTCTGGGGCCCATGAGCCTTGCTTGGACGGCGGACGCGAGGAAGAGCAGGAGGAGCGCCGAGCCTGCCGCGGCCGCCAGGCCCAAATTCATCCTGCTCTCGATGACCGAATAGAGCGTGAGCGAGGTAACGGCCGCTCCGCCCGAGAGCGTGAACAGCCAGAACTCCTGCAGCCAGATATCTGCGACGGGATTCTTCTTTATTACTTTGTATGCCAGCAGGACGAGCGCCGTGGAGACGCCGACGACCAGCAGGAGGGCCGCCAGCGGGAGCGCCCCCGCGCCAACATCACCGTACAACGGGGTGAATGCGAACAGCTCGAGGCAAACGAGCGCAACGAGCCCCGCAAGCACGAGCGGACGCCTGCGTGGGAGTGCGCTCCTGACGAGCGCGCCCAGGCCCTCGTCGCCGGGATTATTTGCACTTCCGGCCGGACCGTCGTTGACCTCCTCCGGGCGGTTGCCATCGCTGTCGCTCATGTAGCCTCACGTATAGCCTGCTTTGGCCAATATAAACCTGTTGTCCCTGCCCCAAAAAAAATTCAGGGACCGGAACCATTGCTTCTCAGTATTTACCCACCTCCGGCTGGAAGCTCTTGGACAGCGTGACGAACTTCTCGAGCAGGTTGGGCTTGAGCGGCATTATCTTCTTCATCGCCTCCTCGAAATAGGCCTTGGTGACGATGGCGTTCGACAGCGATTCGCGGTCCATCTTGCACCCTTTCCTGATATGCTCCCGTATCGCGAGCATGACCGCCTCGTTCACGAGCGCTCCAAGGTCAGCGCCCGTGTAGTTGTCCGTCTTCTTGGCGAGCTCGTCCAGGTTGACATCCTTCGTCATCGGCTTGCCCTTCGTGAATATCTCGAGTATCTTCCGGCGGGCGTCCCTGTCCGGAGGGGGGATGAATATGTGCCTGTCGAACCTCCCGGGCCTCAGAAGCGCCTGGTCCACCATATCAGGCCTGTTGGTGGCAGCGATCACCGTCACACCGGTGAGCTCGACCAGGCCGTCGAGCTCCGTGAGCAGCTGGCTGATGACGCGCTCCGTCACATGGCTGTCGCCGGCGCCGCCGCCCCTCGTGGGCGCAATGGAATCGACCTCGTCCAGGAAGATGACGCAAGGCGCGGCCATCCTGGCCTTTCTGAACGTCTCCCGCACGGCCTTCTCGCTCTCCCCGACCCACTTCGAGAGGAACTCGGGGCCCTTGATGCTGATGAAGTTGGCCTCGCTCTCCGTGGCCACGGCCTTCGCCAGCATGGTCTTGCCAGTTCCCGGCGGCCCGTGGAGCAACATGCCTCTCGGAGGTTTTGCGTCCATGTGGCTGAAGAGCGGCCCGTACTTCATGGGCCATTCGACGGCTTCCTGGAGCTCCTGCTTGGCGTCGTCCAGACCGCCGATGTCCGTCCAGCGGACGTTCGGGCTCTCTATAATGACCTCGCGCAGCGTGGACGGGGACATCTCCCGGAACGCGTCGAGGAAGTCGTTCCACGTCACCGATATCTTTTCGAGTATCTCGGCGGGTATCTGGGCCATCTCGAGGTCCACCTCGGGGAGGATGCGCCTCAGGCTCCTCATGGCCGCCTCCTTCGTCAGGGCGGACAGGTCCGCGCCAACGAAGCCGTGGGTCATGTCCGCCAGCTTGACCAGGTCGATGTCCTCCTGGAGGGGCATGCCCCTCGTGTGGATCTGGAGCACCTCGAGCCTGCCCTTGCGGTCCGGAATGCCGATCTCTATTTCGCGGTCGAAGCGGCCGGGCCTTCTGAGGGCGCCGTCGAGCGCATTGGGCCGGTTGGTGGCGCCTATGACGACCACCTTTCCTCTCGGTTGGAGGCCGTCCATGAGCGATAGCAGCTGGGCCACGACCCTTCGTTCCACCTCGCCGCTGACCTCGTCCCTTTTGGGAGCGATGCTGTCTATCTCGTCGATGAATATAATGCTGGGAGCGTTCTCCTGCGCCTGCTTGAATATCTCCCTCAGGTTCTCCTCCGACTGGCCGTAATACTTGCTCATTATCTCCGGTCCCGAGAGATTTATGAAGTTGGCGCTGGTCTCGCCCGCCACGGCCTTGGCCAGCAGCGTCTTTCCGGTCCCCGGGGGACCGTGGAGGAGCACTCCCTTGGGCGCCTCGACGCCGAGCCTCTCGAAGAGCTCGGGATGCCTCAATGGCAGCTCGATCATCTCACGGACCTTCCTTGTCTCGTTGCCCAATCCGCCTATATCCTCGTAGGTGACGCGCGGTATCGACGACATCACTTCCTTTGCTGGCTTGTCGCTTATAGTGATCTCCGTCTGGACCCCTATCAGCAGGGCGTCCGCGTTCGGGTGCGAGTTCACGAGGACCAGCTCCAGCTTCCGCCCCATCACGTTCAGCTCTATGGAATCGCCCCTCATGACGACCCTTCCCTCCAGCACACGCGAAAGGTATTCCTCGCCGCCCATTATCTTGAGGGGCTCCGTGGGCGCGAACACTATCTTCTCCGCGTTCTTTGCCATCATCCTCCGGACCTTCACCTTCTCGTCCATGCTGGTCTTGGCGTTGCGCCTGAGGGAGCCGTCCATCCTGATTATCCTGGCTCCGCTGTCCTCGGGATATCCCGGCCAGCACAATGCGACGGTCCTTTTCTTGCCCTCGATCTCCAGCACATCGCCGCTCGTGAGGCCCATCGATGCCGCCACCTGCGGGTCCAGCCTCACGAGGCCCCGGCCCGCATCGCGCGGCTTGGCCTCCGCCACTTTCAGAGTCGTTGTCCCTTTCTCATCCTCACCTGTCTTTTTCATGAAATCCACCTCTTGATTTTTTTTATCACTCCGCTTCCACTCCAAACATCCTTCAATTCTCCCGAATCACTCCACTTTCACATTCCTTCCGCCTTTCTTGGGCTCCGACTTCTCGACCGTCACGTCCAGCACGCCGTTGTTGTACCTCGCCTTGGCCGTGCTCGGCTTCACGCGGGCCGGGAGCGTCACATCCTTGTAGTACTTGCGGTTCCCCTTCTCGACCTTGATGACCATCGAATCATCGCTGGTCTCGAGCTCTATGCTGTCCTTTTCGATGCCGGGCATCTCGGCTGTTATGACGACGTTATTCTCGTCCTCGCAGATGTCCGTCAGGGGCTCACGAACGTTGGGGCTTGCCAGGGGCTCCTGTGCACAGGTCTCGCACTCGCCGCTCTCGCAGCCCTCCGACCCGAGCGGACCGTCCGACCCTGGCATTCCCTCCCTCGCCTTTCGGACGGGCTCCCTTTCATCCCCGCCCATCAGTCCGGGGGGAAGTCTGTCCGGCGCCATGTTCCCGAACTTCTGAACATGGGGCACGCCGTCCGGGCCCACCCTCATGCTCCATCCGTAGACATACGGGTCTCCGTTCCTTCCGGGCTCCAGCTCTCCGCGTGCCGCCTTTTCCATCATCGCGTTCATGTAGGCCTGCATCTGCTCCATGTGCTTGTCCATATCCCGGAAAATATCGTCACGGACGGAGAAGAACGGGTCGTCGAAGGGTCCTTCCCTCTCCCAGTCTCCGGGCTCTTCGCCTCCCTTCCTCTTTTTCCTCCACAATGGCATGTTGTCAACCTCCGGAT
>Ga0315287_10005493_pt1 | contig 12498 bp, 14 predicted proteins | sample YL17G11_0_MG_FD_205037 | JGI IMG/M metagenome (GOLD analysis project Ga0315287, IMG submission 205037) | Sediment microbial communities from Yellowstone Lake, YNP, Wyoming, USA - YL17G11_0 | ecosystem: Environmental > Aquatic > Freshwater > Lake > Sediment | place: USA: Wyoming | collected...
GAAGGCACCAACAACAAGATCAAGACCATGAAACGCCAAGCCTACGGCTTCCGCGATCACGAGTTCTTCAAGCTGAAAATCCTCGGTATCCATCAAACCCGGTACGCTTTAGTCGGATGAACCAGTTTGATTGACCCGGCGGCCTTCCTGCGGCCATGAATCGGGATGGGGTCGCCAGTTATTTCGGCAGCCGCTATAATAGGCCGTTTCGGTCTAAACACGACGGTTTCTTTCGGTAGCAGGTGCGTATGAGCCAGGTGGAAACGGCCCCGATACAGGCGCCCCAACTCCCACTGGGATACGGGCTTACGGCAGATACCCTGTACGACAAGTGCATCGCGCTGGCCAGAAATCTGTGGTGGAGTTGGCATGCCGAGGTCATCAATCTCTTCCGCGACCTCGATCCAATTCGTTGGCGGCAGCTCGACCACAACCCCATCGCCTTGCTCTCTGAGTTTACCCCCGAACGGCTGGAGATGCGGGCCTCCGAATTGGTGCTCTACAGCCGCATCAGCCAAGCCTATCGCCGACTGAAGGAATACGTGACCGAGACCTCGCCCTGGGGCCGCACGCACGCCGGCGTACTGGGCTCCAAGCCGGTGGCCTACTTCTCGCTGGAGTTCGGCGTTCACGAATCGGTGCCGATCTATTCCGGCGGCTTGGGCGTGCTTTCGGGCGACCACATCAAGAGCGCCAGCGGGTTGGGCGTGCCGCTGGTGGCCGTCGGGCTGTTTTACGACCAGGGCTATTTCAAGCAGCATCTCGACATCAACGGCTGGCAGCGCGAGGAATATCTCGACACCAAAGTCGAGAATCTGCCGATGGAGCCCGCCCTGGGCACCGACGGCAAGCCGATCACGGTGCGCATCGACACCCGCACGGGCAAGCTGTTGGCGAAGGTGTGGCTGATGCGCGTCGGCCGCGTCCGCCTGTACCTGTTGGACTGCGACGTGCCCAGCAACAGCCCCGAGGACCGCGAGTTGACCGCGCGGCTCTACGGCGGCGACAACCGCACGCGGGTGCGCCAGGAGTTGGTGTCCGGCGTGGGCGGCGTCCGCGCGTTGAAGGCCCTGGGGATCGCGCCCGGCGTGTATCATCTCAACGAGGGGCACAGCGCCTTCGCCACGCTGGAAGCCATCCGCACGCGGATGAAAGACGACGGCCTGAACTTCGACACGTCGCTGCGCGAAGTGGCCCAGCACACCGTCTTCACCACGCACACGCCCGTGCCCGCCGGCCACGATCGCTTCGACCGCAACCTGATCGAAGAGCACCTTGGCCCGCTGCGCGACGAGTTGGGCATCTCGACTGAACAATTGATGGGCTTGGGGCGCGTCGAGCCGCAGAACGAGCACGAGCCCTTCTGCATGACCGTGCTGGGGCTGAAGCTGTCGCGCCGCGCCAACGCCGTGAGCAACCTGCACGGCCACATTACCCGGCGGATGTGGGCCCACCTCTGGCCGTGGCGCGTGGAAGAGGAAATCCCCATCGGGCACATCACCAACGGCGTACACATCCAGAGCTGGCTGGCCTGGCAGATGCAGCAGCTTTACGACCGCTACTTCCCCGCCAATTGGATGGAGCACATGGGCGAGCCCGACGTGTGGCAGACGATCCACGAGATCGACCCGGGCGAGTTGTGGGAAACGCACTATGCGCTGAAAAACCTGCTGCTGTCGTTCGTGCGCCGCCGCATCAGCCGGCAGTGCCGCCGCCGCGGCGAGAGCGACGAGGCCGTCGAGGCCGCGCGGAACATCCTCGACCCCAACATTCTCACGCTGGGTTTCGCCCGGCGGTTCGCCACCTACAAGCGATCGACGATGATCGTGAGCGACATGGACCGGCTGGCGGAGATGGTCAACGCTCCGCAGCGGCCGATGCAGATCATTTTCGCCGGCAAGGCCCACCCCGCCGACGAGCCCGGCAAACAGTTGATCCAGCGGATCGCCAACTTGCGGCACGACCCGCGCTTCGCCGGGCGGATCGCCTTCGTCGAGGACTACGACATCAACGTCTGCCGGCACTTGATCCAGGGCGTCGACGTGTGGTTGAACAACCCCCGCCGGCCCCTGGAAGCCTCCGGCACCAGTGGTCAGAAGGCCGTGTTTAACGGCGCCTTGAACCTGTCGATCCTCGACGGGTGGTGGGCCGAGGCCTACGACGGCAGCAACGGCTTCGCCATTGGCAACGGCGCCTCGCACGTCGATGAGCGCGTGACCGACGCCCGCGACGCCGACGACCTGTACCGCGTGTTGACCGAGGAAGTGATCCCGTTGTACTACGACCGCGACATCGACGGTCTGCCGCGCCATTGGATCAATCGCATGATGAACTCGATCAGTTCCTTGGCGTGGCGATTCAGCGCCGACCGCATGGTGGCCGACTACGTACGGCACACCTACCTGCCCGCCGCCGGCGGGTTGAGCTGCGAGATGAGCGTAAGGTAGGGATTGGGGATTAGGGATTGGGGATTAGAAAGAGCCGCTTGCGGCTTCGCAAAGAACGGCCACCGAAAGAACGCGATGGCAACGAAGCGCCATTCAGTACGAATCGCAGTGGCGGTAATTCTGGCGATAATCGCCGTGGCGGTCGTGGCGTGTGCATTCTTCCCGACGACCACGGTCAAAATGTTGCGATCGATGACGGGTACGACATCCGAATCCGCACCTGTGGACGATCTCCCTTGCCCCTTACCGCAGAGGGTCCGTTTGCAAAGTGGTCCGAACTCTCCTGGTTCACTGCCAAAGGGCCCGGCGAGATCGTAGAACGTGAAGGGGTAAGGCACAAGAAATACTCCATTGGCAAGGATCTGACGTGCAACTGTTATTCCAGAGGCAGCCTATGGATATCCGAAGACAAAGCGACTCTTATCGTAGATGCAGAACTCTCGAAAGAGAATAGAGAGAATGGCATAATGAATCATTCGGGAAAATATGCCAGAGTAGCCATCGATCATCCTCCTATCATCCCTTTGACTGTCGATACTCCCATTGAACACATTGATGGACAGTACGTCAGGGCCAGAGGCCACTTTAACGACAAGAAAGGCCTTTTCGAGACGGCGGGAAGATCATTTCCGGCGTATGGTGCCCCTTATGGCGGCAAAGAAACAGACACCTATGAGGTCGTCGGAGTATTTCATCCACGCAATGCGCGTCGCGAGGATGCGCTGCAACTCAGTATCACCATCATCACCATCAAGAAGATTAACGAGAGATAGCCTGACTACGGGCGATTGACCATAAATGAACATCTACCTCCTCCTCGGCCACCAGAACCCCGGCAGTTTCTGCCATGCGATCGCCGCCGCGGCCGTGGAAGAATTGAAAGCGGCCGGTCATAAGGTCGTCTACCACGATCTCTATGCCGAAAAGTTCGACCCCATTCTGCCGCACGACGAGATCCCCAAGGGCGCACCCGTCGATCCGGTCGTCGAGCGGCATTGCCGCGAGGTGACGGCCGCAGACGGCTACGTCGTCGTCCATCCCAACTGGTGGGCGATGCCGCCGGCGATCCTCAAAGGCTGGCTCGACCGCGTGTTGCGGCAGGGCGTCGCCTACCAGTTCGGCCCCGGCGGCGTCGAGCCGCTGCTTTCCGGCCGCCGGGCGGTCGTGCTGACCACCTCGAACACGCCGCGCGAGGACGAGCTGCGGCTGTTCGGCGACCCGTTGGAAAATCTGTGGAAGGCGTGTATCTTCAACTTCTGCGGCGTGGACGATTTCTACCGCCGCAACTTCGAGTCGATCGTCATGAGCACGCCCCAGCAGCGCAGCAAGTGGCTCGACGAGGTTCGCACGATCATCCGGCAGCGGTTTCCAGCATAAAGCCGCCCCCGCCAGCCGAAGCATAAAGCCACCCCGGCGGCAGCGGGTATTCGCCATAGAACCGCTTGATGAAGTGGCGGTGCCAGCGCGACGGGCAGTACGGCTCCCAGCCCCAGCGACCCAAGAGTTCCGCCGTGATTCGCTGGTTGGCTGCGTCGCACAGCAAGGCGTCGCTCCCCTTGAGCCGGGCGATTTCGTCCAACACGGCCAACGCCCGGCTAAGTGTGCCGAGGCTCGTATTCCGCGCCGACTCGGCGTACTTCAGCACCAGGAAATTGCCGCACCGCCGCGGTTGATTGTAGTACAGGCGGATGCGGTCGCCGGGGCGGCGCCGATGCCGCCACCCCCCAATCAGGCGGATGTCGGGCAGAGAGGCGATCTTTGGCAGTGGGCGGAGCAACACCCGCTGGAACCGCCCCTCGACGGCCTCGATCACTCCGTACGGCCGCCGCCGGAGCGTTTCGGCTCCTTGGGCCAAGTCGGCGACGGTATCGAACAGCGGCATACGGCGATCCCCTTGCCCAAAAAAGTATAGTTCGGCAATTGGAGTGGGGCGGCACGCCAGGCACAAGTGCCGGGGCTATTGACCGTCAGGAAAACAATGCAACACGTTTAGCAGCCGCCGGCACGGCGGCTTGCGGCCGAACACGGGCCGACGTGCCGTCGGCCGCTAAACGGAGGTTGCATTCGTTATCTGAGGATCAATAAATGGGCGCGGGTTTTGTTCCATCAACGACAGGCTTTGTGGCAAGCATCGCGAACAAGAAAAAGAGCGCGAGCGCCACAGTCGCCTGAACCGCGTAACACCAATCCGACATCAACGGCCCCTGGTTCATAAAGTAATACTGAAACGGGAAATCGCTATAGCGCCCCGAAAAGGGCCCCTGGTTCAGCGTCAGCCAGCATTTCGACGCCAAGACGCTCGTTGCGATGAAAGCGCCGTCGTGCCGCCAGTTGAAGGGCCCGGTGTCGATGGCCTGCATCGTAACCGCAACAAACAGGGGGAAAAAACATAAAAGGTGCCGGCTCTCCGAGGTAATGCTCAAAACCAGTCCAAGAAAAAGGGCAGCCGTGAATCCCAGGCCGTGCCCTCGGATGGCCGAGCAAACCCGCGGCCAAGCGAGGATCGTCAGGAAGACAATGGGCCCAAAATAGACCGCATGAGAAACGAGGAATATCCCGGGCTTGGCGATTGAGGACAGGCAAGCGCCCTCGATAAATGCTCTGGTTCCCAAGCAAGCCTGGCCGGAAGACCTCAGCAGGGCGAAGGCAATCGCATACGTCATAAATAATGCCGCCGTGAGGATCGCGGAACGGCGGGTGACCTCGCGAAACGGCCGGACAAGCCGATCCAAAAGGCCGCGATTGGTCAACTCACGCACCGACAGAACAAGATAGAGCACCACCAATGCCAGGGCCAGCGGCGCCGTCGCAGGCCAAATGGGCTCGGCATAGCTGGGCAACGGCTTCCCGTCAATAAAGTAACCATGAAACGTCAGCAGACACACCAACACCCCGGGAATAGCGTACAGCCATGCCGGCAGACGCAAGCTCGGCCCGGATGGCATCGCTGCTTGACAAGGGAATAACATCAACAGCAGGGTGACATGAAGGAAGATGGGCCAGGAAAACGCGCCGAGCAAACCCGTCAAGAACAGCAGAAAGGGCTTGTCGGCCAGAAAACAGTACAGCACGATAAGACCGCCCACAAAGGCTGTGGTATCGCTCAGAACGGCATAATAGAAAGGCATCTTGAGCGCGGCGAAGTTGACGTACAGTGCGACGAAGCCGAGCCATGTGGCGCGGGCACTGAGGCGCAATTTGGCCGCGACTGCCCACCAGACGTAAACACCCAGCACCAGCAACAACGCGTTGTAGACCTGGAAGCCCCGCAGGACGTTTGGGCCGTCGGTCGTTGACAGGCCCATCAGCCGCAGTCCGTAATGCACTACTGCGCAGGGGAAAATCCGCTGGAGGTAATAGCCGTTCAACTTGCCGCCGAAGACCTGGCCGGAGAAATCCTTGGTGATCTCGCCATAGACCACGCCATCCCAACCGAAACCGTCATTGACCGGGATGCGCTCGCCGCGCCAAATGGCCACGAGGCCGTATAGAAGCACGAGCAGGGCCGCGCAGTTTCGGGCCGTCTTCGTCGTCACTCGCGCGACCTCCTTAACGCCCGGATGGTAGTGCTTCCTGCAACTGGAAACAAGGTCGCTTGGAATCGGAAACCAACGGCACTCCTGGAATTGCTCTTGCTCCCCCCCGGCCGTCTTGCTACCATCCGGCCCACTTGTCGCGTCGGGTCCCGCGCGGTACCCCTCCATTGTGGGGAAGGCAGGAGTTATTGCCATGTCACGGTTCGCTTGGATGCCGTGGTTGTGGGCGCTCATTTCGGTCGTGGCGGCCGGCTGCGCCGACAATGCGATGGTGCTGAAGGGAAAGGTCGGTCAGTACGAGCAGCAGCAGACCGCCATGTCGCGGAAGTACCAAGAGCTTCAGGACCGCGCGACCGGACTGGATCGCGATAACCAGGAAATCGGCTCGCTGTTGGCCCAGGCCCGGCAGCAGACCAAGGTCTCCGAGGACCAGTTGGCCGCCCTGCGCGATCAACTTCGCTCGACCACCGCGCAACTGGCCCAAGCGCGGTCGGACAAGGAGAATACGGACAAGAGGGTCCAGGCCCTGACCGCCTCGATGCAGCGGCAGGGCGGCGTTTCGATCAATCCGAACAACAGCTTTCTGCAAACCATGCCGGCGATCAATATCCCCGGCGTCTTTGTCCGCCGCGACGGCGACGTGATCCGCGTCGAACTGCCCGGCAACAGCCTGTTCGAGTCGGGCAGTGCCCGGCTGCGGCCCGCGGCGGCCAATCTGATCGGCGACGTCGCCGCCGAGTTGGTCCGCACCTACCCCGACCAGATCGTCGGCATCGAGGGCCATACCGACACCGATCCCATCGCCGGCAACCAGTGGCGCAACAACCACGAGTTGTCGATCGCCCGGGCGATGACCGTCTACGACGTGCTGGTCAACCGCACGCGGTTGCAGGGCAGCCAGTTGTTCGTGGTCGGCCACGGCTCGAACCACCCGATCGTCTCCAACGCCACGCCCGAGGGGAAGCAGCGCAACCGCCGGGTGGAATTGGTGGTATATCCCGAGCGGAAGCAGTAGGTGGCCGGTGTTTAGCCGCTGATGATTGGGGAGCGGAAAGCCGGAAGAACCGGGAAAACCATTCTTGCCGCGGTGGCAAATCTACCGCACCAGCTTTTCGGTCGGTAAGGCAGAGGAGATATGCCACAATTCAGGTTTTTGCCCCATTGCTCGGCAGCAACGATGGCAAGGAGCAGTCCAGTTCACAAGAAGACTCTTCCCAGGAGGGTCGATAGACAGACTATGTCGCGTCGGCGAAAGCGCCGGTCATTGTGACTGAGCAAACGAAGAAACAGGGGAGCGGAGAGATCGGAATGGGCGCTAGAGATTTGCGGAGAGCGCTTGCCGTGCGACGCATCTGGGAAGGCGTAGTCGCAACGGTGGCGGGCGGACTTATTGTCTGGTCGGTGACAAGCTCGATGTCGCAGCCTGCGCCAACGAGAAGCGAAGACCCTGCACCACGAATGCGTGCGAACGTGTCGATCCCAACTTTTCTTCCAGCTTCCCTTCCATCACCCCTTCCAGCACCGACAGTTGCCATACCGCCTCCGACCGGGGGCCTGCTTCCCTGCCCTTCTCCCGTCGGATCAATCTTGTTGTACGAAGACTTCTCACATTACCGAGAAGGAGCCGCGTCAGACTGGGGGTCGAATACCTTTCTCAAGATGGGCTTGGATCGCCGCAATTGGCTGGTTTCCAACGTCGATGGGACGCATCCGGTGGGTCGTGGGATACGGTTGCCGAACGAGTTTTGCTTTGAATGCCGGTACTCCGCTTACATGCCTGAGGTTACACAAGGCATTCTCGGCTGGTGGAGAGACCCCGTCGCCACCAAAATCTCGTTCCTGAACAACCAAGGCGTCAAGTATGCGATCGAATGGGCAATTAGCTGTGGGAACGACACGGCACGGCTCAATCCGCTCGGATCGTCGTCTCTGTACGCCAAGAAGTATTATCACACCATCAAGCTGCCCGACGGGACTACCAAAGAGATTGGCGTCACTCAACCGACCGGCGTGCTGCGGATCGACCGGGACAAGAACGTCGTCAAGGTGTTTGTTGATGGTCAGGCCGCTGGAGTTGGAACCATGGGTCAAGTGGGCCAACTTGTCGGATTCGAGGTCGGCGTATTTAAGGCCAAAGATCGCGCGCTATTCTTCACCGACTTCAAAATCGCTCGTTAGAGCCAAACGGCCCTGAGCGGATCCAATCGCACGCCTACTCTTTGGGGCGATCTCCCCGCGTGGTACAATTTGCTGATGGTTGTTGCGTAACTCGCATTACGACAAGGTAAGAAATCATGCAAGAAAGGGCTGAAAATGGCAACCCCATGATCGCCATCATCGACTACGGCATGGGCAATCTGCGCAGCGTGCAGAAAGCCTTCGAGAAGGTCGGCCATCAGGCCGTCGTCACCAGCGACCCGGCCCGGGTCGCCGCCGCCGAGAAAGTCGTGCTGCCGGGCGTGGGGGCGTTCGAAGACGCCATCGCCGAGTTGCGCCGCTTGGGCCTGGTTAAGCCTGTGCTCGACGCCATTGATTCGGGCAAGCCGTTCCTGGGCATCTGCCTGGGGCTGCAACTGCTGTTCGACGTGGGCTACGAGAACGGCCGCCACAAGGGACTCGGCGTGCTGCGCGGCGAAGTCGTCCGCTTTCAACTGCCCAAGGGCTTTACAGTTCCGCACATGGGCTGGAACCAACTGGCCATCCGCCGCCCGGCGCCGATCCTTCGCGGGCTGGACGAGGGCGCGTACGCCTATTTCGTCCACTCCTACTACGTCGTGCCGGCGGACCGAAACGTCATCGCCACCGAGACCGACTACGGCGGCCCGTTCTGCTCGATGATCTGGCGCGACAACGTCTTCGCCACCCAGTTCCATCCGGAAAAAAGCCAGTCGGATGGGCTGAAGATCCTCCGCAATTTCGCGGAACTGAATAGCCTTGCGTAATTCCGGGAGGCCGAAAAACCAACGACGCCGTCGTTTCGACTATTCGAGCTTTCGCATTTTCATGGTGAAAAATGTGGTATCAACGCATTGTCCGCAGTTTGACACTATTGACACAAAGCATTGTCGTCTTGGGAATTGCCCTTTGGATTCGGCACTTTGGGTGGGTTCAATTTTCCGGAAGGCATGCGAGCGAGTTGTCATGGTCTTGGGGCATTGGGCTCTATGGCGCTCCACTCGCCATTTATGTATGGCGATGGGAAACATACCTGTCGGTTCTCCTCTTTATCATCCTTCTCTTTCTGATGCGCCGTTGGATTCGTCTTAGCGGTCGAATTGTCCCCCTGTGGGGCTTGTGGGTTTTCCTGTTTTCCATCGTTATCTTCCTGGGGCTTACATACCTTTCGCAGCCGAGTATGCGTCAATGACCGTGTGGGATTTGGGATTTGACAGCCGCAAAACACAAGGATCGCAAAGGCATCCGCTTGGCGCTGCCTGATTAGGATAGGGGATGGACTAGAAAAGTCCAAACCATTGGCGGAGGGATTGTTCGACTTGCTGCGCATCCCGCGCCGACAATCGCCCGACCAGTTTTAGAACCAAGCTGCCATGCACGGTGTAGACTCCCCGCTTAACGGCCGAGGGCATATTCAATCCGGCGGTTTGCCAGTCTGCCAGCACAAACTCGCCCGCACCGAGACGGTCGGTCCGGCTGGTCAACGGGACGATGAAATAATCGTCGGATGGATGCGGAGCGTTGACCACCAACGCGGGCCGAATCTTGGCCGCAGTCAGGTCCGAGAACGGATAGCGAACGAGGAGGACCTCATTTTTCGAGAAGCTTGGCATACGCGTCATCCTCGGTGTTGTCCCAGATCGCGGAAAGCGACTTTTCGCTGGCTTCCAACCAAAATCTGCTTTCATCCTCGGGCAAGAGGGTCACGAGCACCCGCGCTCCTTCCGGCAGTTCCACCGGTTCAGACGGCTCGATCCTTCCGTCGTGAACCACGGCCCACAGCGTTTGCATCATCTTTTCACCCTCCCGGGACAACGGGCCTCGCCCTGTGTTCTTCTGAAATCATACCGCGTCGTTTCGGCCGTGTAAAGCGTGCCTTATGGAAGCCACGCCAGTTTGTTAGTCACACCAGCCGGTCCAGCTCTTTCACCAGCGCCGCGAACTGATCGAGCGCAGCGTCAACGGCTGTCGGCTGCTCCATATCAACGCCGGCGTCGCGCAGCAGATCGAGCGGATCTTTCGAGCAACCGGCGCCGAGGAACTTCAGGTAGCCGTCGAGTTCCCCGCAACCGCCCCGCGCGACCCGATCGGCCAGGGCAATCGCCGCCGACATGCCCGTGGCGTACTTGTACACGTAGAACGCCCGGTAAAAATGCGGGATGCGGAAGCACTCCAGGGCCAGTTCGTCGTCCAGGGCGAAGTCGGGCCCGAAGTACAGCTTCAGCAAATCGCGGTAGACCTCCTGGAAGCGGTCGGTTGTCAACGGCTCGCCCGACTCGGCCAGGGCGTGGGCGATCTTCTCGAACTCGGCGAACATCGTCTGCCGGATGATCGTGCCCCGCAGGGCGTCGATCTGGCGGTTGACCAGGAAGGCCCGCTGGCGGTCGTCGCCCGCGTAGTCCATCAGGTGGCGAGCGAGCAATTGCTCGTTGAACGTGCTGGCCACCTCGGCCACGAAGATTGCGTAGTTGTAGTAGACAAACGGCTGATTCTTGGCCGAGTAAAAACTGTGCATCGAGTGGCCTGCCTCGTGGGCCAGGGTGAATACGTGATCGAGCACGTCGGGCTGGTAGTTCATGAGGATATACGGCTTGCCGTCGTACGAGCCGCAACTGAAGGCGCCGCTCTGCTTGCCGCGATTCTCGTAGCGGTCGCACCAGCGGTCGCGCAGGCCGCGCTCGAGCGTGCCGCAATAGTCGCTGCCCAGCGGCTCGAGCGCGGCCAGCACAGAGCCCACCGCCTGGTCCCAACTGTGCCGAGTCTGTATTTCCGCCAGGATGGGCACGTAGGTGTCGTAGTGGTGAATGTCCTTCAGCCCCATCTTTCGCCGCCGCACGTCGTAGTAGCGGTAGATGTCCGGCAAACGGCGGTGGACCGCCTCGATGAGGTTGTCGTACACCGTCGCCGGCACGCGGTCGGGGAACAACGCCGCCGCCAGGGCGCTGGGATGTTTCCGCGCCCGGGCGTAGTAGATGTCGCGCTGCATCGAGCCGCCCAACGCGGAGGCCAGCGTGTGGCGATGATCGGCGTATTGCCGGTAGTACTGCTGGAAGGCGGCCTTCCGCACGCCGCGCTTCGGCGAATAGAGCAGGGTGGTGAACGTGGCGTGGCTGAGTTCGAGCGTCTCGCCCTTGTGGTTGCGGATCGGGCCGAACTTCATGTCGGCGTTGTGAAGCTGGCGGAAGATCTGGCCGGCGGCCTGGGCCATCTCGTTCTGCATGGCCAGCAGCTTCTCCTCCTTCTTGCCCAGGGTGTGCGGCTTGAATTGCAGCACGCGCTCCAACCACAGCCGATAGCGAGCCAACGGCGCGGCGGCAAGAAACCGCTTCATGCGGCCGGCGGGGATGGCCAGGATTTCCGGGCGGATGTAGCTGGCCGCCTCCGACGCCCGCCACGCCGCGTTGACGTAACGGCCGTGCATCCGCTGGTACTGGTCGGCGGTCGCATCTTCGGCCGTCTTCAGGAAGGCGTACGTCCCCAGCCGCTCGCCGGAGCGATCAAACTTCTCGTCGAACTTCAAGCAGGCGGCCAGCGCGGCGGCGTCGCTGCCCAGCTTGCCCTGGAACCTGGCATAGCCTTCGATCTGCCGTTGCCAGGCCGCAAACGCCTTTTCCCACGCGTCGTCGTGGGGAAAGAGGCTCGAAAGGTTCCACGTGTCGGCCGGCTTGACTTTATTGCGAGGGGGAAGCTGTTTGGCGGGTTTCATGCGGTGCTTCGGTTTCTAGGCGCGAACGCCGGGTGGGATAGTCTCAGTGTTGGTCAACGACTCGGCCAGTTTCCAATCTTCGTGGACTTCGTACCCTTCGTGGATAGCGTGGGTGTTGGTCAACAACATGGCCGTTTTTCCAATTCTCGCCCCCCCCTCTCTCCCCCCCGCGAACTTGGGGACTGTCCCCTTGCCAAGTGCGCCAATATGCATCAACATGCTATCTGCGCGCGGCGGCGGTTTCAAGTGAAGTTTTTGGGCCATGCGGCAAGGATTCTTCGATTCTTCTTTGCTGTACCGGCTTGGCATAGCAAACTTAATATTGAAAGTCTGATACGATAACCGCCGCGTGAAGGCCCCTTGCTGGTGGACTAGGTTTGAGGTGTGTAACTCAACCACAATCCACCAGACAAGGAGACCTATCATGTGGCACGTTGGCATTGATCTGCATCGGGAGTTTATGGTCATGGCGGCGGTCAACGACACGGGCGAGGCGATGGCCCCTTCTATGGATCGCTTTTCGTCAAGCCCCGTATTCAAGTTTTCCTTTTGGGGTACAATGGCAGTGCCTGGTGACACGGAGTTGGGCTCTGCTGGAGAGCAACCCAACAAGGGATAACCAGGTCAGGGCGGG
>Ga0315287_10005495_pt1 | contig 12496 bp, 10 predicted proteins | sample YL17G11_0_MG_FD_205037 | JGI IMG/M metagenome (GOLD analysis project Ga0315287, IMG submission 205037) | Sediment microbial communities from Yellowstone Lake, YNP, Wyoming, USA - YL17G11_0 | ecosystem: Environmental > Aquatic > Freshwater > Lake > Sediment | place: USA: Wyoming | collected...
ATCGTCGTCGTCGCGGACTACGATGCCGATGGCGCGACGGCCTGCGCGGTCGCGGTGCGCGGGCTGTCGGCGCTGGGCGCCGACGTCGATTTCATCGTGCCCAACCGCTTCGAGTTCGGCTACGGCCTGACGCCGGAAATCGTCGCGCTCGCCGCGCAGCGCACGCCCGACCTGCTGGTCACCGTCGACAACGGGATCGCGAGCGTCGAGGGCGTCGCGGCCGCGGCCGCGCGCGGGATCGACGTGCTCGTGACCGACCATCACCTGCCCGGCCCCGCGTTGCCGTCGCCGGCGATCATCGTCAACCCGAACCAGCCCGGGTGCGCGTTCCCGAGCAAGCACATCGCGGGCGTCGGCGTGATGTTCTACGTCGTCACGGCCACGCGCGCGCTGCTGCGCGAGCGCGGCGCGTTCGCGGGCCGTCCCGGCCCCAATCTCGCGCACCTCCTCGATCTCGTCGCGCTGGGCACGGTCGCGGACGTCGTGCGGCTCGACCAGACGAACCGCGTGTTCGTCGAGCAGGGATTGGCGCGCCTGCGCGCGCGCCGCGCGCAGCCCGGCGTCCTCGCGCTGTTCGCGGTCGCGGGACGCGACCCGGCCCGCGCGACGGCATTCGACCTGGGCTTCGTCGCGGGCCCGCGCCTCAACGCGGCCGGCCGGCTGTCGGACATGTCGATCGGCATCCGCTGCCTGCTCGCCGACGATCACGGCGAGGCGGCGACGCTGGCCGCGGAACTCGATCGGCTGAACCGCGAGCGGCGCGCGGTCGAGGCGACGATGCAGGAAGAGGCGCTCGCGGACCTCGGCGATTTCGCGGACGCGCCGCCGGCGGACCAATGCACGGTCTGCCTGTTTCGTCCGGAATGGCACCAGGGCGTCGTCGGCATCGTCGCGTCGCGACTGAAGGATCGGTTCCACCGCCCGGCCGTCGTGTTCGCGCGCGGCGCCGACGGCGAGCTGCGCGGTTCGGGTCGGTCGATCGGGGGCTTCCACCTGCGCGACGCACTCGACCTCGTCGCGAAGCGCGCGCCCGGCACGATCACCCGGTTCGGCGGCCATGCGTTCGCGGCGGGCTTGACGCTGCCCGAAACGGCGCTGCCGGCGTTCCGGGAGACCTTCGAGGCGATCGCCCGGGAACAGCTCGGTCCGGGCGACCTCGCCCGGACCTGCGCGACCGACGGCGGTCTCGCGCGCGGGGAGCTGACGTTCGAACTCGCCCGCGACCTGCGCGGACGTGTCTGGGGGCAAGGCCTGCCTGCCCCGACCTTCGACGACACGTTCGACGTTCGCGGCACGCGGATCGTCGGCGGCAAGCACTCGCGGCTCGACCTCGAACGGGATGGCGAGCGGTTCGCTGCGATCCTGTTCGGGCACACGGAGCCGCTGCCCCCCCGAATCCACGCCGCCTACCGTCCGGACGTCAACGAATGGCAAGGCAACGCGTCGCTCGAGCTGACGATCGAGCACTGGCTGCCTGCCGGCTGATCCGCCTGGCCCCTCAGGACTTGCCTGCGGCAAGCCCGCAGCAACGTCCGGCCGATCCCCATGCCACCCCGCAGTTGTGGCGCCAAAGCCGCAGTCCCGGGCAAACCTTCAAGTTGTTGATATACATACAATAAATACGTGAGTGGCCGCTAACTTCGGAACTGTCCCCCTCCCTCTTTCCCGATCTTGTGCAGCGCACAAAAACTCGCTATAGTTGGACGGTTTCGCCACGACCCGGACATCCGAACCGGCGTGCGGATGCACCAAACGAGGGAACCTCCATGCGGCTGCCAGGCAAAGTCTCGATCATCACCGGTGCGGGCCAAGGCATCGGCCAGGCGACCGCGGTCAAGTTCGCCAAGGAAGGCGCGAAGGTCGCAGTCTGCGACATCAACATGACGACGGTCGACGAAACGGTGCGTCTCGTGCGCGAGGCCGGCGGCGAGGCGGCCGGGTTCCGCGTCGACGTGACGGACAAGGACAGCATCGCCGAGATGGTCGAAGGCGTCATGGCCAAGTGGGGCCGCGTCGACACCCTCGTCAACAACGCGGGCATCGTGCAGGACGCGCAGTTCAAGAAGATGAGCGAGGACCAGTTCGACCGTGTGATCGACGTCAACCTGAAGGGCGTCTACAACTGCACGAAGGCGGTCGTCGACATCATGCTCGCGCAGAATTCGGGCGTGATCCTCAACGCGTCGTCGATCGTCGGCATCTACGGCAACTTCGGCCAGACGAACTACGCGGCGACCAAGTTCGGCGTCATCGGCATGATGAAGACCTGGGCGCGCGAACTCGGGCGCAAGGGCATCCGCGCCAACGCCATCTGCCCGGGCTTCGTCGAGACACCGATCCTGGCGTCGATGCCCGAGAAGGTCGTTCGCATGATGGAGGACCGCGTGCCGATGGGCCGCCTCGCGAAGCCCGAGGAAATCGCGAACACGTACGCGTGGCTCGCGTCCGACGAGGCGTCCTACATCAACGGCGCCGTCATCGAGGTTTCGGGCGGGGTCACGATCTAGCGCCTCCGCGGCAACGGTCGTCCCACCACCGCCGGCGCGCACGCCCGGCGGTTTTCGTTGGTGTCGCCGGCTACCACTTAAGGCCGACTTTCCTCGATCGCGCGGCGCGCGGTAGCATTGGGGATTGCTCGACCGACTTTCCAACGACCCACCGACGATTCACCGACGATCCCCCGTCGCTTCCCCGAGGATGCCCATGTTCGCGCGCCTAGTTCTCCTCCTGCTGGCCGCCGCCGCCGTGCAGTTCGCCCCGCCGGCCGCCGCCCAGAAATTCCAGCCCGGCAGCAACTACATCTGCCCGAACAATGCCGATTCGGGCCTCGACTGCTACCTCGACGCCGTCGTCCACCTGTACACGATGTGCCGGCACGTGAAGAGCATCGAGATCATCGAGTTCGGGCTGCCGCAGGCGCAGGAGGGCGTCAACGGCGCGAAGAGCGAATACTGCGTCGACAAGCAGAAGCTCAACATCGTGCGGCCCTACCAGGCGGCGCTGAAGGAGGCGACACCCTGGCAGGACGTCGTCGAAAACCTGCGCACGCTGCAGCAGTACTGGCTCGAAGCGATGGCGAGCCTCAAGTGGCAGAACGGCGAACCGCGCGACACCTACGACGACCGCATCGTGCAGGTGTACGACCAGTTGTCGTTCAAGATCGACAGCGTGCGCGTGGCGTTCTCGACCGCGCCGGGCGCAGCGGAGACCGCCGCCGCCGCGAAGGGCCCTGCGAAGGCGAGCGCGAAACCGGCCAAGGCCGCGAAGTCGAACTGACCCGGCCGCCCGCCAAGGCCGCCGCCACGGCGCCCGTGCTCGCGGCCGAAGCTCCCGTCCCGGCCGACGATCCCGCCCTCGACGCCATCTTCCGCGACGGCGGGACGCTCGCGCGCGCGCTTCCGGGGTTCCGCTTCCGGCCGCAGCAGCTCGCGATGGCGCAGGCGATCGCGCGGACCATCGCGGAGCGCGGCCAGCTCGTCGCAGAGGCGGGCACCGGGACCGGCAAGACGTTCGCGTACGTCGTTCCCGCCCTCCTCTACGGCGGCAAGGTCATCATCTCGACGGGCACCAAGACGCTGCAGGACCAGCTCTTCGAGCGCGACCTCCCGCTCGTGCGCGACGCGCTGGCGGCGCCGGTGACCGTGGCGCTGCTGAAAGGGCGCGCGAACTACGTGTGCCACTACCATCTCGAGCGCACGGCGCGCGAAAACCTGCTGCCGACCCGCGACGACATTCGTCACCTGCCGAGGATCATCGCGTTCGCGCGCGCCTCCGAGCGCGGCGACCGCGCCGAACTTGCGGACGTGCCCGAGAACGCGGCGATTTGGCCGCTGGTCACGTCCACGCGCGACAACTGCCTCGGCCAGAACTGCCCGCATCACGCGGCGTGCTTCGTGCTCAAGGCGCGCAAGGACGCGCTCGACGCCGACATCGTCGTCGTCAACCACCACCTGTTCTTCGCCGACGTGATGCTGCGCGACGAAGGCGTGTCCGAACTGCTGCCCAACTGCAACACGGTGATCCTCGACGAGGCGCACCAGCTGCCCGACACCGCGACGCTGTTCTTCGGCCAGCAAGTCACGGCGGGCCAGCTCGCCGAACTCGCGCGCGACGCGGAGATCGCCGCGCGCACGACGGCCCGCGACGTACCCGACCTGCCCGATGCGGCGAGCGACCTGGCGCCGGCGGTCCGCAAGCTGCGCCTGGCGGTCGGCGACGTGCCCGGCAAGCTCCCGCGCGACGCGGCGCTCGCGCGGAGCGGCTTCACGGAAGCGCTCGACAGCCTCGCCGCGGCGCTCGACCGGCTCGCGAGCGAGCTGTCGCACTTCGCCGAGCGCGGCGAGGAGCTCGCGCAGGTGGCGAGCCGCGCCGACGAAGCGGCGCGCCTGGTCGCGCGCTGGCGCGACGGCCGCGACGCGATCCCGGACACGCCGGAGGAAGCGCAGGAGTGGATTCGCTGGATCGACGTCACGCCGCACGGGTTCGCGCTGCAGGCGTCGCCGCTGTCGGTCGCGCCGCTGATGCGCCGGCAGGTCGAGGGCAGCGCGCGGGCGTGGATCTTCACGTCGGCCACGCTGGCCGTCGGCCGCGACTTCTCGCATTACACGTCGCAGCTCGGGCTGGAACACGCGGCGACGGGCGCATGGGACAGCCCGTTCGACTACGCGACGCAGGGACTGCTGTACGTGCCGCGCGGCCTGCCGGCGCCGAACACGCCCGAGCACACGGATGCCGTCGTCGACGCCGCGCTGCCGCTGCTCGCGGCGGGCGGCGGGCGCGCGTTCCTGCTGTTCACGACGCTGCGCGCGCTGGCCCACGCGCGCGAGCGGCTCGCCGCAGCGTTCGCGCGCGACGGGCTCGCGTTCCCGCTGCTCGTGCAGGGCGAAGGCTCGCGCTCCGAACTGCTCGTGCGTTTCCGCGAGTTGGGCAACGCCGTGCTGCTCGGGAGTTCCAGCTTCTGGGAAGGCGTCGACGTGCCGGGCAATGCGCTGTCGCTCGTCGTCATCGACAAGCTGCCGTTCGCGCCGCCCGACGATCCGCTGCTCGCGGCCCGCCTCGACCGGCTTCGCGCCGAAGGCGGCAACCCGTTCATGGCGTGGCAGCTGCCGCAGGCGGCGATCGCATTGAAGCAGGGGGCCGGTCGCCTGATCCGCACCGAGACCGACCGCGGCGTGCTCGCGATCTGCGATCCGCGGCTGACCGACAAGCCTTACGGCCGGAGGATCTGGCAGAGCCTGCCGCCGATGCGGCGTACGCGCGAGATGGCGGAGGCGGTGGCGTTCCTGCAGGAGATCGCGCGGACGGGGGACGGGCAGGACTGACTGCAGTTCCCTCGCTGCGCCCTGGACGACGCGGCGATCGTGCCGGTCGTGATCCCTCGTTGCTACGCGCGTCGGGATGACCCGGCGATTGTGCCGGTTGGGATCCCGCGTCGCCATGCTCCTCGGGATGACCCGAAAAGGCGATGGGTCAGTCCCAGAACTTCCACCACGGCCGGTCGGCAAGCTGGCCGGTCGCCTGCACGCCGTATCCCCTGTCGCGCGACCAGAAGTTCCACCACGGCCGTTCGCTCTCGCCGGTCACGTAGCGGCTTTCCGGAAAGGTCTTCGCGAGGATCTTGTCGGTGTCGTCCGAGAGCTGCGCGAGATTGAGGTTCCGGTAGCTGTTGCGCAGGATGTCGAGCGCGCGCTCGTTGGCGGGCGTCTCCGGGTAGTTCACGAGCGCCCCCTGTGCCCGATTGGCCGATGCAACGAACGCGCCGCGCCGGTAGTAATAGTTGGCGACGTTGACCTCGTACGTGCCCATCGCGTTCACCAGGTATCGCATCCGCATCACCGAGTCCTGGTAATACTGGCTGTCGGGGAAGCGCGTCGAGAGTTCCTTGAACGCCGCATACGACGCGCGCATTTCCTTCGGATCGCGCTCCGCCAGATCGAGCTCGTATACGTAGCCCATGATGCCCTGGTCCTCGCGGAAGTGCACGAGTCCCTTGAGGTAGTACGCGTAGTCGACGTTGGGATGATTGGGATACGTGCGGATGAAGCGGTCGGCCTGCGCGACCGCGGCCGCCGTCTCGCCTGCGCGCCAGTTGGCGAACGCGGACTCGAGGATCGCCTGCTGCGCGTAGCGGCCGTACGGAAAGCGCGCCTCGAGCTGCTCGAAGAGCTTGATCGACCGCGTATAATTCCCCTGCATCATCGCGTCGTGCGCGGTCGAGTAGAGGCGATCCGCCGACCACGCCGCCGTCTCGTCCTTCACCTCCGGAAACAGGCCGCACCCGGCAAGCGCGAACGCGAACGCCGCCGCGACGGCGATCGCGCGCCAGGCGGAAAACAGGCGAAGGGAGTGGGGCATCACGTGCGCGGGCCTCGAGTCGACATCAGCCGCAAATTATAACCCCAGCCCCATGCCGACGGCGCTACCGCCCGACGTCCCGCTCCGCCACGGCCTCGCCGTGCCTGCTTCGCTCGCCGGCGCGCGGCTCGACCAGGCGCTGGCGCAGCTGCTGCCGCAGCATTCGCGCAATCGCTTGAAGGGCTGGATCGAGGCCGGCCAGGTCGTCGTCGGCGCGACGGTCGTCGTATCCCCGCGCCACAAGCTGCACGGCGGCGAGACGGTCGTCGTCACCGAAACGCCCGCGGCGGCCGACGATCGCGTGGCCGCGCAGGCGATCCCGCTCGCGATCGTGTACGAGGACGACGCGCTCCTCGTCCTCGACAAGCCGGCCGGCCTCGTCGTGCATCCGGGCAGCGGGAACCGCGACGGCACGCTGCAGAACGCGCTGCTGCATCACGCGCCCGCGCTCTCCACGCTGCCGCGCGCCGGCATCGTGCACCGCCTCGACAAGGACACGAGCGGACTCATGGTCGTCGCGAAGACCGATGTAGCGCAGATCGACCTCGTCCGGCAGCTGGCGGCGCGCAGCGTCAAGCGCGAATACATCGCCGTCGTGTTCGGCGATCTCGCGCGCGCGACGACGATCGACGCGCCGATCGGGCGCCATCCGACACAGCGCACCGAGATGGCGGTCGTCACGGCGGGCAAGCCCGCGCGCACGCACGTCGACGTCATCGAGCGCTTCGGCGCCGCCACGCTCGTGCAATGCCGCCTCGAAACCGGACGCACGCACCAGATCCGCGTGCACCTGACCGCGCTCGGGCATCCGCTGCTCGGCGACCCCACTTATCGCGGGCGCCGCAAGCCGGGCCTGCCGCTGCCCGCGGACGCGCGCGCGTTCCCGCGCCAGGCGCTGCACGCGCGGCGCCTGGGCCTCGTCCATCCCGTCACGCGCGCGCCGATGCAATGGGAGTCGCCGGCGCCGGCCGACTTGGCCGCGCTGATCGCTGCGCTGCGTGCCGCCGCGACCGTACCTGCGCCACGATGAGCGACGCGCTCGCGGGACAGTTCGCCACCCGCGGACTCGACTGGATCGTGCCCGCGTGGCAGGGGCCTGCCCGTGTGCGCGCGTTCTTCACGACGCGCAACGGCGGCACGAGCACCGGTGCCGCGGCGACGCTGGATCTCGGAACGGCATCCCCATCCGCCGCCGACCTGGCCGGCGCGATCGGCGAGAACCGGCGGCGCGTCGGCGCGGCGCTGCCTTCGGATCCCATCTGGCTGGCGCAGGTGCACGGACGCGACGTCGTCACGGTCACCGCCGATGGCGCGGCGGCGCTGCGCGCGTCGCCGCCGCAGGCCGACGCCGCCGTCACGCGCGCGCCGGGAATCGTCGTCGCCGTGCGCACGGCCGATTGCCTGCCCGTGCTGCTCGCGGCGCGCGACGGCGGCGTCCTCGCGGTCGCGCACGCCGGATGGCGCGGGCTGGCCGCGGGCGTGCTCGATGCGGCGGTCGCCGCGATGGACGTTTCCGCGCATGAGGTCGCGTGCTGGATCGGACCGGCGATCGGCCCGTCCGCCTTCGAAGTTGGCGCCGACGTGCACGCGGCATATTGCGCATCCGACGCCGGTGCGGCCGCGCACTTCGTGGCGCTGCGCGAGGGCAAGTGGCTTGCGGACCTTCCGGCGCTCGCGCGGCGTCGGCTCGCCGCGATCGGCGTGCCGGAGGTCGCCGTCGACGGCAACTGCACGCACACCGATGCGCAGCGCTTCTTTTCCTGGCGGCGCGACCGGTCGAGCGGACGCATGGCGTTGCTCGCGTGGCTCGCGCCGCGATGACGCCGCGTCAGTAGTTGACGAAGCGCGGCGGGCCGACGGCGATCGTGCCCATCATCGCGTCGAGGTGGTATTTGAGCCGGTCGAGCTTCCGCTCGCGGTGCTCGGGCGCGTCCCACAGGTTGTCGAACTCGCCAGGGTCGCGCTCGAGGTCGTAGAGCTCGCCGATCGCGTGGCCGTGGTAGACGACCGACTTCCAGCGGCCGTCGCAGACCATCGAGCCATGCGTATGGTCGGCGTGCCCGCCCATCGCGTCGAAGTACTCGGACACGACGTGCGCGCGGTGGCGGTGCGGATCCTGCGCGCCGGTCAGCAGCGGCAGCAGCGAGCGTCCCTGCATCGTGTCGGGAATCGGCAATCCGGCGGCCGCGAGCAGCGTCGGCGCGACGTCGATCGTCTCGACCAGCGCGTCGCTCGCGACGCCGCGCTCGAAGCGACCGGGCCACGACAGGATCAGCGGCACGCGCACCAGTCCCTCGAAGAAGCGGCAGCCCTTGAGAATGAGCCCGTGGTCGCCCAGCAGTTCCCCGTGGTCGCTCATGTAGACGATGATCGTGTTCTCGAGCTGCCCCGTGTCGCGCAGCACGTCGACGATCCGCGCGAGCTGGTCGTCGATCAGCATGATCATCGCGTAGTAGTTCGCCTTCACCTCGAGCGCGTCGTAGTCGCCCGGCCGCGAGGCGATCGCGTCGTGGTCGCCGGCCGCCACCGGCCGGATGGATTTGCGGATGCGCGGGTCGGCCGCGACCCTGGTCTGCTGGTCGATCTGCGCGAACGCCTGCTGCCGCGCGAGATCCGACTCGCGGAACAGCGGCAGCGGCAGGTCCGCCGCGCGCACGCGTGCGAGGTACTCCGGCGGCGCGTCGAATGGCGCGTGGGGATCGAACGGGTTGACCGAAAGGAGCCACGGGCCGTCGCGCTGCTCGGTGATGAACCGGATCGCCATCTCGCTGCACCAGGTCGTCTGGTGCAGTTCGGCCGGTACGCCGGGGCCGCAGAAATAGTTGATCGGCGCGTAGAGCTCGACCGGGTCGACCTTCTTCTCGTGCCGGAGCCACGTCTCGTAGTCGTGGCCGCGCGCAGCGTCGGGCGTCGGGTGGTGGCTCCACCAGAACGCGCGGTAACCGTCGTCGGGCCGCACCTCGAACGTCTTGGCCGCCGACAGGTGCAGCTTGCCGACGAGGCCGCAGTCGTACCCGGCCTCCGCGAACATCTTGGTGACCAGTTTTTCGTGCGGCGGGAAGTACGCGTTGCCGTTGCGGTGCGTCTGGTGCGCCGCCGGATAGCGCCCGGTGAGGAACGTCGCCCGCGCCGGCGTGCAGATCGGGCTCTGCGTGTACGCGCGCCGGAACGCGACACCCTCGGCGCACAGCGCGTCGAGCTGCGGTGTCGCGATGTGCGGCTGGCCGAGCGCGCGGATCGTGTCGTAGCGCTGCTGGTCGGAGCAATACCAGAGGATGTTGGGGCGCGCCCCGATGGCGCCCGTCGCGGCCTGCGCCATCGTCAGTCGATCTTGGCGCCGGACACCTTCACCGCCGCCGCCCACTGCTCGCGCTCGCGCGCGAGGAAGCGGTCGAATTCGCCGGCCGGCAGGAACGTGATCTCGGCACCCTGGCCCGCGAACTTGTCCTTGACCTCGGGTGTGGCGAGAATGCCGCCGATCTCCTGCGACAGCCTGCCGACGATCTCCTTCGGCGTGCCCGCGGGCGCCACGATGCCGAACCACGCGACGACGTCGAACCCGGCGATCCCGAGGTCGCCCGCCGTCGGCACGTTCGGCAGCGACGCGACGCGGTCCTTCGTGCTCGCGACGAGGTACTTCAACTTGCCCGCCGCAACGTGCTGCGAGACCTCGATGGGGCTCGCGAACATGATGCCGATGTGCCCGGCCACGAGGTCGGTCACGGCGGGACCGCCGCCCTTGTAGGGGACGTGCGTGAAGTCGGTCCCCGTGCGCAGCTTGAACAGCTCGGTCGCGAGGTGCGGCACGCTGCCGTTGCCTGGCGAGCCGTACATGATCGTGCCGGGCTTCGCCTTCGCGAGCGCCAGCAGCTCCTGCGCCGTCGTGGCGCCGACCGAGGGATGCACGGTGAGGATCAGCGGCGACGACGCGAGCAGCGCGACGCCCGTGAAGTCCTTCGCCGCATCGTAGGTGAGCTTCTGGTACATGAGCGGCGCGATCACGAAGGGCGCCGGCGCGAGCATCAGCGTGTAGCCGTCCGCAGGCGCCCTCGCCACGTCGGCGGCGCCCACGGTCGTCGCGGCACCGGGCTTGTTCTCGACGACCACGGGCTGCCCCAGCCGCTCCGCGAGCTTCTGCCCGACGAGCCGCGCCAGCACGTCGGACGCCCCGCCCGGCGCGAACGGCACGACGAGCCGGATCGGCTTCGTCGGATACGACTGCGCAAAGGCGACGCCGGCCGCCAGCGCGCAGACCGCCAGCACGAAGGTGCGCAGCGTGCGCACGCGCTCGGATTTCATCGGTGTTCTCCGGATAATGGCTACCTGCGAGCCACGTGCGGGGCACCTCCTCGCACGCGCATCCGCGGCGCCCGCCGCAAGTGGTCTGTTTTTCGTACCAGTCGGCCGAGGCTACGCGCGGGTCGCCGCAGTGTCAATCGCCGCAGCTTGACCCGCCCCTTGCGGTCGGTGGCACACTGGCGCCGTATGTCGATCAAGCCGATCGCCGCGCCGCGGCTCTACCAGCGCATCGCCGAGGCGCTCGGGCGCCTCATCGACGCCGGCGAGCTCGCGGCCGGGCAGCGGCTGCCCGGCGAGCGCGAGCTGGCGCGCAAGCTCGGCGTTTCGCGCACGTCGCTGCGGGAGGCGCTGAGCGCGCTCGAACTCGAAGGGCGCGTCGACATCCGCGTCGGCTCGGGCGTCTACGTACGCGCCGCGCGGCGAAGCCGCGCGACCCGCCGGCACGCGGACGCCGCGGAGGAGGAGTCGCCGTTCGACGTGCTGCGGGCGCGCCGCGTGGTCGAGGCCGAGACGGCCGCGCTCGCGGCGCGCCACGCGTCCACCGCGCAGGTCGCCGCCATCGCGGAGGCCTTCGCGCAGCTCGCCGCCGACATGCGCGCCAACCGGGCCCGCTCCGAGGGCGACCGCCTGTTCCACGTCAGGATCGCGGAAGCCGGCGGCAACCGCGCGCTGGCGGCGATCGTCCGCGACCTGTGGGCCGCGCACCGGCGGCCGCTCAACGCCCGCCTCGGGGCGCTGTTCGTGACGATCGCGCGCCGCCGCGACAACATCGGCGAGCACCGCGCGATCCTCGACGCGATCCGCGCGCACGACCCGGCGGGCGCGCGCAGCGCGATGCGCCGGCACCTCACCAACGCCGAACGCCAGCGCCTTGCGCTGATGCACGAGCGCGATTGACGCCGCGCGGCGCCGGCGCCGCGCGGGCGGCTGCTACACTGGCATCCGGCCGCGGCGCGCCCGACGCGCACGCGATCCGCCGCCGCAGCGCCCGCTCCCATGAACACGCTTGCCTACATCGTCGTCGCGGCCGTCTCCGGCGGGATCCTCGCGACGCTCGCCGCCGCGGCGACGCTGGCACTGCACGCGCGCTGGATCTCGCGGCTCGTTTCCTTCGCCGTCGGCGCGCTGCTGGGCGCGGTGTTCATCGAGCTCCTGCCCCATGCGCTCGAGGAAGGCAGCGCCGGCCGCGTGATGATCACCGTGCTCATCGGGCTCCTGTCGTTCTTCCTGCTCGAAAAGCTCGTGCTGTGGCGGCACGCGCACGGCCACGAGCAGCACGACGCCGCCGCGGACGAAACCGAGCACGACCACGCGCTGCACGCGCACCGGCAGGCGCCGGGCGACGGCGGCCGGTCCGGGCTCATGATCCTCATCGGCAACAGCGTGCACAACCTGTGCGACGGCATCGTGATCGCGGCCGCGTTCATCACCGACCTGCGGCTGGGCGTCGCGACCACCATCGCCATCGTCGCGCACGCGGTGCCGCAGCAGGTCGGCGACTTCGCGGTGCTCATCCATTCCGGATTTTCGCGCGGCCGTGCGTTCACCTTCAACGTCGCGGCCGGCGGCGCGACGCTCGTCGGCGCGCTGGCGGGCTACTTCGCGCTGGCGGACATGCAGCAGGTGCTTCCGTACGTGCTGGCGGTCGCGTCGGCGAGCCTGCTCTACGTCGCCGTCGCCGATCTCATCCCGAGCCTGCACCGGCGCCCCGAGCCGGTGGAGACCGTGCGCCAGATGCTACTGATCGGACTGGGCGTCGCGATCATCGGCGGCGTGCACGTGCTGCTCGAGCACTAGCGCGCGCGACCTGCGTGCGGCGAGCCACACGAGGAGCGCCACGGGC
>Ga0315287_10005497_pt1 | contig 12494 bp, 9 predicted proteins | sample YL17G11_0_MG_FD_205037 | JGI IMG/M metagenome (GOLD analysis project Ga0315287, IMG submission 205037) | Sediment microbial communities from Yellowstone Lake, YNP, Wyoming, USA - YL17G11_0 | ecosystem: Environmental > Aquatic > Freshwater > Lake > Sediment | place: USA: Wyoming | collected...
TGAAGGATCACCAGCGTGCTACGACGTTGCTCAGCCATGTCACTTCCTTGGCGAGCAAAGCCGAATGTTCCGCGTTGATGCTTGTTGGCCCTGCCCGCTTAACGATGGAGTCTCGCGGAACGTGGGCGCATTACTCAGCAGTCGGCAATATAGGCGACAGAGGGATGGCGGAAAAATGCGCGGACAAGGCTCGGCATCTGCTGCAGTCTTGCGAGTTGGTCCTCAATCTTGTCGCGCAAATTCTCACCCGCTTGCAGCGGCCGGCGTGCGGTGCCTGTGCGTTTGACATGACTCCATACCAGTTCGTCGGGATTCAGATCGGGTGCATAGCCGGGCAGGAAATGCAGGGTCAGCATGCCGTCGGTCGTGGCCACGTATTCGCGTACGATCACCTTCTTGTGTGCCGGCAGGCTGTCGATCACCAAGTGCAGCGGCCTGCGGCGGTACTTCATCATCTTCTGCAGCAACTCGATAAACAGCTCCGCGTTGAGCGCCCCTTCGTAGGTACAGAACCAGAACGCGCCCTTGGCGTTGACCGCCGACGCCGCGCTGAAGGCCTGCCGCTGCCCGGGCCGCAGCACCACCGGCGTCTGACCCCGGACTCCCCAGGTCTTGCCGTGGACGGTGTCGGCGCGGAAACCCGACTCATCCCAGAAGAAGATGTCAGCGCCCTGAGCCTTGGCTTGCCGGGCAAGGGCCGGGTAGGTTTCCCGTTGCCACCGCTCGATGGCTGCCGGATCGCGCTGGTAGGCCCGTTGCAGCGGCTTCTGCGGCGTCAGCCCAAGCTTCGCCAACAGTTCACCGACCGCGCTCACCCCGAGGCGGATACCGAATTTCTTGTCGATCAAGTCGGCCACCACGTTGCGCGTCCACAACCCGAAGTCCAAACCGTACTGGCGCGGGTCGCGGCCATTGATCCAGCGGAACACCTGCCGCTCCTGCGTCGGCGTCAGGCTGCGCGGCCGTCCCGTCGCTTTACTCGAGCGCAGCGCCTTGATGCCGAGGCCCGGTTGCAGCGCCAGCTGCAACCATTTGTAGATCGTGGTGCGGTTGAATCCGTAGGCCGCGATCACATCCGCCGCGCGCTCGCCTTCGCGGACCCGCTCCACCGCCATCAGCCGGATTTGTTCCAGCGTCTGATGATCAAAAGATCTGCCATCTCGTTTCACAAACAATCAGATCACCGTCGTCGCAGAAAGTTCCGATTGTGTCGCCTTAATTATCGACTGCTGAGTAAGACCGTTTCAGCCTCATCTTACGATTGGGAAATACTGCGTTCAGGTCCGGCGTTTGTGGCGAGGTGCGATGGGCCGCCGATACAACCACCGTGGCTCGGACAGAACCATTTTCACTTGGTACAAGGCGCAAGCCAGCCCATAGGACATTGCCCGCAATCATGAAGGTATAGTGCGAAAGCGGCGTCAAAATGCAATTCTGGCGACACCGGGACGCCAGTATCGTCAAATCTCGCGCATCTTCGAAGATCCTCCCCGATTGCGACGATCGATCCAAAATCGGCCATGCGGTTGACAAACCCGATTTCTCAATCCCAATCCGAATGAGCACAAACGAACCATTTGGCGTTCGTAAACTCGTGCGCGCTTGAAGATTTCCAAAACATGAAGCTCGCGATTTGCATTCCCACGCATAACGGCCGCAAGAGTCAATTGCGCGAATTGCTCGACAGTATCGCGCAACAGCAGTTTGAGAAAGGCCGCGTCGAAATTTGCATCAGTGACAATGCCTCCACCGACGGGTCGGCTGAAATGGTGACGGCGTACGCGAAGCGTACTGATGTTCCAATCCACTATTTCCGGTTTTCCAAAGACATGGGGGTAAGGAACTTCATTAATGCCATTGGGCTCGCTAAGGCAGAATACTGCTGGTTGATGGGCTCGGACGATGCAATGATGCCCGGCTCGCTTCAGGCTGTACTCATGGCATTGGATGAATACGAGAATATTGGCGGGTGCACCGTAAACAAGCTGAACTTTGACGTCACTTTGTCAAAACTTGCGGGACCTGACCACGAGATCGTACTGCCTGAAAATCCACTTCAACCGCAGGTCTTTGGAAAGAAAGGAGACGCTATTTCGGAGTTGGGCATGACCTTTCTTTTTATGTCAGCGCACGTCTTCAGACGCGATCTCTGGAATGAAGCGTTTCTTCGGAATGGCATCGACAAGATTTCTTCAATGAACTATTTTGCGCACTCCTTTCTTGTTGCACAAGTCGCTGCGGGTCAGGCCGGGTGGTTATGGATACCAGACTTTTTGGTTGTGCAGCGCCTCGGCAACTCATCCGCACGCGAAGAATTGCGTAAGCGAGAATTGGCTTACGCATTGCAGTCCACGAACGATGCAATGGCCTTTTTCTTGGAAGTTGCCGGTCAAGATATTCCGTCTTATCGTGAACTTCTCCGAAAGCTGTATGTGATTTATTGGAATCCACTACAACTACTTCGATACAAACTTCAGCAATCCTGCTCGTTTGCAGACGACATCAAAATGCTTGGCTACTGTTCCCGTAGCTTCTGGCGGATCAGGCTATTCTGGCCTACTGCTCTACCCCTTCTCCTGATGCCGTCGTATCTAGCACGTTTGGTCGGGGCACTACAGGCATGGGCCCCGCGTCCTCCAGGGAAGTCAAACCCGGCTCGCCAAGAGTGGGGCGCCTATGTCACCGCAAGGACTTTGATTTTTTTGGGAGTGGAGCGTGGCGCAAAGCAGGAAATTGGGCGCGCCGTTCAAGATTCACGCGCGACAGCATATCGTTTCTTTGAAACAAATCGCAGGCGCGCAATCGAAGAGGAGAGCCTTCCTCACGGCAGCACGCTTACCGAATAGCCATGGCCAGCTTGAAACGCGCACGCCGCATGGTTGGCATCACGTCGGCGGCGAAAGCAATTTTTTCTCATCAGCAAGCCTCCGAATCGTCAAGCGCCTGTAGAGGGTTAGTACGATAGGAATTCCGATCAGTGCACAGCCGAGATTGGCCAGCGCGATGTCGCGGAGCCCTCCGTAGCGGGCAGCAAACCAGACTGCTAACACCGTAAATAAGCTCCCGAAGACGCTGGCCAACAACAGCGGTTCCCGGCGCTCAGCTCGCAGTAGTACCGCGAAGCAGATGACGACATGGTGCACAACAGCCGCAATCAGTAGTGCGCTGGTGGTCGTCAGATCGGCCAACCTGCTCGCGAGTGATATTTCTTTCTCGCTCATCCACCACAGCGCGAGCAACAAGCCGAACACAAGCAATGCGGCAAATGCACTGGATCCGGCAAGCATCCGCCAGAATGCACGCTGCGCCTCACGGAACTTTCGTTGTGCGATCAGGCCGACATATCGCGACACCTGGCTCAAAGGCCATACGGTCGTGACGAGCAGAAGCATATTCATCATCGCCAGGGACATCCCGAATTTCCCCGCAACCGAAGCCCCTTGCTCTATCAGCACAATCGGATTGAAAGCCTGGAAAATCAGGAAGCCACTGAGCCCGCTGAGGCCGATTCGCCACTGGAATGGCCAGACGTCCCTGCGCCAATCGAAAGGAGCCCCGCCGACGTTTTCGGGAGGCGGGAAGCGAATGCCGTCGCGCCGGAGCCACCACGCCGCAATTGCTAGGCGCACGACCCAATAGACGCAGAGGCTCCAGAGGCCGACGCCGCCGAGCAATGCGGCAATGAACGCGCAACCGCCCAGAACTTCCTGCACGAGTCGCAATCGCCAGGCCACGACGGCCGATCGAGAACCCTCGATCAAGACGACTTCGAGATTGACCAGCTGCGCGATGAACACAGCCGCGATGAAACCGATCCATGGTCCCGCCCAGCTGAGCTCGGCGCGACCGGCATCGGGCCTGGCCGAGACGATCAGCGCTCCGAGAACGCCGATCGAGATGGCCGCGGCGGAGAGAACAGTCGAATTTATCTGGTTCGCCTTCGTCCGAAAACTGCCGAATCGCGCGTTTTCGTCGGCCACCCGGAAATGGCTCGCTGTCTGAAGAGCCGCGTAGGACAGTCCAAAGTCGCAGAGCTGAAGCAGGGCACCAAGGCTCATGAAAACGAAGAAAAGCCCTTGCTCCTCGATGCTGAGGCGCCACGCTACACACAGCGCGGCCGCAAGCATCGTGGCGCCCTGTACGCCGCGGGCCAGCAACGCAAAGCCAATTTCCGAGCGCAGGGCGTTGAACTTATTTTTCCGCATTGGGCATTCTGAGGTGCGTCAATTGGATCAGCCAGTCTTTATCATTATGGCGTGACCGTTCAAGTTATAGATCGTAAGTCGGTCATTCATTTCTCTCTGCTCATCCACGCAACGTGTTATGCAGGCACAGCTCTCGGTACCATAGCCGTCATAGAGAATGCCCCTATATTCAACCTGGGTTTCAGAGGCCCCGCCAACAGGGACCAACAGATCAGTGAGGCTTGGCTTTAGGGTTGGAAATGGCGCGGCACATGGGGCAAGCTGGAGTTCATGCAGGCCCACTGCGCGGACCCTAGTTCCCGTTCGGGAACGCATAGAGCACCGTATCGAAGCTGCCATGACCGTGCCCGCGGATCTCCAGCCGGTAGCCGAGGTCCCAACCCGCGATCTGCGCCGGAATTTCCCAGAGGTGCGAAGGCTGGTGATAGAGAGCGATCGCAAGTGAAGGGCGTGCGGCGGAGATCATCTGGCGCGCGCCTTCGAGCGCATCGGGCTCGGCACCCTCGATGTCCATTTTCACCAGCGTGGGCCGGAATCCGGGGAGCGCATCGTCGAGCGCCACGCATTGAATTACCGAGTTTCCGTCGGCCGCCTGGTGGCTCGCCATCCCGGCACCGGCCTCGAAACGCACCTTCAGCGTCGAACCCGCCACGCCGCAGGGAAAGCAGAACGCGGGGCCGTGGCATGGGACCCGGGCGGCAAGTGCGGCGTAGTTTTCAAGGTCCGGCTCGAATGCGGCAATCGCATCGAACCTGTAGCCTGCATGGGACAGAGCCTCGACGGTGTCCCCGGTGAAGGCACCGCAGTCGACGAGGCGCATCGGGCTTTTCCAGCGCGGCAGGTCGCCGGGGAAATATTGATCGGTCGGGCTCGGGACGGGCAGCCGGCCATAATCCCCGGTCAGGCGGAATGCAAGCACATCGTTGAACCAGCGGCGGCTGATCGCATCGCCCAGCAACGACGCGGCCGCCTCGATCTCGCGCTCGCGTCCGCGATAGAATGCGCGTGAGGTCAGCCAGAAACGGAACGGCTGTCCGTCCGGGAACAGGTTGTGGAAGTGGATCATGTTGAGGGTGCGGCGAAAGCCGAGGCCACGGATCTGCGCCAGCAATTCAACCATTTCGACGCCGTAATTGTGGACTGCGACCACGACGTCGAACTCGGCCGCTCGCCGGCGGTCAGGCCATGCGGCAGGACGATGCACGGGAATCCCCTGCACCTGCTGCCCCGGCTGGCCCTCTGCATCGAGTAAGGCCACGACTCGATGCCCGGCGCCAACCAGGTACGCGCTTACCGCCCGGCCGGTGTTGCCTGCGCCGTACACGACGACTTCGGGCGTCAGCGGCGCGATTTCGAAGGGCGCCTGAATGAGTTGGTCGATCTCTCGGTCCATCGTGGTCACCGGTGCGGGTCGCCAGCAGAGCCTTGTGGAGAACGGGTTTCCGTCCTTCAGCCGATCGCCAGCGCGCTCTGCCGCACCGCCTCGATTTCCTCCGGCGGCAGGAACGGGAACATGTCTTCGAGCTCGGGTGTGCGAATCGCGCCGTCGACCATCCGGGACTTCAGCCGGGGCTGGAACTCCTGCTTGCGGTCCAGCGGCACGCGGCAGACGACGGGACCTGCGCGCGCCAGCACGTCACGCAGCTCGCGGCGCCACCCTTCGCGGGTGAGGTCGGACGCGGGCAATCCGAACGCTTCGCCGATGCGCAGGAAGTCGGGAAAAGTGACGCCGGAATCGGGGGACGCGCCGAATTCGCGTCCGAAGAAATTCCACTGCGTCTGCTTGATCGACAGGTAACCACCATTGTCCAGCACCAGCACCTTCACGTTGGCCCCGAGGGCGCGCAGCGTCTGCAGCTCCTGGATATTCATCATGATGCTGCCGTCGCCCGCGAGGCAGATCACGCGCGCGTCGGGGCGCGCGATCGCCGCTCCGATGGCCGCGGGAAGGTCGTAGCCCATGGACGCGCTTCCCGAGTTGCTGAAGAGCCGCATGCCGGGCTTCAAGCGTCCGATCTGGAACGGGACGATGGTGGCGGTGGCGTCGCCGCAGACCACGATGTCGTCCGGCCCGAGCTGCGCGAAGAGCTCATCGACGAAGTGGTACGCGTTGATTGCATCCGGGGACACCGGGTAGTCCGCCACCTGCGGCGAATACCGCCGGCGTATCGCCTGACACCAGCGCAGCCAGTCCCCATGCTGCGCGGTCCAGCGTTCCGCCTTGGCCGCGTCGCGCAGCTGGGCGAGAAACGGCGCCAGGTGCGCTTGTATCGCGAGGTCGGGTAACACGAACGGCTTCTCGAATTCGGCGCGATCGATGTCCACCCAGATCTTGCGGGCATTGCGCGCGAAGCTCGCCCAGTTGTAGCTCACCTGGCGGATGTTCAGGCGGGACCCGAGGACGAGAACGCAGTCGGCGTTCTGCACGACGAAGTTGCCTGCCCGCGTACCGATGGTTCCCGGCCGGCCGGCGAACAGCGGATGGTCCTCATGCATCAGGTCGTGCGTCCACGCCGTGACCACGGGGATGCCGAGATGCTCCACGACGTCGAGAAAGGCGCTTTCCGCCCCGGCGACCCGTACTCCGGTGCCGGCCAGGATCACTGGTCGGCGAGCGCGGCGCAGCTCCGCCAGCACCAAGACGGCCGCCTGCGGATCAGGGACGAGATGGGGCGGATACTCGAGCGGCAGATCGGTGCGAATGCCCTCCGGCATCGACCCACCCTGCACGTCAACGGGCACGTCGATCCAGGCCGGACCCGGACGTTGCGATATGGCCTCGATGAGAGCGCGGTCGACCGCGGCCGGAATGTCCTCGGGCGAGCGCACGAGTTGGCACCACTTCGTGACCGGAGCCGCCATCGCCATGATGTCGACCTCCTGGTCGCCCAGCTGGCGCAGCCCGGCGATCGGATTCAGCGCGCGCAGCGTTTCCCGCTTCACCTGACCCGAGACGACCAGCATCGGGATCGAGTCGGTATAGGCGCCGAACACGCCGTTCAACGCGTTGATGCTTCCCGGACCGGTGGTCACGTTGAGCAGGGCCGGTCGCCCGGCAATCCGGGCGTAGCCCTCGGCGGCCATCGCCGCGGCCTGTTCGTGATGGAAGTACACGGTGGCGAGCCGCGGCTCGGCGCCGAAGGCGTCGTTGAGGTGCATCGCGCCCCCGCCCGTGACGCCGAATGCGTGGGTCAGCCCTTGCACGGCCATGCGCCGGGCGATGTAGTCGGCACCGCGAATCGTCATCGCGTCATCCACGACAAGGTGGCCGCGGCCAGCGTGACAATCGGTACCGCGGAAGGAGCCATTGGTTCACTGGCGGGCATCGGATTCGTCAAAATTCACGCGCTCCCTTTCGACAACCAACGGGCGCCCTTTGACCTGCGCGTAGATCGCGCCCACGTATTCTCCGATCAGGCCCACGAAGAGCAGCTGCACGGAGGCGAAGAAGAAGGTTCCGATGAGCAGTGGCGCGAGGCCAAGCTCGAACGTCTCCCAGCGCACGAGCTTGATCACCAGATAGGAAAGCGCAACCAGCATGCTGAGCGCGGACAGCGTCACTCCGACGATCGTCATGATGCGCAACGGGACCTTCGAGTAGCTCGTGAGGCCGAGAACCGCGTAATCGAGCAGGCTCAGGAACGTGTAGCTGGACTTGCCGTGGCGACGCGGGGGTTGATGGTACTCGACGAATTCCTTCTCGAAACCGATCTCGCAGACCAGGCCGCGGAAGTAGGGATCGGGCTCCTGGAGGTCGCGCATCACTTGAACGACGGCCGCGTCATACAGGCCGAAGCCAATGAAATTGGGGATCTGCTGGACACCGGAAAAACGCGTCATCAGACGGTAAAAGGCCCTGCGGCAATGCCTGATGAACCACCCTTCCTCGGCTCCGGTGCGCACCGCCACGACCATGCGACAGCCTTCCTCCCACTTCGCCACCAGCTCGGGAATGATGCCGGGCGGAGTCTGCAGGTCTGCGAGAACCGGGATGACGGCGTTGCCACGTGTCTCCAGAAACCCATGAAAGCTGGAGCGCGCCGCTCCGAAATTGCGCGAGTTCACGATGATCTTCACCCGCCGGTCGCCTGCCGCGATCGCCTTGAGTATGGCCACCGTGCCGTCGACGGAGCAATTGTCGATGAACACATGCTCGTAGTCGTAGCCAGTCAGCCGGGTCGCGAAGAGCTCCCGGATCTGCCGATGGCACTCCGCGATGCCGGGTTCCTCGTTGTAGCATGGCGTCAAAATCGAAATCGTCTTCCGGGTCATGATCAGCGCGCCACCATGAGGGGATTCGGGAGGCCGGCACCGGCAATCGATGCGGCGATCTGCTCGCCGTGCAGGACTGATGCAATGACGATCGTAACCTCCGGTGCCAAACCGTCCAACCCGGCTTCCGGAGAACGGACTTCGTGACCGAGCAGCGCGAGCCCTTGCTTGCCGGGATCGCGATCGACAACGCCCACGAGATTGCAGCGCCCGAGCGAGGTGTTCTGCAGCATTCGTTGTGCATGCGACCCTGCGCCCCACAGCAGCACCGGGCGGCGGCTGGCAGCCAGTTCGTCGAGCGCGCGCGGGTCGAGCGCGCGCGTCGAGGCTGCGACGTACGCGGTAAGCGCGACGCGCAACGCCGCGTCGTACCCCGGTTTGCGTCCGGACTGCCCTTTCCGCAGCAGCGACCAGGCCGCTGGGTAGCGCTTACCGCCGTCCAGGCGCAGATCCCGCTCTCCATCGGACACGACGTCGAACGCCGTGGCCCAGGCCAAGTTCCGAAGGGTCGCAACGCCGAAGTGATTAATGTGCTCGGAATCGAAGAAATAGAACGGGACGAACGCATCGACGGCATACCGGCGGGCGTCGGGAATCTCGACATAGCAGACGCCGTCGTCCGCAAGCAGATCCCGCACCGCGAAAAGCGCGTCGCGCACGTCGACCAGGTGCTCGACCACGTGCGAAAGGATCACGACGTCACAGATCGCACCGGGAGGCAGCGCACGCCGCAGGTCGGAGAGCATGCCCTGATGGCACGGGAAACCATGCCGCCGGACCCGTTCGACGCATGCGGGCGAAGGGTCCATCCCGGCGAGGTCACGGAAACCGAGCCCGGCCAGCGCGAGCAGGAGGCCGCCGCCGGCGCACCCGATGTCCAGGATGCGGCTGGCGGTGCCGCGAGGCAACGTCTGTCGCGCGATGAGCGCCGCGGTCTCTTCCAGCCGCTCGCGGTCCGGAACCGATGTGCCCCCGCCCGTTCCGAACGATGGATCGTCGTATCTGGAGAATTGCCGGTAATGCCGATCGTAGGCTTCCTGGGCCGCCGGCGTATCGGCGAAGCATGCTCCGCAGTCCGCGCACGACGCCAGCGTGTACGCCGCAGGGAGTGGTGAGCCTTCCGGCAGGACGAAGGACAGCTCGTGCAGCGTGACCGCCTCGTGGCCACCACATATCGGGCACGCCCGAAACGTTTGGTGCGCGCATGGATTCATCGTGGAATCCTGGCGGGTTCGCGCGCCTGCGCGGAAGGTCGAGGCGAGGACATTGCGGCCAGCCTCTTCAGCGTGCGCTCGACCGCCTCGCGCAGCGGAATCGTCACCGCAAGTCCGAGCTCGTCCCTGGCCTTGCCGACATCGGGAACGTAACGGTCCGTCCGGACCGCTGCGTCGGCAATGCCTCCCGCCGGCAGCGCGTCAAGCAAGACACCGACTGCGCCCACCTCCGCGACCAGCGATGCCAGATCGCGGATCGAGATGGCCTCGTCGGATCCGACATTGAACGTCTCGCACCGCTCGCCCTCCGCCGTCGCGAGCCGCAACAGCCACACCGCGAGATCGTCGGCGTGCAGATAGCTGCGGATCACCGGGTGCCGCGCCCGCACCTCGATCGGCTCGCCGCGCAAAGCGTTGCCGATGAAGTTGCCGATCGCGAAATGCTGGTCCAGGGGAAGCCACGGCCCGATGAACGCGAAGCAGCGCGCGATGCGCACCGGCACGCTGTTACTTTCCGCCAGGTCACGGACGATTGCCTCGGCCGCCCGCTTGGCCTGCGCATAGGTCGCCTTGTCCGGATCGGCATCCGGCGTCTGCGGGGCGCCCTCGCCGAGCGCGGCCACCCCGGCCGGTTGACGGCCGTACACGGCGCCAGAGCTTACGTACAGGAGGTGCGGACGGCGCGCAGCGCTACGGACGACCTCGCACACGCGACGCGTGCCTTCGACGATGATTCGAGCCTCCCCGGCAGGATCGACGCGGTAGCGCCGCGCATCGGACGACGCCGCGGCGTGAATCAGCACGTCGGCATCGAATGTCGAGTCGAGGCGCAGGACGTCGGCGTCCACCAGCTCGATCGCCGCACCGCACAGCCCGGGTGCCTCGACGCGCAGGCGGCTCGCGTGCCGCGCGACGGCGACGATCCGGCCGATCCCGAACGGGGCCAGCAAGCCGCGCCCGAAGGCATCGAGAATCGACCTGCCGAAGAAGCCGGTGCCCCCGGTCAACAGCAACGTCTTCATGGGCGCACCCGGAGATGGATCCACCGTGGAACCGAGACCGTGCGCGCTACAGACCGCGATTGAGGATCAGCGAGCGCAGCGCCGGATTCTCGCTGTACGGCCCCGCGATGTGGCTGATGGTCAGGGCCTCGTCCGTCCCGATGGCGCTCACCAGGCGCTCCCCGCTCATGATCTCGCGGCAGGACAACTGGCCCTTCCTGAGCGGCACGGCCAGGTAGAAATCGTCCGCAAATGTCTCGCGCGCGAACACATAATCCGCCTCGAGGTCGCGGCGCGCGTAGACCCCGCGCACCAGCGCGTCCAGATACTCGATTTCCTTGCGGCCGATGACGCGCTTTCCGCCACCCGACCCGCCGCACATCTCGCGCGCCTTCTGGAACGCCTTGAACCACTCGTCGATCTGCTCCGGCAGCGAGCAGTAGGGCGCCACTTCCTTGTCCCCGTGCCGGATGTCGATGTGGCGCTCCCAGGTGCGCGCGCCCTTGCCGTAGGAGATCAGCATCGACGAATGCCAGTCGCGGAACTCGTGCGTGGAGAAGCCGATGACGTGCTCCGGATAGCGCAGGCGCAGGTAGTCGATCTGATTGAGCTCGAGCTGATCGTCCTCCGAAGGGTAGAGCGACACGCAGTGATTGATGGCCAGCGGAATGTTGCGTTTCTCAAAAAAGCTCACCAGATCGTCGAGATCCTTTTCGGAGGCGCCGCCGGAGGAAACGATCACCGGGCGCCGCGTCGACGCGACTTTCTCCAGCAACGGCCAGTCGTTGAGATCGGAACTCGCCACCTTGATGATCGGAAAATCGAACTGCACGCAGAGGTCCACCGAGGGCTCGTCGAACGGCGTCGCCATCGGGATGCAACTCAGCGAACGGATCTCGTGCACCATCTGGGCAAAGCCCTCGCGGGACATCCGCGTCGCCTCCGTCTTCTTCACGTAGCGCAGCGTATTGGTGCCCTTGAAGCTCGGATGGATGAACTCGTCCACGTCGCGGAACTGCAACTTGATCGCCGCGCGAACGTTGTTGTACCGGACGACAATGGCATGGTCGCGAATGATCTTCAGGCCACGCTCCACGTCGCCCCAGTGATTGTTCGCCAGTTCGAGGATGAAGAGGTTCTCGAAAATGTCGCGGTCGCGCTGTGGAATCATTGGGTCCTCGCTGATGCGCAATCAGAAATTCACACCGAAATAGGCTTCGATCTTCGCGGCGACGAAGTCGAGCATCGCCTCGGTGAGACCGGGATGGACGCCGATCCAGAAGGTGTCGTGCATGATCCGGTCCGTGTTCGCGAGGTCGCCCGACACCCGGAACACCCGGTCGGCCATCGACGGCTGCCGCGTCAGGTTGCCGGCGAACAGCAACCGCGTGCCGATCCTGTACTGATCCAGATACTCGAGCAGCTCGACGCGTCGCGTCCGGGATTCGTCGCGCAGCGTGAGGAGAAAGCCGAACCAGGACGGATCCGAGCCCGCGGTGGCTTCCGGAAGAACGAGAAACTCTTCCACCGACCGCAATCGATCCTTGAGCCAGGCGAAGTTTTGCTTGCGCGCATTGATGAAGTCTTCGAGGCGATCCATCTGGGCCAACGCGCACGCCGCCTGCATGTCCGTGATCTTGAGGTTGAAGCCGACGTGGGAGTACGTGTATTTGTGGTCGTAGCCGTAGGGAAGCTGGCCGAGCTTCCAGCAAAAGCGCTTGCCGCAGGTGTTCTCCTTGCCCGGCTGGCAATAGCAATCGCGCCCCCAGTCGCGAAACGATTCCAGCACGCGGCGCAGGTCG
>Ga0315287_10005500_pt1 | contig 12492 bp, 7 predicted proteins | sample YL17G11_0_MG_FD_205037 | JGI IMG/M metagenome (GOLD analysis project Ga0315287, IMG submission 205037) | Sediment microbial communities from Yellowstone Lake, YNP, Wyoming, USA - YL17G11_0 | ecosystem: Environmental > Aquatic > Freshwater > Lake > Sediment | place: USA: Wyoming | collected...
AGTATCCCGGGGGCTCGATTACCAATAGTGATGGAACAGGAATAGGCATGGGACGTTCCGATACCCCTGAGTTTAGCGTTGATGAGGAAGTGTTTCTCTTCCTGGCCAAGGATCAGAAATCGGGCCTGTTCAAGGTCACGGCAGATTTCCAGGGGAAATTCAAACTTGTGACAGAAAAGGCGAGCGGGAAGAAGCTGGTGGAATCCGGGGCAAAGGTCCTTGTCAGTCCGGAAACAATGAAAGCCAGGGATGTGCAAGCCTACAAGGTTCCTCTGGATGACCTCATTGCCAGGATCAACAATTTCATGAATTATCAAAAATAGGCAAACTATGGGGGATAAAGGAAAGGAAGGAAATATTAATGAAAAATAAGATTGTCATCTTGATCTTTCTCTTTTCTGTATTATGCGTCTTTGGAATTTTCTCCTATGAGTATGCACAGGATGTCTATGGCCATCCAGTGAAATGGCGAAATGCCGACATACCTGTGACGTATAGAATTGATGATACAGGGACCCCGGATTGCACCGATGAATTCACTGCAATCCAAAATGCCTATCAAACCTGGGAGAATTCCTCTGGTATGAATTGGAGCTATGGCGGAACCGGGAGTTATGTGCCTGCCGACTGGTCGGTCAATAATGGCGTCAATATCAATGTCTGGTGCGAGGCAGATTGGGGTACGGTCACTGGCGCCGGAGCAGGCACTATCGCGATTTGTTACTATTATTGGTCTTATACCCCCAGCACCTGTTGGCTGACGGATACGGACATTATTTACAATGGGCAGAATTGGACCTGGAGCTCAAGCGGAGAGGTGGGGAAGATGGATGTTGAGAATCTCGCTGCGCATGAGACGGGCCATGCCCTGGCGCTTAGCGATCTCTATGACAGTCCACCAGGAGAGCACGTTGAGAAAACCATGTATGGGTATTCCTCTAATGGAGAAACCAAGAAGCGCACGCTCGAAACGGATGATATCAACGGCGCGCGGTTTCTCTACCCTACTCCCACACCTACGCCCACACCTACGCCCACGCCCACTCCAACATCCACTCCGTCCGGATTGCAGGACTGGCGCGGATACTAGATTTTTTGTATAAGCATTTTTCCATCAATGGGATGGCGACATCAAGCCATCCCATTTTTTATCATATTGACATCAAACCGGATGAAATTGTACAAGTTTCTGGCATTTCTGAAATTTCAGAATGTGATTTTTATCTTTGAGTTATATAAATATATATGGTATCCTGGGTTTAAAGAAACCATAAGGGGGTTTCTTTTCATGAAAAGAATTGTTTGTTTAATGGTTTTCCTGGGTCTTCCGCCACTTTTGGCGTTCAGCCAATTGGGATACCGTGTGCCGGATGATTATATCAAGATCAACGATGCGATTCAAGCATCCCTGACCGGCTCTTTGGTGTTCATTGGTCCCGGGGTATATGACAGGGATTCCCAGGATTTTCCCATCGATTTAAAGGAGGGGATCACCATCCAGGGTTCGGGTTATGCCCAGACCTTTATTGACACCGGAGGCACCGGCTCGCCGGCATTTCTGGTCCAGAATGTTTCCGTCACTGATACGGTCATTAAGGATTTAACCGTCCAGAATGGGGATTTGAACCTCAGCGGCGGCGCCGGACTTATTGTGCTCAACACGACCTCTCTTTATCTCTTTAACGTCCGGTTCCTCCATAACAAGGGAATCAACGGCGGCGCGATTTATATGTCCAACTCGACCATTTATGCGCGGGATTGCATTTTTGACGGGAACCAGGCGCAGAACGGCGGCGCGGTTTATGTGGAGTCCCCCGGATCAGCCCCCATTTTTTCCAGGAATACTTTTGTGAATAACAGGGCGACTCAAATCGGCGGCGCCTTCTATATCAGGCAGGCCTCCGGCGCAGGGATTTATCGAAACACTTTTTCTCAGAATCAGGCAGGGAACAGGGCCGGGGCCCTGATGATTATTGATGGGAGTCCCGAGTTCCTGGAAAATATTCTTGAAGAAAATACCGCGCCGAACGGCGGCGGCATGATACTCCAGAACTCAAGGTCACCTCTCCAGCGCAATACATTCCTGAAAAACCGCGCCGGCACAGGCGGCGGGATATTCTCCGTATCAGGCGAGGCGGAGATCATGAATAACAGATTCATGTATAATGAAGCCACAATCCTGGGAGCGGCTTATGCCACTCAAGGATCCAGTGATAAATTCCTGAATAATGTGGTTCATCATAACAGAAACCAGACCGGGGCGGGGGCTGCAGTTTCCATGACCAATTCCACCGCGGATTTTGTGAATAATACAGTGGCAAACAACTGGAGCGATGCAGGGCTTGGTCTTTTCAATTCCCCCATTGCGGTTTTTAATAACATCTTTGCCTTTAACAGCGGTTCCGGCCTTCTCGAGTATGACCTCAGCTCTGATCCGAATTGCCAGCACAACCTCTTTTATCAGAACAGCATTGCCAATTACATGGATGAGACCGCCATTCCCATGAACACTGCGGCAGAGATCAATTCTGCAAGCAATCCTCCCCATGTCCCCCATGCGAATATTGTGGGCGATCCGATGTTCAAGGATGCCCTCATGGGCGATTATCATCTGCGCGCTGCCTCCCCAGCCAGGGAGGCTGCAACATTTTTTCCACCCTCCTTCCCGGAACAGGATATAGACGCAGAGGTACGTAATTGGGGTTACAGCGGCGCCCTGCCGGACAGCGGCGCTGACGAGATATCCTTTCCCCATATCATAGAGCCGGTCATTTTCTATGATACGGATGGCAGCCATACTGTAAGCCGGGGCGACCAGATTGTCCTGACCTTCACGCGTCCGGTGGATGCCCCCACCAGCCTTTCCGCTGCGGAATTTTTCCTTCCCGTGATGGGGGACTCGCTCAGTACGGGCACTTATGGCCAGGTTTCTCCCCTCAATCCCAGACAGGTGGTAATCACCCTGGGCAATTCAACGTATCTGACCATCCCGGGGATATATAATGATGCAAACACCACACCCGGCTCCCCCTCGGGAATCGATATTGCCCTTGCCGGTCCGGTTGGTCTTCAGGATGAGGAGGGTCTCCGCGCCAGCCCACTTGGCCCGCCCGGACCCAATACCACAGGCATGGATATTGCCCTTGCCATTGATCAGGATATGAGATATACAGGCTGGTATTCCAGTTCCACAATAGAATCCGGCGTGAATGGGTATTATCAGGATACCAGACTGGAGATCCCCATTCTTTCATCCTATTATGAGGGATTTCTGACGATGCGCCAGGCGAAGCAATATTTCGGAGCCACGAATACCATTGCCTTTGAAGGCACGTTCGGGCTCTTTATATTCGATCCGCTCAATCCCCCCACCCTGACCATGAAATATTCAGAGAATGAGATAGATCCTTCCAGGGGCGAGCGTGAGGAACAGATGCGCATCTTTCGCCTCAACCGGAACAACCCGGATTACCCGTACTTTGAGCTTGTTCCCGGATCTCTTGATCGTCCCCAGGTGGTGGATACAATCAACAATACCGTTTCCGTGACACTCACCTATCTCTATCCTCCCCGGAATCCTCCTTATGTTCCAGGATACACCATTCCCGTTTCGCCCGATATTCTTGATGAGAGCGACGGCATCTATGCGGTTTTTCCAGTCAAGCCCTTTGAAGAGGTTAGTAAACGGGCGCATTGGGGTTCACCGGATGACAGGGTCGTTCTCGCTGCCGATCATACGGACCCCTACTTTTCCCATGAGATTATCATCCCCGGTTTCAGGGAGGATGCAGCCGGCAGCGTGACCCTTGCCATGCGGCTCCCCAGACCGAATGAACGCGATCTGTTCAGCGATAAAACAAACGCCGTGCTTGTCGTCGAGGCGAAGGAACTGGATGGCATTACCCCTGTGGACATCGTGTCCACCCCCTCGGTCATCATGCATTACAAGGATCATCATGACAGCCTTTTCTCTGAGGATATTGTGGATGTGCACGGCATCAAGGGTTCGGAGCCTCAGCTTGTCATTTCCAGCGTGGATCCAGAGACATGGACTCTCGGAACCGCTTCCGGGAATGATGTATTCCGCAATCCCATAAGCAATTTGCTGACGGGAGATATCGCTCCTGATAACATTTATTCCGGCCGGTTTGTGATCGGCGCCCTGGTTTCGGAAACCATTCCCTTTACTTATGATTTCCATTATTACGAGGACGGTTGGACGTTCGTAAAGGATATTGACCCCTTCGACTCCGGCATTCCGGGAAACGGCTCCGGGTTCCTGTCCATCGCAGGCGCTACTGATTATACCTTCAGCTTCTGGAATAATGATCCTGATGAGCTTCCTGTGGTGGAGGGGTATGTGTACAGGATGAGGATTCCCGTGTCGAGCGATCTCTATTCCCAGAACACCTGCCCCAGCTTCCGCCTTCGCGTGAATAGTCAGAATAACCAGCTGATTCCAAAGATACGTGTCATGAGCAACAGGGAAGGATATTCCTGCCCTGCGGTCGAAAAGCCCAAGATTTATGACCTGTATTTCATTCCCCCGTATTCCGCCATCGGCGCTCCCTCGGATCAGGATGATCTCCAGGTGAGCTTTGACTTTGTCAATCTGGATCCCAATGACGAGAAGAATGCGACTCTCTTTTTCAAGGGCGTTCAGATTGATCGCATCCCCCTTGAGTCCCTCACGCCAAAAGCCACGTTGGCAACGTATGATTTTATAGATACAACCGATGGATGGGTTTCGGGAGGCGCTCCTCAGGATTTCTCGCTTCCGACGTTTTCCCAGACAGGCTCTTCTCTCTATATGGGAGTTTTGGACAACCAGACCTTTGGATATTGGGAGAGGGATACTGAGATCTCGCTTAGCACGGATACGCTCTATTGCGCCCGCTTTTTTGTGTTTACGGATGTGCGGAATCGCGAGGAGACGCCGGATGTGAGGTTCCGTGTTTCCACCAAGAATTTCATGCAAGTCTCCATTCTGAGAGAGCAGAATTTTGGCACGGCAGATATGGCGCCCACCCGCATCCCTCAGGAATATGTGGTGTACTTTTATCCTGAACAGGAGCTCTTGAAGGTGCAAATCCGGGAAACGATCCTCTTGTCTGTGGACGTGATAAACCTGAGCCCAAAGGGGGAAGCGGGAAACGGGATCTATATTGATCGTGTGGTTCTGGAGGCGTACGATCCACCGGCTTGGCCGTATTAGCGCCCCCCGATAAAATTTCGAACTCTTTTCAAGACTTCCGTAAAGAGAAATGGAAAAAAAACACACTGAAATCCCAGGTGGGTCGTTTCCGATAGACTCGGTCATTGCCATTTTGAAAAAGGAGGTTCGGCGCTGGGGAGTGCCGATCGTCACGAAGATCTCCCGAAAAGAGCGCGATCCTTTCCTGGTGCTTGTCTCCACCGTGCTCAGCCTCCGGACAAAGGACGAGTGCACAAGAAAGGCCTCCGGCCGCCTTTTCGCCCTTGCCAAAACGCCCCGGGCCATCCTCTCTCTGCCGCTTGATAACATCGCCCGCACCATTTACCCTGTGGGATTTTACAATACCAAGGCGAAACATCTGAAGCAGATCTGCGAAATCCTGCTCTCCAGGTATGATGGACAGGTTCCCGATGAATTGGATGAACTCCTTGCGCTCCCGGGCGTGGGTCGAAAAACAGCCAACCTCGTCCTGACCCTGGGGTACGGCAAACCCGGCATCTGTGTGGATACGCATGTTCACCGGATCACCAATCGCTGGGGCTATGTGAAGACAAAGACCCCCATAGAGACCGAATTCGCCCTCCGGAAGATTCTTCCCCCCAGACACTGGATCATCATCAATGACATCCTGGTCACCTACAGACAGAATCGCTGCGCCCCCGTTTCTCCCTGGTGCAGCCAGTGCCCCCTTGTGCCCTGGTGCCAGAGGAAAGGCGTGAGAAGGAGCCGGTAAGGGAATCTGTCTTTGCACGCAGGCATCATTGATCATTTAAAAACCTTGACTACATTTCATTCTGCTCATTATTCTCTTATCCGATTTTTGCTGGAAAAATATTAAGATAATCGGAGAAGGAACTCCCAAGGAAACGACTTGTGCCCAGGGGATATTTAATGCTCGTGCTGCACGCGCATCTTCCGTATGTGCGGCACCCGGAATACAGGGACTCTCTTGAAGAGCGGTGGCTCTACGAGGCGATTACAGAAACCTATATTCCCTTACTGTCACATTTTGAAAAAATGGCTGAGGACGGGGTGCGTTATCGCGTCACCATGTCCCTCACCCCGTCTCTCGTATCCATGCTCACTGATTCCCTGTTACAGGATCGGTATGTGCGGCATATTGAATTTCTCATAGACCTTGCTCGAAAGGAGTTGGACCGCACCCGCTGGATGCCGGAATTTCACAGGACCGCGCGGATGTATCTCCAGCGGTTTGAGGAGTGCCGCCGGGTGTTTGTGGACAAGCATCAAAGGAATCTGGTGAATGCGTTCCGGCGACTTCAGGATGCGGATTTTCTGGAGATCATCACATGCGGAGCGACGCACGGATTTCTCCCCCTCCTCCGGACCGAGCCGGGCTCGGTTCGGGCCCAGATCGGCGTGGCTGCGGCGCATTATCAAAAGCACTTCGGCAGGCCGCCGCGAGGCATCTGGCTCCCCGAGTGCGGGTATTATCCGGGCCTGGATGAAGTTCTCAAGGAGTTCGGGATACGCTATTTTTTTCTCGATACGCACGGGATTCTGTTTGCGGACAAACGGCCCCGGTACGGCATTTTCGCCCCGCTCTATTGCCCCAGCGGCGTGGCTGCCTTCGGACGCGACGCGGAATCCTCCAAGAGCGTATGGAGCTCGGAGGAAGGATACCCGGGCAATTATGATTACCGCGAATTCTACCGCGACGTGGGCTTTGACCTGGAATTTGATTATATCAAACCCCATATTCATGAAAGCGGCCTGCGCATCTTCACAGGCGTCAAATACTACCGCATCACAGGACCAGGGCTTGAAAATAAGCAGCCGTATAACGAACAGGCGGCCATGGAAAAGGCAGCGGAACATGCTGGCAATTTCATGTTCAACAGGGAAAAACAGGTGGAGCACCTCGCCTCGCTCATGGATCGGCCGCCCCTGATTGTTTCACCTTATGATGCAGAACTCTTCGGACACTGGTGGTTTGAAGGCCCCGATTTTTTAAACTTCCTCCTGCGCAAGATGCATTACGATCAGCAGACCGTAAAAACCATTACACCATCCGAGTATCTCCAGGGTTTCCCCAGGAACCAGGTCGCCACACCCTCGTATTCCAGCTGGGGATACAAGGGATACTCTGAGGTGTGGCTCGAGGGATCGAACGACTGGCTTTACCGGCATCTGCACAAGGCTGCGGAACGCATGACCGAGATGGCAAATACCCACAGGCACTCCTCCGGACTCCTGGAACGCGGGATCAAACAGGCCGCGCGCGAAATTCTCCTCGCCCAATCCTCGGACTGGGCATTCATCATGAAAACCCGCACCATGGTGGATTACGCGGTTCAGCGCTCCAGGGAGCATCTTGTAAGTTTCAACCGCCTTTATGATCAGATCGCACAGGGTCAGATTGATGAAAAATATCTCTCCGATCTGGAATCCAAAAACAACATCTTCCCGGATATTGATTATACCCTGTTCGCGGACATCCCCTGATATCGTATTCGACGAATAAAAATTAATGGGGGAGATTGTTGTGGGAAATTTTAAAAACTTCGAAAGGCGCGAAATGACGCGAAAATAAAAAAATTACTGCATTGTGAATCCTTTCGCGAATTTCGCTTGTTTCGCAGCTTAAAATCTTTTACCAAAAGAAACTCCTCCTAATTCTCAATTCCGTTTTTCCCCGTGAATTCCCGTGATCCCCTGGTTTATAATAAATATTCTATCGGATGAATGCAATGTACCGGGACAGGGGGCATATTGAGAAAAAGCCTTGACCTTCACACGCTGCTTATCCTTAGTGATTTTCAATGATTATACAATGGAGGAACAAAATGAGGTTTGTTATTATTGTTCTCTTCTTCAGCCTTTTGATTTCCAATAATGTTCTCTTCGCCGCAGCCGTGCAGCTCGAGGGATCGAGCCGCGTGCTGGAGGTGCGCGGGGCAAATGAAGATGATTACCTCGGACGCCCCATCGCGTGCGCAGACCTGGATAACGACGGCGCGGATGATATCATTGTCGGCGCAGATATTTCGGATTTTTATGGCACGGAAGCTCATCCTCTTTATATTTTTAAAGGCAGGGGGAATTTTTCCGGAAATGACCTGATCGATCTTGCCTCGGAAAACGCCGATGCGGTCATTTACGGCGAAACCGGGTCCATGGATTTTGCGAACAGCCTGGCTGGGGGCGATGTGAATAATGACGGAATCGCGGATCTCATCATGGCGGATTCCACTTTTTCTCCTTCAGGAAGAACGGGCGCGGGAGTGGTATATGTTCTTTTCGGTCGTGTGGATTTTTTTACGAATCCCACACGTAATTTCCAAAGCGGCGACTGGGACCTGAAAATCCTCGGGGCACAGGCAGGCAGCGACACGGGCGGCGCTGGCATGGCGCCTTTCGCCGGCGCAACATCCCACGCCCTTGCAACCGGCGATGTGAATCATGACGGAATTTGCGACATGGTGATAGGCGCACATTATACCACAGTCGGCACAAAGAACTATGCAGGTATTGTTTCTATCGTCTTTGGAAGACAGTCCTTCTCGCACGGCCAGACCATTGACCTCCTCTCCCAGGCAAGCGCAGTCATCCAGGGGAACGAACAGGATGCGGAACTGGGAACGGATATTGACACAGGGGATATAAACGGCGACGGGATTGAGGACATTGTGATGGGCGAGGGGCTTTCAAGCGAGGGGCTCTGGAGTTCTGAAGGGAAGGTATTTGCGGTTTGGGGAAGGGCATCTTTCCCCGCAACCATGAGCATTTCAAGCGCAAATCTCACGATCTGGGGAAAGACGAAAGGGGATGAACTGGGCGATGCAGTATGTGTATCGGATGTAAACGGCGACGGCATCGGGGATCTCATTGCCCTGGCAACCGGATGGGATCATACAAACAGTTCAAGCATTGACGAGGGCGGGATTTATGGATTTTTCGGAAGAACCGATTTCCCTGCCTCCATAGATCTTGGCTCCCGGAATGCCGATTTTTTTGTGGAAGGATATAATGTGGAAAATTCCTTGTACTGGGCGATCGATGGAGCGGATTTCAACGGAGACGGATTCGGGGATTTCATGTTCACATCCCGCGACGGGGAACGCCCCGGATATGACGCTGAAGGCCGCACCTTTCTGATTCTTGGCAAAACCCCTTTTCCCACAAGTTATTCGGTTGAGAGCGAGAACTTCGATTACATCTTAAGCGGCGGCGTGAATTACCTGCAATTGTGCGACACATTTTCTTCCGGCGATACGGACGGCGACGGCGCGGATGAGATTCTCCTGGGCGCGCCATTCGTGGATTCCAGCAAGGGAAGACTTTTTGTTTTCGACCTGAACCCGCGCCTTTCTGCCTCCCCTCTCTGGAATCTTTATGAATAATAATATCAAAATAATTAAATCGAGGATGGTAACATGAAGTTTGCTACGGAATATCTCTGGTTCAACACGAAGAATCACAGAGAGTATGTCAATATCACGGATACGGTGGAAGGGATCGTGCAAAAGAGCGGGGTGAAGGAGGGCATGGTCCTGGTCAGCGCCATGCACATCACAGCCGGAGTGTATGTGAATGACGCGGAGTCCGGGCTGATCCAGGATATTGACGAATGGCTGGAGAAGATCGCGCCGTTCCAGCGTGAGTATCGCCATCACAGAACAGGCGAGTCGAATGGCGACTCGCACCTCAAAAGCCTCCTCATTCATCATGAGGTGATCGTGCCGATCACGGACGGCAGGCTGGACCTCGGTCCCTGGCAGCAGGTTTATTATGCAGAGTTCGACGGACAGCGAAAGAAACGCGTGATCGTCAAGGTCATGGGGGAATAGATTTCTTTTATAACATAAGATCGAAATCAAAAGTAAGATGAATGTCTTTAAAAAGGGGGAAAAAGATGCGAACACGCAGGGGTAATATTGTGATTCTTTTCATTCTCTTGATCAGCGCTTTTTGCCCTGTGGGAGGGTGTGCAACAACAAACCTTTCCAGCTCAAGAGAATCAAGGGGGGAGGAATTCATCGGCAAGGTATATCCGGGGATCGATGTGCTTGTGGAGGGAGGCTTCGAATCGGTCAAGGGGAAAAGGATCGGCCTGATCACGAATCATACCGGTCTTTCGCGGGAAGGGAAGAGCGATATTGATATTTTATTTGAAACGGAGAAGTGTAAGATCGTGGCGCTGTTCGGTCCTGAGCATGGGATTCGCGGAACAGCGGACGAAAAGGTGACCAATGGAAAGGATGAAAAAACCAGTCTCACAATTTACAGTCTTTATGGAAAAACACAGAAACCCACAAAAGAGATGCTCGAGGGCGTGGATGTCCTGGTTTTTGACATCCAGGATATCGGCACGCGATTTTATACTTATATCGGCACCATGGCAAAATGTATGCAGGCCGCCAAAGAACACGGAAAAAAATTTGTGGTTCTGGATCGGCCCAATCCGGTGGGCGGCATCAAGGTCGAAGGCGGCATCCCGCCCATGGATATGTGCGGGGGAAATACGTGCATCTATCCCATTCCCACAAGGCACGGCATGACCATCGGCGAGCTGGCGAAAATGTTCAACGAGCATTTCAAGATCGGTTGCGACCTTACCGTGGTTCCCATGAAGAACTGGAAGCGTTGGATGTATTTTGACGAGACCGGTCTTTTGTGGGTGAATCCCTCGCCTAATATGAAGACCTTGAACGGTGCGATTCTGTATCCGGGTCCCGGGTCTGGAGAGACCACACTGCTATCCTGCGGCCGCGGGCTTGATCGTCCGTTTGAAATGTACGGTGCGCCGTTTGCGGATGCGGACAAGGTGGCTCTCAATCTTTCTAAAAGAAATACTCCCGGGGTCAGGTTTGTTCCTTATTCCTTCATCCCCACAGCTCCCTATCACAGGTATAAGGACGAACTCTGTCATGGGGTGTTTGCCATCGTCTATGATCGGGAGGCGCTCGATTCCGTCACAGCCGGACTTCACATGGTCCAGGCGTTTTACGAATCCCATCCGGATCAGTACAGACAAGAAGGTGGATATAAAACCGAAACGGGCGATCCGGAAACATGGAATCTTTTAACAGTAGAGAAAAAAACGCCGGAAAAAATTGTCGTCAGATGGAAACCAGGAATCGAGGAATTCAAGAAACTGCGGGAGAAGTACCTCCTCTATTGAGGCGAGAACCGAAAATCCTTTTTGGTCCTTTTTGGCTTTTGTGGCTTTTGGGGTCAGACTCACCCATAATCCCATATATTTATTGGTGCAAGGGGGGGCGCAAAGGGGTCAGACTTGCCCTTAAATCCACTTACTGCTTGACATTTTACGCCATCTTTTGCCAGGATTAAAACATGGCTAGACCAAAAAGAATAGATTTGCCTTTTTCTCTTTACCATGTTTTTTCCCGAACAAATACTGGTGACCTGGCTTTTAATGATGCAAGGGATGAACAAAAATTTCTTTCCTATGTTAATAAATATTCCGATATTTTTTCCTACAAGGTTCACGCCTGGTGCCTTATGCCCACCCATTTTCACCTCCTGTTGGAAAGCACCAACAGAGCGGCCCTTTCCGAATTCATGCGCCGTCTCCTGACGGCCTATACAGTCTTTTTTAATCGACGCCACAAGAGACATGGCCACCTCTTCCAGGGGCGCTTCAAAAGTTATATCGTCGAAAAAGCCAATTATCTTCTCGCCCTCTCCCGTTATATTCATCTGAATCCCGTGCATTCCAGAAGATCCGCGGAGCCGGTCAAATTCAGGGGATCCAGCTTGAGATACTATATTGATGGCGGCGAACCGGCCTTTCTATATACGAAAGAGATCCTAGGATATTTCAAGGGAAGCCGAAAATCTTATGAATTGTTTATTCGTGAAGGCCTCACTCAAGAAACAAAGATTCCCATTTTCGCCCAATCGTTTGTGGGAGATAACGAGTTCGCTCGAAGGATAAGAAAGAGATTGGGATATTTAGAGAAAAAAGGATCCCGCTCCCAAAAGGCGCAGGAAATGCAAAGATTGAAAATCGTGGAGCAAGATACCAGAAAAGCGGAAGAAATTGTCAAAAAGGTATCTGTCCATTTTGAAATGTCACCGGAGATAATCAAAAAAAGCCTCAAAGTACGAGGAAAAATCGGCAAGGCAAGGGCCGTTGCCGTTGTTTTGATGAGGGAACATATTATGTGGACCTGTATGAAAATTACTAAATATCTAGGTCTTAAGGGAAAAAGAGGGATCAGCTATTATGGAGTCAGGGTAAGAAGGGAAAAGGATTTAGATTATATTGTAAAGATTGTTGATGAAGAGAT